>PVMS01130633.1_pt1 | contig 13385 bp, 14 predicted proteins | sample 1853461 | NCBI WGS metagenome assembly PVMS01 (sample SAMN08582032, study PRJNA380276) | Marine sediment metagenome, whole genome shotgun sequencing project. | isolation source: ocean sediment barecode stripped | collected 2017 | reverse complement strand
ATTTACGGAATAAAACATTTTCTTGAAGTCCCTAAAACAATTTAAAACTGCTGTTTTAGTGGATAGAAATCATAAAAAATATCCTGTTAAGGCAGATTTTAAGGGGATCTCTCTCTCTACATCCATCAATGAAAATGTAGCTGTAGTTTTTGAAAAAGGAAACTATTTCGCCCTTTTAAAATAAATTTTCAGTTAGTATAGTTTTAATAGTATTGCTTCAACGATTTCCTGAATTGACATGCCATCTATATTGATATTAAATGAAGATCGATTATAATAATGAGTTTTAAATTGTTTTAAAGGGACTTCAAGAAAATGTTTTATTCCGTAAATTAGGGTTGTTCCAGAATGTAAAACATCATCTACCAAAACCAGTGATTTATTTTTATAATCTTCTGGTTTTAATGAGGTTTGTATCTGGTTTGTTGGCTTCTTTTTATCAATGATTACCTTGCAAAGAGTGACTTGAATAGGAGACACATTTTCAACCGCAGTTTTCAATTTTTTAGCAAATAAAAATCCATTTTCAAAAATACCTGCAATAATTACTTCCTTTTCATTTACATTGGATTCATAAATTTGAAAAGCAATACGTCTGATTTTATGGTTGATCTGTTTCTTGTCGAGAATAATATTATCAGATTGAGTCATGGATATAAAGTTTTTTCAAAGATACTAAATGAAACTATTATTCTTTGGATACAGATTTTGTAAAATCTTCAAGATCTCTTCTATCTTTTTTGCTTGGCCTTCCAGTTCCTTTTTTCCGATAGTAATCTTTTGAGTATTTCAGAAATTCGATTTTTTTAAAAGCTTCCTTTGGAGTTGTATCTTTTCTATATAGGTCCACAAGCTTGGCTCCAATTCTACTTTTGGGAAGGTCAATTATTTGTAAAGTATAATTTATTTGATTAATTCTCACCTGTAGATTATCGCCAGGGTAAATGTCCCTCGAAGGCTTTACAGAAGAATTGTCAATTTTAACAATTCCTTTTTTACATGCCTGAGTTGAAATGCTCCGCGTTTTAAAATAGCGAACACACCATAAATATTTATCTATTCTCATTCAGAATTCCTTAAAACAACGTTAATGTATCCTGCGAAAATACTAGAAAATTGTATCTTACGAGCCCAAAATAAGGATAATGAAGAACCTAAAATACTTATTGCCATTAATTGCTTTTGTTTTTATAGCATTTCAATCTTGTGAAAAAGACGATAATGGTGTTATTGTTGTACCTCCGCGAGATCGTGGAGAAGAATCCATTGCTTCACAAATAGAAATTGAAGAATACCTGCAAACCCATTTTTATAACTACGAAGAGTTTGAAAATCCAACTGCAGATTTTAACTTTAAAATAAGATTTGATACTATTGATGGAGATAATGCATCAAAAACGCCATTAATCAATCAGGTAGTATCTAAATCTGTTACCGATATCTTAGATCAAGGTGTAACCTATAAATTATACTATTTAAGCGTCATAAAAGGAGAGGGAGAAATAATTGAATTTCCGGATATTTCCATTTTGAGTTTTTCAGGGCAACTGATGTCAGATGCTACATTAGTAGACGCATCTTCATCTCCAATTCGTTTTGATCTAACACAAATTATAGATGGCTTACAGGCAGCAATTATTGAATTTAAAGGAGCTACAAATATTGTTGATAATCCAGATGGTACGTTGACCTTTGAAGACTATGGAGTGGGAGCTGTATTTATTCCATCGGGTCTTGGGTATTTTGCAAGCCCTCCAACTGGAAGTCCAATACCATTATATTCCCAACTAATTTTTACATTCCAATTATACAATGTTGAAAAAGGTGATCAAGATGGAGATGGAATTATTTCTCTTTTAGAAGATTTGGATGATAGTGGATTTGAAGGGAATGATGATACAGATGAAGACCTGATCCCTAATTTTGCTGATGTTGATGATGATGGAGATGGAAGACTAACTAAAAATGAAATTGAAGTAAAACAATACATAATAAACCCTGGAGATTCTGATCCAGTAATGGAAACTAATGAGGTTGAAATGTACAGGGAAACTGATTATAATACTGGTGAAATAACAATTCATACTGTCATCTTAATAGATAAGAATGAAGATGGGGTTCCAGATTATTTGGATATTAATATTTAATCACTTTAGTAAAACACATAAAAAAACCTCGACTATCGAGGTTTTTTTATGCATTCTATTCTAATTATTATAGGATCACTTTCGAGAAATCACTTTCAGTGCTGCCTTAGTAATAGCATCTGAATTTAAACCATATTTTTCCATTAGTTGCTCAGGTGTTCCAGATTCTCCAAAGGTATCTTGAGTGGCAACAAATTCTTGGGGTGTTGGATTATTGTTGGATAAAGTACGTGCAACACTTTCTCCTAAGCCTCCAAAAACATTGTGTTCTTCAGCTGTAACAACACATCTTGTTTTAGAAACACTCTCTAAAATTGCTTTTTCATCAAGAGGTTTTATAGTATGTATATTTATGACATCTGCAGAAATACCTTGTTTGTTTAATACTTGGGCTGTTTGCAATGCTTCCCAAACCAAATGTCCGGTAGCTACAATAGTTACATCATTCCCTTCTTGTAATTGAACCGCTTTTCCAATTTCAAAAGATTGATCCTCCGGAGTGAAATTGGCTACTTTAGGTCTTCCAAATCGAAGGTAAACAGGGCCGTTATAATCTGCTATAGCTATAGTTGCTGCTTTAGTCTGATTATAGTCACAGGTGTTTATTACAGTCATACCCGGTAACATTTTCATTAAACCAATATCTTCCAATATTTGATGAGTAGCACCATCTTCACCTAGTGTTAGTCCTGCATGAGAAGCACAAACTTTCACATTTTTATTGCTATAAGCAATGCATTGTCTTATTTGATCATAAACACGACCTGTTGAAAAATTAGCAAAAGTACCGGTAAAAGGAATTTTTCCTCCAATAGTCATTCCTGCAGCGATACCCATCATATTGGCTTCTGCTATTCCAATTTGAAAAAAACGTTCTGGATGATTTTTTTTAAAATCATCCATTTTCAATGATCCAATTAGATCGGCACAAAGTGCTACTACATTAGGGTTTGTTTTACCTAGTTGAGTGAGACCGGCACCAAATCCAGATCGAGTATCTTTTTTTCCGCTATCTATGTATTTTTTCATATTCATTTCCTGCGAAGGCAGGAGCCTTATTAAAAATTATACCTTATACTTTTATTTTGAATCCACTCCTTAAAATTGAAAGTAGATTTATATTAAATTGATTAATAAACTAATAATCTCCAAATGTTTCTGGATTTTGTGCTAATGCCAATTCTAATTGCTCATCATTAGGAGCTTTTCCATGCCAAGCATGTGTGTGCATCATAAAATCTACTCCATTGCCCATCACAGTATGAAGTAACACACATATGGGTTTGCCATTTCCTGTTTTTTCTTTAGCTAATTTCATTCCTTCTAGAATTGCTTCAATATTATTACCCTCTTCAATATCTAAAACTTCCCAATCAAAAGCTTCAAATTTTGCTCTAAGGTTTCCTAAAGGAAGAACAGTATCTGTTGAACCATCAATTTGTTGTTTGTTATAATCTACAGTTACAATAAGGTTGTCAATATTATTACCAGCTGCATACATAATGGCTTCCCAATTTTGCCCTTCTTGCAATTCACCATCTCCACAAAGAGCATAAATTAAATGAGAATCCTTGTTGAGTTTTTTGCTTTGTGCAGCACCAATAGCTACCGAGATTCCTTGTCCTAAGGATCCAGAAGCCATTCTAATTCCAGGCAGCCCTTCATGTGTTGTAGGGTGTCCTTGTAGACGTGTATTTAATAGTCTAAATGTGTTAAGTTCTTCTACAGGAAAATAACCAGACCTTGCTAATACACTATAAAAAACGGGTGATATATGTCCGTTTGATAAAAAGAATAGATCTTCATCTTTTCCATCCATTGAAAAGGTATCTTTCCTATCTAATAGTTCCTGATAAATGGAAACAAAAAACTCAGTACAACCCAAGGACCCTCCAGGGTGACCTGAGTTTACTTTGTGTACCTGCCGTAAAATATCTCTACGAACTTGTACTACTAAATCATTTAAGTATTTTATGTCTGGCATAATTTATTATTTTTCAGGTTCAAAAATAGAGTTTTGAAAAATGGGTGCAAAATGGAATACAGGTCAGTTATTAACCATTTGTCGCTTTTAATTAACAGAATTGTAAATATTTCATAAAAAGAAAATTATCCGAAGCCGAACTTCAATAAAACCCGCAAATCATTTTATATTTGCTTTTACTTTCCAAAAATGGAAAATTTATAAAAATTACGAATGCAATTCATTTTAAAAGCAACCGATATTGCTAGCCAAGCTCGTGCCGGAACCATTACAACAGACCACGGAATTATTGAGACTCCAATTTTTATGCCCGTTGGAACAGTTGGAACTGTAAAAGGGGTTCACCAACGTGAATTAGAACAGGATATTAATCCGGATATCATATTGGGAAATACCTATCATTTATACTTACGTCCACAAACTTCAATTCTTGAAAAAGCTGGAGGCATTCATAAGTTTATGAATTGGAACAGGAATATCTTAACCGATAGTGGAGGTTACCAGGTGTATTCCCTTTCAGAAAATAGAAAGATTAAGGAAGAAGGAGTGAAATTTAAATCCCATATAGATGGTAGTTACCATGTATTTACTCCAGAAAATGTGATGGAAATTCAACGTGTGATTGGAGCCGATATTATTATGGCTTTTGATGAATGTACTCCTTACCCCTGTGATTATCAATATGCAAAAAGATCTATGCATATGACCCATAGATGGCTTGACAGGTGTATAACTCATTTAGAGAAAACCCCCTTGAAATACGATTACAATCAAAGTTTTTTTCCAATAGTGCAGGGAAGTACTTATAAAGATTTAAGAAAACAATCGGCAGAATATATTGCTTCTGTTGAAGCTGAAGGAAATGCAATTGGTGGACTTTCTGTAGGAGAACCAGCCGAAGAGATGTATGAAATGACTGCAATTGTTACAGAAATCCTTCCTGTGGAGAAACCCCGTTACCTTATGGGAGTTGGTACTCCTATTAACATTCTTGAAAATATTGCATTGGGAATCGATATGTTTGACTGCGTAATGCCTACTAGAAACGGTAGAAATGGAATGCTATTTACGGCTCATGGCTCGATCAATATAAAAAATAAAAAATGGGAGGAGGATTTTTCAGAGATCGATGAAATGAACATCACATGGGTAGATACTGCTTATAGCAAAGCATACTTACGCCACCTTTTTACCGTTAATGAAATGTTAGGTAGGCAAATAGCCACCATTCATAATTTAGGATTTTATTTGTGGTTGGTTCGTGAAGCGAGAAAGCATATCTTAGCAGGAGACTTTAATAAATGGAAAAAAATGATGGTGCAACAAATGGATAAACGGTTGTAAAATTATGCTTAGCATACTCGATAGATATATATTAAAAAAATATTTGGGCACTTTCATTTTAATGTTATTGCTTTTTATTCCAATTGGGATAACTGTAAATCTTGCTGAAAAAATTGATAAGATCCTTGAAAATGAAGCTCCATTTCTTGAAGTAGCAAAGTATTATCTGGATTTCACTATATATTTTGCTAATTTATTATTCCCTTTATTTTTATTCTTATCTGTTATTTGGTTTACTTCAAAATTGGCTTCAAATACCGAAGTCATTGCATTTTTAAGTAGTGGTGTGTCTTTTTACCGGTTTTTACGTCCTTATATGATAGGAGCAACAATAGTTTGTTTCGGAGCATTGATTATGGTTATGTATTTAGCTCCTATGGCAAGTAAGGGTTATAATGAATTTACCTATAAATACTTGAAAAAAGGGAAGAAAGATAGAACCCAATCCAATGTTTACAGACAAATTAATGATAACGATTTTCTTTATGTTAGCTATTTTAATGTAAAGGATAAAGCAGGAAATGATTTTACTTTAGAGCATTTTGAGGGTAATAAATTGATTTATAAACTGAAAGCGAGAAGAATTGTATTTAATGAGGCAGATTCTACCTACACTCTTTTTAATTATCTAAAAAGAACTATTGGAGAGAACAAAGATATCCTAGATTCCAGGAAAAGAGTAGATACCACCTTTAGTTTTGAATTAGAAGACTTGACTCCAGTTGAATACATTGCAGAAACGTTAAACTTTACTGAGCTAAATTCATTTATTGAAAGAGAAACAAAACGGGGTTCTTCTTATATAAACAGATACAAAGTAGTTAGTTATAAGCGATGGAGTTTGCCAATATCAGCCTATATATTAACAATAATTGCCGTAGCAGTTTCTTCAATAAAGCGTCGGGGAGGTATGGGAGTGAACCTAGCAATTGGAATTGCAATAGGAATGACATTTATATTTTTTGATAAAATATTTGGAACGATGGCAGAGCAAAGTAATTTTTCTCCTTTAATAGCAACCTGGTTTCCTAATTTTGTTTTTGCTATTTTGGCGGTATATCTTTTAAGAAATGCAAAACGATAAGCTATTAAATTATCTCCATTTACATTTTATTGTATTTATTTGGGGATTTACAGCAGTTTTAGGCGCTCTTATTTCTATAGATGCAATTCCATTGGTATGGTATAGAATGTTATTGGGTGCTTTTTTTGTTTTTATCTTTCTCATAATCCGAAAGGAACAATTATCAGTTTCTAAAATAACCCTTTTAAAATTCTGTTTAGTTGGATTCATAATAGCCCTGCATTGGCTGGCATTTTTCTCTGCGATTAAAACTTCTAATGTATCCATAACACTTGCCATGATGTCAACAGGAGCATTTTTTGGTTCCTTGTTAGAGCCCTTGTTTTATAAACGAAAAATAATAAAGTATGAAGTGCTATTTGGGATAATAGTAATGCTTGGATTGTACATTATATTTAAAGTGGAATCTCATTATTCTTTAGGAATTATATTAGCATTATGTGCCTCATTTTTGGGGGCATTATTTTCTATTTTTAATGGAAAACTGGTGAAAAAGCACAAGTCTACAGTAATTTCATTTTATGAATTGATTTTTGGAATGTTGTTTATTTCTATTTATTTATTTTTTAATGGAAGTTTCAAAAGCTCTTTTTTTCAGCTTTCATATAATGATTGGATATTTATTATCATTTTAGCTTCGGCTTGTACGGCATATGCTTTTATAGCTTCTATATATGTTATGAAATGGATAAGTCCATATACACTATTGCTTACAACCAATATGGAACCAGTTTACGGAATTATTTTAGCACTTCTAATATTGGGTGATAAAGAATATATGAGCCCTTCCTTTTACTTTGGAGCAGTAATTATATTGATGACAGTTATTTTAAATGGAATACTAAAAACTAGAAATAAAAGATTGTAATTTTCCAAACAATAAGTTTTATCTTTGTTAATTGCATTCAAATAATACAATTTAGATACTATGGAATATCTTGACTTTGAATTACCCATTAAAGAATTACAGGAACAATACGTAAAAGCCTGTGAAATAGGCGAGGATAGTCATGTAGACGTTTCTAATACTTGCAAACAGATAAAGAAAAAATTAGACGATACCAAAAGGGAAATTTTTAAAAACCTCACCCCCTGGCAACGAGTTCAATTATCTCGTCATCCAAATAGACCCTATACTTTAGATTATATTAGAGCCATTTGTGGAGAATCTTTTTTAGAACTTCATGGGGATCGTAACTTTAAAGATGACAAAGCCATGATTGGTGGATTGGGTAAGATTGGAGATCAAAGTTATATGTTTATTGGTCAACAAAAAGGATATAATACCAAGACCAGACAGTATCGTAATTTTGGAATGTCTAATCCAGAAGGATACCGAAAAGCATTGCGTTTAATGAAGTCTGCTGAAAAATTTGGAATCCCAGTAGTTTCCTTGATCGATACTCCAGGTGCATATCCAGGCCTTGAAGCTGAAGAACGCGGACAAGGGGAAGCAATTGCTAGAAATATTCTGGAGATGACCCGGTTAAAAGTTCCTATCATTGTTGTTATAATCGGGGAAGGAGCAAGTGGTGGAGCTTTAGGGATTGGAGTAGGAGATAAGGTACTCATGTTAGAAAACACTTGGTATTCTGTTATTTCTCCTGAAAGTTGTTCCTCTATCCTCTGGAGAAGCTGGGAGTTTAAAGAACAAGCTGCTAAAGCTTTGAAACTTACAGCTACCGATATGAAAAAACAAAAATTGATAGACCTTATTGTTAAAGAACCCCTAGGAGGAGCACATAGTAATAAAGAAGAAATATATCAAATTGTCGCCGATGCAATTGTAAAAGCTTATGGAGGATTAAAGAACTTATCCCCAAAAGAATTGGTTACAAAACGAATGAAAAAATATTCCCAAATGGGAGTCTTTAATTCTTAGATTCAACAATAACAAACCTTTATGAAAATTTGAAATTTATATTTCGGCTTTTTTTAGGGTTATTAACAATATTTTAAAGTTTTCAACAGTTTAATTGTTGATGAACAGTTAATAGAGAAAACTAATATTATACCGCAGTACGCCACAATTTTTTTTACATTCGCTTAATGGAAAATTTAAAACCTCAATCTAAATTTGTTTCTAGGAACCCTCAAGTGATTCCTCTGGAAAAAGGAAAATTACCCCCGCAAGCAACTGATTTAGAGGAGGTTGTGCTTGGAGCAATGATGATTGATAAGCGTGGTGTTGATGAAGTCATCGATATTTTACATGCTGAAGTTTTTTATAAAGAAGCACACCAACATGTATTTGAAGCTATTCATACACTTTTTGAAAAAGGGGAGCCAGTTGACTTATTAACCGTTTCAGCTAGGTTAAAGAAGAATAAAACCCTTGATGTTGTAGGAGGCGAGTTTTTTCTCATTCAACTCACCCAAAAAGTATCTTCCTCAGCTCATATTGAGTTTCATGCCAGAATTATTCTTCAGAAATATATTCAACGAAGTTTGATTAAAATTTCTAACGAAATTATTGAAGATTCATACAATGAAAGCACCGATGTTTTCGATTTGTTGGATACTGCCGAATCTAAACTGTATGAAATTACACAGGGGAATATTAAAAGATCTTCAGAAAGTGCTCAAAATCTTGTAATAGAAGCTAAAAAAAGAATTGAGGAAATTGCAAATAAAGAAGGACTATCAGGAATTCCATCAGGATTTTCTAAATTAGATAAATTAACATCAGGATGGCAGCCAAGTGATTTAATTATCATAGCCGCAAGACCTGGTATGGGTAAAACTGCTTTTGCACTTTCTATGGCTCGTAATGTTGCTGTGGAACACAATATCCCAGTTGCATTTTTTTCCTTGGAAATGTCATCAGTTCAGTTAATTACGAGATTGATTTCTTCCGAGACAGGTTTGAGTTCAGAAAAGCTTCGTACAGGAAACCTTGCAAAACACGAGTGGGAACAACTTAATGTAAAAGTAAAAGGACTTGAAAAAGCGCCATTATTTATTGATGATACCCCATCTCTTTCAATATTTGACCTTAGAGCTAAAGCAAGAAGGTTGTCTTCTCAACACGGAATAAAATTATTAATGGTTGATTATCTTCAGCTTATGACTGCTGGCGGAAGTCAGAAAGGAGGAAATCGGGAACAAGAAATTTCTACGATTTCACGTAATCTAAAAGCATTATCTAAAGAATTAAATATTCCAGTTATAGCAATTTCACAACTTTCTCGAGCAGTTGAAACCCGTGGAGGATCAAAACGCCCTCTATTATCAGATCTTAGAGAATCTGGAGCCATTGAACAAGATGCCGATATTGTTTCATTTATTTATAGACCCGAATACTATAAAATAGATGAATGGGATGACGAAGAACATAACCCAACTGCTGGACAAGCAGAATTTATTGTGTCAAAACACCGTAACGGTGGATTGGACGAAATAAGACTTAAATTTGTTGGTCATCTCGGTAGATTTGAAAATTTAGATTCATTTGAATATTCAACCGAATTCCATTCTCGAATGAATGCAGCTGCAAACGATGACACTTTTAAAACGTCACCTTTAGCATCACCAGATGAAGCTTTTGGTAGTTCATTGAATGATGATACGAACCCCGAAGATGGAAATGATGTTCCTTTCTAAGAATTAAAACTTTTGTGATTAACCATAAGATTTTTAAGAGTAATAATTAAGTTAATATTTTCAGAAACAATACTATTTGGCTTAAAATTTGTTGTTATCTTCGCCCTATGAGGCATTTCATTATTTTATTATTTTTTCTATTTATTTCAATTTCTGTATCAGCATCTTATATTTTAATACCCATGGATGCCGAAAGTCAAAAAGAACATTTAAAAGCCTACGGAATTACCTATTGGTTACTGGAAAAGCAACAAAAAGTGAAATGGCTTCTCAATTATAGAGGCGGCTCATTTTTATTACCCGATTCAGAAGAAATTAGAAGAGAATGCCAGATCCGAGGAGTATCTTTTGAAATTCTCTCAAATTCTAAAACCGAACAAATCCTAACTCTTATAAGCAGTCCCTCCCAAAATATGGAGGCGGTTGTATTAGAGAAAGCACCACGTATAGCTGTTTATTCTCCAAAAGAAAATCAGCCTTGGGATGATGCAGTAACCATGGTTCTTACCTATGCAGAAATCCCTTATGATGTTGTGTATGATGAAGAAGTATTAAATGAACAATTACTTTTATACGATTGGCTGCATTTACATCATGAAGATTTTACCGGTCAATTTGGAAAATTCTATAGAGCATACAGAGCTGCACCCTGGTATATTGAAAATAAAAAGAATGCCGAAAACTTAGCTAATAAATTAGGCTATAATAAAGTTTCCAATGCTAAACTGGATGTGGCTTTAAAAATTAGAAACTATGTAGTAGGAGGAGGGTTTATGTTTGCTATGTGTAGCGCGACAGATAGTTTTGATATTGCTTTGGCGGCTGAAGGAGTAGATATTTGTGAGGCTATGTTTGATGGAGATTCCAGTGAACCAGGATACCAGAGCAAAATAGACTATAGTAGAACTTTTGCCTTTACCGATTTTATTTTGGAACGCAGCCCAATGATTTATGAGTTCTCTAGTATTGATATGACTGCTAAACGAAAGGTTTTAAAAGAAACAGATTACTTCACCTTAATGGATTATTCAGCGAAATGGGACCCAATACCCTGTATGTTGGTGCAAAACCATACCGCTTTGGTAAAAGGCTTTATGGGACAAACTACATCCTTTTCAAGAGAACAAATTAAAGCAAATGTTCTTATTATGGGGGAACAAAAAACCAATGGGGAAGCCCGTTATATTCATGGAATAAAAGGAAAGGGATTCTTTACTTTCTATGGAGGGCATGATCCAGAAGATTATCAGCATAGAGTAGGGGATACTAAAACAGAATTAGCATTACACCCAAATTCCCCAGGCTATAGGCTTATACTGAATAATGTTCTATTTCCAGCTGCAAAAAAGAAAAAGCAAAAGACTTAAATATGAAACAATTAGCATAATGAATAATAGAAGAACAACAAACTTACTTTTATTGATAATTGTAATTCCAATAATATTTTATTTACTTAAAATATTGTCTTTTATTTTTATTCCACTTGTTTTTTCAATGTTTATAACCCTTTTGTTTTTGCCATTAATGAGATGGTTGAAAAAGAAAAAAGTACCCAAAGCAATAAGTATTTTTTTAGTTTTCTTAATCATTGCTGGAGGAATAAAAATAGGAAGTGTGTTAATTCAATTATCAAGTAACGAGATTTTATCTTCAGATGCAGCATTTTTTGATAAAATAGGAGAGAAGTTTACAACATTGTTAAGTTCAATTGAGGGCTTTTTTGGTATAGAAAATATCGAAGACAGCTATTCTATTAAGGATTATTTTCAGAAAGAAAACATCATTGAAAATTTTAGTCTTACAATTGGTATTATAGGCAATACAATAACGATGATTTTAATGACAGTATTTTTTGTGATCCTTTGGCTGGCAGAATCTATTAATTTTCAGAAAGTATTAAACAACACAATTTTAAAACAAAAACATTCTTCTGTGAAAACTTTTATGAAAATGGAAAAAGAGTTAATGACGTTTATAAAAGTTAAATTTTTCGTCAGTTTAGCTACAGGGATTGGTATAGGACTTAGTTGTGTGTTTTTTGATATTAGTTTTCCTATATTTTGGGGGCTTTTGGCATTCTTGATTAATTTTGTCCAGATGATCGGATCCTTCATTTCAGTTATATTATTGTCCTTATTTGCCTTTGTGGAATTGGATGTCTCTAGTACTTTACTGTTTTTTATAATTTCTATCTCTGCTGTTCAAGTATTATTTGGTAGTATATTAGAACCGATATTTATGGGGAAATCCTTCTCAATTAATGTAATTACAATCCTGGTGATGCTTATGTTTTGGGGCTATTTATGGGGAATTCCTGGTTTAATAATGTCTATCCCTATAACTGTTTTTATAAAAATTATTTTAGAACAATATTCCAGTACTAAAGTAATAGCAGAGTTAATGTCTGGCTCTAGTAAATAATCCTGAATCCTTAACTAATTTTTATTAAGTAACGATTCATAGTAATCTTTAGGAGGTAGAACTGTAATTTCAACCCTACGGTTAATTTGTTTATTCTCAGGGCTGCTATTAGAAACTTTGGGTTTGCTTTCTCCAAATGCATTTATTTCGTAATCGTAAAGAGCGTTTTCACTAAATAACAATTTAAGTTTTTCTGCTACCGAATTGCATCTGTTTTCTGAAAGCTTCATATTATAAATATCATTGCCATCACTATCGGTATGACCTTCAATTAAAATAGTTGCTTTGTCTACTTGTTCAATAGTCTTTGTTAAGCTGTCTAAAATTTGATTAGCAGAATCTTTTAATGTGAACATATCAAAGTCGAATAGGACATCAGTATTTATAGTTAATTTAATGACACTGTTAATAGCTCCTATTGCGTCGATATCTGCACCTGCTGTTTTACTATTACATACTTCTTTAAGATCTGTTATTCGTAAATAATAATAAACTATTTCGGGATCAATATTTTCATCACTTAGGTCAATAATCGATTTCCCTCCTGTGATTTTTCCAGCAAATACCCAATCAGTGCCATTAGTGGAAATCTCAACTTCAGCAGCCTCTTCCGAAGGCCCTACCTCAAAGATATAAAGATCATTTCCAGCTAAGTTCATAAAACCATTATTTGTAAATGCTACTATGATACTCCCCCTGCATCCTAAAGAAATTCGGTGAGGCTAACTATAAGATCGGAAATTCGTCGCGTAGAGACAGAGCGAACAACCCGGGGGTCTCCGATACATTAACATAATGAGAT
>PVMS01166763.1_pt1 | contig 13386 bp, 12 predicted proteins | sample 1853461 | NCBI WGS metagenome assembly PVMS01 (sample SAMN08582032, study PRJNA380276) | Marine sediment metagenome, whole genome shotgun sequencing project. | isolation source: ocean sediment barecode stripped | collected 2017 | reverse complement strand
TGCCACCAGGGAGGCGACCAGTTGATTATTCTCCGCGACCCCGACTATGGTTCCCGTGCTGCCGGTGAGCACCGGATTTTCCACGGGTTCTGTCTGTTGCAGCTGGTGCAGCGCGGAGACCAGTTCTGTTTGCGGTATCGGGTTGCTGATTGCCGCTTGCTGCTGTCCTTCGCCACTTGCCTGCCCGTCGTCGCGACGGGAAAGCAGTTGCATGATACTGCCGAAAAGTTCATCGCCCAGTGACTGGTTGTTATTACTGTCATTGGTGCGATTCGTGTGTGTTGTGGGTCCGGCAGCCGCTCCTGCTTGTGTCTGTGCCTGTGCTTGTGTCTGTGCCTGTGCTTGTTCCTGTTCTTGTGCCCCTGCCTGTGCCGGTACTTGTGCCCTGGACGGGTTTATACGGACTTCGTATTTAAGGTTTGGCAGCAGGCCGGCCTCTATAAGATGCTTGTTGTAGTCATCGTACAGCGTGGAGGTCTTGCCCAGAACAAACTTGTTAAACAGCATGTAGACAATCAGTCGAGTCTGGTGTTCGAGCATCAGGTCGGTAATAGCCTTGTGAAAGGCATTGGCAAGGCAGGTCGGCCCGCCGGGGATGTCTTCCTCTTCCATTTGCCGGCCATTGTTCAGTACGGCAAGCCGTTGACGCAAGGCGATCAGTTCCTGGGTGGACCTCAGGGAGGTGCCGGCCACCATGTTCTGAATAGCAACCTTTATATCGGTTTCTTCCTTGCTGAGCAGTGTCAGTGATTCGTCTTCGGTGTTACCTGCCGGTTCTGCCCGATAGCTGGTACAGCCAAAATCCGCAAAGCTTCTCCCCAGTTCCCGGTAGAATATTTCTTCTACATTTTCGCGATTTTTCTGGATAACGGTCATGGCTTCGAAAAAACGCAGTTGCGAGGCGTTTGACTGGGCTTTTTCTGCGAATTCAATAAATGCCAGGTCACTGCTTTCAAACATCTTCTTGATGAGTGGCTGCAAGTGCTCAAGCACGATGTTGTGACATTCATCCAGAAAGCTGAGCGTCGATGCCGGCATGCTGTTGGTGGCTTGCATAATCTTAACCTTATATATCGTTCGTCAGGAGCTGGTCAGTTGATACGCACCGCATACGGATGAATCCTGTTCACGCACGTAACACCCGGACAATCGGCTGCTGCAGGGATTACTTAAGAAACCCGGGTTGGTGCCAGGGCGGTGAGAAATGCGGGCCAGGGTTCAGTCGACCGGATTTTCGAGCGTGCCGCCAAAGCCACATGCGCGTGCTGACCGGTTTATGAGGGAACAGTGACAGGTTATACTGAAATTGTCCCGGTACTTCATGAGTTAATGCAGATTACATGGATGAGGTTATGAGCCCCTGCAAACTGCTGGTATGTCTGTTACTGCTGCCCTCGGCAGTGCTGGCCGCTGCGTCAATCGACCAGCTGCTGGGACAGTCACGCAGTGATTATGCTGCCCTTGTCTCGGCCGAACGGGATTTCCATAGCCTTCGTAAGCGGGGTGCCCTGCAGGGTGCCGGGTTGGCTGACTATGCCGCCTGGGTGGCACGTTTGCACCGGCAGGTGGCCGAGGACTGCGCCGCACTGGCGGTGAACGGCATACCCATTCCCGCTGACATTTCCTGCCCGGTTTCTCCTGCTGTACTGATTGCACCGGCAGCGGTTGACCAGGCGGGGGAGCAGACCGGCGCCGAGGAAACAGCGGATCTGGATGCTGAACTCTTCAATGGCATGAGTGAGTTCGACGAGATGCTGTTACGTGAGCAGGAACGGATCAGGGCGGCTACACCGCATGCAGAGGGTGGCGGTGGCGGAGGTGGACAGGGTGGAGCTGACGGTGGTGGTGAGTCGGGGTCAGCCGGTTCTGCCGGGGATGGCGAGGCACAGGCGGCTGATGACAGTGACGGCAGTCCTGCCTACGGGGCCGGCGCCGGACCGGGTTCGCAACAGCAGGGTGATGGCGGGCCACCGCCCGATACGCCTGATGGCAGTGACGATGATGTGGTTGCGCGTCAATTGCGGGAAGCAGCTGAGAAAGAGACTGATCCGGTGTTAAAGAAAAAGCTCTGGGAAGAGTATCGCAAATACAAGGAAGGGACTTATTAGTAATGAGACTGCGCTGCTTATTACTCGTTTACCTGGCTACCACGCTGGTTTCCGGCTGCAGTACCCTGGGCCTCGGTCGGGATGTCGATGGTGAAGTCCCTCTAAGCAAGGCCGTTGCCGAAGTGCCTGAAGCGCAGTTGCTGGATGCCTGGATCGAACTGTTTGACCCCGGCAAGTTGCCGGATGATGAAGATGAGGCCATGGGGCTGTCCCTGGATATCCGCGAGGCAGAGGCACGCTACATGCCGGAACAATTGCGCTCTGCCATGGAAGCCACCGGCTACTGGGGTGCTGTACGCGTGGTACCGCAGGACACCGAGGGTGGCGAACTGCTGGTGCGCGGTACCATCATTGCATCGAACGGTGAGCAACTGGAACTGGAGATCACCGCCCTGGATGCGACCGGCCGGGAGTGGTTTAACCGCAACTACGAGGAAGAGATTGAGGTCGATGACTATCGGCGCAGCAGTTCTTCAGGCAGTGACGTCTTCCATTCGCTCTACCATACCGTTGCCAATGACCTGGCCGCGTTTCGTCAGTCCCTGACGGCCAGCGACATTACCACCATCCGGCAGGTCGCCGAGCTGCGTTTTGCCGCCGATCTGTCGCCGGATGCGTTTGACGATTATCTTGCACTCGACAGCAAGGCACGCTATTCCATCGTGCGCCTGCCGGCAGCTGATGATCCGATGTTCAGGCGGGTGCTGGCAATTCGTGACCGGGACTTTCTCCTGATCGACACCTTGAACGGGCACTTTGATAACTTTTGCCGGGAAATGGACAGTCCCTATAACGAGTGGCGCAAGGCCCGCATTGAAGAGGAGGCTGCCTTGCGCAAGGTCGAAAATGATGCGTTGAAACGCAAGTTGCTGGGGGTGGCCGCTATTATTGGTGCTGTCGTGCTGGAGTCGTCCAATAACGGTAACTACGGGACCTCGGTGTTGCGCGACTCGCTGATACTGGGTGGCGCCTATGCCATTAAATCCGGTTTTGACAAGGACTCGGAAACGGATATTCACCGGGACGCGATTATCGAGCTGGATGAATCCTTCTCGTCGGAGGCACGGCCACTGGTGGTGGAGGTGGAAGGCGAAGTGCACGAGCTGACCGGTTCCGCCGAGGTGCAGTACGCGCAGTGGCGGGCGTTGCTGAAACGCATCTATGCCTCTGAAACCGGTTTCTCAGGTTCCTGAGTTCGACACTGCATGTTACCGGGTGAATTGCAGCCGCGAGCAGCCATGAAGCCGGAGTTACACCCGCCGGGGAGTACCCTGCCGCAGGGTGGTTCCGACACGGAAAATTACCGCTGGTTGTGGCTGTCGCTGGCAGTCGTGTTGATACTGGGCCTGCTGGTCATTTTCGCGTTGCCGGGGTTTGTCAGTCAGCCGCAACCGGGAGCAATAACATCCGAACAGGCAACGCCGGCACCGGTTGTAGTCAATACGCAGGCTGCAAGTAATGCGGCCAACCAGGCGATGCAGGCCTGGTTACAGTTGCGCGCAAGGCTTGAACTGGAAAATGTCTCGAGCTGGGGCGAACCGGACTGGCGTCAGGCAGCGGCGGCGGCTGATAACGGTGCCCGCCTGCTGGCGCAGCGGCAGTTTGCCGAGGCGGCTGCAAACTATACCCGGGCATTGCAGATCCTGGAACAAGTGTACGGCGGGCGTGATGCACAACTCGCAGCCGCACTGGCAGCGGGCGAACAGGCGCTGGCAGACAACGCGGTCGAGGTGGCGATAGACAAGTTTGAACGGGTTTTTGATCATCGAGCCACAGCATGCCGTGGCTGCCCGTGGTCTCGCCAGGGCGACGGTACGTGCAGATGTACTGCAGGCCATGCAGGCAGGCGAGCAGGCCGGGAATAACGGCGATGTGCCAGCGGCACGGCGTGCCTTCCAGCAGGCGGTGTCACTGGATGGCGAGTACGAACCGGCCGTTACGGCACTGGCGCGGGTGACGGAACAGCAGCAGGCTGCGGCTTTCCGGGACGCGATGACCCGTGCACTCACGGCACTGGATGCCGGTCAACTCAATACAGCAGGCAAGGCGCTGGTGGCGGCGGCACAGCTGCAGCCGGATGCTGCCGTGGTGAACGATGCGCAGCAACGCCTGACGCAGGCGCGTCGGCAGGCACGTCTGGATCGCCTGCGGCGGGAGGCCGCGACACTGGTGGCAGCCGAGCACTGGCAGGCGGCAGCCAATCTCTATGCGCAGGTACTGTCGATTGATAACAGTGCCGGATTTGCCACAGATGGCCTGGCGCACGCCCGGAATCGCGTAACCCTGCATACCCAGTTTGATCACTATCTCGATCAACCCGAACGCATCTTCTCAGCGCAACCTCTGGCGAACGCCCGGCAGTTGCTGGCCGCTGCCAGTACCGCGCCGGCTGACGAGCCGGTACTGGCAGAAAAGATTGCGGCCCTGCAGGAACTGGTGACACAGGCCGGTACCCCGGTGGCTGTTATCCTGAGCTCTGATGGAGAGACTGAGGTCGCTATCTATCACGTTGGCAAACTGGGGCGGTTTATCGACCACCGGCTGGAGCTGCTGCCGGGCAGTTATACGGTGGTGGGTACACGCAAGGGTTATCGTGATGTACGCAGGGTGCTGTCGGTAAACCCGGGGAGTCCAGCGGCGGCATTACAGATCATATGCGAGGAACCGGTTTGAGCCGCATCTACATCATCCAGGACGTGCGCGGTGAAAGCCGGCTTGGCGAGACGGCCCTGCCGTTGACGGTGGGAGGCACGACACAGGGTGACATTGTCATGCCGGATATCCCGGCAGACGCTGTCATCGCCCATATCGCGCTGTCGGAGGGCTACGCTTTTATCCAGCCTGCCGATGGCAGCGTGCAGTTGTTTCATAACCACGAATATCTGCAAACCTCGACATGGTTGAAGTCGGGTGATGAGGTACAGGCGGGTAACGCCGTCCTGCACTGGCGGGTGCAGGGGGACCAGGTGTTCGTTACCACCCGGCGTCGTGTGGCAGAACCCGCGCTCGTGCCCCCGGAACAGCCCCCGCCTCCGGGCCAGCCGGCGTTATCACCCCCGCAACACGCCATCCCCGAGGTCGTTGCTGACAGGCCGGTTTCCCGCGGACGGCGACAAGGGCGCTGGGCCGTGTTTGCCGTGTTCCTTGTGTTGCTGCTGGCCGCGGCATTTGTGTTGCTGGCTACACCGGTTGCAGTGATCATTACGCCGCTACCGGCGGCGCAAACCCTGCAGGGCTTTCCGCCGGCAGTGACGGTTGGTGACCGCTTGCTGGCATTGCCCGGTCGTTACACGGTCACCGCCAGACTGGATGGCTACCGTCCCTTGCAGGAAACCGTGACGGTGAACAGGGGCGGGCTGCAGGAATTCCAGCTGCAACTCGAGGAGTTGCCCGGTCGCGTCAGTATCGAGCTGGAACCGCCGGTTGCCTACCAGGTGTTTGTCGATGATACGGCGCTGGAAACGGATGCGGATGCCATTACCGCGATAGCCGGCGGCAATCACCTGTTGCGCATCGAGACCGAGCGTTACCTGCCGGTAACGGAGCGTGTTGACATCACTGGTCGCGGCGCGGCACAGCAATTCACCTATCGCTTGCAACCGGGCTGGGCTACGGTCAGTGTGGCCAGTCAGCCGGCCGGTGCCACTGTGCGGGTGGATGATGTAGCGGCGGGTGTCACGCCACTGGAGACCGAAATCATGCATGGCCCGCGCACCCTGGTGCTGTCTCTTGAAAACCACAAGCCGCTAACGGTGCAGCAGGATTTTGTTGCTGGCGCGGTGGTGCAATTGCATGACCTTGTGCTGCAGCCTGCAGATGGCGAGCTGGTATTGAACAGCGTACCCGAAGGAGCAACCATCAGTGTCGGCGGCGTCTTTTACGGGACGACACCGGCAACACTGACACTGGAATCCGGCAAGGACCATCGCGTGCGGCTGACCCGGCCGGGTTACCAGCGGGCGGACAGGCCGGTCCGGCTGGCGCCGGAAGAGGAACAGCTGCTGGAGATCAGTCTGTCACCTGAATATGGCGTGGTCTTTATTACGGCACAGCCGGCAGATGCAACCCTGGTGCTGGATGGCAAGCCGGCAGGCAAGGCGACCCGGCGTTTAAGCCTGACGACGCGTGCCCATACCCTCGAATTCCGTAAACCGGGTTATGTTTCGCAACGGCTCACGGTCACACCGCGGGCCGGTGTCAGTAAAAATGTTGACGTCACATTAAAGACCGCTGCACAGGCAACAGCAGCGAAGCGCGCGGCGGCGACCCCGGCAACGATAAAGACGGCGGCAGGACAGGTGTTGCATCTGGTGCGCCCTGCAGGCAGTTTCCGCATGGGGGCCTCGCGCCGCGAGGCGGGTCGCCGTGCCAATGAAAGTCCTCGCCTGGTACAACTGACGCGGCCGTTTTACCTGGGAGCGACTGAGGTCACCAATGGCGAGTACCGGCGCTACCAGAGTGCGCACAGTTCCGGGAGTGCAGAAGGGGCCGCGCTTGACGGTGACCGGCAGCCCGTGGTGAATATCAGCTGGGATGCTGCGGCGCGTTACTGTAACTGGCTGGGCAAGCAAGACGGTTTGCCGGCTGCCTATCGCGAAAGCAGCGGTAAAATGGTGCTGGTGGTGCCGGTGACTAGCGGCTATCGTCTGCCGACGGAGACGGAGTGGACCTATGTGGCACGCAAACTGGGCCGGCAGGAAATGGCCCGCTATCCCTGGACAGGCAGCTTTCCACCGACCGGCAAGGCAGGAAATTTCGCGGATGCCAGTATCGCCGATACCTTCGCCAATGTCGTGCCGGGCTATAATGATGGTTATCGTGGCACTGCACCGGTGGGCAGTTTTCCGGCGCGCCCTGCGGGCTTCCATGATATCGGTGGCAACGTGGCTGAATGGGTGAATGATTATTATGCCGTGTATCCCGGCATGGCAGCGCAACTGGTAACAGATCCCGCCGGGCCGGCCAGCGGTGATCATCATGTGGTGCGGGATTCCAGCTGGCGCCAGGGCAGTATCGGGGAATTGCGCTTGAGCTATCGTGACTACAGCCGCGCACCGCGTCCTGATCTGGGGTTCCGGATTGCGCGGTATGCGCAGTGACTGAGGGCAGGAAATATGCATAGATTATTATTCCTGGTGCTGCCGGGTTTGTTGTTTGCAGGGAATCTGCAGGCATTTTCGCCTGACAAGGACAAGCAACAGCCGAGCGGTCAGGCGGTCACGCAGGAAAAGAAACCGGCGGCTAACAACAACAGCAGGCAAACGGGCAAACCTGCAGCTACTTTCACCCCTACTGAAAAGATTGGTGCGGACAGTGCGGTTTCGTTCCCGGTCGATATTTAGTCTGCAAGGGCAATAAAATTATGAAAAAAGGTTTTCCCGTTGAACTTGTCTACCAGGTCTTTACGCTGCTGATTGCGTTTATCCTGGTGCATGCCCTGTATGTCACGCTGATACGACCGCAGGCAAATGCATTCCTGGAGCAGGAGGTGCTCAATATGCAGGCCAATCCTGATTATGTGCAGCAGCGTTCGTTCTTTGTGGTGATCAAGGACTATGAGCAGGAAAGCTGTTTTGTGCTGATGCTCTGGGCCTTTGCCATACTGGGTTTCAAGGGCAAGGCGGCTTTTCTTCAGCAGAAACTGCTGGACCAGGACCTGCTGCGCCTGCCGGAAGACCTGCCGGTCGGGACCGAGGATACCCGTGAACTGGCACACCGGTTGAAGTCCCTGCCAGGAACCATGCAGAACTACCTGTTGCCACGGGCACTGCTGACGGCAATCGAACGCTTTGGTGCCACCGGGAATGTACAGGATACCTCTACCGCGGCGCGTGATATCTGCGAGTCGGAGGGTGGGCGCATGGAATCGGAACTGTCGATTATCCGTTACATTGCCTGGGCAATTCCCTCGGTCGGTTTTATCGGCACGGTGCGCGGCATTGGCGATGCGCTCGGACAGGCCCACCGTGCGGTGGAAGGTGATATTACCGGCGTCACCTCCAGCCTCGGGGTGGCCTTTAACTCAACCTTCATTGCACTGGTCATCAGTATCGTGCTGATGTTTTTTATTCACCAGCTGCAGCTGATGCAGGAACGCCTGGTGCTCGATAGTGAACGCTATATCGATCACTGGTTTATCAGTCGCCTGAAGAGCTGATAGTTCCAGACGGATTTCAAAGCCATGAAGCGCCGTCCGGTTTCACCTTTCTCACTGTCGTTCCTCGACATCATGTTCTGCGGTTTCGGGGCCGTGGTGCTGCTGGTGCTGATTCTGAATGCAGATACCGTCAGGGCACGCAATGAAACCTTTGCCGACCTCAGTTCCGAGGTCATACGGCTGGAACAGGAAGTGCTGGTTGGACAGGATGACCTGGTGCTGGCACGTAACAGCATGGAGGCCGCTGCACAGGAGCAGGTCATCACACAAGGGGAATCCGAACGCATTATCGATACCATCAAGGCGCTGGAACGCCAGATCACCAGTATGGAGAACGAAACACTGGCGCACCGTGAGCACATCAACACGTTGTCTTCAGATCTGAAGACACTGGATTCGGAGCAGCAGCGCCTGGGTGAAAAGGCACCCGTGGGGCGTGATGGCGGTGACAAGGTACGGACATTCATGGGGGAGGGTGATCGTCAGTACCTGACCGGCCTGAAGATTGGTGGCAAGCGGGTGCTGATACTGATCGATGTATCAGCCAGTATGCTCGATGAAACGATTATCAATGTCGTACGGCGACGCAATATGGATGATGCCAGCAAGCGCAAGGCACCCAAGTGGCGACGCACACTGGCAACGGCAGACTGGCTGGTCAGTAACCTGCCCCCGAGCTCGCGTTTCCAGATGTACGCCTTCAATACCCGTGCACGGCCGGTCATCTCCGGCTCGGACGGGAAATGGCTGCTTGCCTCAAACAGCAAGAACGTCAACGGTGCCGTGACTGCATTGCACAAGCTGGTCCCGGCAGATGGCACCAGCCTTTACCAGGCGCTGGCCGTGGCCGGGAAGCTGTCCCCCAAACCGGATAACATCCTGCTGGTTACCGACGGTCTGCCGACGCAGGGACGCGGCAAGCCGGGCAGTACCACGGTATCCGCAAACGAGCGCCTGCAGCACTTCAATACAGCGGTACGCACGGTGTCTCCGGGTATCCCGGTCAATACTATATTACTGCCCATGGAAGGAGATGCCTGGGCCGCTGCGGCCTACTGGAAACTCGCCATTGATACCCGGGGTTCATTTCTGACGCCGGCACGGGACTGGCCATGAGTAAACGCAGACGTCGCGATGTGGATATCTTCAATATGTCGTTTCTCGACGTGGTGTCCTGCGGCTTTGGCGCCATTATCCTGCTGCTGGTGATCGTCAAGATTTCCGAACCGCATGTCATTGAACGGCTGGCGGTCGATTTGACCGGACTGGTACAGCAGCTGGAGGCGGAGTTGTTCGAGATTCGCGGAGAAACGACCGTGCTCAACCGGGAACTGAGCAGCAAACAGCAACAGCTTTCGGAAGCCAGGGAAAAACTGGCGCGCCTCAAGGGTGACTTGTCTGCTGTGCGCGGCCAGTACCGGAGCACACGCATGGACCATGATGCCCAGGCAGTCATAGCAGGTCAGCTGTCGTCGGCCAAACAAAGTATGACCGACGAAATGCGGCGCCTGCTGGGGACTGATTACCGGCGTAGCAGCGCGCGCTCCACCATCGGTGGCATACCGGTTGACAGCGAATACATTATTTTCATTATTGATACCTCGGGGTCGATGCAGCAGCATGCCTGGCCGCTGGTCTTGAAGAAAGTGGCCGAGGTGCTGAATATCTACCCGCAGGTAAAAGGTATTCAGGTCATGAATGACATGGGTGACTATATGTTCTCCCAGTACCGGCACAAATGGATACCGGATACCCCTGCGCGGCGCAAGGCAATCATCAAGCGGCTCGCCGGCTGGGAACCGTTTTCCAATTCCAGCCCGGTAGAGGGCATCGAGGCGGCCATCCGGCGCTTCCATGCAAAAGACAAGCGCATCAGCCTCTATGTATTCGGTGATGATTTTGCGCGCGGTTCAATCCAGGCCGTGATCAATACCGTCACGCAACTGAACCGGGCGGACCGCTCCGGCAAGACACGGGTGCGCATACATGCCGTGGGTTTCCCGGTGCTGTTTGATTTTACCAGCGGGCTGCCGCGGAACGCCGTGCGCTATGCTGCCCTCATGCGTAAACTTGCCGAGACCAACAATGGCAGTTTCGTTGGGCTTAATGGTGTGAAACGGTAGTTATAAAATGCATGAGTAATATTATGTAACATATTGTTGTTATATATAAAAGAACATAACGAAGTGAGGGCGCCATGGTCAAAGCAGTGACTGCAGACTATCGGTATTACAACGAGTTGCCGGAACGTGGCGACTTTTACCGGGAAGTCATTGCCGGTTTCAGTCAGCATCCTCGCCGTATCCCGCCAAAATATTTCTACGATGAGGAAGGTTCACGATTGTTTGAGTCGATCTGTGAGCAACCGGAGTATTACCCGACACGTACTGAAATTGCATTGCTGGAAAGGTATGCCGGTGAGGTCGGCGCGCTTGTTGGCAGTGGCTGCTACCTGGTGGAGCCGGGCAGCGGCAGTTGTGAAAAGGCCAGGCTGCTGCTGGACGCGCTGCGCCCGGCGGCCTATGTGCCCATGGATATTTCCTGCGAGCACCTCAGGGCGGCGGCGGCCGGTATCGCAGCGGACTATCCCTGGCTTGATGTACATGCGGTATGTGCAGATATCACCCGTGAGGTTTCATTATCCTTTATTCCGGAGCAGGCGAAGCCTGTCATGTTCTATCCCGGTTCCAGTATCGGTAACTTTGATCCGGATGATGCAGTGGAATTCCTCGCCTGCCTGGCACAAATCGCCGGGCCGGGCGGTGGCCTGTTGATCGGTGTAGACCTGAAAAAAGACCACGCAATACTGCATGATGCCTATAACGATGCCAGCGGTGTGACTGCGGCCTTTAACCTGAATCTGCTGCAACGCGTCAATCGTGAACTGCAGGCGGATTTTAATATCGATGCCTTTGAGCATTTTGCCGCCTACAACAGTGTTGCCGGGCGGGTTGAGATGCACTTGATCAGCACCCGCAAACAGACCGTCAACATTGACGGTCACCGCTTCGCTTTCAATGCCGGTGATTCTATCCACACCGAGAATTCCTACAAGTACACACAAGATGAATTCTGCGTGCTTGCACAACAGGCAGGATTCGCTTCCTGTGCCGTGTGGACAGATGCTGACAGGCTGTTCAGCCTGCATTTTCTGCGCGTCAGGTAATGACCCTGGCAGGGTGATGCTGTACACGGATGGCGGCGATCACTTCATTCAGAAAAGGAGACGATGTATTCGTTTGACTCATCCATGGTTCCAGTAAACTGTACGGATATACAGTACATCAGATGCTTCGAGAGAGCAAATGCGTGTTATGCGATAATCTCCCGTATTTAATTACGGGAGGTTTCCGTCTACCACTATTATACGCAGGAAACTATCTGTAGCTCAATCATAGGAAGGCCAAATAATGGACACTGATGGTATCTGGGATGACGGTGAGTGGATTAGCTGGGATACAATTAATGGGCAGTTATATGATCAAGAGCGTCAAGCCGAATTTCCAGAGGCAAGTTTGGAGATAATCCAGGTTTTCGACGACCTTATTTGTGCTGCTTCAGAGTACAAAACACTTACTGGACGATACCTTCAAATATGGGGGGAGCTTGGCGAGCTTTATGCGGAAATAAAGTATGGGTTAAAACGGCATCGCCCTGGTGCTGAAGGCTCAGACGGAAGGATCGGGGATGATTTTGTTGAAGTCAAGACTATTTCGCCTGAAAAAAGTACTGAAAAAGTACAGGTGAAACGTGCTGGTAACTTTAATAAATTGCTGGTCGTCAAGATCAGTGAGGAATTCGATTTTGAAGCGCGAATGATCGACCGGAAAACTCTTAAGAAGGGTAATGGGAAATATGCGAACGCGTCATGGAAAAAAACAGATTAGTTCGGTAACTTATCGTGCTTGCGTATAACAAGTCGTCCGAGCCGACGCGGGGAAGTTTTGCGGCGCTTCGCGGTGAGTGTTTAGGCCGCGCGGCTTGACTCAAACGTTGATATGCAGCTATGATGCCTTGCAAATGATACCACACGTGGTAACATGTACTCTATGGGTAAAATACGTAGAGGGAACTACATATTTCTGACATGGATTGGTGATCATTCGCCTAGACATGTCCACGTCTACCAGAAATCGAAACTCGTAGTTAAGTGGGATCTAGAAAACAGCCAGCCATGGAAGGAAAAGCCAGTCGAAGGTTGATTCAACTTATCGAAGAGTTGGAGAGTGAAGGTGAGTTATGAAGATACGCAGCGTCACATCAAATAATCGACGGAATGAATTTACGGTAGTAACCCGCTCTGGGGCTACCTATACCTTCCCTTATTCAGAAGCAGACCCTTGTCCAACTTCAGATGATCGGCTGGCTGAAGTCTTTGTAGATAAAGAGCTGGGAAATGAAGCTATTACCTATGTTCTCGAATCTGGAGAAGAAGGTTCGATTCATATTGAGCACATCCTGGAGTACAACGAGGATCCAAGGTATCTGGCTGAACTTCTTACCTACAAGCTTACTTTGGAGGCTCAAGAAGGAATTGAGGGGAGTGGACTCAGTATGCGCCAGATAGCGAAACGCCTGAAGACGTCTGTTCCTCAGTTATATCGCCTCCTAGATCCTGTGAATACGCGTAAATCTATGAGCCAGTTGGTTGCCCTTCTTCACGTACTTAATTGTGATGTTGACTTGGTTGTTAAGAAGAAGGTCGCAGCATAACGAATAAGGATAGATCGTGAGAGTGAAGCGAGCCACGATCTATCCTTATTCGTTAGGTGCCGTAAATTCAAGTCTGAAGTGCAACAATAAATGTCAGTAGGCAGAAAATCATTGCCCTTGTTTCTTGCCGCCCCCTGTTACATTTCTTCTCTAAAATATGAACGCGACAACTATCCTGACACAGGGGGAGTGGCTGATGGCTAATACTCGTGCATTTGATGAGCACGCCAGGGCATATGACGACTGGTTTGAAACGCACAAGTCATTCTATGCGGCGGAGCTGGCTGCAATAAGAAGTCTCCTGCCGACCACGGGTGGCGGGATAGAGATCGGGGTAGGTACCGGACGCTTTGCGGGGCCGCTGGTATTCGTTAGGTGCCGTAAATTCAAGTCTGAAGTGCAACAATA
>PVMS01037107.1_pt1 | contig 13387 bp, 15 predicted proteins | sample 1853461 | NCBI WGS metagenome assembly PVMS01 (sample SAMN08582032, study PRJNA380276) | Marine sediment metagenome, whole genome shotgun sequencing project. | isolation source: ocean sediment barecode stripped | collected 2017 | reverse complement strand
TACCTGACGATAATGACAAAAGCTTAGCTTACGGGCCTTACGCGGCCATGTATTTTAGGCGATTCGTACGTTGCAGAGAACAAAAAACGAATAATCGTTTGCAGCTTCAGGGGCCCACAATGAAAACAAAACATCATCTCCTATTCGTCCATCTGGGTTTGTTGCTTATGCTGGCTGGCTGCTCCGATGGATCACAACCAGCACAAGGAATCGAAGGTGGAGTTGCAAACACCGCTGGGGCACTGGACCGAACCGTTTTGCCTATTCCTGATCCGGTGTTTCCAAAGATTACGGAAATGGACGCACGCAAAGCGACGGCACCGCCGCCCTTCTCGGTAGAAGCGCCTGAAGGGGCGCCCAACATAGTAATCGTACTCATCGACGACATCGGTTTTGGAGCCGCCGACGGATTCGGTGGCGCCATTCAAACGCCGACACTGGATCGTCTCGCGAATGACGGGATACGCTATAACCAGTTCCATACGACGGCGCTGTGCTCGCCCACGCGCATGGCAATTCTCACCGGACGCAATCATCATTCAGCCAATGCTGGCTCGGTCATGGAAGTAGCAACCGCTTTTCAAGGTAACCGAGGTCAGCGACCGCTGAGCGTCGCGCCCGTCACCGAAATGCTGAGATTGAACGGCTATAGCACGGCGGCATTTGGCAAATACCATGAGACGGCCCCATGGGAGGTTAGCGTATCCGGTCCGTTCCACGGCTGGCCGACGAGATCGGGCTTTGACAAGTTTTACGGCTTCATCGGGGGTGAAACCAACCAGTTCGCTCCGGTTATCCACGACGGCACGGCGCCGGTCCATGTGCCTGTCGATCCCGACTACCACTTCACTACCGATATGACCAACCAGGCGATCACCTGGGCACGTTCGCAGCAGTCGCTTACGCCGGACAAGCCGTTCTTCATCTACTTCGCCACCGGAGCAACCCACGCGCCACACCAGGTGCCGGCGGATTGGGTCAACCGATACAAGGGTAAGTTTGATGACGGCTGGGATGTGTACAGAGAGCAGACGCTGGCGCGCCAGATAGAAATGGGCGTTGTCCCTGCGGGTACCACATTGGCGTCCAAGCCGGCGGATATCGTCGACTGGGATACCTTGTCTGCCGATCAGCAACGACTCTATGCCCGTCAGATGGAAGTATTTGCAGCCTTTGCGGAACACACAGACTACGAAGTCGGCCGGCTGGTCGAGGCCATCGAGGCGATGGGCGAGCTGGACAACACGCTGTTCATCTACATTTTCGGCGACAACGGCTCCAGCGCCGAGGGCGGGTTGGAAGGGACCTACAACGAAATCATCGTACTCAATTCGATACCGGACCCGATCGAGGATCAGCTACAGCACCTGGACGAGTGGGGCGGTCCTAGCTCCTACCCGCATTTTCAGGCGGGCTGGGCCGTGGCCACAAACACGCCGTTCCAGTGGACCAAGCAGGTCGCCTCCCACTACGGTGGCACCCGCAACCCGCTGGTCGTTCATTGGCCTGACGGCATCAAGGCAAAGGGTGAAGTGCGATCGCAGTGGCACCACGTAACTGACATCGCGCCTACCCTGATGGAGGCTGCCGGTCTGCCGTTTCCGACGACGGTCAGTGGCACAGTTCAAAAGCCTTTTGAAGGCGTGAGCCTGATTTATTCATTCGACGATGCAGACGCCGCTGATCGACACACTACGCAGTATTTTGAAATGTTCGGTAACCGTGCGATTTACGATGACGGCTGGGTAGCCGCCACCAAGCACCGGACGCCGTGGGCGAATGCAGCGGATGGGCCACTCGATGAAGATACGTGGGAGCTGTATCACGTTGCCGAGGACTTCAGCCAGGCAAACGACCTCGCCGCGTCAAACCCGGCCAAGCTAACTGAACTGCAGAACCTGTTCATCGAGGAAGCGATCAAGTACGACGTTTTCCCGCTGGATGATCGGACGTTCGAGCGATTCAATGCCGCGATTGCTGGCAGGCCGGACTTGATGGGCGATCGCAAGTCGCTCACGGTGTATTCGGGCATGACTCATATGACCGAGAACGCCTTCATCAATGTAAAGAACAAATCACACACGATTACGGCGGAGGTCGAAATCCCGCAAGGTGGTGGAGAAGGCGTCATTCTGTCTCAGGGAGGGCGTTTCGCCGGCTGGAGTTTGTACATGAAGGACGGCAAGGTCTCATACGTACATAACTGGGTCGGCAAGGAGCGTTACACCGTCACCGCACCAGAGCCGGTAGCTCCCGGCAAGGCGACGATCCGCTATGAGTTCGCGTACGCAGGGGGCAATCCCGGTTCCGGCGGAACGGGAACGATCTTCGTTAATGGGGAGAAGGTCGCAGAGGGTCAGATCGGCAATACCACGCCGTTCCTTTTTTCTGCTGACGAGACCGCGGACGTGGGCACGGACGGCGCCACTCCTGTGACTGAAGAATATGCCGAGGGTGACAACGCGTTCACCGGCAAGATCGAGAAGGTGACGATTGACTTGACCTAAGCATGCTGGAAGGCAAAGGATTAGCCCGGCAATGCGCCGGGCAGTGCATTGATAATGCGAACTAACAAAAGGAACACTCAAATGACTACTCGAATATTGGCAATAGTCCTTACTGGATTCTTGAGTTGCGCAGTTTTCGCAGGCGATGACGTCAACGATGTTGGAGCCACTGTCAACAACGACGACCTGTTGATAGCTGATAACAGACGCAAGGATCGTCGGGGCGATCGGCAGGAAGACCGCGATGACAAACAGGATTGCCGTCAGGAAGAAGGTCGCATTGGTGATGACAAACGCGAGTGTAAGCAAGAAAATCGCGGCGACGGTGATGAAGAGGAAGGGGCAGAGGCTGACGAGGGCGCTGAGGCAGAGGAAAAGGCCGAGTCTTAAGGCAGAACACCCGGATTCGCCCAAGTTAGCCGTGCGGACCGCGATTAGCGGTCTTCGCATTTGTTATCGCTTTGCACACGGCATTGAGTCGCCGAAGAATATGATCAGTACTTAACCATATATTCTTTCGCTTCGAGGCAGACGCTAAACGCCTTTTTGAAATTGTCTACCTGTTCTGCGGTTGCCTCTTGCTGGGCTGCGCCCTGCTCCTTCGCCTGTTGCTGCGCCTGTTGGCTGGCAGCGCGTGAACGCCGACGCCCTGCAATCATGCCCGCGGCTGCGCCATAGGCGGCACCCTGGCCGGCGTCATCGTTAGCAATTTCGCCGATCAATGCGCCTGCAGCGGCACCCTTGACAGCACCCTTTGCGCCCGCGCCCTGGGTTGCGGCCTGTGCCTGAGCAACTTGCTGCTCGGTTTGCTGAGCTTGCTGCTCGCTTTGTTTCTGCAACTCGAACGGATCGCTTCCCGTATTGCTGGTCGCCCAGCTGTAACACTCTGATTCGTCCTTTGACTGTTGATCAGATGCCTGTCCCGCGGATGGAAAAACAAAAACCTCGAGCGTTGAAGCAAGTGTCTTACCCGATTGTGCAACGCTGTTGGAAAACGGCAGCGCTATTAAAAATGTAAGCAGGATTAATCGTCTCATTCTTGTTCTCCTTATTAATTAGGAATGTCAGGCATGCGCCGACATTGCCTCTAAGTAATTCTACAGTCGCCTCAGGTCAGATCAATGAAAATAAGCTTGTGCGGCACGAAGCGTGACCCATGCGACCGGATTATCCTTTACGCAGAATTCGTGCTTTCCTCACCGCTAACTTTCTGCGACGGCACCAGAATCACCCATAGCATAATTGCGCCGATCAATGCATGTAGTACCGCTGCGGGCCACAGAAGTATCCCATTCATGCCACCGGTCGTGCCAAGTATCGCAAATACTATGGCGACACCAACATTATAGATGCAAAGACCTGCCCGCGGGGCGAGACGTATATCCTGTCCTTGCGACTCCCAACCTGCGACGCCGACCGATAATAATACGAGCCCCAATACGCGCGCTGTAGCAACTCCGGTCGGACCCAAGCCATCGCCCAGCAACAGCCCAATCACAAACAGCGGCGCCGCTAGCAATGCAAGTCCGGTCGGAACCTCAATAATTGCTGACATATTGAAAAGGAGCCTCTCGTTCATCGTTTTGGACCTATCCCGTATTGGTTACTTGCCGTCAGTTATGCCTGTCACCGGCTTGAAAGCCGTCAGCGTACCGTGAAAATCACGGGTTTTGCTATAGTCGGCGGAAATTGCGACCAGCTCGGCGAGAAGATCAAGCTCTTGTTCGCTCAGTTTGAGGACGAAGTTAAACCGGACGGAATCTGTCTCGATCACGATGGTGCCATTTGGGGGGCTGGGACAGGTAAAATGGCCCTGCGTGTCAGGGAGGGCGGAGAAATCGACCACCAGGTAAAAACAAAACAACCCGTCTTCGCCACGATGCTAGGCGGCCCCGAACAAAAACATTTATTCTTGTGCACATCTGCCTCGCAGGACCCCGTCATAACTCGCCGGGTCTCAAGCGCTACAATCGACATAGTCGAGGTCGAAACGCCAGGCAGCGGTATTAAATAACTGCAGGAATGCAAAAGTCTCCCAAAAAATAGGGAGAGCGAGAAGATGCACTTAATCCAGATCTATTTACGTTTTACTGAGGAGATAAATATGAGATCGCAGGTAATAAGAAAAACACACATAGCGCTCGCATTGCTCTTGGCTTCGGCTATGAGCATAGCCGACGATGTTGCAGATTCGGATAAACTCTTATGTTCTACATCGCAATTGGTTGTCTGCTTTGAAGATGGCAAATGTATAACGATGCAGCCTTGGGAGATTGGCGTACCGCAATTCGTCGTCGTCGACACCAAAAAGAAACTCATCTCGACAACGAAGGCGAGCGGTGAGAATCGCTCGACGCCTATCCGGACATTGCAACGGGAAGATGGGACGATCTTTTTGCAGGGCGTCGAAGCCGGCCGTGCATTTAGCTTCTCAATTAACGAGCGGACCGGCCTGCTTACGGTCGCGGTGTCCCGGGACGGACTGACAGTCAGCGTGTTTGGTGCCTGTACAGACTCAGATAATTAGCTCGATCGAGGCAAGATTCAGTCGAACTAGTGATCCAGGTACAGGTAGTTCTGCCAACTCGACATGCGCAGCAATATGCGCCGCATGATTGCGACATGGTGGAAATGATCTGAGTAAACGGCGACCTGGACACGTGAGCCCATCGTCAGGTTGAATTCCGACATGTCGTCGAGTATTTCAATTCCCACTGGAATGCGGCCGATCGACTGGAAGCGCTCGGTGCCAATCAGATTGCCACTCGTGGTCACTTGACCCTCGGCCATACTCGGTAATACTCCCAGAACCCGGCCCTTGAAGACACGGCCAGGAATGCTCGGGTACACGATCTCGGCTTCATAATCGGCTTTAAGCCGCAAAGCGGAGTTCTGACGGAAAGCTGCAACCATCGACGCTTGCTCATCGTGGACAAAAACCATCACCGGCCGCAGCGGAAAATTGACGGCCATCATCCCGGGGCGGAGCAGTAATTGCGTGACGTAGCCGGCCGTCGGCGCACGAACGACGGTACGCTCGAGGTCGTAGCGAGCTTGTTCCAATTCAGCCTGTAATCGAGCCACCTCCGGATTCTCACCGTCGATAGCGGACTCGAATGCAATCTGCGCGCGCTCCAGGTCGGCCTCGGCCCGCTCCAGCGCAGCTTCATCGGCGAGGTACAGCTGGCGCCGAGTTTCCAACTCATTCGCACTAATAGCACCGCGCTCGAAAATAGTTTCGTAGCGCTGAAACACACCCTGAGTTCGATCGCGGTTCGCAGAGACTTCCACAACGCTTGCACGTGCCGCGGCGACTGCCTGCTCAAGTTCTCGAACACCTTCCTGGCTGCCGGCTAAAAGCGCCTGTTTTTGCCGCACGACCACTTCATAGGGTTTCGGATCGATGCGGAATAGAATCGTGCCCTTCTCGATTAACTGGTTCGGTTCGACCTCGACGCTCGTAACGATTCCCCCAACGGCGGGGACAATCGGTGTGGTGACGAAAAACTCCCGCGCCATATTGGAATAGGGGTGGTTGTAATTCATCAGCAGGATTAATGTGCCGATAAGGATGACACCGCCGAGCGCGGCGGTGGGAACCGTCCACTTATTCAGCGGTATTTTGAAAACCTTGAAGATAACGACGCATAAGGCCGTGTAAGTGAGGATGAGCAATAAGTCCATTGTTACTCTCCTTTGGCCGTTTCGAGTTCAGCGAGACGGGCTTCAATTGCCTCAAGCCTCTGCCCCATCGTGTCGTCCGTGCCAGCCGATGTTGCCATGCCCCAGCCACGGTCTTCGCGATAGAGCATCGCCCAGATCCATAAGAATGGTCAGATTGCATGCAGCGTGAACAGGCTCACCCAGCCAGCGACGTGCAGGACATCCTGATGCGGATGGTTCCGCTTGACTGCGATTTCGTATGGAATGTCGTGGATGATGATGCCGTAGAACAACACCAGCACGACCAAGACCAGGATGACCAATGCGACGTAATCTAAAACTATACTTCCTCCCCTGTCGCAGCTTAGTTTACGATTGCCGATTCGTGAGATCAGCGTGTCACTTCAATAATGATTCATAGGATTGTCTCAATCGCAGTATTGACGTGTTGCCTTGCCAACCACAGTGCGGCCGAGGAGGTCGAAACGGCCGAAGAAAGTGCAGTCGACTCCGGTGAGGAACTCGAAGCGAGCGAGGACTGTGTGGTTGACTTAGACGAGGAACTCGAAGCGGGCGAAGACTGTGCTGTCGATTTCGATGAGGAACTCGATGAGGTGGAAATCGACGTCGAGGGAAGTATTGGCGATGCAGACGAAAAGCGCCAGGGCCTTCGCGTGAACGGCGACTTGAGAACCAGTTACGTCTACGCGGGTGATGATGTTCGAGATGTTGCATTAGGTGACACGGACGTTCTGCGAGCACGATGGCGCATTAGATCAACCTTCAGAATCGCCGACAATCTTCGCGGAGGCATTCGCCTGGCCGGCATTTGTTCGACCGAAGGATGTGATCCTGACTTCGTCCTGCAGCCGGATACGCCAACCCAGACCAGCCTGGACGAAGGCCAAATCACAATTGATTCCTTGTTTCTGCACTGGTTCCGAAGTGATCGATTCGACGTCGCTGTTGGCCGCATGGAGACAAAGTTCGTTGCCCGGGGTGGAGTTTATTCCAAGTCTCTCGATCGAAACAACAGCAATAACCTGCGCATCAACTGGACCGACGGCATTCACGCTACGTTAAAAGCGAGGAACGGGTGGGAATCTCACGTAATAGCGCAGTACAACTCGGACGATGGCCGAAGCAGTAACAGTCGACCGCCGCTCGACTTCAGCTCCAGCGAATCACGAGTCTCGTATTTTTTTGGTTTCGAGAATTTGCAGTCGAAGCGAGCGCTCATACAACGAGCAATCGACATCACTTACATGCCCTCATCGCTGCTTGTCGACGGACAAGTTGCCGGACCGATTGAAGATTACTGGGGAATCGTCGCTCGTACAGCCAGTCGGTGGCCGGTGCGTTCCGAGGGCTGGAGAATTCGACTGTCGAGCGAGGTGGGTTATGCGCCGAACACGGCAACAAAATTTGCATCGGGCATCATCGGAACCGGCAATGCCGATGGTTTCGCCTGGAACGTCACCGCAAGTCTCATGGACTTTATGCCAAACCACAGCATCGGTATCAACTTCGCGATGACCGAAGCGGGTTGGCTTTTGTCACCGCAGTACAGGGACAACGAACGACTGATGGAGGTTCGCTACATGTGGCGGCCGACAAACCGCCTGACAGTGGACATTCGTGGCCGCTGGCGCGACGAATTGCACGAGCGAATCGTGGCAAACCCTGACCGGGACCAGTTCGACTTCTACGCCAGACTCACCTGGTCATTCGACCTTATAGAATAATGGACGTCGAACCAGCCGATGTCGTGTGATTGCCAGTGGTCACCAGGTAGAGAAGCCGTCATCCTTAACCGTTCAAAGCCGGCAATACTCCGTTAGCGCGCCTCCCACCTCGCTGTGTTTGCTGCCATCGCTTCCTGGCAGCTGTCAGGCCGCTGATCAACGCTGCGATGTCTGATTTATCCCGATCCGAAGCGAGGCCGTGTGTCAATAGAAGGGCGGCCTCCTGCGCCTTCGCATAGCTGTACTGCTGCATAAACTGATCGAGTCGCGCCGGCCGGGAATCGTCATTAATTCGATCAAGCCACCGCATCGTATCCCGAAGCGCTGTTTGTTGATCGCCCGATCGAAGAGATCGCATGGCACGCAGAAAGTAGGCAGCTTCTGTTTCGCTTCTCGCCTTCCGCCAGGCTGTCCAGTGATCCGCGACGCGACCCCCAAGGCGAAACACAGCCACAGTCACTACGAGCACGACGAGCAATGCTGACCACAGCAGCCGCATGCTTAGCCGTTCCGCCGAGAGTTCTGCTGGCGCAGACTCTGCGGTGGCGCCGCCAGAGACCCGCAGTGACAGCCCAGGCAGCTCGATGCGTTTCAACTGCTTGTTGCGGACATCCCACCACTGCAGAATTATAGCGGGTACCTCGACTTCCCCCGAGCGTTCAAAGACGTAGGTCACCGTCTCAACACGCGTGCCGGTCAAATTGCCGCGGGCAAATTTATCCTCCACCGTCGGTTCACCAGGATAGATGCCCAGCTTTTCGATCTGGCTATGCAGGATAGGTGTAAAGGCCATACCCGATACATCTTCGGCACGTAACGTGATAGTGCGTTTGATCGCATCACCAACGTCCGCACTGTCAATTTCCGGTTCCCATTTCTGATTGGCCGTGAGACTAGTGGTAGTGATCAGACCCCGGATGCCGTCTGCACCGGGAGGCGTTCGCGCAACTAACTCGATGAGCGGCGTCGACAGTCGGTGAATCTGGCTATCTGCGTCTGCACCCCAGGTCTTGACCTCGACATCAACCAGCAACGGTGAAACGGTGATTGTTCCTGCACGTTGCGCAAACAGCATGAATTCGTAACGTTGCCCGGTGTAGGTATCACCATCGATCGTTTCGCTGAGCCGTGTACCTTGTGATTCCAGTCGGAGCAGGTAAGCACCGCTCACCTCTGCATCACCTGCTTTTTTCAGCTGTGCCCAGCCATCCTTTGCGAGCACATCAACATGCAGTATGACTTTCTGCCCCAGCCAGGCGTCCTCAGGCGTCACCGAGGCGCGAAGAATGATGGGTTCGGCCGCGGGAGCATAATCACTGGTCATGAACCAGATGGCGAACAGTATCAGGCAAGAGTTCGTCTTGTTCTTCACTGCGACACCTCTTGCTTGCTATCAGGCGATAGGCGCATGGCATGTTGATAGGCGAATTTCGCCTGCAGGAAATCAGCCGGTTTTGTTTGCACATTCCGCAACCATACGGCACGCTGTTCGGCGTCACTTATTTTCCCCCCTCCCTCTACTTGCTCCTCTCCGGCCGACGGAGATGATTTTTCTTTCGAGAACACAATTTCATCTGCTTCCAGCATGCCGCCGGTCATATCGCCACCTTCTCTTTTGAGCATTGCTGCCCGTGCCAGCGCAATCTCGTGGTTAATCGTTGCATCTTCCCACTCAGGGCTTAGTTCGAGCGCACGCGCATATCTTTCAGTGGCTTCTTCGTACTTGCCTTGCATAACCAGCGCGTTGCCGTGATTGAATGCGGACTCCGCGGAGTCGTAGCCAGCGAAGACGGCTGCAGATTGTTCGAACTCACCTTGTTTGAATAGCGCAATACCTTTCCACAGTGGATCGGCGAAATACTCTGCCGCCTCGGAGTATTTAGATTGCTTATAAAAGCGATGACCCTGCTGGTCCGGAGTCAACAGGGAAACCGTGCCAGTTGCCAGCGAGTACATGCCGGCTGCGAGCACGGCGATGAAGAACACCACAATCCAGGACCGCTTAGTCAGGATCCGAACGTTCATCTCACCAGCCATCCTCTTCGTGACCACATCAATGCAAAAAGCGCGATCATCGGCAATAAGGCATACCCGGCGTCCTGCCAACGTGTCCCTTCTTGCGTCCCGGACACGGCCTTGAGGCCGGAACGTGAGCGCCGGGCCACTCGTTCAACGTCCGTCTGATCAACGGTCAGCTCAACGATTGGAGCGTTCAGTTTGGTCGCAGCATCTTGAAGTCCGCTATCAACCGGCGAACTCTGTGATTGCACTGACAGAAATTGCACCGGTAGTGCGATCTCGGTGGTCGACAAAGTCTGGACCTGTGACGGAGATACGTTGTCGGCGATAATCAGCGCCGACCCCGGTACGCCGCTCTTCGCCAGCACTTGCTCGGCCAGCTGCAACGCCTGCACAAGCGCGTCGCCATCCACCGGCATCAGTTCCGGGGTCAGGTCCTCCACCATCGTGCTGACGATACGGTCGTCCCATGTCAGCGGCATCACGAGATGAGCGCTACCACTGTAGACGATGAGCCCGGTAGACGATCCTTTCCTGAGCTCCAGCAAATCCCGAAGCTTGTGTTTTGCACGTTCGAGCCGCGATGGTTGAACATCGCTCGCCAGCATTGTGCCGCTGACTTTCAGGAGCACCATAAGTCCGGCCTCATCATCGGCAAACGGTGATGGTTCCAAACGCCAGGCCGGTCCGGCCAGAGCTACGCTGCAAATAATCCATATCATCAGCAAGACCTGGATTGGGCGCAGTCTGCGGCGCGTCGACTCACCGACAATCAGATGCTCGAGCAGGTGTGGATCCACCACTTGCCGCCACGAAGCGGCATGATCCTGCTGCCGCCAGAGACCCCACCACACGGCCAGCGCCGGCAATGCCACCAGCAGCCAGAGGGGACGCAGGAGGTGAAAATCATCCATGACTGACTTTCCTCATTTCGCTGCGGCGCTTGATGAACAATCCACCGTGGAAGACCAGCCCGAACAACATGAATACGGCAAGTGGCCAGTGGAAAAGATCAGTACGCGGTCGATAGGTCTCAGCTTCCACCTCCCGAGTATCGATCCTGTCCAGCTCCGCATAAATGCCGTCCAACTGATCCCGATCTGCGGCGTGAAAGTAGCGACCATTCGTTGTGGACGCAACGGCGATCAATGCTTCCTCATCCAGCTTCTCCTCGCCTGTTGCAGTCGGATCGCCGACAGCAACAACGTGAATCACGATGTTGTTGTCTCGCGCTATCTTGGCTGCCTGGGATGGTGGCACCTTGCTGCCGGTATCGTTGCCGTCGGTCAGTGCGATCATTACGCGGTGTTCGACCTCGCTACGCTCGAACAATGTGATGCCGAGCCCGATGGCATCGCCAAACGCCGTGCGTGGCCCGGCCATGCGCACGGCCGTTTCCTCGAGCAACACTCGGCAGGCTGCCAGATCCTGGGTAAAGGGCACCTGCACAAACGCGGCGTTGCCGAATACGATCAGGCCGACGCGATCACCTTCACGACGCGTCAGAAAGTCATCGAGAACCTCTTTCACAGCGGTCAGACGGTCAACTGTCTCCCCTCGTGAATTGGTGAAATCCTGCGCTTCCATCGATCCTGAAAGATCCACCAGCAGCATCAGGTCGCGCGTCGGCACTACACGACTGACTGGTGGTTCAAGAAACTGTGGGCGCGCCAGCGCGAGTACGATGAGTACCCAAAGCAGCCAGAAAAACACGAGCGCTGATAATTTCGAGTCTGCGACGGCAGCGCCATCCGCCGGTTGCTGCTTTAACACGGACGCCATTCGCCGAAACCACGGCACACGAATCGCCTGGCGGGATTGACGATACGGCGGAATAATAAAGCGCAGCACCGGCGGCAAAAGGATCAGCAGCAGGAGCCAGGGATGGGATAGCGTAAACATGTCAGTGCGCCGCGGCCGGGGTTCGGTGTTCAGGGACACGATGGTGTCGGATCCAGACGCCGGCGAGTTCGATTAATTCCTGATTGCTCTCCGCGCCTGCGTCTGTCGAGACTATTTTCGGAAATTGGCCGCGGGGACATGTTTTGTGCAGGAACACTGCCCAGTCATTTCCATATAACGATGCGACCTGTTCACGAGGGAACACAGCCAGGGCGACACGCTTCATGATCACCGAAACATCGTGCGCCGTCTTTGCATGGCTCAGCAGCAGGAGTCCGGCTCTGCGATAAGCATCGCGCTTCCGGGCCGCAACCAGGCGCCAGCCAACGAGGAACACTACGGCCACTACAATTGCCAGCGCAAGCCACGCGCCCGGTGCCGGTGGCCAGAACGTTGGTGGATCGGGAATGGCGATATCCCGCAAGTTGTTCAGACTGTATTGATCACTGTCCACTGATTAGCCTGCCCGGGCCGGCACCCCAAGCAATCGTCGCACCTGGTCGACGACATCGCCCTCGTTGCTTACCATCAACAGCGGCGCGGAAAGTCTATTCAGGAAACGCGTAATGCGCTGCTGTTCTTCGCGGTAGTCCTCGGCAAGTTTTTCGCGCACCCGTTTATCCGCAAAATCGATTTCCATCTGCAGCGCACCGTCGGATACGGTCACCTGCTGTTCTGCGGGCTGCAGGCGAATGGGGTCATGAACCAGTAGCGCGAGCACATCATTGTGCTCGGCCATCCGGGCAGTGAGCTGTTCGGTCTGTTCATCTACGCCAAAGAAGTCGCTGATCATGACGATCAACACATCATGTGGTGTGAGCTGAAGGGCTTTCTCCAGCGCCCGGTTCAACATGCCGGCGTTCGGCTCGACCTGGGTGTCGGCTCGAAGTGCGTGGTTCATTTGTACGACGGTTCCCAGGATCGACATGATGGTCTTGTGGCTTCTTTGCGGCCGGATATCAGTCAGTTCGGTGTCGTTGAAAACCACCGCACCTACGCGATCGCCCACATCTACGGCGCGCCACGCACCCAGTGCGGCCAATTGTGCCGCGGTCACTGACTTAAGTTTGTCACGCGTACCGAAGAACATATTGATTCGCTGATCGACGATCAGCAGAACGGCCCTGTCTTTTTCCTCCGTATAAACGCGAACGTGAGGACTACGGGTTCTTGCGGTGACCTTCCAGTCCATCGTGCGAATATCGTCGCCGGGCAGATACCGGCGTATTTCTTCGAAGTTGAGGCCCCGGCCGCGAAGTCTCGATGCATACCGACCGGAAAGCACGCTGCTCACCGGCTGCTGCGGCAGAAATGAAAAATCGCGGGCCTTGAACTGGATACGAATCAGGTCGTCCAGATTCGCGTATACACCCGGCGATTCGTCCGCCTCGACTGTCTTCCTCCTGATCCTGGTCCAGTCCATCGTCCCATTACTCAGGCAATGGCCACCAGCTTGACCACCTGCGCAATCACGTCATCTGTCGTCAAGCCGTCGGCTTGCGCTTCGTAACTGAGCACAATGCGGTGACGCAGGCAGTCGTTGATCACGGC
>PVMS01181463.1_pt1 | contig 13390 bp, 10 predicted proteins | sample 1853461 | NCBI WGS metagenome assembly PVMS01 (sample SAMN08582032, study PRJNA380276) | Marine sediment metagenome, whole genome shotgun sequencing project. | isolation source: ocean sediment barecode stripped | collected 2017 | reverse complement strand
CCCTGCCGCGGCAGCATGTCCACCGCCACCAAATTGCTGTGCAACTTGAGTGACATCAAAACCAGGTTGAGAACGCCAACTGACTTTTACTTGCCCTTTTCTTTGTTCGACAAACATGATTACAGCATCAACATCTTCTATAGTTGAGAGGAAGCTGATTAAGTCAGCATCATCTCTCCCGGGATACCCCACCGCATGCCGATCGTCTAGGGTGAGGGTTGCCCAGGCCATTCTCCCCTCTTGTTGAATCTTCGATAAACCTGATCCCCAATAGCGCGCAGCTGTGAAGGTGCGATTCAACAATCCCAGCTGGTAAAGGTGAGGTAAATTCCCTCCAACCTCCATCAATTCTGCAGCTAACCGCAGCGCTTTGGGCGTCATGTTATATGTCCGGAAGCCGAGTGTATCGGTGATCATACCAAATAATAGGGCATCTGCCACATCTTTGGAGAATGGAAATCCGAATCTTGGTAAGACCTCGGTGAGCATTTCTGAGGTTGCCACGGCAGTTTCGTCGACCAGATTGTACCTGGCAAAATTTGTGTTTGTTGGATGGTGATCTAAATTTAGATCTGGGACCAGGTTGTTATTTATAGCGTTCCCAGCCCGATTTAGATCGGAGCAATCGACAACAAGTGTCATATCGAAGTCACCGGTTGATTTCTTCTTCACCAGTTCACTTCCCTCTAAGTGGCGAAAGATCGCTGGCACACCATCCGATAAAACCATTTGAACGTCTTTTCCAGTGTTTAGCAATGATAACCCTAGACCAATAAGTGAACCTACAGCGTCTCCATCTGGTCGAATATGTGAAGCTATAAGAAATCGCTGCGCTGAGCGTACTTCTCGAAAAACGGTTTGCAGGATGTTCTCGTCCATGTGTTTCTCATTGCTCGTTTGCAGTAGGTTCGTTTCCTGATTCTGTTAAATCCTGTTCGCTCAGTGTATCCAACAATTGCTCGATATGCTCCGCGTGTTCTGGAGTTGGATCCCAATGAAAACGCAGGATGGGGAAAGTCCTCAACTCAATTCGCCTCGCCAGTTCTCTACGTAAGTATCCACTGGCATGCTCGAAACCTTTGAGGATCTCCTGGGCAGATTCCGATCCTTGAAGGGATGAAACATATATATCAGCGAAGGCCAGCTCACGGTCGATGGTGACGTCAGTTATTGAAACACCTGACAGGCGAGGATCTTGAATTTCGAAGATCATCATCTCGGAGAGCTCTTCGCGAAGGCGTTCAGCGATACGTTGGGCGCGATTTATTGACACCATGATGGAACTCCAGGTGATCAGACAACGACCTGCTCAATGATATAGCACTCAAGTATATCGCCGGTCTCAAATCCTTCAAAATTTTTTAAGGTGATACCACATTCGAATCCTGCCCGCACTTCTCTTACATCGTCCTGGATGTGCTTAAGGGATGCGATCTCACCATCAAATAATTCTTCCTGATCACGTAATACCCGCATACGTGCATTGCGATGTATTTCACCATCCTTAACGTAGCAGCCAGCGATTTTGCCGATTCTCGATATCCTGAAGATATTCCTTATCTCGGCATGCCCAATGACATTCTCTTTTATCTCCGGCTCGAGCATACCCATTAAGGCTTTCTCTACATCTTCTGTGAGACGATAAATTATGTCGTAAATACGAATTGACACACCTTCTAAATCAGCCAATTGTTGAGCTGCTGAATCGGCTTCAACATTGAATCCGATTACGATCGCTTTCGAAGCTGTGGCCAACATAACATCATTCTTGCCGATGTTGCCGGTCTCAGAATGCAAAATATTGATGGAGATCTCTCCAGTACCTAGGTCATTGAGAGAAGAGACTATTGGTTCAAGAGATCCTTGCACGTCAGCTTTAACTATTAAACGCAGTTCACGCACCTCTCCAGCCTTGAACTGCTCAAACAATTGCTCCAAAGTCAAGACTCCCTTTTGACTCGCTGCAGCACGTTCCAGATCGGTTTTCCGTTCTCGAGCGATTGAACGAGCCTGCCGATCAGATTCGACCACCCGGAATAAGTCTCCAGCCACAGGAACATCGTTCAGACCCATGACGGCCACAGGAGCAGAAGGTTCAGCTTCCTGAACCCGGCGACCTACATGGTCAAACATGGCACGTAAGCGACCATATGCTGTACCCACTACAACGATATCACCTACATCTAGAGTACCATTCTGAACCAGTAATGTCGCCATCACACCTCTGGCGCGGTCTTTTTCTGCTTCAATCACTGTGCCAATGACGCGTCCTTTTGGATTTGCCCTGATATCAGAGTTATCGGCGACCAAAATGATGGCTTCGAGAAGATCCTCTAATCCTTTTTGTAATTTCGCTGAGATGGGTACAATGATAGTATCGCCATCCCATTCATCTGGGACGAGACCTATCTCTGCCAGCTGTTGGTTTACCCGTTCCGGATCAGCATTTGGTTTATCAATTTTGTTGAGGGCGACGATAATGGGGATTTGAGCAGCGTTAGCATGGGAGACGGCTTCTCGGGTTTGAGGCATCACACCATCATCGGCAGCGACAACCAAAACAACAATATCTGCGCCTTGGGCGCCGCGCGCTCTCATGGCGGTAAATGCTGCATGCCCAGGGGTATCGAGGAATGTTATCGCACGTCCGTTGTGATCTATCTGATAGGCCCCAATATGCTGGGTGATCCCACCAGCTTCACCTTCGACAACGTTGGAATCTCGCACGGCGTCTAGCAAGGTAGTCTTGCCATGATCGACGTGTCCTAATATAGTCACAATGGGAGGACGATTGTGCAGGTCGCTTGGATCCTCATCAGCGATTACTCGTCGCCAGAGAGGGATTTCACCGATTTCGTCTTCTGCACCAGCTTCCGGAGCTTCCAGTGTGGCGTCATAACCCATCTCTGCTGCCACGATGGCTGCCGTATCGAAGTCAATTTGTTGGTTGATATTGGCCATGACTCCATTGGCCATGAGAGTTTTAATCACCTCGATGGGACTGGCCTCGATGCTTTCAGCCAACTCTCGCACGGTAATCGAGGCGGGTAATTCTATTGATTTGTTATGCCCGTTATCGCCCAATTGGCACCTCCTGCCATATGTCGTTCGCGGCCATTCGAGGCGAGTAAGATCAACCGAGGTGTGTGGTCAATCAAAACACATCACTCGCCAGCCAAATTGTTCTTGTCAAGAACTCCCCAAAAATTACTCGCGTCGATCTGCTTCGGATGCAGATTTCTCTTCTGACAAGGTCGCCGTAAATTTTGTTAAGCGTTCCCTGTCTTCAGCTGTAAATTCAGTCCTGAGGGCATTTGCCAGGGCACCGCTTAAGCTATGTTCCCAACATTCTCGCTGGTCGTGGAGATATGCTCCGCGACCTGCCAACTTCCCAGTGGGGTCGATGAAGATCCCCTCTGGAGTGCGGACAATGCGGATCAATAACCGCTTAGGTAGTACTTCTCGGCAACCTACACATGTCCGCTGGGGAACGTGTCTAACCTTTCTTGGCTTTTTTGGCACGCAAACTTCTCTCTGGTTTGCGAATTATAATTCCCAATCTTCTTCCCAATCTTCGCTGTCACGTTTTCTTTTACGCTTTACGATGACAACATCTTGATCTGGGTCATACTCCATTTCAACGTATTTCTTCTTCTTCTCTTTCTTCTTCTTTTTTGCGTCAGTCTCCTCTTCATCCTCTTCCTCAAAATCAGTTGCAGTTAAATCAACATCGAAAGCATCTGGTTTGAGGGCGAAAATTTCTTCGAGTGTAGATGTTTCTTCTTCTCCCTCTTCTGAGGTTTCAGCTTGGATGTCTTTCTCGACGACATCGACTTCTGCCGCTGGCACCATTTCCTCATCCGGGGTTACCTCTGCATCTGTTTTCTCGGTTTCTTCTGCTTCGGGTTCGGAAACATCTTCAGCTATGTCTGTATCAGGAATCGGTGCTTCATCAATAGCTTCGCCCTCAACCTCCACAGGTTCTTCGATCACTGGTTCGGGGAAAGTGACTTCAGCTAGAGATTGCTCAATTTTTTCCATAGCCTTTGGCCCAATACCGTTCAAACTTAAGATAGCATCAGGGTTTAATTCCATCTTCAGCATAAGATCGCCAACTGTTTTGTTACCTGCCTCGCTGAGCAACCGAGTTAAACCTTCAGCATAATTTAGTTCTTCTAATGGCATATCGAAAGCAGGTTCTGGGATATTCTCCTTCGCTTTCGCTCGCAGTTCCAATTCAGCCATTCTCTCTGCCTGGTGTATGCCAATAATGCCTCGTTCAACGCGCTCGACAAACTTACTGAGAAGTGTATATTCCTCAGGAGTTACCGGTCGTCCCTCGTCTTTCTTTACGAGAATAGCTTCAATCTGATTTGTGATATCGGTTTCCGCTTCAGCTAAATCTGCGAATTCGGGATCGGTTTGAAGTTTATGCAAGGCGTCTGCGGTGGCTTCAGGTAGACTTTTAATGTCAATCCGCCAGGCTGTTAATTTAGCTGCAAGTCGTGCATTTTGTCCATCACGTCCAATGGCGAGACTCAGCTGATCTTCGGGTACAACGACTGTTGCGGTTTTCGTCCCTCGAGTTTGCTCATTGAGGAAAACCCCATTAACGCGGGCTGGGCTGAGCGCCTTTGCAATATATCCCGCTGGGTCTGGGTTCCATTCGATCACATCGATTTTCTCATCGTTCAGCTCGCGAACTATGGCTTGAATACGAACACCGCGCATGCCGACACACGCACCAACCGGGTCTACGCCGGCCTGGAGCGCCGATACAGCGACTTTTGAGCGATGACCTGGCTCACGGGCAATAGATCGGATTTCTACCAGTCCATGGTAGATCTCAGGTACTTCATTCTCCAATAATCTGCGTAGGAAATTACGGTGCCCTCGGGAGAGAATCAACTGCGGTCCTCGGGGAGTAGCTTTCACCTCTGCTAGTAGAGCTCTAACGCGGTCATGTAGGCGGAAGCGTTCACCAGGTATCTGCTGGTTGCGAGGCATAATGCCTTCTGCTTTCATGTCAAGACCCAAAGTTACCGCCTGGGAACTGATCGCTTGGATTACTCCGTTGACGATCTCTCCTAATTGGTTATTGAAATAATTCAATTGAGCTTCGCGCTCTGCTTCGCGGATGCGTTGTTGTATGACTTGGCGTGCGGTTTGTGCAGCAACACGCCCAAAGTTATTAGGAGTGGTTTCAACGATGACCATGCTGCCAACTTCTGATTCCGGTTCGACTTGATGAGCATCCCCCAGGGAAACTTCAGTTCTCTGGTCTTCAACATCATCTACGACTTCTTTTTCCGCGAATATGGATACTTTACCCGTTTCCGGATCGATTGTAGCTTCAACATGTTGGGCATTGGACGCGTTAACTGCCCGTCGATAAGCAGATACCATGGCTGCTTCTAATGCATCCAGGATCACTTCCTTGGGTAGTTGTTTCTCTTCTATGACCTCGTTGAAAGCTAATGCAAATTCGTTCTTCATTCTTGCTATTTCTCCAGCTCAAACTTCTCTAATCGGAGGGTCAGGCTATTAGGGCTCTATAACAAAGAAAAGTGGGAAAAGCCCACTTTTCAACGAAGCCACTTTCGCCACCACCCCATGGGTTTAAGATTCTAGCATGGAAATTGTAGAGATGCAAGATCAAAAAATCTTTTCCATGCGCCAAGCAGGTTCATTCACAAAACAGCGCTTACCTTTGTCATCCAGGTAAGACCAAATACCAGGTTCTTGAGCAACTACATGGTACCCACATCGTTCATAAAGTCGCCTGGCTGGTTCATTATCGCGGGCGACATTCAATGCTATGCGCAGAATACCTCTATAAAGCAGATCGTTTTCAGCTGTTTCCAAGAGTCGGCTTCCGATTCCAAACCCACGATATACAGGTTGTACTCTGAATCCGTAAATGTATGCATAGCTTTTAGTGATGCCTTTTGAATGGTTTTGATGATACATTTGAACGAATAACTGTCCGATTAACCCTTCATTCATCAGGTCAGCAACCCACATCACTACGTCTCCAATCTCCATTAACCGGTATGCTTCAGCGAAAATATGGCGGAAGTGTGCATATTCACCCCCCCATTCCAATGCAGATAAGTCATTGCGAGATGCATGACGAATGTGAACTTGCTGGACTAGTGGGAGTGAAACCATATGTTAGATATATATACCGGAATCCTGATCGGATTAAAGTGTATTTGATTTACTTATTATCTTCCTCAGCTAGCATTTGTTCTAGTAAGGCCTTTTCTTGTTCGGGTGTGCTGATTTTACCGTCGAGCCAGGCGTTGCGCAAGGTTCTAATCACTTGACGATAAACGGGACCGGGGGGTAATCCGCGTTCACGTAATACATGCCCATCAGTGCAAGGGGTTATCTGGCTCCAATTTGAAGCGTATTCCCAGAGTATCTGGCGAGTATCTTCTTCATCCGTGGTTATGTAATTGGCATAAATTGCCAGGGGTCGAACATTGTCCAGCCTGGCTACAACCCCGCTCGGGGGTGCATCGCTCAATGTGGCCAGGTCATTCCACAATTGTCGACCCGCGAGGATTTCATCAGCCAATGAACTGGGTAATTTCAAACGTTTGATCACTTTCCAGGCATGAATTTTGGATAGACGGATTAACCATAGAATGTAACCCATGCGAGACCGCAACTTGGCAGAAGAACCATCCTCTATCCGCCATTCAATTTCTGGTTTCAAGCCAGCCAAGAATTGTAGCTTGCTCGATATCCACTCGTCCCATGTTAAGTTTGGCTCTATTGCCGTCAGCAGGTTCAGTTGATTTAATCGAGCGATCATCATACTCGCCTGATTTTCCTCTAGGATCCGATCGAGTTCGTGGCGAATGCGGTCACCTGAAACGCGTTCTAGGAGAGGGATTGCCTCATTGATCAATTCAAGTGTTCGGTCTTCGATACTGAAATCAAATCGCTGCTCGAATTTTACTGCACGCAGCATGCGAGTCGGATCGTCAACGAAAGACAAGGAATGTAAAACGCGTACCAACCTTTGATGGATATCGTTTAATCCACCCCAATAATCATGCAGTTCCCCGTAATGGTAACCGTCTAAACGTAATGCTAATGTGTTAATGGTGAAATCTCTGCGGTGCAAGTCGAGTTTAATACTCCCGCGCTCAATAGTTGGCAGTGCTGTTGGATGAGTGTAGAACTCTGTACGGGCAGAGATAAAGTCCAGGGATTCGGGGAAGTCTTCTGGCTTTTGAGGTTGATCCTCGTCAGCGTTGTCACCTTCAGATCGGGTAATGAATTTACCGACTGCTAATGACTGGAGCAAGCTGGAACGAATCTCACCGATATGCCATTTAGCGGTACCGAAACGAGAATGACTGGTAACGCGCCCTCCAAACTTATCTGCCAGGGCATGCGCCAGCTGGATTGCGTCTCCTTCGACAACAAGATCATAATCGTAACTCGGTCGTTCGAGGATCAGATCACGAACGAACCCGCCAACAATATAGAGGGCCGCGCGTTGGTCGTGAGCGATTTGAGCAACTGTTTTTAGCAGAGTTAACCGGGCTGGAGGCAGGGTGGTTTGTAATCGTTCGGCCAGATTCTGGTGATGCGGAAGGTCAGGTTCACGGGTAAGTGTTTTGAGCAGATCGGTTCGGGTGACTATTCCTATTACTTGATTGGATTCCGGATTGATCACTGGTATCTGTCCCCAACCTGTATCGGTCATTAATCGCTGCAATGCTTCTATTGAATCATCTGGGTGAACGCTGACTTGACCTGCATCCATCAAGCTCGCTGCGGTTAGGTTCAATTGATGGGATATGGCGCGATCGACAGCTCGGCGAGTAAGCAAACCGAGAACCTGATGCTGTCCCCGAGAATCAATCTCCACAACCGGATAACCCTCGTATCCGAAGCGCTGCATACTTATAGCGGCATCATTGGCAGAGGTTTTAGGAGAAAGCAGCTGTGGCTCACGTGACATAATTTGAGCCACAGTGATTGCAGGTTGGATAAAACGAGGTAAAACTTCGATCAGTTTCTGGCAGACATCCTCAATCTCACCATCCTTAATTAACGCTGCCGCTGCACGCTCATGCCCGCCTCCACCAAATTGACCGGCTATTTTGGCTACGTCTATGTCTTCTTTTGTGGACCGGGCGATCATTTGCACACCTCCCCGGGTTGTTACCAGCACGAAGAGAGCTTCGGGATCAAGCAAGTCTCGCAATTTTTGCGCTATCGATGATAGTTCTTCATTAATATCTTCTGCATCGCTACAAGCTAATATCACGGTATGACCGTGGATATGGTGGGTACTGGCATTTGTGCGAAGACGATCATAGAGCGCTTGCTGCTGAATTGAGAGAGGATGGTTCAGGAAATCTGACGCAATTTCCAGACTTGCTCCACGTTCCAACAGATAGGAAGCAGCATTCAAGTCTCGGGAAGTGGTGCGAGTATAGGTCAGTGAACCTGTATCCTCATAGATCCCCAGGAGTAATAATGTGGCTTCAATTGTGCTGAGGTGGTGATCACGTTCGCGTAAGACCTCTGCGAAGATAGTTGTGGTAGCGCCTGTCTCCTCGGTAGTGATCTTCCACACAGGTTGGAGTTCTTCACGGATGGGGTGGTGATCGATCACCTGAACTTTCGTGTTTTTGCTCATGCCTTTCAAACTGATCATGGACTGGGTGTCTACCAGAGTGACCATCTTAATTGGCTCATTAATAAGATCACGTGGATCGACAAATGGCAGCTCCATTCCATATAGGGTAATGAATGCGCGCACATTTCTATTTAATTTGCGTGGTAAAACGGGGATTGTTGCCTTATCCACCAAATGAGCCCCTAGCAATGAGGCCAGGGCATCGAAGTCAGCTTGTTCGTGGGTAAGGATAATATGCATTACGGAATCGGTTAAGGATCTAATGTTAATTTAGTATGTTGATATTTATTGTAATTGATAATTGCTGATATATAATCATGTCCATGAACCAAGATCAGCAGGCGATGGAAAATGTGTGGGATAAATTGCTATCTCGGGATACTAAGCAGGTCCTTGAAATCTTTGCTACTCTAGATGAAATCCAACAACAGGTAGTGCTTGACCATTTAAGACGAATGGTTCATGAGCCGGGTTGGCACCCGGAACAGCGTTTATCCGCCCAAACTGCTCTAAAAGCGTTAGGGAGTTAGAGGGATAAGAAACAAAATTAGGCAAATTGGATAATTAGCAGATTCAATCGGGATTATTTTAACGATCGTCTGATTCTCGCCTTGCATTAATCCGCTCACGAGCTAATTGGAGATAATCTTCTTGGATATCGTAACCGAGATAGTGACGCCCTGCCTTCATGGCGGCCAGGCATGTTGTTCCGCTACCGACAAAGGGATCTAAAACCACTTCGCCTTTGTATGTATATAGTTGGATCAACCGGTGAGGAAGCTCCTCAGGGAAAGGTGCCGGGTGACCGACTTTCTTGGCGGATACGGCCGGAAAATTCCAAATGCTCTTAGTCCATTCCAGAAAATCACCTTTCCCGATTGTATTCTCTTTGTTATCTCGCCTGCGGCTGAACGTGTCTTTGGAAAATACAAGGATATACTCATGTACATCCCTCAAGACAGGATTTGATGCAGATTGCCAGCTTCCCCAGGCAGTAGACTGGCTGGCACTGGCAGCTTTGTTCCAGATAATCTCGCCTCTCATGAGGAACCCGATCTCGAGCATTTGCTCAATTATGTACCCGTGGAGGGGGATATATGGTTTGCGTCCTAAATTGGCCACATTGATGCATGCTCTACCACCTGGAACAAGAACCCGGTGAGTCTCCTGCCATACATCTTTCAGCATATGCAGGTATTCAACCAAATTCAGGTTTTGATCGTATTCTTTTGAGGCATTATAGGGGGGTGAGGTGACCATCAGGTGGGTGCAAGCGTCCGGTAGTTCATCCATGCTTTCACTGGATTTACAAACCAGGTGATCGAGAAATTCGGCTGGTACCGGATTCTCAACATAGGCAACATCTTGTTCACCAGGCAGGTTATCATATAGACGGCTTGCATAGAATTTATCCGAATCGTGACTTATGCGACCTGGCGTGCCAAAAGAGCTGGTTTCTGTGCTGCGCCGTTTACGCGAAGATTCACTCATTATTACTTTTCAAAAATTTCTCTTCATAAATTCACCGGGTTTCAAACAATCAAGTTTATCATAAGCAATTTTTAGCAGCTTTTTTTCTCATTGAAGATATGTTCTAATATCATTTAGCTTCTCGTGTTCCGTTTAGGTCTAGAATATTAAATATGGTTGACCATTCGATAATTGGTTCTTATAATCAGATCGGTCTATGGATATCAAAGAACTCACTCAAGAAATGCATAGCTTTGTCAGCAGCTAGGGATGGTATGATCAAAATAGCCCGAGACCACAAACCCTGCGAAATTTAGCAATTTCCTTGACCCTCGAAGCAACGGAGGTGTTAGAACATTTCCAATGGTCAGGAGATCAGGGCGATCCAGAAGAACTCAAAGATGAACTGGCGGATGTTGCCCTATACCTGTTGCAAATTGCTAGCATCGCGGAGATTGATCTGGAACAGGCGATTCTGAATAAGCTGGAACGAAATTATGGACGCAGCTGGGATGAGGGATAATTCATGCGTATTTCGGTCTTTGGCGGTTCGAGCCCAAAACCAGGAGATATTGCCTACCAGGATGCATATCGATTAGGCAAGCTGCTTGGGGGTGCAGGATTTATTGTCCTCAATGGTGGGTACATTGGAACTATGGAAGCAGTCTCACGTGGGGCATTTGAAGCCGGTGGAAGGGTGATCGGGGTCACATGCGACCAGATCGAGGCATGGCGTCCAGTGGCCCCAAATGCTTGGATTCAGGAGGAAATGCGCTTTTCCACGCTGCGGGAACGGCTGTATGCTCTGATAGATAATTGCGATGCAGCTTTAGTCCTTCCAGGAGGAATTGGAACCTTGGCTGAGCTGGCGGCGATGTGGTCTCAATTACAAACTAGTGCGATTACACCAAAACGGATGATTCTTATTGGTTCTGGGTGGCAAGAGGTCATGCAGCATTTTATTGATCAATTCGATGGTTATGTACCAGAGATAAATCGTCCATTGATTGAGTTCGCGGCAGATGTTGGTGCAGCCACCGAGATGCTCGAAACGAAACAGACGAATATTTGAAAGGGCTCCAAGAAACATAAGATCGGAAACTCCCTTTGCAGGAAGGTATCTTATGCGGATCACCCATCTTTTACAGGGAAGCGCAGAATGGTGCATCGGACTCATAGAGCCTGCCTCATCTAGAATACATTTCAACAGAGGGAACGAAAAACAATGCCGGCCATTCAACCTGCACAGCTAAAAATTCAAGCTGCTGAGTTATCCCAAAAATCAACAGACCCTGAAGATTTTTGCAAGGCTCTCCACGATTTTTTATATATTTATAGCGATCGAACTTACCGCCCTGGTCAGGTTGGCGAACCACCACCATTAATTCGTGCCTATCATGTTCCCCAACCTGTGATAAGCAGGATATTGAAGGAATTGGCGTTCCTCGCTCATAATGATCGGGAAGCCGCATTGGCTTTGACAGATGCCCTATGGTCGGAACCATATCTTGAATTTCGTTTGTTAGCAGCTTCCCTGATTGGATCCGTATCTCCAAAGCCTGTAAAATCCATTCTGGAGAGAATTCAGTCCTGGTTGCTTCCTAATACGGAAGAACGTTTGGTTGATGCTGCGATCAATTTTGGCTTAGAACGAATGAGGGTTGAACAACCAGATAGTTATATTCTGCAAGTTAAAACGTGGCTGAAATCTCAGAAGAATTATGAGCAAAGTATCGGATTAAAAGCGATCCCCCCTCTAGTGGCAGAAGTGGAATTTGAAGATTTTCCAATGATATTTGGATCAGTCAGTCCAGTTATAAGATCTGGGCCTACACAGTTGAGACCTGAAATCTTGGATGTGATCGAAGGATTAGCTTCTCGCTCAGCAAAAGAGACTGCATTCTTTTTAAAGGAAATGATACAAACTAGCGGCAAAGACACTAATATTGCTTGGATTGTAAGGCATAGCATCGAATTCTTCCCCCCAGATTCTCAAGACTATTTGTGGGAAGCATTGCGAAAAACGAACTACCCATAACTCATTACCTTCCGTAATGCCTCAAAAGAAAATGTAACTTTTGGGGTATCGTTGCCTCAAATATATATAGTTCTCTGGTATAATCATGCCCGCTGACTAGCCCAGCCTGCGGTGATGAAAGAGATAACTTCAGGTATGGAGACCTGCAGTATTATTCATTTCGATAGGAGTTTGCAGACGTCATGAGTTTGGATAAAGATACAAAGAAAGCAGTTATTTACGAGTTTTCGCGTCATTCAGGTGACACGGGTTCACCTGAAGTTCAGGTAGCGTTATTATCCAATCGGATAACTTACCTGACTGACCACTTGCGGACTCATAAGCATGATGAATCCTCAAGACGAGGTTTATTAATAATGGTTGGCCGTCGTCGTCGATTGTTAGCGTATATCCGAAGAAAAGATTACCAGCGTTATCAAGCTTTAACAGATCGATTAAATATTCGTCGGAAATCATAGGCCCTTGCCGAGTAGATGGCGAGAACGTACCCATCTACTCTTTTTTTTACTTTGCGAAAAATGTGGAATACGGCAGCTATTTTGATAGCTAGACCGCCAGGGGTTACATAATTGCGGAAGAATTTGTGTCAGGTGTAAAACATTAGTTAAATCAATGCCAGAAGGTTGGGAATTGGAGACTGGTGATAACGCTCTTTTTATGACGTTGAGTTGTTGTCTTCAGTCTCCAGTCCCTGATCAGCCTGGCGAACAAAAGGAGTAAAAATGCAATCAGAATTAAAAAGCTATTCAACCACGTTGGGCGACAAGGAAATCATCTTGGAAACTGGTAAATTAGCGCGCCAGGCCGGAGGTGCAGTCACCTTACGTATTGGAGATACTGTGGTTTTTGCTACGGCAACAATGGGTCGAGAGCCTAGACAAGGGATAGATTTCTTTCCATTGACCGTGGATTATGAGGAAAGAATGTATGCTGGAGGACGAATACCTGGTTCATTCTTCCGCAGGGAAGGGCGTCCAAGCGAGGAAGCAATCCTTACCGCGCGATTGACAGACCGACCCCTTCGACCTTTGTTTCCGAAAGATATGCGCAATGAAGTTCAAGTAATCCTGTATTCGTTTTCTGCAGATATGGAAAACCCAATCGATATCTTGGCCATTAATGCCGCTTCGGCAGCCTTGATAATATCTGATATTACCTGGGCTGGACCGGTTGGAGCGGTACGCGTGGGCCGCAAAAATGAATTCTCCATTTTT
>PVMS01031464.1_pt1 | contig 13394 bp, 7 predicted proteins | sample 1853461 | NCBI WGS metagenome assembly PVMS01 (sample SAMN08582032, study PRJNA380276) | Marine sediment metagenome, whole genome shotgun sequencing project. | isolation source: ocean sediment barecode stripped | collected 2017 | reverse complement strand
ATCGCTGCCCGACGCCGTCAGGGCAGCGGCGCCCCGGGTTGCACTCGCGCAATCAGAAACCGCCAGTACAGCCGCATCATTCACCCCATCGCCGACCATACCAACCACTTTTTTATGGCCGTTTTGATTTTGGTACGATTTCATGATAGCCAGTTTATCCGCGGGAAGTTGTGCGGAATATAGAGTATGGATGCCGGTCTGGTCGGCAATGTGCTGCGCGGCGCCAGCCTGGTCGCCGGTTAGCATGATGGTCTGAATGCCCTGGTTTTGAAGCCAGCCTATCAGTTCAGCACTGTCTGATCTTAGAGTATCGGCCAACCAGTACACCGCAACGATCCCGGCTTTGCGCGCCAGTAAAACGCAGGTTTGTCCATTGGTCGCTGTTCGCGATTCGACTTCTACGGCGTGCCCCGTTTGCTCATGGATGAACTGGGCTGTGCCGAGAAACCAGCGGGTGTTTTCCACGCTGGCAGATAGCCCTTTGCCGGGATAGTTTTTGACCCCGGTTGCAATAAATTCGCTGGGGTGCTGGGCAAACGCCTTTGCGATGGGGTGTTCGGACTGCTTCTCAATGGTGCTGCATATTGCAAAATGGCTATGTGCGTAGTCTGAGTCTATTAGTTGGTGCGCCTCAATTCCCAGTTTACCTTCGGTTAATGTTCCGGTTTTATCGAAAAAAAGCACATCAAGTTTATGCAGAGATTCCAGCGCGTTTTTTCGGCTAACGACAATACCGTGTTTCATTAGATGGCCGATGGCGGTGGTGATGCTGGCGGGTGTCGCCAGTGATAGCGCACAAGGGCAGGAGACGATTAATACAGCGATGGTCGGTGACAACCAGTCCCCGGTTTTTAGATACCATATCAATCCGGTCAGGCTTGCCAGGCTTAGAACGCCCAGTACAAACCAGCCTGCTATTCGGTCAGCAAGCTGCGCAATCGCTGGCTTGGCCTGCTGCGCTTCATCCAGTAAACGCTGGATGCCGGACAGGATGGTCTCGTTCCCGATATGGCTCACCTCTACCGTGATCGGGCTGTCGATATTCAGGCTGCCACCGATTACCCGGTGCTTTAGGGACTTAAACTGCGGCATACTCTCGCCGGTTAAAATCGATTCATCCAGGCTGGATTCCCCGCTAACGATGAGGCCATCCGCTGGCACCGTATCACCCGCGCGAACCATCACCCGATCACCGCGCTTCAGTTCCAGCGCGGGCAGGGTGTGTATGTCACCCCGTGCATCAATCCTGCGGGCGATTAAGGGCTTGATGCGGCCGATGATATCTGCGCTGTCCGCAGCCCGTTTGCGGGCGGCGACTTCAAGATAGCGCGCACCGAGCAGCAAAAAACTGAACATACAGACGGAATCAAAATAGATATCACCCTGCCCGCGGATCAACGCGAACAGGCTGGCCAGGAAGGCCAGGCTAATGCCGAGCGCTACCGGCGTATCCATGCCAAAATGCCGGGCTTTCAGATCATTAAACGCGCCGGTAAAAAAAGGCCGGGCCGCATACAGTATAACCGGCAGGGTTAAAATCAAGCTGCTGCGCTGCAGCAGATGCTTGATGGATGGCTCCATGCTGCCGTCATCCAGGTACAGGCTGATCGCCAGCCCCATCACCTGCATGCCGAAGATGCCCGCGATACCAAGCCGCTTCAAGGTGTCTTTTCGAGCATTTTCCAGCAGGTGTTGGCGCCGTCGGGGGTCGTAAGGGTGGGCGGTATAGCCGATAGATTGAATGGCTTTTAGAATATCAGAAAGCGCTATTTTGCGTTTATCCCATTGCACGATGGCTTTGAGCGAGGTGTAATTAATCTCGACCCGAATGACACCTTCGAGGCGGCTCAGATGCTGTTGGTTCAGCCACACGCACGCCGCACAATTTATACCTTCCAGTATCAGTGAAGCCTCCTGAGTGTGTTCGCCCGTGGTGTGCACAAAGGTTTTTTGTATATCAGGATGATCGTACAGGCTTAATTCTTTTAGCTGCTCAGGGATCAGTTGTTCACCGCGTCGGGAGGATTCCGTTCGGTGTGTATAATACGATTCGAGCTTTGCATCGACTATCGCCCGAGCTACTGCCGCGCATCCCTCACAGCACATCGGCCTGGATTGACCCAGTATGGCGACGCTGATATCCAGCGACGGGTCGATTTCCAGATCACAATGAAAGCAGTTCAGGTGGTCGGCGTCTGTCATATTGATGTGAAGAGAAATGGTGCCGCTTGTCGCCGTATTATAGTATCATTAAATGATTATATTTAATCTATCTGAGGCACAGGTGACACAGGAAAAAAATAAGTGGTATCAACAACCCATGGTTTGGCTAGTGATTGCGATTCCTCTTTCCGCCGTGATCGTCGGCGCTATTCAGCTTACCCTGTCGATCACGACTTTCGATGGTCTGGTGGAAGATGATTACTATAAAAAAGGAAAAGAAATTAATCAGCTACTGGTGCGCGATGAATTTGCTTTGAACAATGGTATCAGTGCACAGGTGAGTATAGACGATCAGACGGGCATCATTGTTGTTGAGCTGGGCAATACCGGGGATTATGCTTTCCCGAAACAGATGGGCCTGAGCCTGTTGCACCCGACTCAATCGAAACAGGATGTGAAATTGCTGCTTTCACAGGGACCGGATGGACGTTACTACGCTGAGCTATTGCATCCCTTGAAGGATGGACGCTGGTACTTCAAGGTCAGCGAACCTAACTGGCGATTACAAAAACTGATTCACTGGCCTGAAGCGGTTACCTTTACGCTGAATTCGGATAGTTAGTTCCGGCTCGGGCCACCAAACGCCGTGTCGTGAAGCGGCTTTTTTTACCAGACCAGAATGGCAGATACACCGGTCGATTTGCCGTCTTAGAAAACGAGAACTACACCCTGTCAGGGTGTTTTATCGGGCTGGAACGGTCTGTCGCCCACGGCGCTTTGCATGTGCGCAGAATTAATTGATTAATCAGCATTAAATCAATAACTTGACAAATATCTGGGAACCCCGATTTGGCACGATTTTGTGGTAAAATCGGGCCTCCAAAAACTTCCCCATTTGCTCTATGTCAGAAGACTACGGTTCCGATAGTATAAAAGTCCTTAAGGGGCTTGATGCAGTGCGTAAACGCCCCGGAATGTATATCGGGGATACCGATGATGGTACCGGCCTTCACCACATGGTATTTGAGGTCGTTGACAACTCGATTGATGAAGCTCTGGCAGGGTATTGCAGTAAAATTGTGGTGCGGATTCATGCGGGTGAGTCTATTACCGTAGAAGATGATGGCCGGGGTATACCTACCGGGATTATCGAAGAGGAAGGCAAGTCAGCCGCTGAGATTATTATGACGGTGCTACATGCCGGGGGTAAGTTCGACCAGAGTGCTTATAAGGTCTCGGGCGGCTTGCACGGCGTGGGTGTATCGGTGGTCAATGCGCTGTCGGATCACTTAAAGCTTACGATTTATCGTGAAGGCAAGCGGTTTGAGCAGTACTACCAGTTGGGGGAGCCGCAGGGTGACCTCAAAGCCGTGGGTGATTCGGATCGCACCGGCACCTCGGTTACGTTTAAACCCAGTGCCGGTACGTTTACGAATATCCTTTTTCATTTTGATATTCTGGTCAAACGTTTACGCGAGCTGTCGTTTCTCAATTCGGGCGTTCGTATCGAGTTGTACGATGAGCGCAGTAACGCTGAAAAAATCTTTGAATACAGTGGTGGGATTAAAGCGTACGTTGAATATCGTAATCGCCAAAAAACCGCGATCCACCCGACCATTTTCCACATGGAAGCGGAGAAGGAGAGTGTTTTGGTTGAGGCAGCGTTTCAGTGGAATGATTCTTATCAGGAGAATGTTTCCTGCTATACCAACAATATACCACAGCGCGATGGTGGTACCCACATGGCAGGCTTTCGTGCCGCGCTTACGCGAACGCTGAGCAAATATATTTCGTCTAGCGGTCTGGATAAAAAACTCAAGATATCCATGACCGGGGATGATTGTCGAGAGGGTATAACCGCCATAGTTTCGATTAAGTTGCCCGATCCAAAATTCTCATCGCAAACCAAAGACAAGCTGGTTTCGTCGGAAGTTCGTGCTCCGGTAGAATCGCTGATTGCGGACAAATTTAACGATTTTCTGCAGGAAAACCCGACCGAAGCGAAGGTGATTGTGCAGCGCATCGTCGAATCCGCTACCGCCCGTGAAGCAGCACGCAAAGCACGCGATCTGACGCGGCGCAAAAGCGCGTTGGATCTGGGCGGCCTGCCGGGAAAACTCGCAGACTGTCAGGAAAAAGACCCGAGCCTGTGTGAACTGTACCTGGTGGAGGGTGATTCAGCGGGTGGTTCGGCCAAACAGGCGCGTGATCGAAAATACCAGGCCATCCTGCCCTTAAAAGGTAAAATTCTCAATGTTGAGAAAGCCCGTTTTGACAAAATGCTTGCATCTGAAGAAGTCACCACGCTGATCACGGCGCTGGGTACCGGCATCGGTAAAGATGATTTTAATCCTGACAAGTTGCGTTATCATCGTATTATTCTAATGACCGATGCGGACGTAGACGGTTCACATATCCGTACCTTGCTGTTGACGTTTTTATTCCGCCAGATGCCCGCATTGCTGGAGCGCGGTTACGTATACATCGCGCAACCCCCTCTGTATAAAGTTAAGGCAAAAAAACATGAGCTGTATTTAAAAGATGACCCGGCCTTGCGCGAGCACTTGCTGGCCATTGCATTAGATGGTGCCCGTGTAAGCGCAAATAACATGACTCTGGAAGGTGATGATTTGCGCACGCTGGCGCACGAATACTATGCCACTACCACCATGCTGGATCGGCTTTCGCAATATTATGATGCCCGGGTATTAGGTGCGCTGGCGGATATCAGCCCGATCACGCAGGAAGATTTTTCTACGCAGACCGCATTGCAGCGCGTTGCTGAGGAATTGGAACAGCAATTGTCTGATGTGCCTATTGAAGCCGGGCGCTATAAAATTTCGCCGACCGTAAACGAGGAATCACCGGATCTGGGTCTGGGGCTTGAAATCGAGTTATATCGCCATGGATTAACCCATTTCTCACGACTTGAAAGCGGTTTTTTTGATAGCCCGGAATACCGGACTTTGGTCGCGTATGGCGCGCGTATATCTGTCTTTGACGGGCAGGCGCTAACCATGGAGCGTGGCGAGAAGAGCACAGAAGTTGTGCAGTTTAAAGATGGCCTGGAATGGCTGATGACTGAAGCGCGTAAAGGTCTATATATCCAGCGATACAAAGGACTGGGTGAAATGAACCCCGATCAACTTTGGGAAACTACCATGGATCCTGCGTCTCGGCGCCTGGCCCAGGTCACCCTGGATGATGGCGTGAGCGCCGATGAGACTTTTACCATGCTGATGGGAGACCACGTTGAACCGCGGCGGAATTTCATCGAGCAGAATGCGTTTAATGTATCGAACCTCGACGTTTAGCGCGAAGCGGTGCAATTTGAGCCATTGCTAACCCGCATTTGTCACAAATTCGCGCGATGATCGCGTAGCCCAAAAAATATTATGCATGGGGTTTTACCGTAACCCTTTCAATACCGAACCAGGTTGATTGAGCGTCATACTCGTGCGTACGGTCAATTGAAGCCTGATCGAATTAGGTTGGGTCGCTGTAGAATCAACAGACAATTGAGGGCGCATGCAATTCATGAATTATTTGGGCTGGATCAATGGAGCGTTAAAACGATTCATTACGGGCCAGCGTTGGAAGTTCTGGCTGCTATTGCAATGGCGATCGCCGGTTTAGTTTGTTGCGATTTTTCGCTCAGGGTCGCGGATCCATTCACTCCAGGAGCCGGGGTAGAGCTTCGAGCCGTTCAGGCCGGCGATTTCCATACAAAGTATGCCCAGGCAGGCAAATACGCCCGAGCCACAGGTGTGTATCACCTGTTCCGGCGCAGTCTCACCTATTTTATTCAGATAATTATCCCGTAGGGTTTCAGGCGAGAGAAAAAACCCCTGCGCGTCGAAGTTTTCTGTGACCGGTAAATTCACCGAGCCCGGTATATGGCCCGCGACCGGGTCGATGGGTTCGCTTATTCCGTCAAAGCGTTCTTTTGCGCGTGCATCGATGAGTACGCAATTTTTAGTCGCCAGTTGTTGTTGTAGTAGCGGTGTATCCGTCCACGCATCCGGGTTCAACACGGCATTGAACTGCGTGGAGGCGTAAGCCGGAACCTCAGCTTCCAGGGGTTCAGCCGCGGCTTGCCAGGCCTGGTACCCACCATCGAGCACGGCGACTTGCGCGTGGCCCAGTGTGCGCAGTAACCACCACAGGCGCGAGGCGTAACTGCCGCTTTCATTATCGTAAACGACAACCTTAGAGGATTCATCAATTCCCCAATGACCAAGTTGCAACGTCAGTGTATTGAAATCGGGCAAAGGATGCCGTCCTGTTTCAGGTGTGATGTTTCCAGCTAATTGCGCATCAAGGTGTGCGTAACGAGCGCCGGGAATATGGCTTTTCAGGTACTGCTGTTCTCCCTGGCGGGTGTCAGCAAGCGAGAAGCGGCAATCGATGATCAGGTAGTCAGCAGAATTCCTGGCCAGCGATTCGACGGATATAAGGTTCAATCCTAGAATCAGGTAACGGCCTGTGCGAGATCGCGTTGTGAATCGCGTGTGGATTTCAGAAAGCGGTCGTATTGCATGAGGTCCATTTCGTAATCACGCAGGCTTTCCCATTTAGACCCATTCAGCAAGGCACCTGCGAACTCATCAACGCTGTCGAATCGAGTTGAGGGATCGTAGGTCAAGCAGCGGTTGATGGCCTGCAACAAATGCGGCTCGTATTGAGCGCTGTATTTCCCAATGTCCAGTTTTGACTCAGTATCATTGTCTTTAGATTTAGCAGGAGGCCTGCACGCGATAGCAAAGTACAGGGTAGCGGCGACGGCGTAAATATCTGTCCAGGGGCCCAGAGACTTTTTCTTGTCATATTGTTCTGGTGGTGCAAAGCCGTGCGTCAGGGTTTGCATGCTGTTGATACGTTTTTTATTGTCCATACTCTGGGCGGCACCAAAATCCAGTAACAGGGATTCGCTGTTAGGTTGTAATAAAATATTGGCCGGCTTGATGTCTAAATGTAAAAGCTGAGCGCCGTGCATGAAGTTAAGTGCACTGAGTATCGGCATAAAAATCTTGAATACCAACGCTTGATTCATGGGTTCTCTTACGCCGCCTAAAAACCATTTTAAATCGCGTCCGCCAATATTCAGAGATACCAGGTAAGCTGTTTTGTTCGCCCGGAACATATTATTCGTTTTAAGCACATGGGGGTGGCTGATTTTATTCAGGGCCATGGCTTCATTAAAAAACTGTTTAAACCCTTCTCTAAAGGTAAACAGTTTTTTACCGTCCAGAGGCACAATGGTATTGTCTCCCTTGCGCATTGACAAATGTTTCGGGAAATATTCCTTGATGACGACTTCATTTCCTGTACTGACTTCGACCGCGCGGTAGACCAGACTAAAGCTGCCCCGGCCAATGACTCGTTCAAATTTGTAACCCTCCAGAAAAGTATTGCCCGGTAGCGGTACGCGCGTATCGGGGCGAGTGCCAGAGCGTTTAGCAATCTTTTTCACCGCTAACCGCTTAGCCGCCTGACGGCTTTCTTCTGTTTCTTTTGTGTTGAACCGGAGAATTTTCATGGGCGCGACGGGTTTTATGAATGCGAGGCTGACCTCGATATATAAAGTTTAGTACGGAACAATAGAGTGCATGGAAGAATAATGCAACAGCAAATGACTACGATTAGTCGTCGATTAGACCGTGCAAAAAGCAGTTTTTATCGATGATCGGTACTCTTAATCTGACAAACTGTTATTCAAGCTGTTGAACGAAGTATAGCAATTTTCCCGGTAATTGCAGTAAAATCACCAAAAATCATGTATATATGTATTTTATAAGCTTATTGTGTGTTGATATTGCCACATTAAGCCGAGATTCAGTATTTCTGGAGCGCTGCTTCTTACACCCGGAGAGGTTAAATTACGGCCACAATCATTATTCCCATGGGCGCTTTAAGCCTGCATTTAATTATCAATCCGGGCAGGATAGTTTTTCAATTCCGCAGAACAAATTATGCTGCATTTTTTTTCAGGTGCACCAGTAACAATGATATAGCAGCGGGCGTAATTCCGGGGATTCTCGAGGCCTGGCCGATCGTATCCGGTTTCTGGTCATTCAATTTTTGGCGTGCTTCGTTCGACAGGCCGCGAATATTGCTGTAATCAATTTGAACGGGTAAGGGTGTAGATTCAAGTTTTCCCTGACGCTTGATCTCGTTTCGCTGACGCTCGATGTACCCGCCATAACGAGCCTGAATCTCAAGTTGAGTAATAACTTGCTGGTCCGTAATGTGAGGATTAGAGGCATCCAGTGTCATCAGATTTGTATAGCTGACGTTTGGGCGCACCAATAAATCATATAAGTTGTGCTCATGTTTTAGCGTATCGCCGAGTATTTCCCGTGCCGTATCCGGATCAACTTTTCCCGGATGCAGCCAGGTAGTTTTAAGACGTTGTCGTTCCTGCTCGATCAATGTGCGTTTGTGACTAAACCGAGACCATCGTGTTTCATCTACCAACCCAAGTTCATAGCCTTTTTCGGTGAGGCGTAAATCGGCATTGTCTTCGCGAAGTTGCAGGCGATATTCTGCGCGCGAGGTAAACATGCGATAGGGTTCCTGTGTGCCGCGCGTGATCAAGTCATCGATCATCACTCCAATATAAGCCTGATCCCGGCCGGGGCACCAGGCTTCTTTATCATTTATCTGGCGCGCCGCATTCAGGCCCGCAATCAGGCCCTGGCCCGCTGCTTCTTCATATCCGGTGGTGCCGTTAATTTGGCCGGCAAAATACAGCCCGCTTATGGATTTGGTCTCGAGGCTGGCTTTTAGGTCTCGTGGATCAAAGAAATCATATTCAATGGCGTACCCCGGTCGCGTAATATGCGCATTTTCAAAGCCTGCAATTGAACGTACCAATTCAATTTGTATATCGTAGGGTAGGCTGGTAGAGATTCCGTTTGGGTATACTTCAGATGTGTTTAAACCTTCCGGCTCAATAAATATCTGGTGGCTGCCCCGGTCTGAAAAACGCACAACTTTGTCTTCAATTGAAGGACAGTAGCGTGGCCCGGTGGTGTTGATGTCGCCGACATCGCTGTAGATAGGCGAGCGGTCCAGTCCACCGCGTATTATTTCGTGTGTGCGCGCGTTGGTATGGGTGATATGACAGTGTACCTGTCGCGGATGCTGGCTTAAGGAACCCATCAATGAAAACACAGGGCGGGGATCGTCGCCGGGTTGTGCTTGCAGGTGGGTATAGTCGATGGTTTTTCCATCGATTCTGGGAGGGGTGCCGGTTTTCAGGCGGTCAACGCGAAACGGTAAATCCCGCAAGCGTTCCGATAGCAGGTTAGAAGGTGCGTCCCCTGCGCGCCCCCCTTTGTAATTGTTGAGCCCGATATGGATCAGTCCCCCCAGAAACGTGCCGGCTGTGATGACTACGGCGGGTGCGAGGAAGTCGGGGCCAAGCTTGGTTTTCACGCCCCTGACCATTCCATTTTCGATCAGCAATCCCGCGACTTCCTGTTGGAATATGCTTAGATTAGCCTGCCGTTCAACCGCTGACCTAATGGCCTGTCGGTAGAGCGCCCGATCAGATTGGGCGCGTGTCGCGCGTACCGCTGGCCCTTTGCGTGAGTTTAGGGTACGAAAGTGGATGCCCGCCAGATCGGCTGCCTGAGCCATGATGCCGCCCAGCGCATCGATTTCCTTTACGATATGTCCCTTACCAATTCCACCGATGGCAGGATTACACGACATGTGTCCCACGGTATCAATATTCTGAGTGATGAGCAGAGTGCGAACACCAATTCGCGCAGCGGCCAGCGCGGCCTCCACGCCGGCATGGCCGCCGCCTACTACAATGACTTCATACTTCTCATGGGAGAGCATTTCAGTTTGAACTGCCTGCGGGTGCGTCGCTGAAATCGCTGGAGTAGTAATCAAAGCGGGATAGCATATCTTGCGTAAATTGCCAGGCCTCATTGAAGCCAACGCCGCTTTTATCGTCAATACGCACCCGGGTATACAGGCTCTGTTGGTGCGTTTCTTTGAGCGCCATAAGCCGGGTTTCGAGCTCGCTAAAACTCACCGTCAGGGGCTTGTCCTGTTCGGGTGCCCGTATACGATACACCGCCGTTCCTGCCTGTTTGGCAAAGAAGACGTCGACCACGTATTTACCCGCTGGGCTGCGGGCCGGGCGTATGAGTTTACGGTACTGTTCACCGAGTGAATCGTATTCTTCCTGCAGGGATTTGTACTTCAATGCGTCGCCGCTCAGTTCGGCCCGCAAATCCATCACAACGGAGCCGCGTAAATCGTATAGCCGTTGCAGATGGCTCAAATTTTCAGCCATTTCCAGCAATTTTTGTTCTAGCTCTTCACGGCTGATCGTAAGGCCGGCCAGTATGGTTTGCTGGTCTTCAAGCTGTGTATCGAGCTGTTCATTTTTGGTGGTTTGACTGTCCAGTTTGTCACTGATCAGGCGCAGTTGTTCGCTGAGTGATAAGACCTTGCGGTTTAAGTCAAGCCTGGCTTTTTCAGATTCTGTCAGCGTCTGCTTGCTTTTGTCCTGTGCGACGATCAGGCCGGCTTTGGCAGCCAGCAGCAGGCTGATTTTTTCATTCAGCGTGTTTTTGCTTTCGCTATATTCAAGTTCAGTTTCTACCAGCGTCAATTCGGTTTGCGACAGGGTTTCCTGGCTGGTGTTGAGCGACTGTTCCGTTTCTTCCCGGGTTTTCTCGGAGAGCACCAGCGCGATGCGATTGATGTCAAGTTGCTTGAACAGGTCGCTGTTACTGTTACTCAATTGATCCCGCAGTCGGGTAAGCAGAGCAATTTCTGTTTCCAGGTCGCGCACCGACTGTTCGCGTTGTTCCAGGGTCAATTGCAGCTCGTCTTTGGCGCCCGTTACCGTTTTTAGTGAGGTTTCCAAAGATAAAATGCGTTCGCGTACCAGGGCCAGCTGGGCCTGCAATGCGCTGTTTTGCTCAGCGCTCAGGAACGCTGTTTCGCTAATCTGGTCTTTTTCAATCAGCGCGGTCTGGAGTTCGTCTAAAAGCTGGGTATTGCGAATCAGAAATGCCACTAGCGACATTAAAAAGATCATTAACACCACGGTCATGATATCCGTGAACGCAGGCCACACGCTACCCTCGGTATCCCCGGCGATACCCGCATTGATCATTCTTAGATCGACGAAATTATTGCCTACGCTCATGGTCTGGCTGGATTCGTTTCGGTTTTAACCGCGGCGGTCAGGGTCGTTGTCCAGCGAATCAAACGCTCGTTCAAGCGTGCTAGTTTCTTTTTCGAGGCTTTGCTCCGTCAGCACCACCAGCTGTTTGAGGCTCGCATTAATCTGGCGGACCTGCTCTTCATCGCGTGCCATCGTGGTCTGGAGCTTTGAGATTGTTTTCGCCATGTGCCTGGCCGCCATCTGGTAGGTGGCCTGCGATTTGTCAAAGCGCTTAACAAGATTGGCGGCTGAGGTGATCGAATCGGCATACTCTTTGAGCATGGCATCACTGCTGAGTTGAAAATAAGGCATCAGATGGGTTGCCGTAACTTCTTCGACGCGCGAGATCAGGTAAGTCTGCGCATCGGTGAGCTTGAGATAAAAATACCCAAAGAATATATAGGCGATGATGGCCGTCATAGTGGTTGACAAAGCGGTTGACATGCCGTGAATAACCGTGCCAATCCCAGTTACCTGTGCTGAGCCCTCTATCATATCCGAAGCACCGATCAAAGCAATCGACAGGGATACGATGGTGCCGAATACACCGGTTAAAATGAGCGTGTTGTAGACGAACTTCGGAAAGGAATTATAACTTGCCTCTGTCGCCATCAAGGTAGCCGCCAGCGCACTATGGTTAATGCTTGCACGTTTTCGATGCAGCATTTTCAGGGTGTCATAGCGATCAGCAATGATCGAGGCGGCATCGACGTGCTGCAGTGGGTCTTCTTCCACGGTAAGATTGCGCACAAAACGATTTAGCGACGCTTCTTCACTCCGATACCGTAGCAATAAAGTTACAAGTTGCGATAAACCGAAGATAAACAATAACGCAATTCCGCCATTAATTGTCCAGCCCACCGAGGTGATCTGATTTTCGATATAGACCTGCTTAAAAAAATCTATTCGCCAGTAGATGATGAGCACGAACAGGCCAAGCGCAAGCACAAATTGAAGGAGCACATTGCGCGCATAATGTTGTCGAGCTTTGATTTTGTGTATCATCCTAAATTTATCGTTTGTTACAGACTATGCATGAGGCTGCAATTATAATCCTAAAACCCCCGTTTGAACATCGCAAAGGGTGCGTCTTTAGTGGTGCAGAACCTTGCCTTAATTGACTCAACAATAGGTGTTCATTTTCCATGGCGGCCAACCGAGACTCCCAGGTTCTACTTGCCAATACAAAATGAACCAAATATTTCGCCGAGCAGGTCATCAGCACTCATTTTACCGCTTATCTCGCCCAGCGCCTGTGCTGCAAGGTATAGATCTTCAGCCAGCAATTCGCCTGCTCCGGTGTTAATAAACCCTTTATAGCCTCGTTGCAAGTGAGATTCGGCGCGTTTTAGGGCATCCATATGTCGCTGGCGCGCGAGAATTTGCCCCTGGCCATGATCCGAATAACCGACGATATCACTAATCCATGCGCAGAGTAGATCGATGCCCTCGCCCGATTTAGCAGAAATAGAAACGCGGTTGCCATCGCGGGAGGCCTTTTTACCCACCAGGTCAGCCTTGTTCAGAACCACGCAGAAACCCAGGCTGTCGGGCACTTCATCGCTAATTATTTTCCGGATCTGTGCTTCGTTTGTTGCGGCATCATCTATGCATACCAGGGCCAAATCCGCTTCGGACAGGGCCTGACGAGCGCGTTTGATGCCTTCGCGTTCAATGACATCGGCATTCTCTCGCAGGCCGGCTGTATCGGTCAGCACCACAGGATACCCATTGAGCTGGATAGCGTGTTCCAGCGTGTCACGCGTGGTCCCCGGGATATCGCTGACGATAGCCCGGTTCTCGCGACAGAGAGCGTTGAGTAAACTGGATTTTCCAGCGTTCGGCGGGCCAACCAGCACGATGCGGGTGGCATCGCGTAACAGCGTGCCTCGGCGTACGAGTTTGGTCAACTGCAAAAATTCGTCAAGCACTTCCTGGGTACGACCGGTCACATCATTTTCGGCTAGAAAATCAATTTCCTCTTCGGGGAAATCAATCGATGCTTCGACGAATACACGCAGCGCGATCAGCTTGT
>PVMS01002203.1_pt1 | contig 13394 bp, 14 predicted proteins | sample 1853461 | NCBI WGS metagenome assembly PVMS01 (sample SAMN08582032, study PRJNA380276) | Marine sediment metagenome, whole genome shotgun sequencing project. | isolation source: ocean sediment barecode stripped | collected 2017 | reverse complement strand
TGCCCTTCCAATATTTAATCCTCTTTTGCTATTGGTAACGATCAAATCTTCCAAATGAATAGTTGGTCCTTTCCAACTTGAGTATCTCGAGTAAAAGAGTGCCATGCCAACAATTTCGCCGCTCATTTCTGCAACGAACGTTTGAAATAATGGAGTGTTCCCAAAACCATCATCCATTAAATTGGAAACCGTAACCTCTACAGCATCAGGTTCTTTTTCAAAATGCGCTAATTCCTTTACTAATTTTAATACTGAAGGCATGTCTTCTTTCTTTCCTTCTCTAATTACAAAACCCATTTCTGCTTTTTAATTTAATTGTTACTGGCTAAAGTAAAAAATCTTTACTCAAACTATCATACAAATAAAGGTCTTTTTAAAAATAATTTTTTCGATATTTGCCGGAACAAACTACTAAATACTATTGTGGAAAATAGCACGCTTACCTTAGGAGAATTCATCATTGAAAATCAAAAGCATTATAAATCCACTTCCGGTGAATTCAATCGTTTACTTGGATCTATTAAATTAGCTGCTAAAATTGTAAACTACAAGGTAAACAAGGCCGGATTAGTTGATATTACCGGAGATGCCGGAGATATAAATATTCAAGGTGAGAATCAACAAAAGTTAGATGTTTATGCCAATAAAGTATTTATGCAAACACTCATAAACAGAGAAATTGTTTGTGGGATCGCCAGTGAAGAAGAGGATGATTATGTAACTATAAGAGGGAAACATGAAACCAACGAAAATAAATATGTTGTTTTGATCGATCCACTTGACGGTTCTTCAAATATTGATGTGAATGTTTCTGTTGGAACTATTTTCTCTATTTACCGCCGGGTGACCCCAATAGGAGCACCTGTCGAAAAAATTGATTTCTTACAACGAGGAAATCAGCAAGTTGCGGCGGGATATGTTATATATGGAACTTCAACAATGTTGGTATACACCTCCGGTCATGGTGTAAATGGTTTTACGCTAAATCCGGCAATAGGTTCGTTTTATTTATCCCATCCAAACATGCAATTTCCAGAAGATGGGAAAATTTATTCCATAAATGAAGGAAATTATGTGCACTTTCCTCAAGGTGTAAAAGATTATTTAAAATATTGTCAGGAAGAAAAAGAAGATCGTCCTTATACTTCAAGATATATTGGCTCATTAGTTTCTGATTTTCACAGAAATATGATTAAAGGAGGTATTTATTTATATCCAACAAGTTTTGTCGGGCCAAAAGGGAAATTACGTTTATTATATGAGTGCAATCCAATGGCTTTTATAGCCGAACAAGCTCGTGGTAAAGCCAGTGATGGCTATCAACGAATTATGGACATTAAACCTACAGAATTGCACCAACGGGTTCCTTTTTTTTGCGGAAGCAAAAATATGGTTAAAAAAGCAGAGGAGTTTATGGCTTTATATCCTGAAGATGCGAATTGCTAATGGAAAATTTATAATTTGTGTAAAATCGTCACATTTGTTGAATCCTTAGATATACCTGCAACCACTTGGTAACTCCCTGAATTAAATTGATTGATATTTTTGATTAACTGATTATCAAAAACACTTGATTTTAGTTTCTCTTTTTCAATTTTTATTTTGAGTATTATAACATTTACCAATATCACTATAAAAACATTCGATTTTTAATAATGAAAATCGTTCGTTACCTTTGAACACTATTTAATTTTAACTAAAAAATTACAATTATGGCTTTTGAGTTACCAAAATTACCGTTCGCGTACGATGCGTTAGAACCACATATTGATGCAAGAACTATGGAAATACATCACAGTAAGCATCATGCAGGATATACCAACAATTTGAATAATGCAATTGCTGGGACAGATTTAGAAGGAAAATCTATTGAAGAGATCGTAACGGGTTTAGACATGAATAATGCTGCTGTTAGAAATAATGGTGGTGGTTTTATCAATCATTCCTTGTTTTGGGATGTGATGAATCCTGACAACAAAGGATACTTATCTGGAGAATTAAAAGATGCTATTGTAACTGAATTTGGATCAATTGATGCGTTTAAAGATACTTTTACTAAAGCAGCTGCAACACGATTTGGTTCAGGTTGGGCCTGGTTATGTGTTCACAAAGGAGGAAAAGTTGAAATTTGCTCTACTCCTAATCAAGACAATCCTATGATGCCCGGCGTTGGTTGTGGCGGAACACCAATTTTAGCTTTAGATGTTTGGGAACATGCGTATTACTTAAACTATCAAAACAGAAGACCCGATTATATTAACGCATTTTTTAATGTAATTAACTGGAATGAAGTTGAAAGACGATATGCTGACAGTAAATAATCTTTAATGATAACAAAAAACAAAAAAGTTCTCCATATGGAGAACTTTTTTGTTTTTGTCTAAACGCGGAATTGAAAAGAGCAGCTTACTCAGATTTTCTAATGCTTCACTATGGTAAATTCAATATGCTCGTTGGTTTTTCCCTTCATAAAAATTAATAAAGGCTTCGTTTACAACACGATTACCTCCAGGAGTTGGATAATCTCCTGTAAAATACCAATCACCTAAATGGTTTGGACATGCTTTATGGAGATTATCAACCGATTGGTATATTATTTCGACTTCAGCATTGATAGTGGATTTTTTTAACATCTCAGCAATCTTATCAGAAATTTGCGCATCATTGAAAGGTGTGTAAATTTCCTTAACGGCATTATAATTCTCCTTATCACTTAAATGTTGCTGACTTTTGCATTTTTGATAAACCGTATCAACTATATCATATTGATGGGTATCTTTAAGTAATTCCAATGCCGCTCTAAATGCAATAAAATCACCTAATTTTGCCATGTCAATTCCATAACAGTCAGGATAACGAATTTGAGGAGCCGATGAAACGATGATAATCTTTTTAGGTTTTAAACGGTCTAAAATTTTAATAATGCTTTCCTTTAAGGTAGTTCCTCGTACAATACTATCATCAATGACCACCAAATTATCATTTGGTTTTACTATTCCGTAGGTTACATCATACACATGAGCAACCAAATCGTTTCTACTGTTATCGTCTGCAATAAATGTACGTAATTTCGCATCTTTTACAGCTAATTTTTCAATACGTGGTCGTTCTGATAAAATTTCTTTTACTTTTTCAGCTGATAAACTTCTGTGCCCATTTAAAATAGTTTTGGTTTTTTGGAGATTTAAAAAATCTTCTGCTGCTTCACGCATCCCATAAAAAGAAGTTTCTGCTGTATTCGGGATGTATGAAAAAACAGTGTTTTTCATATCATTGTCTATTTTATGTAAAATTTGAGGGAAAACCAATTTCCCCAATTTTTTACGCTCGGTATAGATGTCCGAATCACTCCCTCTAGAAAAATAAATACGTTCAAAAGAACAGGATTTTTTTGGTAACTTCCTAGTTATTTCATCCATCGAAATAGTTCCATTTCGCCTAATAATTAAAGCGTGACATCTTTCAATCTCTTTAACATCATCTATATCAACGTCAAAAACGGTTTGAATAACAGGCCGTTCTGAAGCAACTACAACTACCTCATCATCCTTATAATAAAATGCCGGTCTAATTCCTGCCGGATCACGCAATACAAAGGCATCTCCGTGTCCTAATAAACCTGCAATTGTATATCCGCCATCCCAGTTTTTTGCCGATTTTTTAAGTATTTTTTTTATGTTGATTCGTTCTTCTATCAAAGGTGAAGCGTCTTTTTTGTTGACTCCATCCTCATTTTTTAATTTCTGATATAATTTAGTTACTTCATCATCAATAAAATGACCAATTTTTTCCATTACAGTAACAGTATCGGTCATTTCTTTGGGGTGTTGCCCAATTTCAACCAAGTCGTTAAATAACCTTTTTGAGTTTGTCATATTGAAATTACCGGCTACAATTAAACTTTTATGCATCCAATTGCTTTGGCGTAAAAAAGGGTGAACACTTTCTATACTGTTTTTCCCAAAAGTTCCGTAACGTACATGTCCTAAAAATAAATTTCCAATATATGGTGCATTGTTCACCTGCCACTGTACATCATTTATTTTATCAGGAAAAGATTCATTTATACTGTTTAAACGTTCATTAATTTGTGAAAAAATATCTTGAATTGGTTGCGCCTGAATTGAACGAATACGGCTTATATATCGAATCCCGGGATCAACATCAAATTTAATACTTGCCAAACCTGCACCGTCTTGTCCTCGATTGTGCTGCTTTTCCATTAACAAGTACATTTTATTTAAACCATAAAACGCAGAGCCATATTTGTCCTTATAGAACTGTAAAGGCTTCAATAACCTTACCATTGCAATTCCACATTCATGTTTAATGCTGTCGCTCATAAAATAAGTTTTAAAACGATAAACAATAATAAATTCCACGTCTGGGCGGAATTCAGATTAACCTAATTCAATATCAAATTGTGTTAAAAGCTTAAATTGTAATAATCTTTTTTGAATTTCATCAAAAGTCAAGTTTTCCATTCGTTCGGTGCCAAATTTTTCAACGCAAAAGGATGCTAAATTTGAACCAAAAATCACAGCTCGTTTCATATTATCAAAAGAAATATCACCGGTTTTTGCAATATGCCCAATAAATCCTCCTGCAAACGTATCACCAGCTCCTGTTGGGTCAAAAACTTCTTCTAATGGTAATGCCGGAGCAAAAAACACATTGTCTTCATTAAACAATAAAGCTCCGTGCTCACCTTTTTTAATAACCACATATTTTGGCCCCATTTCATAAATCTTTTGTGCCGCTTTTACCAACGAATATTCACCTGATAATTGCCTGGCTTCTTCATCATTTATAGTAATTACATCAATTTTAGCTATTACTTCCATCAACACATCCCAGGTATTATCCATCCAAAAATTCATGGTGTCCAGCACCACTAATTTTGGCTTAATTGGAATTTGTTTGATTACATCCATTTGAACTGTAGGGTGTAAATTTCCCAACATTAAAAAATCTGTATCTATAAAATTCATCGGAACTACAGGATTGAAATCAGCCAATACATTCAAATCTGTAATCAGTGTATCTCTTGAATTTAGATCGTTATGATATTTTCCTTTCCAAAAAAAAAGTTTTACCATCTTTAATAATTTCAATTCCGCTAGTTTTAATATTTCGAGCGTTTAATTTTTCCAAATACTCTATTGGGAAATCTCCCCCAACAACAGAAACAATACCTGAATTTATTCCAAATTGTGAAGCAGAAAGAGAAATATAAGTAGCCGCTCCTCCTAAAATCTTATCCGTTTTTCCAAATGGTGTTTCTATGGCATCAAAGGCAACAGTTCCTACAATTAATAGTTTATTCATTTTAATTTTTTTATCAATTCTGCTATTTGATCGTGCTCCAGACCATCTTCAACAGAAATAATTTGCTGATTATTTATGAGATTCCTACTTTATCTGGGATGACATTCATATTTTTTATCTTAATTTTGCAATTCCTGTAAAACTACAGTATACGATTGTGCAAAAATAAGTTTAAAAAATGACTATCAAAGAAATACAAGAAGAATTTATAGATGAGTTTTCAATGTTTGAAGATTGGATGGACCGTTACGAATATATTATTGAACTGGGGAAATCGTTACCTCTTATTAACGAAGCCTATAAAATTGAAGAAAATTTGATTGCAGGTTGCCAGTCAAAAGTTTGGTTACATGCAGAAATTGAAGAAGCTAAAATTAATTTTACAGCAGACAGTGATGCTATTTTAACCAAAGGAATTGTAGCCATCTTATTGCGTGTTTTCACCAATCAAAAGCCTAAAGATATATTGGAAGCAGAATTGTATTTTATTGATGAAATTGGGCTGAAAGAACACCTATCTCCAACACGTGCGAACGGCCTGGTTTCTATGATAAAACAATTAAAATTATACGCCTTAGCCTATCAGTCTAAATTAAGTTAATAGTTGTATATTTGCACTTATTTAGAATGATTATAAACAAAGGTTTTTGAAATGAATAGTGAACGTGTTCAAAAATTAGGTGATAAAATAGTTGATATGCTAAAGACTATATATGATCCTGAAATTCCAGTAGATATATTTGAATTGGGCTTAATTTATGATGTCATGGTCAGCGAAAACAATGATGTTAAAATTTTAATGACTTTGACTTCCCCAAATTGTCCTGTTGCTGAAACATTACCTATTGAAATTGAAGAAAAAGTAAAGACAATAGAAGAAGTTAGCAATGCTGAAGTCGAGATTACTTTCGATCCAATGTGGACGCAAGATTTGATGAGTGAAGAAGCTAAATTAGAACTTGGTTTTTTATAAATGTCAGATGAAATTGTAAATAGAGTAGCGAAAAGCGTATTAAAAACAATTGACCTTGAGGAGTATTATCCTCAGGGGGCAAGAACCATAATTGACATAAAAAACTGGTTATTTCAAGAACTAATCTTAAAAGAAACTGATTTTCGTGAGCAACTAAAAAATCACGACTGGCAGCAATACAAAGATCACTATATATCCCTCACTTGTAGTGTAGATGCAATAATTCCTTCCTGGGCATATATGTTAATAACCACTTATCTTTCAGGCTATGCTAAAAAAGTTGTTATGGGGGATTTAAAAGCCTTGGAAACTTCTATTTATCAGGATATTATTAATTCCATTGATATTGAAGAATTCAAAGCAAAACCGGTTATTATAAAAGGTTGTTCAAATAAACCCATTCCCGAAACAGCCTATATTCAATTGATTGAAAAATTACAGCCTGTTGTAAAATCAATGCTGTTTGGAGAACCTTGCTCTACAGTTCCTCTTTTTAAAAACAAGAATTAATTTTTGTTCCCTTTTAGTTTATAAATTATATTATATTATTTAATTTGCTCTCTATAAATTTATCTAACCATAAAAAAAATTGATGAAAAAAGTAGCTGTATTGATCGTGTCTATATTATGTTGTGCGGTAACATTTGCACAAAAAAAAGAAGATACTCCTAAAGAAGGATGGACAAAAACAGGTAAAATTTCATTTTTATTCAATCAATCTGCTTTTAATAATTGGGTAGCGGGAGGTGAGAATACTACAGCAGGGAATCTAGGCCTTAATTATGATTTTAATTATCTAAAAGATAATATAACCTGGGATAATAAAATATTAGCATCTTACGGATTGACTAAAAGTAAAAACAATGAATTTGAAAAGAAAACGGATGACCGTATTCAGTTTAGCTCAATATTAGGTAAAAAAGCAAAAGGATATTGGTTCTATTCAGGATTTATAAACTTTCAAACGCAATTTGCTAAAGGTTATAATTATGGAAAGGATGAAAACGGAAAAGAGATCAGAACGGAATATACCAACTTTCTCTCTCCCGGTTATATTGCATTTGGTCCTGGTATGCTATGGAAAAAAAGTGATAATCTGAAATTCAATGTGGCTCCTGCAACTGCTAAGATTACTTTGGTCGATAAAAATTTCACCTTACCAAATGCCGAATACTTTGGTGTTGAAGAAGGTAAAAGTGCTCGTTTTGAGTTAGGTTTTAACGCTAGTGCTTATGTTAAATTTAACTTAATGGAAAATGTTTCCGTGGAAAATATTTTAAACCTGTATTCAAACTATTTAGAAGATCCCAAAAATGTTGATCTTGATTATACTATGAATCTTGTTATGAAAATTAACAAATATTTATCAACCAATTTAACTTTTCAAATAGTTTATGATGACAATGCATTTGAAGGATTTCAAATAAGAGAAGTGTTGGGTATTGCCATTAATTATGCGTTTTAAAATATATCAAAAGTGCATTACAAATAAATCTCTTGATTTCAATATTGAAGATTAATTCATTATTTTAGCGAACAAACATTACCTAAATGTCACTACTTGTACTTTATGCAGTTCTCTCAATATTCATATCATTTTTATGTTCTATTCTTGAGGCTGTATTACTAAGTGTTACACCTACTTTTATCAATGTAAAAAAACAAGAAGGGAAAGTATTTGCTACAAGGCTTGAGAAGTTAAAAAAAGACGTAGATAAACCTTTAATCTCTATATTAACATTGAACACTATTGCTCATACTGTTGGAGCAATTATGGTTGGTGTACAGGCAGAAACCCTCAACTATAAAATCAATGTTTTGGGAGTCAATACAGTTGGCGTTATTTCCGCGTTAATGACGCTTTTAATATTGGTGATTTCTGAAATAATTCCTAAAACAATTGGGGCTACTTATTGGAAACAGTTGGCTAATTTTACTTCAAAAGCACTTGTTTTATTAATATTTCCCTTAAAATGGACAGGAGTTTTGTGGTTACTGCAACTTACAACAAAACTCATTGGAAGTAAAGGAACGCATGGTTCTGTTCTAAGCAGAGAATATTTTCATGTCATGACGGATATTGCCCAAGAAGAGGGTGTTTTTGAAAAGAGTGAAAGCACCATTATTAAAAATTTGCTCACTTTTAAAGAGGTACAGGTAAAAGATATTATGACTCCCCGTACAGTAATGATTACTGCTTCTGAAGATGATTCTATCCAAATTTTTTTCGATCGGCATCCTAAACTTCGCTTTTCCAGAATTCCTATTTATAAAGAGAATCCTGATAATATTACCGGCTTTATTCTAAAAGATATTGTTATGGAAGAAATTATTAATGGTAAGGGACAAAATGAACTTAAAAAAATAAAACGTGATATTTTAATTACTACCCGAAACTTACCTATACCTGACCTGTTTGAAATATTTATTGCGAAACGTGAGCATATTGCCTTGGTTGTTGATGAGTATGGTACTACGAGCGGTATTGTAACTATGGAAGATGTAATTGAAACACTCCTTGGATTGGAAATTATGGATGAAAGTGACAATGTTGCTGATCTACAGCTTTTAGCAAGAAAGAGCTGGGAAGCCAGAGCTAAAAAATTCGGACTCATCCAGAAAAAGAAGAAAAAAGATACAGATTAATTCCCTTCTTCATATTCCTCATATAAAAAGCTATTATAAGGAAAGCGGGTAATATGAATCTTTTTTACCTCATCAAAAACTTTCGACTTAAATTCATCCATATTTTCTTTGTGAAGAGCCGAAATAAACAAACAGTTATTTTCAAGTCTGTTCATCCATGTTTTTTGCCAATCTTCTAAAGTATAGTGAATTTTTGTCTTTTCTGTAACTAAATCGTCTTCCTCAATAATTTGATGTTGAAAAGCGTCAATTTTGTTAAAAACCATTATAATAGGTTTATTCACGCTTTCTATTTCCTGTAAAATGTCATTTACTGAATGTATATGATCTTCAAAATTCGGATGTGAAATATCAACCACATGAAGCAATAAATCCGCTTCACGAACCTCATCTAAAGTAGATTTAAAAGATTCTACCAGTTGAGTAGGCAACTTTCTAATAAACCCAACAGTGTCAGTTAACAAAAAAGGGATATTTTTAATCACCACCTTTCTTACCGTAGTGTCTAAAGTTGCAAACAATTTATTTTCTGCAAAAATCTTGCTTTTGCTTACGACATTCATCAAAGTTGATTTTCCGACATTTGTATAACCAACTAAGGCAACACGTACCATTTTGCCACGATTTTTTCGCTGTACTGCCATTTGCTTATCAATAGCCTTTAATTTTTTCTTTAATAATGATATTTTATCTCGAATAATACGTCTATCTGTTTCGATTTCTGTTTCACCAGGACCTCGCAATCCAATTCCTCCTTTTTGACGTTCCAAATGTGTCCAAAGCCTAGTTAAACGGGGTAATAAATATTGACATTGTGCTAATTCTACTTGTGTTCGGGCATAACTTGTTTGCGCTCTTTTAGCAAATATGTCAAGTATTAAATTAGTTCTGTCTAATACTTTACAATCCAAAACTTTTTCAATATTTCGCAACTGAGATGCAGAAAGTTCATCGTCAAATATGGCAGTTTCAATATTATTGGCTTGCATATATTGTCTGACCTCTTCAAGTTTACCTGCTCCAATAAAGGTTTTTGGATTAGGAATTTCCAGTTTTTGCGTAAATCGGTTGATTACATTACCTCCTGCAGTCAATGATAAAAATTCCAATTCATCTAAATATTCATTTGATTGTTCTTCGTCTTGATGTTGTGTAATAACTCCAATTAAAACAACCTCTTCAAATGTTACTTTTTTTCCTTTAATCATATTTTGAATAGCCTAGTGCTCTGATTATTTTTTTATCGAAATGAACATAATTTATAAGTAAATTTCTTTATTTATTCGTCAAAGATACAAATACAATGTTTAAACATATCTTTAATTCTTATTTTGTAATTTGGCTTTTAAAATAAATTCATGTATTCATTTTTTAAAGCTAAAGGGAAAAATAATCAAGCCTTCACAATTGCTTTTTATAATCTTGAAAATTTATTTGACACTAAAGATGATCCAGACACTTTAGATGATGATTTCACACCTAAAGGAAAAAAGAAATGGACCCTAAAACGTTATAAAAGAAAAATTAAAAAATTAGGAAGTGTCATTTCCCAATTAGGTACTGAAAAATCGACCCATTCTCCTGCTATAATTGGTGTAGTTGAAATTGAAAATGAGTCTGTACTTAATGATTTAGTAAACTCCCACAGTTTAAAAAATAAACATTATGGTATTGTACATTACGATTCTCCGGATGAACGCGGAATTGATGTAGCTCTAATATATAAGAAAGAGTTGTTCGAATTATTACATGCTGAAACTTTTCCTCTTTATTTAGAAAACGATACTGGTAAAAGAGATTATACCAGAGATATTTTACTGGTGAAAGGAAAATTGAATGGGGAATTAATGTATGTACTTGTAAATCATTGGCCCTCACGAAGAACAGGCAATGATGAAACTTCTGAAAAAAGAATAAAAGCTGCACAATTGGCAACACATATTATAGGTAAAATAAATGAAGAAACTTCAAATGCAAAAATTATCATAATGGGCGATTTTAACGATGATCCCACAAGTAAAAGTATTAAATACCATCTTGTAAATAATAATTTTTACAATCCAATGGAGCGATTGATCAACAGAGGTCAGGGGTCTCTAAGTCATAAACATATCTGGCATTTGTTTGATCAAATCATTTTTTCTAAAAACTTTTTTAATGAAGAACCTGAAAAACATACATTTAAGTATGCCGAAGTTTTTGATAAACATTTTTTAAAAGAATGGTCTGGTAAGTATAAAGGAAATCCATTCAGAACCTTTGCAGGAGGAAGATATCTTGGAGGATTCAGTGATCATTTTCCTGTATATGTATATTTAAAACAACTTTAAAATGGGGCAAAAAAAAACTCAAACCTATTTAGTTTGAGTTTTTATGTTTTTATTTTTGTTCTCATGCTTTTGCAATTTTTAATGGCATAGTATACAATTTATCTCTTTCTCCGGGGCTTTGAATTTTCTTATAATTCAAATTTTTGCGAACGTAATTTAAAACATTACGATTTTTTGAATCTACACTTAATACAACAACTTCTCCTTCTGAACTAAATGTAAAACTGATATTTACAGTCATTTCATAGTCAATACCAAAATCAGGAGTTTTTAATAATTTCACAATTTGTGATCTAATTTCTTCGTTTGGAACTTCTTCTACTGTAGTTGCAAATAAACTTGCCGTTCCGATTACTAAGGCTAATGCCAATAATTTAAATTTTCTCATAATAAATAGGTTTTAGTTAAACTTGTTTGATATATCAAATGTAGGATGAAAAGGATATAAAAACATTTTGTGAACACTGATTAACAAATGTTTAACCAGAAAATCTCAATTTAACTATTAAAATTAAGCAATTTAACACGCTTAAATTAATCTAACTTTCTGTTTCATAGATGTTTATATATTTATTAAAAAGACTAATTACTCTCTTAACAAGAATGCTTATTAACTTAAATTATGTTAAAACCTCCTGTTTTATCTTATCCTGGGATTAAAATCATTCGGAGCATTTTGAGGTGAATTTGGGTTCGTAATAAGTGTGTTGGACGCATTCGAAAATAAAGTCCATTCAACTATGTCAAATACAGGATTAGGTACTGAAACTTCCATATTCCTTACAGCTCTCCCATCAATATATTCCCAATCTGTCCCGTTTCCATCTTCACCGATTACTCCGAAAATATCTATGGTTAGGCCTGCATTGTCAACCAACTCATACACATCATCTCCATTTCCCGAAATATATGTTGATACAATATTTGGTGTGTCATTAAAAATAGCCGCAAAACCTGTATTTGCAATAATGACGAAGCCTCCAACCGGAACAGTGATTCCTGACAAATCAACTGGAGTCCCTGAAACCGAAACTGAACCGTTAACATATTTAAGCAATTTCCAACCTGCTAGATTTATTTCAGTGTTACCTGCATTGTATAATTCCACAAAACGTGCTGAAACATTATTTTTAGGATCAGCTACTTCCGTAATCATAATTTCAGGTATTATTATGGGGCAATCCTCATATACTGAAGTAAATTGAACATCTTCACTGGTTCTCAATTCTAAATGAGTACTTAAAATTCCTGTGACCGCACCATGACCTTTTGGGAATACATCGTTAGCAAAAGATGCTTCCCCATTTGTAAATACCGATAACTTTCTAAATTCATTACATGTTTCAAGGGTTCGAGATCCATCAGATGTTCCGCTGTAAAAGGCATATGCCGAACCTAACTCACTTTCGGTTAATTGTACATTTAAAATGTTCACTAATGTATTTTCATATATTGGATTTACAATATCAGAAATTAAAATATCTGTCGGAATTACATTAAAATTTTCACCACTGTTATAAATGACTCTACCCACATTTTTTTCTTCAATCTCCGTAATTTTATTACCCTTTGGATATCCTATAGTTAAAATTCCCTCATTTTTAGCCATATACAATTTATCCAATTTCACAAAAACCTTATCTCCAACAGCATATTGTTCAAAAATAGCATCATTATCAATCAAAATCTGAATCCCCGCTGAAGGGTTTTCAATAGCATCCTGCAATACTAATTTTTTTTCAAAGTTTCCGTTTTTATCACTTGAAACAACATATCCTTCCATTATATAATTATTTCCTACACCAAACTCAATCATTTTATTCGTGTACATATCCCTAACTTTTTTTAATGAAATTGTAGGCTGTAAGACATCGGAATAATCACAACGATCTGTTGATAATTTTACGTCATTTATATCGCGTATATACAATTGATAATCGTCGTAATAATTACTAAATATAGCCACAACACTTCCTTTTCCTTCAGGCAATAATTCATTTTTAAAATTTGAATATCCGCTATTTCTTATAATGATATCATCAATTAAATTACAACTGCTATTAAAACTTTCTAATACACGATTTACTGTTGAAGTGTTGTCAATATTACCATAAGAT
>PVMS01103881.1_pt1 | contig 13400 bp, 11 predicted proteins | sample 1853461 | NCBI WGS metagenome assembly PVMS01 (sample SAMN08582032, study PRJNA380276) | Marine sediment metagenome, whole genome shotgun sequencing project. | isolation source: ocean sediment barecode stripped | collected 2017 | reverse complement strand
TTCTCTTCTAAAAATAAGACTTGAAAATTGGAAATCTAGACTCATGGATCTTTCAAAAAGAAACCGTTTACTATATTTCAAACCTTCAAAACGAGGTACTCTTTCTATATCTCAACCAGATATAACAGCCCTTTATAGCAAATTGTTTTTAAGAAAGAAGAAATTAGAATTTTGGCTACCTCCTGAAAAACCAGAAATCAATGAAGAAAAATTAGATTTTAAACCAGATCTATCCTTTTAGTGCAGATGCTAAACCAAAGGTAACACAAATAGTTTGCAAAATGGGTAATAGAAAAGATATGGAAAGAACTCTTAAAAATCTGAGCCGACGCTCACGTTCAGATTATAGGGAGAGGGGAGTTCGTGTATTGTATGTTACTTTTGGTAAATTGGTATGGAAGGAAACGCCATCTTCTGAAGAAGTTAAATCACCCATATTACTAGTACCCATAATGCTCTCAAGGGTTTCCGTTCGTGATCCCTTTACAATCTCTATTCCACCTGTTGAAGAGGAAATATTGTTAAATCCAGCTCTACAAGTTAAATTAGAAAATGATCTAAAAGTGGAAATTCCACCTTTTCCTGATTTTCTTTTAAAAAGTGATTTAGAAGCTTACTTGGTGTCATTTGAAGAAATTGTAAATAATCTATGATGGAAACTAGAAAGAACTGTGGATATAGGTTTATTTTCTTACCATAAACTTGTTATTTACAAAGATCTCAAATCAAATGAATTCTCAATATCCAAACACCCAATAATACGTGCAATAACAGATAACAAAAAAACTAATTTACTGCTTAATTCTTTACCCGCTGAACAAGAAATAGATAAAATAGAGAAGCCTGAACAGGTTTTTCAGGTATTGGATGCGGATAGTAGCCAACGAGTTGCGATAAAATATGCTTTAACCGGACAAAGTTTTGTTATGCAAGGTCCACCTGGTACTGGAAAAAGTCAGACCATTACTAACATAATAAGTGAGTGTATCGCTCAAGGTAAATCTGTTCTTTTTGTTAGTGATAAAATGGCTGCCTTAGAGATTGTGTATAAAAGATTAAGAGCTGTAGGATTATCACATTTTTGTCTTGAGCTACATAGTAATAAAGCCAATAAACGTGAAGTAGTTGCGGAACTAAAAAAAAGTCTTGATGAACAACTTATTCCTAAAAAAACTCCTTCATTAGATGAATTCGAGAGATTGAAAAATCAAAGGAATAAACTCACCGAATATGTTACTTTGCTTCATGAAAAGCATGTAATGCTAGAAAAAACTCCATATGAAGTTCTCGGAATCTTATCCAGTTTAAATAACGTTCCATTTATCACAGTTAAACTATCAGATATTCAAAATCTAAATCCTATAAGAATAAATGAACTATTGGAGTTAATGACTAAATTAAAAACCGTTTGGAAAGTCATTGATGAATCTGATTTTCCTTGGTATGGTTTTTTAGGTAACAATTTTGACATGGAAATTTGTACTGAGCTTTCAAACTCCCTATATAATTTGCTTTCATCAATTCAACAATTAGACTTAGAAATCAATCAATTTTCAAATAATCTTGGGTTATCTCCAATATCAACTTTTAAACAAATAAAATGGTTATTAACAATAGGGTCAATTCTAAAAGAAAGTCCCAAACCAGAAATTAATTGGGTGATGAATCCACAACTTGATTTAATTATTGATGAAGCAAAAAATTATCAAAAACTAAAACTTTGGTGTAAAAAAACTCGAGAAATATTAATGGAAAAATACACGCCTTCTCTTTTTAAGATAGACCCAATTAGATCGTTGGAAATTTCAAAAATATTATCTGAACTGTCCAGATTTTTAGGGCCTATTAATCTTGAAGAAAGCCAACTTTTTAAAAAACGTCATGAATTCTTAGCTTTTGTAAAAGACACATCTCTCAAAATTGAAAAATGGCTTTCATCTTCAAAAGAATTATCACAATTATTTGGTCTACCAACTACTGATAATTCAATTGAACGAGTTCAACAACTATCACAGTTGGCTAATCTGTGCTTTTCTGAGTTCAAACCTGAACCTCACTGGTTAAATCCGTCAAATTTACCTAATAAACATCTAAAGTATCGAGAAATTAAAGAGAATTACGTTGAGTATGCAAATCTGACTAATAGAATTAATCAAACTTACACAAATAAGATATTTGAGCTTGAAATTGAAGAATACATTAGACGTTATAGTGGACCCTACCAAAGTTTTCTACGATTATTCCGTTCAAGTTATTATAGAGACCAAAAAAATATTGCGCTACTAAGCTTATCTGGAAAAGTACCCTCTTTGATTTTAGAAGATTTACGAAATATCAGACGAATAAGACATCTTAAATCTAAAATTGACTCCTATGAAGAGTTAACTAAAAAATTAGTGGGCCATTTCTATCAAAATTATGAAACCAATTTCCAACATATTGAACAAGCAATTGATGTCTCATTGCAAATAGTTACTCTATCAAAAACTACTCAAGTCCCTGAACTTTTAATTAATCTTGCAACTTTACCATCAAATCCTTCAAAAAAAATCAATCAAATAGGTTTACAACTACAAGAATCAATAAGGGATTGGACCCATTTATTGAGTAACTTATTTCCACTTATTTCTGAAAATTATTTTTTTAAATCTAATTTATCTATCTATAAGACAAACCTATTAAAACTTAAACAATGGGTTACAGAATTAGAGCGATTACTCTCAACGCTTTGTATATTAACTGATGAACCAACAAAAACGCAAAAAAAAGAAACCCAAACAAATACAAACTATAAAGAATTGTTAAATGAATTAAAAAGATCTGAATTAGTCAGAGAAAAAGAACAAGAAATTAAAAAAAATCAAGACAAACTGCAAAAGAAATTTGGTTTAAGATTTTCAGGTTTGAATTCTAATTGGAACGAAATTATTTCTGTTCTCGAATGGACAAAAAAAACACAAGCACTATTTACTGATATTTCTATCTCAACCAAATTTGCACAAATTCTCTTTAAAGGCCCAGAATATGCCCCTTCAAGTAATAATCTATCAAATAGTATTGATACTTCTGTCGAATTATTATCCAAGTTTGAATCTCGTTTTGAAACAAATTTAGAATTCAAAACTAAAGCTTTGCGTGCTTTGGAATTAAGAGAATTAGTTGATAGAATTACTGAATTTAGAGAAAGAATTGATGATTTGCAATTATGGATCGATTTTAAGAAGATAAAAATTACCTATTCGGAAGTAGGTTTAAGTTCTTTTTTTAATCAATTGGTTGAGAGTCGGCCTCATAGTTCTCAAATAATTAATGTATTCAAAAGAGGAATCTACCAAGAATGGATTAATTGGTTATATGCTGAAAATTCAAAATTAGGAAATTTTAGAATAGAGCATCATGAACAATTAATAAATGATTTCAAAAAATTAGACCGAAAACTAATTCGGCTTTCTTCAAATAGAGTTATAGTTGAGGCAAATAGTCGAAAACCTCAAGATATTTTAATAAAAGCGGTTGATTCTGAGGTAACCACTTTGCTCAAAGAAGCGACAAAAAAAAGACGATTAATGCCTATTCGGAATTTGGTGCAAAAAATACCTAACCTTCTTTTCAAACTCAAACCTTGTTTGCTTATGAGTCCTCTTTCTGTTAGTCAGTTTCTTGGATCGGAATTAATGAAATTTGATTTAGTTCTTTTTGATGAAGCATCCCAAATAGTTCCTGAAGATGCAATAGGATCTATTTATAGGGGAAAAACTATTGTCGTTGCTGGAGATAACAAACAATTACCTCCAACATCATTTTTCCAGAAATCCCTGATTGAAGATTTTGATTGGGATGAGGTTAAAGATGGTGAAGTTGAAGTTTTTGATAGTATACTAGATGAGTTCTTAGGGATTGGATTACCAGTGAAAACCCTAAGATGGCATTATCGGAGTAAACACGAGGAATTAATTTCTTTTTCAAATTCTCGATTCTATTCTGATACTTTAATTACTTTTCCTTCAGCTTTGGCGAAAAATGAGGATTTAGGTGTAAAGCTACACTTCGTTAAAGATGCTATTTATGATCGTGGGGGTTCAAGAACAAATGTTTTAGAAGCTGAAGCTGTAGCAGATTTGGTTTTTGAACATTTTTGTAAAAATTCAAAAAAAACTCTTGGAGTCGTTACTTTTAGCATAGCGCAAATGGAAGCAATTGAAGAAGCAATTGAACGTCGCCTCAGGAAAAGACACACTTTTGAACATTTTTTCAAGGAAGACAGACTTGAAGGATTTTTTGTCAAGAATTTAGAAAATGTTCAAGGTGATGAACGAGATGTGATGATTTTTAGTGTAGGTTATGGTCGTGATTTTAAAGACCGTATAACGATGAACTTTGGGCCTCTAAACAAACCAGGTGGTGAACGACGATTAAATGTTGCTGTTACTCGAGCAAGAGAAAAAATAATTCTAGTCACTTCAATTAGAGCTAGCGATATAAGCTTGTCAGATTCTAGTCCAAAAGGAGTAATGACTCTTTATCACTATCTAGATTATGCCGAAAGAGGGCCTAAATCTTTAGGACTAACCTATAAACCGCCAAATGCCTTCGATTCAAAAATTGAAGAAGTAGTTGCTTCTGAAATCAAAAATATGGGATATAAAATAAATCCAAAAGTTGGTTTTAGTGAGTATAGAATCGATATAGGAATCGTGGATCCTTCAGATCCTGAGAGCTTTATTTTAGGAGTTGAATGTGATGGAGCCACTTATCGATCTAGTTGTAGTACAAGAGATAGAGATCGTTTGCGAGGGCAGATCCTTAACCAATTAGGTTGGAAGATTCACAGGATATGGTCCCCAACCTGGGTTTCGAGAAGAGATTCTGAGGTAAAGCGGTTAAAAGAAGCACTAATTAAAATAATTGAAAACAAATCAAAACCATCCAATATCTCACCACTAAATCAATCAGTAGAATCCATGAATTGTATTTTAGAAAAAGTCGAAGTAAAAACAATAAAATTTAGTGGAATTGAAAAGATAGGTGTTCCCTACAAAATTCATCCATTAATTGCTACTTTTAAACCAACTGTTACAGTTAGGACATTAACCTATCCTTACAGTTCAATTCGAAAGAATGCTTTTTATTTTGATTGCAATCGTGAACTACAAAGTAGACTCTTAGAAGAATTAGTGAATAATGAGGGGCCGATTCATTTTGATTATGCCGTTAAAAGATTAGCCTCAGTCTGGAAAGTAAAACGATCAGGGCAAAGAATTATTTCTGCAACAAGAGAAGCTTTAGATCTATTATTAGATGATGAGAAAATTATAGTTAGAGACAGTTTTCTTTGGCCAAAAATACCCAGAGACATTATAGTGCGTGTCCCGGTTTTAGATATTCCTGAAACAAAAAGACAACCTGCTCATATTCCTTCTGAAGAAATTGCAGAAGCAATACGATTAGTTGCTCAATATGCGATAGGAATTAGTCCTGAATCACTTATTATCAAAACAGCAAAAATATTTGTTTTCAATCCTAAAACTGAAAAAAACAGAATTAGAATTTTGAAAGTTTACAATGAAATGTTATCCTCTGGAGTTATTTTATGCAAAAAAAATGTAGTAATTTTGTGCTAAAATTGATTAATATAAAAAAAATCGCTTTACTAATTTTTATTCTTCATTCCAATAGATAATCTTTGAATATTCATCAAGGTTATTTTCTGAAAGGCAATATCGTAGTAAACCTTATTAATTAAATTCAATAAACCAGTTCTTTGAGGAATTTCTATTGGTTTACTGTCAAAAATGTGGTACTAAAAACGAGGATAACGCAGATTATTGCTTAAAATGTGGCGCTAATCTCCAAACAGGTACTCATGTATCTCAAAGACATGAACGAAAAAAGGTTGAAGAAGATTGTTTTGGTTTACCAAACGGCAATGCAATTGGAGGAATAATTTTAGGTATTGTGATTCTTCTTTGGGGATTAACAACGATTTTGGATATCACATTCAATTTCTGGTATATAATCATAATAGTATTTGGTATTCTGATGATAGCAGGAGCCTTATACAAAATAACTCGGTCAAAATCATCCTATTAATCCACTATTACTTTATTTGTAACAATGTTTTGTTGAACAATTCAAACAAGTTATTTTGTGTTCTCTTTGAGAGAGGTTAATTTTAGTAAAGATCCAAAATATACTATTAATGATAAAGAAAAGATCGACAAGAGTGTTATTCCTTACTTGATCCAGATTGACCAGTAAAATGTAAGTCCCTAAGACTAGTAATATTCCGGAGAAAAACCTTGATAATGGTCCATTTGTTTTTGGTATTATTGATTGGAACAATCCGAAGAAAACACCAACTACACCTAAAATGGTCAATGTGGGTATTATTTCGACCTGTAAATATCCTGAAAAGTACCAAATTGAGCCAATGATTCCTAAAATTGCTCCTGTTAGGAGTCCAGAGCAAGTTGCACATAAATACTTTTTACGGATTTTTAAAGTATGATTTGAATATTCCTTACATTGATAATGATGACCCTTAGACTTTGATTTTTTCAAAGAATGAATTGTGTTCTGGTTTTCTTTTCCTTTATAAGAAAAAATTTTTCCGCAATTACGTGGAAAAATTGAAGCTATACTTCCAAAAAAACATAGACAAACAAATGTTGAACCAACTATCATATTATGAAATGAAAATTTTTCTTCAAAGTTATTGGAGTAGTTGATCAAATATAGAGTTAATATCAAACTAAAAATCGAAGTTAAAATTAAAAAAAGTGTAATAATCTTGTTTTGATTTTTAGAAATCCAAACCAATAATATATCAACTCAAACCAGATTTTTTAATTGACGCAAGACACTTTCTAACCATATATCGATATACTCTTCTCTTAACCTTATTTCTAGAGACTAAACTCTCAATCCTTCTATTCCAGGAGCCAAAAAAACTTCGATTGTAATTATAGAGTTCCCTTTGAACCTCATCTCTACTAAGAAATTTTGTTGATATTATAGCATGAGCCATATCATAATCGCCCCAATTTTCATATAACCAATAATTAACGTTGAAACTTTATTTAAGAACGAGTACTTTTTTTCTTTATGGTTTGTCTCTCTTTTGATAAGGGTTCTATTCTGATAAAAGGTAATGTAAAAACTCCTTATGGGAAGTGGGATTCTCGAGTGGGCGCTTATCGAGCCAAATCATTGTATTACCTAGATATTTTGGACTATTTTAAAGACAGCAATTTTTCATTTCAAGATAATGTTATGAAAAGTCCCCCAATTGAAACTATGTCTAATAAGGTTAGTTTAAGATCATACCAAAAACGAGCTTTATTTAACTGGAATCGAAACAAGAAAAGAGGGAGTATAGTCTTACCTACTGCAGCAGGTAAAACTTATGTCGCTCTAAAAGCGATAAGCGAATTGAAAACTCAGACTCTAATTGTTGTTCCTACATTAGATTTGGTTGATCAATGGAAAAATAGAATCAAAGAATTTTTGGATCTAGATGCTGGAACTATAGGTGGTGGAGAAAACACTGTAAAAATGATTACTGTGATAACTTATGCTTCAGCTTATTTGAAAGCAAGTGTTCTTGGTAATAAGTTTAACTTTTTAATTTTTGATGAAGTCCATCATCTTGCATCATATAGTTATATGCAAATTGCTGAAATGTATGTTGCTCCCTATAGAATGGGTTTAACTGCAACATATGAACGAATTGATGAACGTCACAAACTTCTTCCTAATCTTATTGGTAATATCGTCTTTAGTTTAGATGTTGAGGATTTAGTTGGGACACATCTATCTCCATATGGTTACGAAAAGATATATGTTAAATTAAATTTAGTTGAACAAAAAAAATATCTCTCTGAGATGAAAATCTACAGAGATTATCTTAAAGATAACCGAATTTTTTTGAGAAGTGTTCAAGATTTTCAAAAATTTATTATGCTCACGGGACGAGATCCTCATGCACGTAAAGCTTTATTAGCCAGAAATAATGCTCTAAGAATTGCTTTAAATTCGGAAGAAAAAATAAAACTATTAGGTACTCAACTTGAATCCCATAAAGATGCTAAAACTTTGATTTTTACTTTACATAACGATTTAGTGTATGTTATCAGTCGCAGATTTCTAATACCCTCCATAACATATCAGACACCTAAATTTGAAAGGCGCCAAATTCTTGAAAAATTTAAGAAAGGTGAATACACTACTTTAGTGACCTCTCAAGTTCTCGATGAAGGAATTGATGTTCCAGATGCGTCAGTGGGATATATTTTAAGTGGAACTGGTAGTTCAAGAGAATATATTCAAAGATTAGGGCGACTTTTGAGGAAAGTTGAAGGAAAAAAGGCTAAGTTATACGAAATCGTATCTGAGGAAACTGTTGAAGTTAGAATAAGTAATCGGCGTTCTAAAAAAGAAAAAAAGGTTGTGTAATCGAGTTTTACCAAGTAATCTGTTAGTTGTTAGGAAACGACAAGGTAAAATCTATCCCAGATACGTAAAAAAAACTAGTAATAATTTGGAAATAGGGAGCAATCTAATAGGTATTTATAAAAACAGTATTGGAAAAAAGAAGAAGACTATCAAGGAATATGTTGCTGTCTTTGAAGAAAATGATTATCGCTTTATTAGAGGCTTATCTGTTTTACTGGATCGTAAATCAATTTTTAAATGTAATTCATCCATTAATCCAAAAAAAGTGAGAAAAGAAATTTTTAAATTAACTGGAAATCTTGGACCAGCAACATCTCCAAAAAAAAGAAATCAAATACTTAAAGAAGTCTCTAAAAAATTAGAATTGTCTATTAACACGATTGAAAACAATATCTACGCTGATTTAGATAGTGAATTAGTTTTGGAATCTTTTGAAGAACCTACTTCGGAAGAACTCTTAGAACTCTACAATCTGAGTTTAACTCAGACACTTTTATTTGATTCAATAGAACTTAGATTTACAACATTAGATAATTGGCAAAAAATCTTCTTCATAGCAAAAAAACTAGGTTTGATATATGAAGCTTCACAAAACGGTGACTTATGGGTTAAAATCGATGGACCAAATAGTCTCTTTAAACTAACTAGACGTTACGGATCAAATATATCTAAACTCATTCCGTTAATACTCGGTAGTTCAAATTGGCAAATTGAAGCAAAAATTCTATGGAAATACACAAACGAGATATATTCTTTCAGACTTAGTAGTTCGAATCATAAAGATTTGTTCAAAATTCAGGATAAAACTGAAGTATATGATAGTGTCGTTGAAGCAGTTTTTGGATCACAGTTTCAAGCCTTGAAAACAAAATGGATTTTAAAACGAGAACCTGAACCATTAATTGTGGGTAAACATGTAATGATACCCGATTTCTCTTTTGAAAGAGATAATCTAAAAATATATATGGAAGTTGTTGGATTTTGGACAACAGATTATCTTCTAAGAAAAATTAAAAAATTAAAAGAAATTAACGTTAAAATGCTCGTAGCTGTAGATCAAAGTTTGGCTTGTGAAGCTTTAACTCAACTAAAAAAGCGTTCGTTGATAAATATTTTATATTATAAAAAACGAATTCCTCTTTCTCCTGTACTCAATTTTTTAAAAGAAGCGTATAAAGAAATATATGTTAAGCAGTTGAATTTTCTTAAAAATATTAAAGTAGATTTTACAGAATCGGTAGTTGATTTTGAAGAATTTGCCAAAAGAATTGGTGTTTCTGTTGAAGTAGCTAGAGAAGTACTGGTCAAAAATACCCCTGAGGATTATATTGTTTGGTCAAAAGGTCTTATCAAAAAAGAAAAAGTTAACCATATCAAGCAGAAAATTAATAAAAAGATGCAGTTAAAGAAGAAACTTCCATTAACTATTGTTATTGAGCTTCTTGCGGAAGAAGGAATAAATGAAGTTTCATTGATAAATTCAGTTGGATATAAAATACTTTGGCATGGCCTTGATCTCAAAAATGCAGAAGTAGTTACCAAGTGAATAATTATTTATTGGGTCTAATTCCAATTTTTTTTAAGTTCAAAACCTGATTTAGATTATTTTTATGGATATTTTCTACATTTACCCTTTTTTTTTTATCAAATATTTAATTTTAAATTTGTTTCTTATTAAAAACGAAAGCCTTTATTGTCGGTTGAATCTCATCTTTTAGAGAGGATTATGACAACTAAACCAGATAAAATAGTGGACTGCCAGGGTCTTTTTTGTCCAGAACCAGTTTTTAAAACTCGTCTTAAACTAGATGAAATGGAAGTTGGAGAAACTTTAGAGGTTATAGCTGATGACCCGGCTGCAAAATCTGATATCGAAACTTTAGCAAAGAATTTGGGTCATGAAATTTTAAGCATCAGTGAAGAAGATGACGTAGTTACAATAGTGATTAAGAAATTGAAATAAGTTCGGGAAGAAAAGTTAATTGTCAACTAATAAAGTAATGCAAGTTTACGTGGATCACTCGGCTGGTAAACCAGTAGATTCCAGAGTAATAGAGGCAATGAGTCCCTATTTTAAAACATCATATGGGAATCCGTCTTCTTTTCATAAATTTGGTCAAGAAGCAAAACAAGCATTAGAAACTAGTAGAGTAAATATTTCCAAACTAATTAATGCAGAAAAACCCGGGACAATTATTTTTACTTCTGGAGCAACAGAAAGCAATAATTTAGCCATAAAAGGTACAGCGATTCGTAACAGAAAAAAAGGCACTAAGATTTTAACTTCAGCTGTTGAACATATGTCTGTTGTAAATTCCTGCAAATCAATGATGAGACAAGGGTTTCAAACCACATTTTCCCCGGTAGATTCCTTTGGGCTTTTAGATTTATCAAAATTTGAAGAGCACATTGATGACCAAACAAAGTTGGTTAGTATAGTTTATGCTAATGGTGAAGTAGGTACTATTCAACCAATTAATGAAATTAGTAAGATCGTTCATGCAAACGGTTCCTATTTACATGTTGATGCAACAGCCGCTTGTGGACAAATACCAATTGATGTCCAAAAAGATGGGATCGATTTGATGACAATATCTTGTAATGATTTGTATGGCCCAAAAGGAGTTGGTGCTCTCTATTTAAAAGACTCATTAAGAATTGATCCTCTTCTTCATGGCGGTGGACAAGAACACGGTTTGAGATCTGGAACTGAAAATATTTCAAGTATTGTAGGTTTTGGCAAAGCAGCACAAATAGCACGAATAGAAATGAAATCAGAAAGCACACGAATAGTGAAAATTAGAGATAATCTGATTCGGGGCTTAATAGATCCTATTCCCTATACTTTCTTAAATGGTCATCCTGTAAAAAGATTGCCCGATAATGTTTCTGTAAGATTTAATTTTATCGAAGGTGAATCAATTCTTTTAAGTTTGGCTATGTCTGGCGTGTTTGCTTCCTCAGGGTCTGCTTGTGCTGCAAAGACATTACAGCCTTCACATGTTTTGCTAGCTATGGGATTAAAACATGAGGAAGCTCATGGTTCATTAATGATTACTTTAGGAAGACAAAATACTCAAAAAGACGCTGATTATATAAAAGAATTAATACCTAACATAATTGATAGATTAAGGAATATGTCTCCTTTAACACCTAAAGAGTTGAAAAAATAATGTATTCAGATAAAGTTATGGATCATTTTACACATCCCCGTAATACTGGAGAAATACCTAATGCGGATGGAGTTGGTACAGTTGGAAATCCAACTTGTGGAGATCTTATGACGATGTACATCAAGGTAAAAAATAAACGAATAGAAGATATTAAATTCAAGACTTTTGGTTGCGGTGCAGCTATTGCAACCAGTAGTATGACTACAGAATTAGCCAAAGGAAAAACTATTGATGAGGCAATGAAAATTAGTCGAGCTAGTGTCGCTGAATCTCTGGGAGGATTACCCAAAGTTAAAATGCATTGTTCGAATTTAGCTGCCGACGCTCTACATGCTGCTATAGAGAATTATAAAGAAAAACTTGAAAAAGCAAAAGAGGTAAAAAAATGAAATCAAAATTTGTAAAATGTACTTCTTGTAGTTCAGAAATTACATCTGATAAATGTGAGTTAGCTACTTACTCTACAGTTATTGATGAAAAAGAATATACTTTCTGCTGTAAGAATTGTGCCAAAGATTATAAGCCTAATTCGACCAACTGATTTTTTTCTTTTTTTGTTTAAGAAAATACTTGTTTTTAACTCAACTTATATAACAACGTTATATTTATATTGTTGATAACCGAATAGTATTTCTATAGAAAAGATCCATTAATATGACCAAGAGGAATTGAAAAATTGACAGAAAACAAAAAAATAGCGCTTGTTGTACAAAGTGGAACAATTGACAAGCTTTATTGTGCATTTATTCTAGCATCAACAGCTGTTTCAATGAACTGGGAAGCACACCTCTATTTTACATTCTGGGGGCTAAGCAGTTTGACAAAAGGTGCTATGGAAAAAGCTACACTTCCTGGAGATTATAAACACCTTGAAGAAACTATGAAACAAAACTTGAAAAAAATGAATTATCCCACACCTTACCAAATGCTAAAAAGATTAAAACAATCTGGTTTGGTTAAAATTTATGCGTGTACACCAACCATGCAAATGTTTGGAATAAAAAAAGAAGATCTAATACCTGAAGTTGATAGTATGGTAGGTGCTGCGACCTTCCTAAACATAGCTGCTGACGCTGATGTAAACTTATTTATTTAACCTTCAGAATTTTTTTTTCTCCCCTTTTTTTATTTTTATAAAAACCTCTTTTAAGAACAATTTCTTTTTTTCATGCTATAAAATGATACACAAAAAAGCGCTACCAACTTTATTGGTTATCCTGCTTGTGGTTTCATCATTCGTATTTTTGGGATATTATTTTTTGAGTAGCATCCAAAATGAACAAGAGGAATTCTATGTTGGAGTTGCATTCTGTGGAAATACAACACAAGAAGCAAAACTTCTAATTGATAAAGTAAAAGATTACACTAATTTATTTGTCCTTCAATCCGGTCCAATTAGCAAAAACAAAACTGCAATAAATGAGATTTGTGATTATGCAATAAGTTCAGATCTTGATTTTATTGTATTTTTAGGTTGGTTTGATTTCGATTATTTATGGCAAGTTCCTTGGCTTGATGAAGCCAAAGATCAATGGGGGGATCGATTTTTGGGATTGTATTTATATGATGAACCTGGTGGTATTCAGATTGATCACAACTGGACAAGCACTTTTCACTATTTAGAAACAGTTTTTCCAGAGTTATATTCTACATTTGAACCGTATGTTGAAAAAAATTCAAGTGTTCTTGCTCTGAGAGACTATTCTGAAGCAACAAAAAGACACATCGATTATCTTATAGGTGATATAAGGATTGATGAGTTATTAAACCGGT
>PVMS01100140.1_pt1 | contig 13400 bp, 9 predicted proteins | sample 1853461 | NCBI WGS metagenome assembly PVMS01 (sample SAMN08582032, study PRJNA380276) | Marine sediment metagenome, whole genome shotgun sequencing project. | isolation source: ocean sediment barecode stripped | collected 2017 | reverse complement strand
GTACCGATGACGGCCTCGTCTTCAACGGCAACATAGACATTGATGGAACCGGCGATGTTGCCGTTATCGCTGCGGGTGACGGTAAATCTGGCCGGGTCCTGACCGGCCTCCGCCGCATCCTCGTCAATCGATGTCAAGTTCACCGGAGGATCCTGCGCCAGTGTTATTGCGGGTACAGCAAGCAGTAACAGTTGTAAGAGCACACTCATCGCTGCTTTCATTGAATCCTTCCTGTCCATGTATCAATTATGGAGTTAATAAGTTTTGAAGCGTTAGCGACGACTGAAAAGAAAAAAATCATTCTCCCCGGTTGTTCTTTTCATAACGATCATTGACTTGAATATAGACGAGGAACTAAAACAGATCAATTCTGTATGCCGGGCATGGCCGTGGCTTGACCGGTATCAGTTGGGAGTCAATTGTCCCAAATATGAGGGCAGAGCTGCACATTCCGTTGAATGTGTCTGGTCCTTCATATCAGGCTGGTGCAGGCGATTTTTGCAGTTCAGATACTGAAGATTCATCCGTTTCGGCGCTCAGAATCTGGCGTGATCCGACGAATACTTCACCGGTTTGTCCGTGAATCGAAATCACGTCACCGGCATGTACGATGTGTTCGGTTTCACTGCCGGCTCTTTGCAGGCGTGCCTCACCCGGGGACACCCGCAGTTCCGCAACGCCCAACACGGCGCTGCAAACTCTATCCTCCATGCCGTGAATGGCAACTGCGGCATGCGATGTCGATCCACCCCTGGCTGCCAGCAGTCCGCCGACGGACAGAATCAATGGAATTTCATCGGGAACCGGGTTTTCCAGCACCAGCAACACGCCATCCACTTCATCACTGTGTTCATCAATCGTTGCCGTGAGGCGCTTGACATCAGCTTCGTCGAAGGCCACCAGCCCCCGGTAGGCGCTGCCATTGATACCGATGCCGCGCCCGGCTGCCGCGCCTGGCTCCCTGAAGGTCTGCAGCTTGTGCTGAAGCTCCATCTGTGCACTGCGTGCCTGCAGCACGCTGAGCACGCCACGCTCGACGGTGAATTCTATTTCCACATCCGAGCCGAGATAGCGCCTCAGCCGGGCGCCGATGTGATTGAGCTTGCGCCCCAACATGGGTGCCAGCGAGTGCAGGCGTTGCACAGGCTCAAAGGATTTGGCCGCCGTTATGCCGCTGACCAGGTCGTCGCCACAGGCGCTGAATTTCACGTCCCCGGTGAAGGCGCGAAAGCCCGATGACTGCATCCGGGTCATCGGAATGACTCCGGTCAGCGAAACGCGCATTTCGTCCATGCCGGGCTTCAGATCCTGCCTGTTGCTACGGTTACCCGACGCCATCTGCTGGACAATGATCGCGGTATGCCAGCCTTCGCTCATGTGTTTGATTTCCCGATAGCGGCGGGCCCGTTCCAGGTCCCAGGAAGCATGCACGGCCTTCAGAGTGGTCTGCAATTGGAGCTCGACATCATTCAGAATGGCATCGAGCTGCTCTGCATGGCCGGCCTCGCGAATCGCTTCCTTGGATAACTCAACCACTTCGCGCATGGCGCTTCCGGGCAGGTCGGTCTTGAGCGCCACGTCGTGACGACGCTTGGCTTTTTCAATCAGATTCAGCTCCTCGAGATCCAGGTCCCAGACAGCCGCGGCGAACGAGGCCAAAAATCGTCGGTAGGCGTCCCAGGCATACCATTCATCATCACAGGCCAGTGCTTCGGCCACTGCATCGGTCATGCCGGCGAATACGACCGTTTCCAGCATGCCCGGCATGGAGAACACCGAGCCGCCGCGCACCGCGAGCAGCAAGGGTGAACGGGGATCACCGAGGCGGGAGGGTTTGCCTTCGTTGCGCTCGATGTCACCTTCCAGAACGCGTATGTGCTTGATGACTTCCTGTTCAAAGCGCGGCGCCTCACTTTTGTGCAGACCCAGGCGCGGCAGTACGGTCGGGATGATAAATCCATCGCGCGTGGGAATGCCGAGGTAGGAAACGTAGATCAACCCGCTGCCCTTGCCGCCATAAAGCGCCTGCAGGCTGGTGGCCTCCCTGTTTTCAACACGGCGCACAATGTCTTTGCGGTGCGACAGGTGCACGAAATCCCAGGGGACTTCGACTGCTGGTTCCGGCCGTTCCGCTGACATTCCGGTACCGAATTCAGAGATATGCGATCTGGCCAAATCTGAAAAATGCACCAGGCTGTTCAAATCATGCATGGTGCGTTGGAAATTGGCCAGCACGGCGCGCATTTCATCGGCGCCATAACCCAGATGCCCGGCCATTATCTCGTAGGCATTGCTGACCCGGTGCACCAGGCGGTGATAATTACGCTGGATCTGAGCAAGCACGTCAAGCAGTTCGGAAGAAGTGTACGCCGGATCGACCAGCATGGCCGACAGGTCCCACAGTTCCCTGGAGAACAAGCCGTCGAGATCGAGGTTGCCGGCACAGCGGTGCACAATGCGCAGACACTCGTCCAGCGCCGTCCCCTGTTCCATGTAACCCGAAGCAACATGCCGCAGGGCAAAAAACCCCATTTCCTCCAACAGGCAATCCAGCTGATGCAGCAGATAGCGCTGACTGCTGAATACGCCTTTCCCGGCGTGGCCACCGAGCTCACGGCGCATCTTGCAGCTGCGCTCGAATGCCTCGAACGGCGCGCCGCTCTCATAGCATTTCAGCAGCTCATCCAGGGCCGCGAAAAGTTCGTCCTGATGATCGTGCTGAATGTGCCGGCAGAAGGCATTCACCGCTGCCCGCGCTTCATTTTCAATTTTTTCTACCGAAAAGCCTTCCTCACCCGGCAGTGTTTCCTGCAATTGTCTCAGGCTTTTGGCAAACGGTTCGCAGGCAGCGGATGTCCAGGCGCCGTCGCGCAGCTTGCTTACGAAGCTGCGCAGGCGATGTTGATATACCCAACGGTTATTCGCCCGGATGCCGTTGACAATAAGGGATTCCAGTTCTTCATCCAGTGTATTGGTCGATTCGCAGCGCAGGAGTTCGGCTGTATATATGTCACGCCATTCGGCCAGGCGTTGCGCAATCTGCGAACTGCCCAGTAGTTGTTCCAGATCTGCGGCGATGCGCGCGACCAGCTGCTTCACGTCGTCGCACGCCCGGGCTGCCTCATCGGCCGGACCCGGAATCTCCCGGCCCGGGTCCGGGAAATCCGCTTCGCCGGTCTGCAGCCATTGCAGGTAGGCCCGGACCAGTTTCAGCGTGTGCTTGCCCATTGCATGATGGGTGCTGCGGCGAATCTCGTTGGTGATCGCACTGCCGCTGACCAGTACCTCGGACAGATCGATGGTGTCCTGCCAGACTTCGTCGATCAGCTTGGGCTGGGAGACCAGCCCCGAGATGCTGCGCACCAGGATGCGGGTCGGCAGACGCAGTCTGTAGGCGAAAGGGCTGTTCATGAACTCAGCCAGTTCCTGACGGACCAGCGCAATTTCGGGCCGCAGGTTCTTGCTGCCGGGCATGCCTCGGTACGAGGAACTGCACAGGCGCGCTACCAGGAAACGCAACAGGTACACGGCCTCATGACGGCTTCCGCAGCCGTTCAGACGCCTGAGCAGCCGGGCCAGGTCGCGCAGCCGGGTGACCTGGATGGCGGGCATATCGTCGACTTCGAGGTGATAAATCTCACGTTCGAGGTCAATCAATTCACCCGACATTCCGGCGAGCTCTGCGATGAGCTTGTCCGTGATCAGCGAACCGTGAGGCAGGCGCTGTTGCGCCGCGAGCTGCTCCGAATCTTCCTGCAGAAGGTATAGCGACAGCCTGCCATGCGCGTCGTAGGGTACGATCAGGGTGTCTCCGTTCCTGAAGATACGATGATTGGCAATTTCGAACATTCTGTAACGACGACCCAGAAAGGTCATCGTTTGCAGGTAGCAGCGCAGAGTGTTTTTGTGTTCGTCTTCTCTGCCTTTGGGGCCATAGGCAGCGACCAGCGCCTGGTTCAGTGTAAGGATATGGTGGCGCTCCTGCTCACTGAAGGATTCTTCCTCGTTAGGAACCGGAATGATGGCAGGCGTGTAAGGCACAGGCATCGCGGCAGCTTCCTCATGTTGACGGTAAATCCCAGTTACCTCACGCAATGCTTCATAAAGTGGCAGGGATTGCGCTTCCAGCCGGAAATTGACTTCACGCAGGGCGTCCAGGTAGTCCTCGAAGCGGCTGCCACGGATGGCGACTCCATGCTCAGCGGCCAGGCGTTCGATGATCACCAGCAGTTCTTCGCGCAGGAATTCGTACAGGTCCTGTCCGCGAACGTGAGCGACACCGCGGGCCAGTGCGAGCGAGATCGACAGGATGGCATTCATGCCGAGGTTCTGCTTGCGCTGCATCAGGCGCACCCTGTCCTCATGGCTTGCATCGCCGCTGAGCTTTCCCCGCCGCTTTGCCGTTGACAACTCCAGTCGGAGCAGTGCGCGGTCGATATCCAGCAGACTCCAGCCCGCCACGTCCTCGCCCTCAAACAGGGGGGCGGCGAATTCGTGCACGTGGTCGACGGCATTCAGACAGCCTTTGCCGCTGTAACGCTGGGTACGTAAATAGAGCGCCAGAAGGGCTTCGTCCTCACATGACTCGATTTCCGAACGCGTTATTTTGGCATTGAAAGCATAGACACCGGGCTCCACTTCGTGCAGCCAGAGGGCGTGGCGTTCGACGGCCTCCAGGTATTCCGCGCGTTCAAATACGCCATCGACCAGGTGCACCGCCTCGCCCGTGCCGGCGGATGTACCCAGCGGTGTTGCGCCGTGGAACGAGAGGCGCACCCGGCTGGCAGGGGATGCACCAGGCAAAGACATTTGCAGGTCCACGCCGACCGTGGGAATGCCTGCATTGGTTGGCTCTTCACGCGCACGCAGGCGATCAACCCTTGCAAATTCCGGCAGATCGGGTTCGCCGACACGGGCTTCCAATACCCGCTCCATCTGGGTTGTGACCGCCTGGTATTTGACCAGCCGTTCGGTGTTTGCTCCACCACCGGCTTTTAGGCCCAGCGCATTGGTCGCCAGCGCTATGTGCGCTTCCATGTCATCATTGGGGCTCTTGGAGCGGTGTGACACGATCAGGTTCAGGCCTTTACCCAGAGCCACCAGCACTGCTAGCAAAGTCTCGTAAAGCGACCCGATCTGGTTCGCCTTCACCAGCACCGAGTTGATCAAACCCTGCGCTGCAGCCATCTCGATCGTACGGTCATTGGTGGTCACCAGGTCATCGCCGATCACCAGGATCTGATCGCCGAGTTTCTCGAGCAGCATGCGCCAGCCTTCCAGGTCGTCCTCTGAAAAACCGTCTTCTATCGAAAGTATCGGGATATCATAGTCACGCACGGCCCGCTCATAGATCGCCAGCACGGCGTCACGGTCGAGGACCTTCTTGGAGTGGTCACGCCAGAACAGATACAGGCCGACACTGTCTGGCACATCAAATTCTTCGCGGTAGGCAATTTCGAGCTCAGACAGTGCAGGATCGAGCGCAATGGCAACGTCCGCCCCGGGCCGGTAGCCACATTCTTCGATAGCCTGTTTCATCATCACCCACAGTCGTAACTCGGGCAGTTCGTACTCGCCGCGGTCGACATAGGGTGCCAGTCCCCCCTCCAGGCCAATGCCCATCACGCGGCAGCCTTCCGCTTTCTCGAGGATTTCCTTGAGACGATTCTGCAGGCGGACCGTCATTTCCTGAGCTTCCTGCGAGTCCACGGCGCCCAGGATCAGGAACATGGCTTCCTGCATGCTGATGTTCGATTCGGGATACTCCTTTTCCGTGTGGCGCCCACCCATGCCGCAGTTGCGGAATTGCCAGGGCGCCTGCACAGCACCAAGGCGGGGATGAGTAGCTTCCTGCATGCTTCGCTCGACGATTCGCTTTTTGGCCACCGCTGCCGAAGCAAGCCAGCTGGATGGTTCCGGTAGTGCGGCCGCGGCCTGGCTGGCGCGCTGTTCCCTGTGCCGGAATTCCCGGTATTTGCCGGGGTCCGCCAGCAGGAAATCGAGCCCGGTTACCAATCCGAGCCCGAGCAGCAGCCGTCCGATATAGAGCGCGGGAGACAGGTCTTGCATTAAACCGATGGTCAATAGAATCAAAGCCAGCGGCAATGCCACCCTGGCCACCCGAAGGCTGGCTCGCGGGCCGGCGGCGGCTACGGCCAGGTTGTACGGGGCGTCGGGGTAGTAATTCAGGCCTTCACGCTTGATGCCGGTCGCGCGGCCGAAAGGAATGCGAATGAACAGGTCCGCCAGGTAACGAAGGCGCGCTATAAAAGGCCGGGCGAGACAGGCTTCGACGGAATCCTGAATCGAGTCATTGAGCGCGCGCAATCGCGCAGCCTCCAGGAAATGCCCGAGTTCGTGCAGAGCGATGGCGCTGTGAAATACCGCGTAGGTAAAAGCTGCGGAAACCAGGGTTTCGGGACTGGCGAATATGAAGAGCAGCACCGCGTCCCTGCCTGCTGCGATGTCAGGGATCGCGAGTACCGAAGAAATAAACGCCACGTGGAATGAAACGAGGATGTGATTGGCAATCACCCAGCCCTCTTGCAGAAAGGATTTTCCATCACCCTGCGCACCCGGGGGGGAGGTGATTGCTCCTGGAGCACCAGGATTTGTCAGCGCTGTAGCAGATTCCAAGTTACTGGTACTCAGTCGGCTCCCTGGAACTCTACTAAAAGGGGGGTGAACCCAACAATGATCTGGGTCAGACCGGGCGGGAAGCTGACGAGTCGGTCCCCGTTGGTCTACAAGTGACCATCACGACAGCTCTGGGGTATGTGCCGTTGTTCCCCGCCGCCCACTCTGTGGCAATTCCACTCGACTCGCCCGGAGCCTGCGTCAAAGTAGCCATCCAGGGATAGAATGACGTTGGTCGGCGCCCCGGTGTTTCTGGTGCGTATGACAATCCAGGGCTCTTCACAGGTATGGCTGATAACCACGGATGTGACGTATTTTGAACTGGTGAATGAATAGCCGGTCGTGGCATTGGTGGGTGATATGGTTGGATCGGTCATGCAGGTCTCGGCAACAGCCACTTTTGCAGATCCGGCAACACTCAAGCCTTCACTGACCCTGGTTCGGATCGTAAAGTCCTGGTACGAGGGCAGAGCGAGTGATACCAACACCGCGATAATCGCAATCACGATCATCAGTTCGATCAGGGTAAAACCTCGCGAGGAACGTCCTGTACGTGCCTGATTGCTGTATTTCATCGTTTTGCCCTCCATGGCAAATCGTTCTGTTGCTCAGATCCAATGATAATTTTGAGCAACAGCACCTAATTAATATGCAAGATACGCGCCAGAAAAAATGTAAGCTATATAAAACATGCAGTTAGGATAAAACCGTATTCAATATCGCTTTGGAATAGGTCCTGTTTTTGTCGTGGGCTGACAAAATACGTCATTGATCAGTCTTGTTTCGGCTCCACTATCTGATATATCAGTGGTGATTTACAATAGTTTTGGATGGAACCGGCTGGGATACGCACGGCAATTACCAGATACCACCCAATGCCACGGTAATGGCCTGACCGCTGACTCCACTCGACTCTTCGGAGGCGAGAAAGGCGATCATTTCGGCCACTTCCTGTGCTGTGGCGACCCGGCCCGGAGGATAAAGAGCTGCCCGCTCTTCCCACACCTGTTCCGGTGTGATGCCGCGCTGTTCCGCTTCCGCCTGTGCGGATCGTTCTGCCATCTCGGTGCGCACCCAGCCAGGCAATACGGCGTTTGAGGTCACGCCGTGTGGGCCGGCGTCCTGCGCCACGGAACGCATCAGGCCCAGCAGCCCGTGCTTGGAGCTGGAGTAAGCGCTTCCAGCCTGTTCAGCGACTTCACCAGCGGTTGAGCTGGTGTAAACCACTCGCCCGTAGCCACGGTCGACCATGTTCTTCAACACCAGTTGGGAAAGGTAAAACGGCCCATTCAGGTTGACGCGCATGGTCTCATCCCAGACCTCGGCGTCCTGTTCCCAGATGACTCGTTCATGGGCTGAGCCGATGCCGTGGTTGCAAATGAAAATTTCTATCGCCCCCATCCGTTGCAGGGTTTCTTCAACCGCCAGGGCACAACCGAATGGCGTACCCAGATCCGCCACCGTGTATTCTGTACCCAGTTCCGCCAGTTCCTCTTCGTTGCGTGCGATCGCCATCACCCGGGCTCCGCGTGACATCAGCAGCTGTACGGTCGCGCGGCCGATACCCCGGCCCGCTCCTGTCACCAGCGCTACCCGTCCTTCTACTCCAGCCATGATGCTTTCCTCCCAGTTCAGCCCTTACCTGAAATCGGCCGGCGCCGTGTCGATCAACATATTTGGAAAATCTTTGACGCAGATTGCCGGGCGCGAGTATGTTACCCAATCTGAGGATTGGTTTCATGACGGGTCGCAACATTTCTACAGACAATTCGGGACAGCAGGCTGATTTGCTGGATCATTCGCGGGAGTTCGTCGAAATCGTCTACCGTTCGGCACCCGGCGAATACCATGCGCTGCTCCATTCAGAGCGGTTTCAACAGATACTCAGGAACGACAAGGTCTTTAATTACGGCAAACTGTTCGCATACGCCGAGTTTTCCGTGTTCAGGAAGGAATTCAGAATCCGTTTTCCGCAGGCCTCTGCGGCCGCCTGCATCAATGCCTTCAGTAAGCTATTCCTGAAAAACGATATTTCAATCACCAACCTGGTCCGCTTCATGGAGGGGACAAATGAACTGGAGCAGCTACGCCTGAACCAGCCGGATTAAGTCTGATCCGTGTGGCGGTTCACTTTATGGTGGCCTGATCCGCGAGCTGTTGGTCGATTGCCATGCGCACTCTGGCAGCCCAAAAGGGTGCCCGCCGAGCCGCCTTTTGGTAGTGCTTGAGCTGTTTGTCATTGGCTGACGGGTCCTGGCGATAGGCGTCCGCCGGGATGGCTCCGCGGCTGAAAATTACCCGCCCGGCCGGGTTGGCCAGGAACAGGCCAGGGGTGCCTTTCACGCCCCAGCTCTGCGCCACTTCCTCGCTGTGCAAAATCAGCCTGAAATCGTAACCGCGCTGTTCCAGGTAGGCAGCCGGGTCATCGTCGTCTTTGAAGTTGAGAGCCAGGACCTGTACCTGCCCCGGGTATTCATCGATGATGCTTTGCAGGTGTGGCATTAGCGCCTTGCAGTATGGGCACCAGGTTGCCCAGAACAGGATGATGGTCGGCTTTTCCAGGCTTTCCGGGTAGTTGAAGACCGTCCCGTCCGGCTCCGCTATTTCAAATCCCGGCGGCCCCCAGTCGATTTGCGGCGTAGTGGTTGCAGCTTCAACTGAAGCCAGCCCCAAAATCAAGAGGATGATCAGGCCCGGCTTCAGAAACGGTGGGTGTTTACTCTTTTGCATTCACTCCCAGACCGGAAAGAAGCGCTGATTCATTCAAAATCACCTCGCTCCAGGATGGTTTCGTCCCAATAAATCGTGACTGGAAACCCAGTCGAGTGACGAAATGGCGGCAGCCAGCGAAATTTCTCCGGCCAATACCGTGCCGGCCACGATCTCGGCCAGCTTGTTGACTTGGCCAACTCCATAACAACCGATCGTTTCAAGGCACTCGCGCTGAGTCGGCAACCCGGTACCTCCGCCGCAACTTGCCACGATCAGCGCGGGCAGGGTGATGGACATGTAGAGATCCTTCTCAGGTGTCAATTCCGAATAGATCAGCGCCATCGATGATTCGGCGACATTGGCGACATCCTGGCCGGTGGCGAGGAACATGGCCGTGATGGCATTTGCGGAATGGCAGCCATTGTTGTTGGCGCCGGACATCATGCTGCCGATATTGGCGACTTTTGAGTGGTAGTAGATTGACTCCGTGTCGGCATCCATGATTTCAAGCAAGGCGTCGCGTTTGACTACGGCCTCCGCCGTGACCCGCTTTCCGCGTGTGCGCATCATGTTGATCATTGAGGCTTTCTTGTCGGTGGCAAAATTCGATTCCAGAAAGAACCGCTGGATTTCAACGTCGTCACAGTTTTGTAAAATCCAGTTGCAGGCCGCAAAGGTAGCCTTGCCGACCATATTCATGCCTGCGGCATCACCTGTCGTGAAATTGAATCGCAGGTAGACGAACTTGCTGGCCAGGTAGTAATCGATGTATTTGAGCCGGATGAAGGGATCGGTGTCCTCGCAGGTGGTTCTGATGTCTCCGGTTCGTTCGACAATCCAGTCCGCGAAGCGCCTGGCCTGAGCAGCGTCCTCAAAAATGAACACCGGAGCCCGCTGCATGTTGTCGCCCACTACGGCACATTTCACGCCACCGCTGCGGTGCAGTACTTTCATTCCCCGGTTGTAGGAAGCAACCAGGGTGCCTTCACTGGTGGCGAGAGGCACAAAATATTCACCCTGTGCGTGCTCCCCGCGAATCAGCAGTGGCCCGGCGAAGCCCAGCGGGACCTGCGCGACACCGGTGAAATGCTCGATATTTCCCTCAGTCAGGTGTGGGTCGTATGAGCTGTGGGTGACGTGCTCGAGTTGCACACCTGTGTGTTCGCGGATGAATTCCCGGCGGGCCTGGATGACAGCCTCACTGTAGTCATCCTCGGGGTCGCGCGGGATGTTCCCCGGAGCATGTTCCGTGGTCTTCAGTGAATCACTCACCTCGAGGGTCAGTCGACCGAATGGAGGGGCGTCGAACACGACCTCGAGGTCATGCTGGCCTTCGCCCAGCGGCTCTACCGCGAGTTCGAATTTCAACAGTGCGCCCAGTGGAAAATCGACAGGACTGTCGGGGCCAATGCTGCTGGCCGGAATGGGGCTGCCGCCATCGCATGTCAGTGAAATTTTGTCTTCGTCAAGAACGTGGCTGTTGAGAACCACTCGCTTAATCCGCCGGAGCCTGGCCGGGCTAAGGCGATTTTTTACCGAAAAACTTACGCCGCTTTGCGAGTTTTTCAGGCTGGTCCGGTTATAGAGTTTGCTTACAATTGAACTGGGAATGAAAGACATCGGCACCCTCGAAAACGATTATCTGGAATCGAAATCTTAGGGCAGGTCCCGTAGTGGTCACAATGATCTATCGCAAGAAACGCTAAAGCTTCTGCAAAATGGGATTATGGAGCCGTTTGATGAATCCAGATAAAGACACCGATAAAGGAACTGACGCCCGTGATCAACGCAGCCATGAAAATGGTATAGGCCACCTGCAGCAAAGCGAATTTTTTCTTCAGCACGGAACCCAGGCCATAAATGTTACGGATCATGGTTTCGTAAACGACGGTCTTATCCTGCACCAGTTCCACCATTCCTTCCAGGAACTCATCCTCACTCATGTTGGCGAAATTGCCGAAGAACAGGATATTCCCCTCGCTGTGGCGTAGATCTTCGAGGGTTATGGGTTGGCTGCTCACCCGCGGCCGGGCGGCCAGGATTGCGTAAACAATGGAGATGAGGGTGCCCAACAGGAATACGGTGCTTGGGATCAGGAGCCAGGGATTCGCATCGAGCTTTGGCGCAACGGAAGCGATGATAATGGAAATGATGATGCCGTTGATGCTGATCATCATGTTGGCCTTGTTGTCGGCCAGGCCGGTCAGGTCCATTTGCACCCGGTACGCGCTGCGAAACATGGTTTCGATACCGCGATTGGTACCCAATGCGTTACTGAGTTTTTCTTTTCGTTTCTTTGATTTGGCCTTGTCCCCCATACCGGAAACGGTCTTTTCATCGGCCTCGAGCATGAGGGCCTCCATATGGTTATCAGCCTGCTTCACGGTCTCTTTCAGCGTGCGACAGGTTTGCTCCAGCTGTATCTCGACTTCTCTGGATTTTTTCATGAGTGTCATTCCCCCAAATGGCTGGTTTTCGGTACTTTCATCAGTGCCTTGAGTTTATACTTCCCCTAATTCTATATCTTTTACAGTAAGATTTTTCATTTGAATGCATTATGGAGCCTCAAGCCCCGGGAGAATTTCGTGAAATATTCAGCACTGATAATTCTGATTGCTCTGTTCCAATTCCTGTTTTTTACCGGCCGGGTGGGCCTGGCACGCGGGAAATACGGTGTAGATGCCCCGAAAACAACCGGCGATGAGACTTTTGAGAGGCTGTACCGTGTGCAGCAGAATACGATGGAGCAATTGCTTGTCTTCATCCCCGCCATGATCGCCTTCAGCATGTACGTCAGCACTCGCTGGGCTCTTTTGCCCGGCCTGCTGTTCATTGTCGGACGTCAGCTGTATTCCATGGAGTACATCAAGAATCCGGCCAGCCGGACGCCGGGTATGACACTGAGCCTGTTCAGCAACGTTGCCTTGCTGCTCGGAGCCCTGATTGGCCTGTTGCTGAATATTTTCTGATTTAATAAGCTCTTTCATCAATGAGTCTGTGGGCCTGAAGAATGAAGAAATGCGGTTTCCTCACCATGGACGACGAAACGGGTTTTGTCATCGATGATGTCCATGCCCACGAGCCATTGACAGCACTGGGTTGGCAGGTGTCGTCCCTGTCATGGCGACAAAGCCTGGTTCCGTGGGATGAATTTGATGCGGTGATCATCCGTTCGTGTTGGGACTATCCGCCGCTGATCTCTGAGTTTCTCGAAGTCCTGGGGCAGATCGATAGCGCCACCATGTTGGCCAACCCGATTGATCTGGTTCGCTGGAATTTGAGTAAATCGTATCTTCGCGACATGGAGGCAGAGGGTATTGGCATCGTTCCCACCCTGTGGGCTGATGATCTGGATGAGCCTTCCCTGATGGCCTGCCTGGACCGGCTGGAAACCCCGGTGATGGTGATCAAGCCCCTGGTCGGTGCCAATGGTGAAGACACTTTCTGTATTTCCCGCTCGACGGATTCCGGCACGATCGAGGAAGTAGTCCGGCTGTTTCAGAATCGTGTCCACATGGTGCAGCCTTTCATGAGCATGGTAGTCGCCGAAGGCGAATTTTCACTGTTCTACTTCAACGGGCACTACAGTCACACCATTCTGAAAACGCCAACGGGTTCTGAATTCCGCAGCCAGGAAGAGCGCGGCGCAACCATCAAGGCCGCCCGGCCGGAAGCCAGACTGTTACATCGCGGCAGGCAGGCTCTGGACAGCGTTTCACCGGCACCCCTGTATGCCCGCATTGATTTCGTGCGTGACGATGATGGGGATTTCAGGGTCATGGAAATGGAATTGATTGAACCCTCGCTCTATTTGCGCATGCACCCGGAGGCGCCCGCCCGATTTGCGCGGGCGGTTGATGACTGGTACGAATCGGGCTAGACCGTTCTCGTCGCTACAGCGGCCTCCTACCGTTTGGGTCGCCCGCATGGCGGCCTCCTACAATGAAATCAGGCGTTTTCTTCCTCCAGCATTGCCTCTGGGTGGCCGTGGGTTTTGAACATCAGGATGATCAGGAACAGGACGAATACAAGCAGGCCTTTGAGCGCATAGT
>PVMS01090019.1_pt1 | contig 13400 bp, 10 predicted proteins | sample 1853461 | NCBI WGS metagenome assembly PVMS01 (sample SAMN08582032, study PRJNA380276) | Marine sediment metagenome, whole genome shotgun sequencing project. | isolation source: ocean sediment barecode stripped | collected 2017 | reverse complement strand
GAGTTAGGAGAATCACCTGTAGTCATTATCCAAGAAGGCTCGGTTGGTTTAGTAGAAACCGAGTATTACACCTTTGCTCATTCTCCAAATAAGTTCGTTATGGACAATGGTCTCGAGCTAGGGCCGATAACTATTGCTTATGAAACTTACGGGGAATTGAATGAAGCGCGTGACAATGTAATTCTTGTAGAACACGCGCTCACCGCTAGCGCGCACGCTGCTGGAAAACATACGCCTGAGGATAATTACCCGGGCTGGTGGGATGTAATGATTGGCCCTGGTAGAGCTTTTGACACTGACAAGTACTTTGTCGTCTGCTCAAATATTCTGGGCAGCTGTTATGGAACTACAGGTCCATCTTCGATTAATCCTGATACCGATAAGCCCTATGGTAGGAGCTTCCCTCTTGTGACTGTCAGAGATATGGTTCGGGTACAAAAGGAATTAATGGACCATCTGGATATTAAAAGTTTGAAATCAGTAATAGGCGGCTCCATGGGCGGCATGCAGGCAATTGAGTGGGCGCTGCTTTATCCTGATATGGTGGATTCAATTGTCTTGATTGCATCAGGGCCGGCGTCTAACCCTCAGTCGATTGCGATTCACAAAGTAGGCATAAGGGCGATTCTTGATGATCCAAATTGGAAGGGGGGATATTATTATGGTAGTGGGGTTCCGGATAAAGGGCTTGCCATCGCCCGAATGATCGGACATATAACATATCTTAGTCACGGCTGGCTCTGGGAAAAATTCGGCAGGAAACACTCTGATCCTGAAAATATGAAATTAAAACTGGGGAGCAAATTCGATATTGAGAATTACCTTGAATATCAGGGGGCTAAATTCGTTGACCGTTTCGATGCTAATAGTTACATCTATATCATGCGCTCAATTGATCTCTATGACGCCTCTGAAGGATTTGAGAGTTTAGAGGAATCATTCAAAAGAATAAGTTTGAAGAAAGTTTTTGTATCATCGTTTACATCGGATTGGCTCTTCCCGTCCTACAGTCAAAGGAAATAGTTCAAGCTTTAAAATCCAATAATGTGGATGTTCAATATGAGGAGATTGAATCTCCTTACGGTCATGATTCATTCTTACTGGAGTATGAGGAGCTCACCCAGTTTATCAAACAGTTTTTTAGCTCCCTATAGGATTAAAATGGCACTCTTGAGCTTTCTCTAACTTTATCCCTACTATACTTGATAAATTCCTTAAGCTAAATAGATATTTCTCTCTTTGTGATAGTAGCCGTATGGAATCTAAATCAACCATTTTACTGTTTAATGGTAAAATCGCCCCGCATAAAGAAATTGATTGGAATGAGCTATTACTTAGATTGAAATTATTAATAATGCCTTACACTGTACAAGTTCAGACACATATGAGACATAGTTAAAGAAAAAAAAGGCGCAAACAATACAAACATAGAGATTATGACAGGAACCGGCTAAGCGCTTTCAAGCGAGGCTACAACACTACTCATTGCAAGCTGAGGAAGATGATAATGGCCGAGCATCGATGTCTAATTTGAATAGTTTCCTTGCTATTCGTAAAGCCTTTTGATTACAATATAGATATGAAAATAGGTCTTGCGTTAGGCGGCGGCGGAGCCAAAGGCTTTGCACACTTGGGAGTGATGGAAGTTCTCACGGAAGCCGGGATTGAATTTGATGTTGTCGCGGGAACGAGTATCGGAGCCTTAATTGGCGCTGTTTATGTTTCGGACAATTTAGATAAGTTTGGGCGATTTGTGATGAATATCGGAATCACCGATATCCCTTTTCTTCTTGGTCCAACCTGGCCTAAAGGGGGACTCTTTAGTGGAAAGTATATTGAGAAGCTTTTTGACGAATTTATCCACCTTGAAAATATAGAGGATTTAAAGAAGCCGTTTGCCGCTGTCAGTGTAGATTTAAATAAGGCTGAGGTTGTTACTTTTACAAACGGCAATCTTAAAAGAGCCATAAGGGCGAGCTCTTCTATCCCTGGTCTTTTTAAACCGGTAATTATTGAGGATCAACTTTTGGTTGATGGAGGGGTGCTTGAATCAGTGCCTGTACGCGCGGCACGTAGTCTGGGCGCGGATTTTGTAATTGCTGTAGATCTTCTAAGCGATATATCCCTCCCACACGGTTCCAAGCAATACAAGACGCCTTCAATTGTTGAAGTTGTTCAGAGAAGCTCGATCTTGGCCCAACGGAAAATTACTCGGTTTAAATTCAAAGAAAATCCTCCAGATATATTAATTCAACCGCCACTGTCCGATGTGAAAGTTCTAGACTTTCATAACGGTAAGTCGGTCATTGAGATCGGGAGAGAGACAGCTCAAAAGATGATTGCAGAGATATTGGAAAAGATTAACAAGGATTAATTTGTAGAAACTAAAGTATGACTCTTTCTCCATTCCCAAATGAGTAGAATCCAGACCGGAACGAATTCAACCCAAACAATTAGGTCCGTGAATATTTCAATTTCCCCTCTAGGCTCGAAATAGTATCGCAAGTAATAGAGAGGCAGAAGTGCGGTAAGTAATAATAAAGAGAATCTAGGTTTGATAGCTAGAAAAGGAATTAACCAGGTGTAGTACCATGGGAACTGAGTAGGGCTAATTAGAAAAACAAAAGCAACAATGAGTAAGCCCTTTTTAAATAAGTCTTCGTTTTTAAATGTTTTCCCAAGTGTTATATACGCAATCCAGATTGCTATTAGCGCTATCACCAAAAATCTTGCAACGGAATACTTGTGAAATGTTTCATAACCCAATAAATTTAGGCCAAGCTCGGAGATATATATTAATATCCTGAAAGCCGAGTCATTATTCTGCCAGCTTTGCCCGTAAGCAATAAATCCGGAACTATTATCCAAGCCTGAGAGATAAATGGGCACAAATAATATCCCGATACTGATAACTGCTACAAGTAAAGCGGACAAAAGCACTTTAGGTTTGGAGATGATTGGGCGCAATATTACAGGCAGTAAAAACGCCGGCCAGAGCTTTATGCCCACTGCGATAATAAGGGTCAGTGTTGAGCGAATATATATATTTTGTGAAGCCATAATTAATGCGCTTAATACGAAAGGAAATGCCAGTACATCTAAGTGGCCTGAATTGAATATCTCTTTTAAGAGCAGGGGGTTCCACCAGTATATTATAAGCCATGAGCTTGGGAGTTTTAATATTCCTAGCGCATTGAAAATCAGTGATAGTGTAGCGAGATCGAATACTATCAGTATCAGTTTCCAGGAAATTAAATTCCACGAATCCATCCAGTAAGATAGTGCGAAAAACGCCTGTGCAATTGGTGGGTAAATTGTTCTGATTTCGGGGTGATTAATGCTGTGAATTACCTCCCCCGATTCCTCTGCGAGTTGGGTGAGCTCAATGGGAATATCGGTTCCTTTCAATACTTGTTGTGGTGAATAAGCATAAGGGTTTAAAGCGTTTGCCGTTACAGCGCCGTCCCACAAATACCTATAGTAATCGTCCTCAAGTATTGGGGCTGTAAAAAGCATCAATACCCTTAGAATTACTCCAATTCCAATTATCCATATAAGCTGATTTTTTCTGAGATTGGTTTTCGGTGTTTTGTAGATTGCGAATAAATATAGAGCCCCTGCAAAAACAAGAATTGCTACAAGAAGGAGGACAGGTTTTTTGACCTCAGGAATAGAATCTGAAAACTCGGCAGATATATATGCTATTAGACTAAAACAGATTAGAAGAAGTATTCCTGAGAGCCCGATTATAAAATTTGATTTCTTGCTTCCAGGTGCCGGAGGTGATAGGTTCTTAGAACTATCATTTGAGGATATATTCATTACATAATCGGACTATATAACCCTTGTCTTACTCACCCTGCTCTTCAAGAAATTTTTCCGCGTCAATTGCGGACATACACCCACTTCCGGCTGCAGTAACGGCCTGACGGTATATATTATCCTGCACGTCCCCGGCTGCAAAAACTCCGGGCACATTTGTTTCAGTAGAACCGCTCTTGGTAACTATGTAACCGACTTCATCCATATCAATCTGCCCTTTAAATAGTCCGGTGTTAGGGTTGTGACCTATGGCTACAAAGAGACCCTGTGCTTCTTTAACTGTGACTTCCCCGGTCTTTGCATTCTTAAGTTTGGCGCCGGTTACTCCGGACTCCTTGCTTCCCAGTATTTCCTCAACTACGGAATCCCAGATGAATTCAAGTTTTTCATTTTTAAATGCCCTGTCTTGTATAATTTTAGAAGCTCTTAGTTTGTCTCTTCTATGAACTATACTTACCTTGCTCGCAAATTTTGTGAGAAAAATTGCTTCCTCGACCGCACTGTCTCCGCCTCCTACCACGAGTAGCTCTTTATCTTTAAAGAAGAACCCGTCACATGTGGCGCAGGTAGAAACTCCGTATCCTAATAAAAATTTCTCAGACTCCAGACCCAGCATTCTTGCTGATGCCCCTGAAGAAATAATAAAAGTGTCCGCCTCCAGCACCGTATCCTCCGCGGTGATTTTGAAAGGTCTGGTAGAAAAATCGACCGCAGTAATTTCAGCCATTACAGACTTTGCGCCAAATCTTTCTGCTTGGCTTCTCATGGCGTTCATTAAATCCGGCCCCATAACTCCGTCAGGGAATCCGGGATAGTTTTCGTCATCTGTAGTTAAAGTTAGCTGCCCCCCTGCTTCAAGCCCTTCAAACACAATCGGCTCAAGGTTTGCCCTTGCGGTATATAGAGCGGCCGTAAGTCCTGCGGGACCAGAGCCCATGATAACTACTTTATGTCTTCCCTTAAGTTCTGATATGTTTGTCATTTTTTTTCCTTTAAAAATCAATTCCGTTTTATACTACATCTCGGACACAGTTTTTCAAGCTGCCCTGCTGCAAAATTAATATAACAATGATTTTTAGATAGCGATATAGCGGATAAGGATTCAAAATGTACCGCACCCCTTTTATAAATCTTGTTTTTGCCTTTTCCACTCCTCCCCCTTGAGGGGGGAGGATTAAGGTGGGGGTGTCATTTTTCGAGCCCCTTCGATTGAACTCAGGACTGAGGGGTTAAAATATATACATCCCGCATCCTGCATCATGTATCTTGCATCCCTCTTTATCTCTACTACCTTCTTAAGCGGTATACAAACCCCGATTTGCCCAAACAGTTACGCTGGTTAGCCCGGTCTTTAAGAGTTATACTCTAGTTATATTTATGAGGAGCAAACTGTATGAAGAAATTACCATTGAACGAAATACATAAATTATTGGGCGCAAAATTTCGTGATTTTGCGGGGTGGTCGATCCCAAATGACTATGGGGAGGAATTATCTGAATACAAAGCTGTTAGGGAAAATGTAGGGATAATAGATTTATCCCTTAGAGGGAAACTTAGATTAAGCGGTAAACACCATCTCAAATTTCTTCAGGGAATGTTATCTAACGATGTGCTGAAATTAGAGGAAGGCAAGGGTATGTATGCCACTATTCTTACTGTTAAGGGTAGAATGATTTCCGATATGAGGGTCTATCGTGAGAAGGAGTCCGTTTTACTTGATCTCGAACCCGGCCTAAATGAAAAGGTCGCCCAACTGCTAACAAAATTCAGACTTTCTTATAAAGCCGACATTAATGATATTACGGACAATATGGGATTGTTATCAATTCAGGGTACTCACTCAGGAAAACTCTTGCAATTGCTATTAGAAGAAGAAATTCCCCAAATGGAAGAATTTAACTTTATTCAAAAAAAGTTTGTCGGTCATGATCTTACTATTATAAAAGTGAATCGGACTGGTGAAGAAGGCTACGATATTTATATAGATAACAGTGGGATTGAGGTTATATGGAGTACACTAATAAATAAGGGTGAGGGGCTAAATATTAAGCCAGTGGGCTATGGTGTTATGAATACGCTGAGAATTGAAGCCGGGATACCCATATACGGCATTGATATGAATGAGAGCAATATTCCTATCGAGGCGGGACTGTGGGACGCTCTTAACTTCGAAAAGGGATGCTATGTAGGACAAGAGGTAGTGGCGCGTATCAAATGGAGAGGGCATGTGAATTGGCACTTAATGGGTTTTAAGAGCGAGGGGGAGATTTTACCGGAGATCGGGGATGAAATTTTTGATGGAGAGCGCAAAATAGGTCGAATAACGAGTAGCACATTCTCGCATACTTTAAATACCCCCCTATCAATCGGATATATAAGGAGGGAATTTAAGGAAGCTGGGACTAAAGTTTCGCTAAAAGGAGCAAATGGGTCAGAAGTGCAAGCTGAAGTTAGTGAACTACCGTTCTATCAAGGCTCTTTTAAATTGAAAGAAACCACTGTTGCCGGTTGAAAATACTGAATATAGTGCTTGATTTTATTTTCCCCTCAATTATAGTATCATCTCTGGGTATTTGAATATTGAGTTTGCTGCAAAGTTGGGGTTGGGAATCGAAAAATAATAGATGATTATCATATCTACGCTAATATATACTGGCTTCCGTATATATTAAGTAGGGGGTATTGAAATGATAGTAGGGGGGTATTGAAATGATATTGGATTCAATCCTGGGATGGTTTTCTAATGATCTTGCGGTGGATTTGGGTACTGCAAATACGCTTGTCTATGTAAGGGGTAAGGGCATTGTCGCCAACGAGCCTTCTGTAGTAGCTGTGCAGGAGGATACGAGGGGAACTAGAAAAATACTTGCTGTTGGTACCGAAGCAAAGAATATGGTCGGGAGAACCCCAGGTTCTATCAAAGCTATAAGGCCACTTAGAGACGGTGTTATAGCGGATTTTGATGTTGCTCAAAAGATGTTGGAATATTTTATACGTAAAACCCACAATAATAGGAAAAGTTTTGTTAGACCAAGGATTATTGTTTCAGTTCCTATAGGGATTACAGAGGTGGAGAAAAGGGCCGTAAAAGAATCATCTGAGGCTGCAGGAGCCAGAGAAGTATATTTAATAGAAGAGACTATGTCTGCTGCGATTGGTGCCGGAATGCCGGTTACCGAACCTGCTGGAAACATGGTAGTCGATATTGGAGGCGGAACAACAGGAGTTGCCATCATATCCCTTGCGGGCATCGTTGTCAGTAAGTCTATTAAAGTTGGCGGCGATAAAATGGATGAATCGATCCTACAGTATATAAAGAGAAATTATAATATGCTGATTGGTGAAAGAACTGCGGAAAATGTTAAAAAGAAACTCGGGCAAGCAATAGGCAATGGGGATATGGGGTCAATGAATGTGAAGGGCCGTGATTTAAGAGCGGGGATACCTAGAACTATTGAAATAACAGCAGAAGAGGTTAGAGAAGCGCTTACAGAACCCGTTAGTTTAATTATCGAGGCTATCAAACAAACCTTGGAAAGGACGCCACCTGAGCTAGCTGCTGATATTGTGGACAATGGTATAGTGCTTACGGGAGGGGGAGCGTTATTAGGGAATCTGGATGAGTTAATAATCGAAGAGACGGGTCTTCCTGTGATTAGAGCTGATGATCCTCTAACTTGCGTTGTTTTAGGATCTGGAAAAGCTCTTGATGAGCTAGACCTGCTAAGAGAAGTAAGCATGTAATATTCATAACAGCGCATATTCCTTTAAGTGTGTCAAAAGCGGTTTAATATGCATCAATGAAATTCTTAAAGAACCGAGCAGTTTTAATAACTATAGTTCTCTTTTTTGTATCAATACAGCTTTTTTCACTCAATATTAGAGAAAAAAGAAGTCAGAACTTTATTTCCGCAATTGTGCTTACCCTAACCTATTATCCACAAAAACTTATATACATCGTTTCAGATAAAATTTTTAATACCTGGCAAGATTATATGGATCTGGTCGATGTTAGACAGGAAAATATCAGGCTTAATAAGGAGGTTTTGAGCCTCCGTGAGGATAAGTTTAAGTTAGCTGAAGTGAGAATTCAGAACTACAGACTGAAAAAACTTCTGGATTTTAAAGAGAGCACTTCCTATCCTATTGTTTCAGCCAATGTTATTGGGGGGAGCCCTTCACTACTGCGCAAAGAAGTTGTTATTGTCGACAGGGGCACTCGCGATGGGATATCCCAAGGGATGCCTGTTGCATCCTCAGAAGGTATTGTGGGGAGAGTTCTTACGGTTGGGAATAGAAGCTCAGAAGTTCTTTTGATAACTGATCCGATAAGTGCTGTTGACGCTTTTATCCACAGAACCAGGGTTAGGGGTATAGTAAAGGGAACAGGCAGTGGTTGTGCTATGGAGTATATAGAGCAAAACTCTGACGTGAGTAAAGGGGACAAGGTGATATCCTCGGGTAAAGAGGGTTTTTTCCCAAAAGGTGTAATAATAGGGACGGTTTCTAATATTGAAACTAAAGGGAGTTTTATAAGTGCCCAAGTATCTCCATATGTTGATTTAGATTCACTTGAAGAGGTTGTTATAATTCTTAAAACTAATAATAATATTGTGTTAAATGAATAAGTACCTATCCATTATATTCTTTGTCTTTCTCTCTGTAATTTTTATTAGCATACAAACTACTCTGCTTTCTTCTCGTAACCTTGGTTATTTTTCTCCGGATCTAAATTTAATTCTCATAGTCTTTTTGGCCATTTTTTCAGAGATTAGAGGCGGCTTCTTTTTAGCTCTTGGTAACGGATACATGATGGACGTACTTTCGGGAAATTTGCCGGGAACATTTATGATATCAAGATTGAGCGCTTATCTCTTGGTACGAAGCGGTTCAAACCATGTTTATTTAAGAAAAGCACTGGTTCAAGGTTTTGTTATTTTCTTTGCAACGATTTTTACATGGATTTTTATTCTGGCAATCATTACAATAAAGAAGGATAATAGTTTTGATATCACGGCAAAGTCTATACTAATTCAAGGTATAGTTAATGCATTGGTGGGAATTCCAATTTTTTGGATGATACATAAGGTAAATGCAAGATTTCAGAAATAGGCTACTATTTGCAACTGTGATACTTGGGCTTGCTTTCTTGGTTCTTGTATCCAGATTGTGGTACCTTCAAGTTTTGAGGGGAGATGAGTTCGCAGAGTTCTCCCTAGAGAACCATATAAGGGTTGAAAGGATTCCTGCGCCCAGAGGAAGAATACTCGACAGGTATGGGAAAGAGTTGGTTGTTAACAGAACGTCTTTTGATGTTTATGTGATACCTAAGGACGTTAAGGATATTGCCCATATAAGTTCCTTCTTTTCTCAAATTTTAAACTTGGATAAAAATCATATTGATAACAACATAAGATCTGCTTTAGCAAAAAGAAGTTTTAAACCCGTTCTTATTGCTAAAGATATAAACCGTGACCAACTTGCATATATTGAAGCCCGCAGAAGCTCCCTGCCTGGTGTCATCATTGAAATCCATAATCTTAGGCAGTATCCACATGGTAGTTTAGGGGCCTCCTTTTTGGGTTACATAGGTAGGGTCAGCGAGGCCGAGTTAAAAAGTAACCCGAAAATAAACAATAATGACCTAGTAGGCAAGACCGGTGTCGAGAAAGGATGGGAGAGCGATTTAAGGGGTGATGACGGATATAAACAAAAAGTAACTGACGCTTTGGGGAGAGAAGTAGAGTCAACTTTATTTTTAGAAGATCTTCAGAATAAAAAGAGCATACCGGGAAATGATGTTCTCCTTACGATAGATATAGAACTTCAAAAGGCAGCTGAAGAATTCCTGGGAGATCAATCAGGAGCTATAGTTGCAGTTAATGTCAACAGCGGAGAGATACTTGCACTAGCGAGTAAACCCTCTTTTAACCCCACCGATTTTATAAAGGGTATTGATTCTAAGACCTGGTCTGATCTTGTAAATGATAAATCCTCCCCGTTGCTCAACCGTGCTACACAGGGACTTTATGCACCCGGGTCTGTTTTTAAAATGGTACCCAGTGCAGCAGCGCTAAATGAAGGGTTTATCGACCACGAAGAATACCTCCATTGTCCAGGCTATCATAAGGTGGGTAATAGTACTTTTAGATGTTGGAAAAGGGGTGGACATGGCTGGGTTAACTTCAGAGGAGCGATCGTCAAATCGTGTGATGTCTATTTCTATAAGATCGCTGAAAGAATGGGAATTGATATCCTGAGCAAATATATACGAGCTTTTGGGTTTGGATCAGTGACTGGGATAGGAATTGAAGAAAGATCAGGGATATCTCCTAGCAGGGAATGGAAGCTCAGAAGGTTTAATAAGCCTTGGTATAAGGGAGAGACAATTGTCTCTGCCATAGGTCAGGGCTACGTTAGCGTAACTCCTACTCAGGTAGCAATGATGATGTCTGCTGTTGCTAATGGAGGGACATTGCTTAAGCCCGCTATTGTTAGGGAGATAATCTCTTATAGTGGGGAGAAGAAGTTCAAGCACACCTCAATTGTCAGTGGCAAAATTCCTATTGAAATTGAGATGCTTGAATTAATAAAGGACGCTCTAGTAGGCGTTGTAAATGATCCTTATGGAACGGGGCGCGCGGCAAGAATAAAGGGTATGACCGTCGCCGGAAAAACAGGTACTGCACAAGTGGTGTCACTTGATTTGCAGAGCGATCAGAAAAAACATAGAGACCATGCCTGGTTTACATCCTATGCTCCTGCAGAAGATCCAGAGATTGCGGTAACTGTTCTCATAGAGCACGGCGGAAAGGGCGGTTCCGTAGCTGCCCCCATTGCGCGCAAGATTCTCGAGGTTTATAAAACTCTAAAAGAAGAGAGAGAGACAGATGATAATGTTTGACAGGAGACTTCTTAAAAATTTTGGGTGGTCTCTGTTCCTGATGACGCTTGTTTTTTCATTTATATCACTTCTTAATCTTTATAGCGCTTCTTATGAGACTGGACTCGTCTCTTTTAAAAGGCAGTTTGTTTGGGTGGGTGTAGGGATTGTTGCTCTTGTCTCAGTTTCTTTTCTGAACTATAGATTTCTTAAGCAATACGTTCTGTATATCTACGTGGGAGCAATATTACTGCTTTTATTTGTGCTTTTTTTTGGCAAAGAGGTGGCAGGCTCAAAGAGCTGGATAGATGTTGCCTCATTAGCTACTATACAGCCTTCTGAGCTTGTAAAAATTGCAATAATTCTTGCCCTAGCTAAATTCTATGATGATGATTACCAAGTTGGTCCATATGGCTTTTTTGATCTGATAAAACCAATAATATTAATAGCTATACCCCTTGTTTTGGTGATGCTCCAGCCTGACCTGGGCACTGCTCTAACTATTATGTTGTTATCGGGCAGTATTGTGCTTTTTATGGGTGTAAAAAAATGGTCGGTTGCCTTTATTCTAATTGTAATTATTGGGGTTTCTTTTTATGCCTGGCACTACTCCTTAAAACCTTATCAAAAGGACAGAATAAGTACATTTATAAATCCTTCAAGCGATCCTCTCAATGCAGGTTATAACTCAATTCAGTCCCAAATAGCTGTCGGCTCAGGAGGGATTATGGGTAAGGGACTCAGATCGGGCTCTCAGACACAGCTTAGGTTTATACCTGCTCAGCAAACGGATTTCGCTTTTTCAGTTTTGGCTGAAGAATGGGGTTTTTTGGGTAGCATATTCTTATTGCTTCTCTATTTTATGATAATTCTTTGGATGCTTGATACTTCAAGCCGAGCGAAAGACAGGTTCTCCATGCTTGTATCTTTTGGAATTGCAGCAATGTTTTTTTGGCATGTTGTGGTCAATGTGGGGATGGTTATAGGGCTGTTTCCTATCACGGGGGTGCCTCTATTAATTTTTAGCTACGGAGGGTCTTCTACACTTACGGCAATGATTGGAATAGGTATAGTGCTTGGTATCAGGATGAGAAAGTTCTCCATGCCCACAGAGCCAATAGAGCTCAGGTAGCTATATTAGAAAGTAGTTCTTTTGAACATGGAATGCCCCCCAGGGTAGTGGATTGTTCCACCGCTCTGATGATTGCCTTTTGAGTGAGTTCAGCTGCAATTACACCTAATAGATTCACATCTTCTTTCAAATCTCCTAAAGAGACCGATATAACCATATCCCCATCTTGAGAGGTATGTACAGGTGAAATAACTTTTGCAAGTCCAGTTTGTGCAATGGTTGAAATCCTTAGTAACTCAGATTTTGAAAAGCTAGCATTTGTCACGACTACAGCAAGAGTCGTATTTTGGTAGCTGTCAGCCCGCCTTATTATTCCCTGCTTGAACAAATTTAGTGTTCCGAGGAATTCGTTTCCCTGATTAGAATCCCTGACCCCTGCTAAAATTTGCCCATTTGTAGGTGAGATCACATCTCCAAAGGCGTTAACTACTACTAATACTCCTACAATTACTCCGTTTTTAAGTTTATAACTCTCTGTCCCGATTCCGCCTTTTGTTGCTTGCCCCAGACCCATTAGTTTTCCTATCGTAGCCCCGGTTCCTGCCCCAATACTCCCCTCTTCAACCTGAGATGATTTTGCCTGTTTACATGCTTCATATCCCATTTGTGCATCGGGTCTGATTCTCCCGTTTCCAATCCCCAGATCGAATATGACAGCTGTAGGTACTGAAGGGACTACTATACCCCCTCCAACTTCAAGCCCTACATTTTTTTCTTCAAAGTATTTAATAACCCCACTTGTGGCATCAAGTCCATAAGCGCTTCCCCCGGTTAAGAGAACTCCGTGAATTTTCCCAAATGTATTGTGGGAAAGAAGAGAGTCAATTTGCCTGGTGCTGGTTCCACCACCTCTCAGATCAACAGCCGCTGTGGCAGGGCTTTCAAATAGCAAAACCGTACACCCGGTTATGGCCTCAAAATCTGAAACATGACCTACTTTTATTCCTTCGATATCAGTAATTGATCCCATTAGGTACTATTCTAAATCAATATTGCCGTTTTCCAAATTCTAAATTTTGACTACCCCGGGCGTTACTTGACAGGATATGATAATCAGCTAGAATCATTCTCGTTTTGAGGTTATTGGGGGTTAGAGATATTTGTGTAAATAACCCAATACGACTTCAATATATATCCTTTACTCACCCCAGTAATTATGAATAAAAATGTGTATCTTCATAATGTGTGTCTTCATATTATTAAAACGGAGATGACAAAATTTGTGTGGTGGTATGAATAACCGCATGATTAAAGTGTTTGGGGTTGGTTGTATAACAAATGGTTGTATAATAAAAATGCCTAGAGCAAAATTAATACCCATAATACTGCTGATACTCTTACTCTTTTCATCAGAATATGCTTTTGCTATTACTGATGCAAGGGATGTAAAGGATATAGGTATAGATGAAAAACTAGGGGATTTGATACCTGGTGAAATAGTCCTTGTAGACGAAAATAATGAGCCTGTGGTTTTTAAAAACTTGTTATCTAACGACACACCCACAGTCTTGAATCTTGTCTATTACAGTTGCCCTAGGCTCTGTAATTTCGCCACGGATGGAT
>PVMS01075099.1_pt1 | contig 13401 bp, 11 predicted proteins | sample 1853461 | NCBI WGS metagenome assembly PVMS01 (sample SAMN08582032, study PRJNA380276) | Marine sediment metagenome, whole genome shotgun sequencing project. | isolation source: ocean sediment barecode stripped | collected 2017 | reverse complement strand
CAGCGCCTGCCAGCTCATCTACTCCAGGAGCTACGCCAATGTGGGTATCCAGGAGATTTGCAATCTGGCCGAGGTGCAGAAGGGAAGCTTTTACCATTTTTTCCGGTCGAAGCGCGACCTCACTCTGGCGATGCTGGACCATTTTCAGGAATTTTCCGAGGCCCACATGATGCAAGCCTTCGCGCCGGAGATTCCGCCGCTGGACCGTTTCGATCGCTTTGTGCAACTGGGTTATGAAGAACAGAAAAAACTCAAGGAAGAAACCGGCCACATGCCGGGCTGTCCGTTTTCAAATTTAGCCAGCGAGCTGAGCACTCAGGATGAGGTCATCCGCGCCAAACTCGATGGCATTTTCCAGGACATGATCGCTCCCTTCGAACAGGCGCTGAGGGATGCCATCGCTGAGGGGCTTATTCCAGAGTCCGATGTCACGACCACGGCGGAGGGGATTTTCGCCTATTTCGAAGGCATCGTACTTCTGGCAAAAACTCGTAACGATCCGGAACTGCTCTTGAAACTCGGGCCTAACGCGGTTCGCATCGCGTATGTCCCCAGCGAACCCAGCGAAAAAATTTAAGGGAGAACCCCTTATGAAAAGTTATGGGATCCCCCTCATCCCAGCCCGTCGCACTGTGTAGGCTCCCTCCAGGGGAGCACACGCGGTGTGACGGAATTATTTTATTACCCATCAAGATAAGGAAAACTCATGTCGACGCAATACGGAAACGGAAATGGGAACGGGAGCGCATTCGCCGAGGCGGTGATCCGCTTTCGCTGGCTGATAGTGGTCGCCACGCTCGCAATTGTGGCGGTGACGGCAAGTGGAGGCAAGTATTTGACTTTCTCCACCGACTACCGCGCCTTCTTCAGTGAGGATAACCCGCAACTGAACGCTTTCGAAGCTCTGCAAAACACGTACTCCAAAAACGACAACGCCATGATCGTGCTTAAGCCCAAGAACGATAAGGTTTTCACACGCGAGTTTCTGGCGGTGGTCGAGGAGGTCACGAAAGCAAGCTGGCAGGTCCCCTACTCCACTCGCGTCGATTCGGTGACCAACTTCCAGCACACCTGGGCCGACGGCGACGACTTAGTGGTCGAGGACCTGGTGGTGGACGCGCTCAATTTATCCGATGCGCACCTCAAGCGCGCTAAAGAAGTTTCGCTCAAGGAACCGCGGTTGATCGACCGGCTGATCAACGACAAAACGGATATCACCGCAGTGAACATCACTGTGAGTATGCCGAACAAGCATGTGGGCGAAACCACGGAGGTCGTGTCTTTCGTTCGCAACATGGCGGACCAAATTCGTGCCGACCACCCGGAGGTGGAGGTCTATCTGACCGGCCTGGTATTCATGAATAACTCGTTCAACGAAGCATCGCAGATGGACATGCAAACGCTGGTGCCGATCATGTACCTGCTGGTCATCATAATCATGATAGCGGTTTTGCGTTCACTGTTGGCGACGCTCGTCACGGTGGTGGTCATCGCCTTTTCAATCGTCACTGGCATGGGACTCGGAGGATGGGCGGGTATTGCGCTGACACCAGTTTCTGCCAACGCGCCGACGATCATTCTGACTCTGGCGGTGGCGGATAGCATCCACATCCTGATCACTTTCTTCCACGAGATGCGGTTGGGCAGAACCAAGAACGAGGCGATCATCGAGTCTTTGCGCATCAATCATCAGCCGGTATTCATCACCAGCCTGACAACGGCAATCGGATTCTTGAGTTTGAACTTTGGCGATTCACCTCCATTCTGGCATTTGGGCAACATCGTCGCCATGGGAGTGATGTTCGCTTACCTATACTCGGTATTTTTTCTGCCGGCGATGATGGCGATCCTGCCTATCAAGGTAACCGCCAAGGAGCAGAGCCGCACCGAAATTATGGACCGCTTCGCCGATTGGGTGATTCGTTTCCGCAAACCACTTTTCTTTAGTACGCTGGGGATCTTCATCGTGCTGGCGGCACAGATTCCAAGAATCGAAATCAACGAACATTTCAATGAGTATTTCGACGCTCGCTACCAGTTTCGTCTCGATAACGATTACGTCACGGATAACCTCACCGGCTTCGAGTCGGTTGAGTATTCCCTCAGTGCTGGGGAGTCGGGCGGCATCAGTAATCCGGAATATCTGGCGACGCTGGAAAAATTCGGCAATTGGTTTCGTGAGCAACCGGGGGTGATGTATGTGAGCATTTTGACGGACACGATGAAACGCCTGAACAAAAATCTGCACGGCGATGATGAATCGTTTTATACCATTCCGCAAGAGCGGGAACTGGCGGCGCAATATTTATTGTTATACGAGCTATCTCTGCCTTTCGGCCTGGACTTGAACAATCAGATCAATGTCGACAAGTCGTCAACACGCTTCACGGCGATTATGGAGAGCGTTTCAACACAATATATTTTAGAACTTGAGGACAAGGCTCAGGAATGGTTAAAAAACAATGCACCTGAAAGCATGGGCAGTGTCGGGGCAAGCCCGATGATCATGTTTTCGCATATTGCCAAGCGTAATCTGAAAAGCATGTTCGCCGGAACCATGCTGGCCCTGTTATTGATTTCCGCCATTCTTATGATTGTGCTGAAAAGTGTGCGCATCGGCTTGATCAGCCTCATTCCGAATCTGGTACCAGTGCTCCTCACTTTTGGGGTTTGGGGGCTGGTTTTCCGCGAGGTCGGTTTTGCCGTGGCGGTAGTCGCGCCGGTGGCACTGGGAATCATTGTCGATGACACGGTGCATTTTTTGAGTAAGTACGTTCGGGCCAGACGCGAACAAGGCAAATCTGCCGAAGAGGCCGTGCGCTACTCGTTCCATACCGTAGGCACCGCGCTTTGGGTCACATCGTTGATTCTGATTGCTGGATTTTTGGTATTATCTTATTCGGGATTTCGCATGAACGCACATTTGGGACTCATGACTACGATCGCCATCGTATCGGCATTGGTGGCGGACTTTTTGTTCCTGCCGCCATTGCTTATGAAACTGGACAAAGGCCATTTTACTGATCCAAACACTGATATCGCGGCTCAGTCCACTGCGAATTTACCTCGATAATTTAGGAGTAAACATGAAACAGCTAATAACAATTCTATTCATTATAATATTCCTGTTTCCGGGATTTGCAATTGCCGAGAGCCCGGAAGAAAAAGGCCTGGCGATTGCCCTGGAAGACGATAAGCGCGATAACGGTTTTGGTGATTTCACTGCCCGGATGGTTATGGTCCTGAAAAACAAACACGGTGAAGAAAGCTCCCGGTTCATCCGTAATAAAACTTTGGAGGTTAGCGGCGATGGTGATAAGTCGCTGAATATTTTTGATAAACCACGGGACATCAAAGGAACCGCTCTGCTCAACTTTTCACACAAAACCAGAACAGACGATCAATGGCTCTATCTGCCGGCTTTGAAGCGGGTCAAGAGGATCAGTTCGTCGAATAAATCCGGGTCGTTCATGGGCAGTGAGTTCGCTTATGAAGATGTCACCAGTCAAGAGGTGGAAAAGTATACTTACAAATGGATTCGCGACGAAACCATGGATGGCAAGGAGTGTTTCGTGTTCGAGCGTTACCCGACTTATAAAAACTCCGGCTACACCCGGCAAGTGGTGTGGCTCGATAAAGCAGAATACCGCCTGATCAAAATCGATTTCTATGACCGTAAAAACTCACCGCTGAAAACCCTGGTGTATCGCGGTTACAAGCAATATCTCGATCAATACTGGTATCCGGATGAAATGCACATGGTCAATCACCAAAGCGGCAAAAGCACGCTTTTAGTATGGAGCGAATATAAATTTCGCACTGGTTTGAAAGATAAGAACTTCAATAAAAATAGTTTGAAGCGGGCACGCTAGCGGAGTAGCCTCCGCGGGCAATATGAACGAGAGATACTTTTTAATTGCGCGAAATACTCAAGCAGACATTGATTTTTTTCAATTTAATCCATCACACGAAAATACACTATCGTAAAAGGCTTAATGATTCCACCTAAGAAAACTATCTTCGACCAATTGCCCCTGACGGCGAATCAGTGGGCACTGGTATTTTTTCTGATAGCGCTGTTGTTTCCCCGGCCCAGCCACAGCGGCGAATTTGAAATTTCTGGATATGTTTCAGGCGAGGCACGCATTTTTGCCAACAGCGCCATTCATCCTGGACAAGAAGACCACTCCGCATCGTTTGCGATGCAGCCTGAATTTTATTACGAACTGGAGGATGGCAGTAGTTTCCTCTTCACTCCGTTTTACCGGCTAGACAGCGCCGACAAGGAACGCACGCATTTCGATGTGCGCGAACTTTCTTACCTGGGACTGTTTGAAAACTTCGAAGTTCGCGCCGGTGTCCGTAAAGTCTTTTGGGGCACAACCGAGGTTCTGCATCTGGTGGACATCATCAACCAGACCGACCTTGTGGAAAATGGGGACGCCGAAGAAAAGCTGGGTCAGCCAATGCTCAACATTTCCACGGTACAGGACTGGGGCACTTTGGATTTATTCATGTTGCCATATTTTCGCGAGCGAACCTTTGCCGGGCGCAGTGGGCGACTACGCGGATCATCCGTCGTCGACACCGATCAGGTGCGTTATGAAAGCGCTGCGGAAGAATGGCATACCGACTGGGCGATTCGCTACAACAATGTTTTTGGCGATGTTGATCTCGGCCTCTACCATTTTTATGGCACCAGCCGCGACCCTACCCTGCTCCCCGGATCGGATGCCGACGGCAATAATATTTTCATCCCGCTCTATGAACAGATCAACCAGACCGGGCTGGATGTATCTTACGTAATCGGCGAATGGTTATGGAAAACCGAAGCTCTCTATCGCACAGGTCAGGGTGCAGATGATTATTTCGCCTGGACCGGCGGATTTGAATACACGTTCACCCGCGCTTTTGATAGCGCGATGGATATTGGCATCGTCCTGGAAGGCATGTACGATGACCGTGGCAATGACGCCACCACGCCATTTGAAAATGATATTGCCCTGGCGTTCCGCTTCGCGCTCAACGACGCCGCCAGTACGGAGGCCTTATTCGGGTTAGTCCAGGATGTGGGCACAGATTCCAGATCACTGTTTCTGGAAGCCAGCCGACGGTTCGGTGATCAGTGGAAACTAAGTCTTGAAATTCGGGCTTTTTTGAGTCAACCTGAATCTGATGTTCTCTTTGGCCAACGTGACGATGAGTTATTGCAAATTGAAATGTTTTATTATTTCTAGCGGACAACGGAAATAGGAGCTAGATATGCAGTTACTTATGCAAAACGCCCAAGCAAATTATAAATGTGCGCAATGAGGGTTAAAGTTGCAGGCGTATTCCCTAATGATTAATTCTTTACGCGAGCAAATATTGCCTACCTCGTAGAAAACTAGTATTTTAGGAGAACTCCTGATTCAGGCCGCATTATGTTAAATTCACTTTCCCGCCAACGAAATTTTTTTCTGTCCGCTGTCTTGGCGTTCGCAGTTAGTTATGCGCCAACGACCATCGCCAATGCAACACCCTTCAATCATCTCGTCGAAGAAAAAGCATTCCTCGAAAAAACTTACGGCATTAAAAATTTCGAATGTTTTCCTTTCACAAATGATATTGGCGATCATCAACAACAGGCCCAGCTGATTGCAAACTGTCTGACGGGAACACTCACACTGAAAAATGCTCTGGCGAAACTGGAGAAACCGGGTTACCAGACGATCGGTATCAGCAAACGGTTTTTACGCACCGGAGGTTTCCACACCATTCTGGTCCCCTGGGACGCAACGCTCACGGAAATGGTGGCGTTTCTCGATCACCCGGTGGGCCGGGAAGAACGTAGCCAGTTATTCGATCAAGTGGCGGCATTAAAAAAACAAATTCAAGCCAAAATTAGAATCCTCCAGTTGTATTGCGCTCTGAACATTTCCAATGATGACTGCATTAAAGGTTATCAAAATTTAGCCGCAGCTTTTCTGAGTAAGAGGCTCATTAATAAACAATGGCGGAAAATTAAAATCGTCGAAGCGCACAAACCACAACCGGACCCTTATACCCTGGCGCTCGGGTTCAACGACCCACCAGAGACCATGCGGCAACGAATCTTGCGAGATGTTGGAGCCGACTGGGAGTTGCGTAAAAAAACTTACGCGGAGATTCAGTCGCGCTTTGGCACCGCTTTAAAGGAAACGCTGCAATTGGCAAACCTGTTTTGTACGCCGGATCTTAATCATGAGGAGTGTGTTCAGGGAGCAGAAAACCTCTATAAGGCCAGCGAGGATTCCAAGTTGCAGGAGGGCGTTTGGGGCCAGGTAACTCTCAACCGTTTTAATACTCTGGTTGTAGACGATTATAATTTAAACCTACGATTCGACCTGGCTGGCAAGGCCATCGCCGCACACCTTAAATTAAAACCAAGCGCTCAGGAAACCACATCCAATACGGTCCTGGCAGAAAAACTGGAAAACCGCACAAAAAACAATCCCAGTAGGTTACGGGCAGTTTGTGATCTCGAAGGGTTACGCTCCGAGCTTTGTGTCAGAGGTTTCCAAACCTTCATCGAATTTATCAGTAATAATCGCGATTATCAGGTGGGCAAACCATGGGGGACTCTCATGTTCATCGATGGATCGCAATTGGCGAGGGTCAACTTCGCGCTCAATTCTTCTTCAAGAAACACCTACCTTTATATAGACGCAGACAGCAGTCTCGCTGAACTCGCGAATTTCCTGGATAAAGTGGCGAAAAAATAAGCGGACCATGCCCGCTCCCGTGGGAGAGGAATGATCATTGCGTGCTTGAGCAATAACACTTTCAAGCCTTTTACAATTAAGGATTTTTTATGTGACGACTTCGGTTTGCCTGGCCGCTTGCGAAATGAGCAAATGGCAGGTGTCATAATCCTTGTTGGTAAGAACCACTTGCCGACCCAGACATTTGTTGACATTGATAACGATAGGAGCCAGCAGGTTGGCGGTTATATCCTGATAGTTCTTCGGCACGGTCACAATGACACGGATCAGGAGGGAGTGGTCCGCTTCCACTTCCAATTGACGTTGCTCCTCGTCGCTCAGCACGACAGTATAATCGGGAACATAAGCATAGGGGTCAGCGAGGATAAACGCTAATTCCGAAACGGTGAGCGACTGTAGCCATTCCAGAGGGCTTTCCATATCTGAATTGAATGGCAGCACACCAAACAAATTATGGCCTTCAAAACCATAGAGACCATCCTTAAAATGGATGATCTGATTATCCAGCAAATCGATAGAGCCAAACCGGGTGGTATCGTATTTCATTTATCGGGATTATTTTTGGCGAGTTGGGAAACTTTTTCCAAGTCCAATTCGCCCGGGGAAGCGGCAGATTGATTTTCGTTCTTGATTCTCAAAAAAACCTCTTCGCGATAGATTTTAGTTTCTTTCGGGGCTTCGATTCCAATTCGTACATTCTTGCCCTTTATATCTATAACGGTTATTTTGATATCTTCATTAACTTTTATGCTTTCGCCAATTCGTCGTGTAAGGACCAGCATGGGTGGATTCCGTTCCGATAAATGTCCTGCATTGGGTATTATTTGAGTATGGGCAAATTATATCAGAATAAATTCAATAATTTAAATATATTATCTCTTCACCAGAGATTGACAGCCAGCTATGTTTATGATACTTTTCGCTACTTCCTACATGATGCATCTGGAAACCCTGCGAGGGTAGCTCAGTCGGTAGAGCAGAGGACTGAAAATCCTCGTGTCGGCGGTTCGATTCCGTCCCCTCGCACCACTCCTAGCCGGAGGGGCAGTTTGCTCACGACGTTCAAAATTTTCTGGTTTGGCTCAAACTTTCTTGTTGAATCCGCACCACTTTCTCACTTGAAGGACAGTTAGTTCACGGTGAGCAGAACCTCAGGGGTTTCAATTCAATCCCCCTTCTTTAATTCACCTCAGTCAAAACCAAAAAAGCGTACCGGGGGATGCAATCTTGTCTGGTGTCTTACGCGCCTTACAGCTCTGCTCAAGGCCTTCTCCATGTCAGCTGTCGGGCAGTGTGTGGGAGTTTATTTTCTCCTTGAACACACAGCCATAGATTGTTTGACTATTCGGCACGACCAACGATATTTCTCGTTCATTTCGGGAATGGAGGCACTCCACTTTCCTGCGAACCTTGTCTGCTAAATTCCCGAAACTTTTTGTTTGCCAACGAATCTAAATTATTGCATTAATAGACCGCCTGTCTAGTGAGAGATTATTGGGCAGGCGGTTTGCTATTTTTTCTATATAAATCAGAGTTGGAACTTTTAAGGAAAGTACTATGGATCTATATGATGAAATCAATGCCCTGCTGGAAGAGATCAGGGCAGAGAACGACGCTTACAAGAATGCCGAAGGACCTGAGGATCAGGTCGAAGCACTGAAGGATATGATGGATGTCTTCATGCAGGGCACACACAAAGTTCGGGAAAAAATTGATACTTTTAATGACCGACGATGGCAACGCTGAACGCGCTGATTATCAATGGATAATCAGCGTTTTCAGTTTCGGTAAACTTTGTTTCTTTTCCGCTTCGTTAGCAGAGTCAGTATCAATCGGGTTTTTCATAAAATCAATGTATTCCAGGTTCACCAGAATCTTCGATTGCAGAATAGCGTTCAACCCTTTTGGTCCGATGTTATTGCTGTAAATTTCCAGCCTCTTAAGATTTTTCAGATGCGGCGAATTGGCGATTGCCATAGCGCCCTTGTCAGAAATCTGGTTGCCACCAAGATCAAGATAGGTCAAACCGTTCAGATTAGCCGATTGCATCAACTCTTCCACACCCTTATCGGTGATGTGGTTGCGCATCAGGTTCAACTCTTTCAAGTGGGTCAGGTTTGCCGAATGGGCAATACTACTGGCTCCCGAATCGGTTAAACCGTTTTCCCACAACGACAGCTGTTCGACATGCTTGAAGGTAGCCGACTGCGCAATGATTTTGGTTCCTTCGTCGCCCAGGCGATTGCGCTTCAATGCTAATGAAACTACATTTTTATGTTCAGGAGATTGGGCGATGAACTCGATACCCTTCACACCAACCATTGAATTGTTGAGATTGACTCCCGCGCCATCTTCGCTGGTCCGCTCTTTAATATGAGCGGGGATATCTTTCGGTGGACCCGTGCGTCGGCTATAACCATGTTTTCCGCCGTGGCCACCACCATGACCGGATTTTTTACCGGCAGGATGCTTCACTGCCTCGGCTCCGTTGTCGGCCCCCTGCTCGGACCCGTGTTTTTCTGAACCATGAGCCCAGGCTTGTTGAGAAAACATCAACAGAACCACCACTGCAAAAGATACTTTCAAAAAATTGCGCATATTGATAACTCCCACTCAAAGATTTCTGACACAGCGAAACCCGACATAATGCATCCGCTGGTTTGGCAAGGACTTGCCTCGGACCGTCGTCCGCGCAAGATCCATATTGGAAAACCAGGATCCCCCGCGAATGACTCTCAGCGTTTCACCATACATTCCATTCTTAAACTGATTGCCGGCATACGGCAAAAACCAACTTTGGGTCCACTCCCAAACGTTACCAGACATGTCCATCACGCCGTACGGGCTCTGACCTTCAGGGAAGGTCCCCACAGGCGCCGTATAACGAAACTGGTCCTTGGTTTTGCCACGAATATTAGCTTTCAAAGGATCCGGCGCATCTCCCCAGGGATAGTTTCTGGAGTCTGTTCCTCGCGCCGCTTTTTCCCATTCTGCTTCTGTAGGCAAACGTTTGCCCGCCCATTGGCAGTAGTCTGCCGCGTCCTGCCAGGTCATACCGACAATGGGTTGCTTCGGCTGATTGTATTTTTCGTCATCGATAAACTTCGGTGCCGCCGCACCTGTTTGCTCAATATAATTTTTGTACTTGGCTACGGTGATTTCGTATTTATCGATGTAAAATGCATCCAGTTTCACCACATGGTCCGGGGTCTCTTCCTGATAATACTCCAGCGATTCAGAGAAAAACCTGCTTGCCGCCCAGTGGATACTTTCCTCCGTACTGCCCATGGTGAATTCACCGCCCGGGACCAATACCATGCCCTCGGGATGGGAACCTTCGCTAACAGACCCAGCGATGGACACTCCCACCGACAGGCAAAAAATTATCGTCCCCGCAATTTGCCACATACCATCAGCCACCAAGCGTAATAGCCTTATCGTTACTGAGGGATCATTCCTGTTTTGCGCGCGTATTCGAAAATATTTCCCGCTTCGATGATCTCGATCACCTCACCCAGCGAATTCAGCGAATAATCTTTCCCGGTGGTTTTATTTTTCAGCAGGTTGTTTTCCAGATCGATCAACAAGTCATCGCCCGTGCGAATTTCCTCGGTCAATATGTCAACAGACTCAAAGGGAATAAAGAATCCGCCGTCCACCGAGTTACGATAAAAAATCCTCGCATAGGAAGGTGCAACCACCGCCTGAATACCAGCGATTTTCATACACGCCGGAGCGTGTTCGCGGGACGATCCACAACCGAAGTTATTACCACCTATAATGATTTTGAATTCCGACTCATGTTTACCTTCCGCAACAAAAGGCGTATTGCCATCTGGCAGACCAGCACCATCTGCAGGAACACCCGACAGGGCATACTTGCCATAATTCAATCTCTCTACCGGATCGGTGAGGCTATACACCAAATGTTCCGCCGGAATGATCTGGTCTGTATCCACGTTATTGCCCAGTACGTAAGCTTTTCCTTCAATCGTTTTTTTCATCGTTACTGTCTGTCATCCACTTTAAAATAGTTAAACTTTTTAAATAATTATTACTCGAAACCATAAGTTCGCCACTAATCTTTTAAAAATTCCCTTGGGTCCGTGATGTGCCCGGTCAATGCCGAAGCCGCCGCAGTATACGGGGAAGCCAGGTAGACCTGTGATTGTTTCGATCCCATCCTGCCGGGGAAATTACGATTCGTGGTCGAGATCACCACCTCGTTCTGGCTCGTCCGACCAAAAGTATCTTTAGGTCCGCCAAGACAAGCGGCACAGGAAGGCTCACCCATGTAAGCGCCCGCTTCCTCAAAAATACTCATGATGGTCTGGCCGTCCAAAGTTTTTGTACGCAGATCATTTTCAACCTCACGCGTCGCCGGAACGATGAAAGTATCAATCTTGACTTTTTTACCCTTCATCAGTTTTGCCGCCGCCAGAAAGTCGGTGAACTTGCCACCGGTACACGATCCAATATAAGATCGGTCCAGTTTGACATCGACCACCTCGCTCACTACAGCTTTGTTGTCTGGGGAATGCGGTTTGGCAACCACCGATTCCATGTCGTCCGCGACATAAGTCTTTTTGTAATAATATTTCGCGTCTGGATCAGACTTATAGATGGTGAACGGCTTGTCGGTTCGTTGTTTGACGTATTCTTCTGTCACTTCATCAGCCTCAATGACCGCATTTTTCCCGCCGCCTTCGATAGCCATGTTGCAGAGCGTCATGCGTTCTTCCATCGACAAATTCATGATCGCATCGCCCACCCATTCCATAGTGCGATAAGTGGCGCCATCGACACCGATATCGCCAATGACCTGAAGGATGACATCCTTCGCCATGATATGTTTCGGGAAGGTCCCGGTGAATTCGAAACGCATGGAATCTGGAACTTTCACCCACAATTTACCAGTCCCCAGAATGAAGGCCGCATCCGTATTACCGATGCCGGTGGAAAACATACCGAAGGCTCCCGAGGTACAGGTATGGGAATCCGTCCCAAACAGCACTTCACCCGGACGGTTATGGCCTTCCTGAGCCAAAGCCAAGTGGCAAACGCCTTTATAATTATCTGTTCCCACATCGTAATAATAAGGGAGGTCCTGCTCTTTGGCGAATTCGCGCAGAATGTCGATATTGCGATTGGCGTGCTCATCGGCAGTAAAAACGTAATGATCTGGAATGATCACCAGCTTCTCAGCGTCCCAGACTTTCGCATCCTTACCAAACTGTTCCTTGAAAATTCCTATAGTTCCGGGGCCACAAACATCGTGCGTCATTAGAACATCGACATCCACCCAGATATTGTCACCAGGACTGACGGACTCTTTACCCGCGTGGGCCGCCAGAATTTTTTCCGTAATTGTCATTGCCATGAAAATATTCTCCAAATTTTAAAAAGCGAATTCAACTTCGCTTACATATAGATACAAAATTTAAGGGCCTGACGGTATTATTGCTCCAGCAAGCTATGACCTTTTCCCACTGAGCGGGGCCCAGGCTTCAGTATTGGACGCTTACACCGTTAAGAAATGAGCGCTACAATAATATTAGCGTTGAACTAAAACAGTCCTTTATTAAGGACTATTATGAGAGCAAACTCGAAAAATATCATATTGTAGAGGCCTCACTTAAAATAACACTTAATTTTGTCGGTACGAATAAAATTTTGGTTATAATTGATAAATAGGGGCAGTTTAGCCCCGATTTCTAGAGGAAAACCCCTCAAACCATATCAACCTGAATGAAAGACCTAATCGCAAGCAGACGGGTTATCAAGCTGAGAGATTTCATATGATTGCGCTGATCCGGGAAACCATTGATCGTCTACTCTATAGGATTCCAGAGCGACCGCGCCAGATTCAAATAGAAATCACCAACCGCTGTAATATGGATTGCCTCATGTGCCCGCGCGAGGTGATGGACATTGAACTGGAGCATATGGATTGGGAAAAATTCACTGCGGTGGTCGATCAGCTGACGAATCGGGAGGACATCACCCTCACCGGCTGGGGCGAACCATTTCTGTATCCCAGTATATTCGACATGGTCGCCTACTGTAAAGAACGTGGCCATCGGGTGATGATCACGTCAAACGGTCTGTTCAGCAAAACCAGCCTGGTCGATGAAATCCTGAAAGCCGATCCAACCACCCTTACCTTCTCCATCGACAGCATCAAAGGCACCCTGGAATACGGCCATACCAGCACCAAAGTGCTGGAGAACCTGGAAGCCATCGCCAAGGGAAGAAAAAACGGCAGTCCGGCGCTTCGACTGCAAGCCACCCTGCACGCAGATAGCGAAGAGGATCTATACGATGTTATCCGCTTTGCCGGCAAAACCGGATTCGAAGTGGTCAACATCGGCCGGATCGATCGGAAATACGATAAATCGCTGGAGAGGCCCGGCCCGCTCGAAGAAGCGCGGATTTTCGCCGAGGCGGACCGCATCGCAAATGAGGAAGGCGTGCAACTCGACTGGTTGCAGTATTCCGTATCGCACGGACTCACCAAGCTGGCCTACCGATTGCTGAAGAAAAAACTGCATCGCTCTGGACGCTATTGCCTGAAAACTTTCGATTATGCCTACGTGACCCACGAAGGCAACGTCACTCCCTGCTGTTTATTGCCGGAAGCCAAAATGGGCAGTATGCT
>PVMS01010743.1_pt1 | contig 13406 bp, 8 predicted proteins | sample 1853461 | NCBI WGS metagenome assembly PVMS01 (sample SAMN08582032, study PRJNA380276) | Marine sediment metagenome, whole genome shotgun sequencing project. | isolation source: ocean sediment barecode stripped | collected 2017 | reverse complement strand
TAGTTAAGAAAGGATTAGGATTTTGCCTACACCAGCGAAACAGCAAGCCATTGATGAATTGAACGACGTGTTCACCCGCGCCAAGTCTGCGCTTCTGGCGCACTATCACGGTATCTCGGCGGAGGATATGACAGTACTCCGTAGGCATATGAGGGAGCGCGCGGTAGATTTTCGGGTGATTAAGAATACCCTGGCCAGGAAAGCAGTGAAGGGCACGTCCCTTGAGGTTTTGGAGAATGATTTTAAGGGCCCCGTTTCTTTGTTGGTGAGTTTTGACGATGCGGTGGCTCCCGCCAAGGCTCTTTCTGATTATGCCAAGTCGGGTGTCGAAAAAAGCCCCGATGTGGTGGCCGGAATTGTTGAAGGAAAACAGGTGTCGCCAGCGGAAGTCAAGGCGTTGGCCGATCTGCCTTCCAAGGAAGTTTTACTTTCCCAGATGTTGTCCGTTATGAACGGACCCACCACCAATTTTGTGGGTGTGTTTAGCTCTCTGTTGCGCAAATTGGTGGGAACGCTGGATGCAATCAAGGATAAAAAAGCCCAGGGTTGACCGAATAGGCCGGTCGGAGGGCTGAGATATATTTTATAAACGGTTTGTTTTGATTTTAAGTTGAGAAAGGAGTTCGAGATGGCTGTAACAAAGGACGAAGTTGTTTCTTTCATCGACGGTATGTCGGTTCTGGAGATGTCTGAGTTTGTAAAGGAATTGGAAGAGAAGTATGGGGTCACTGCGGCTGCGCCGACCATGATGGCCGCTGCGCCAGCCGGTGGAGAAGCTGCCACTGAGGAGAAGACGGAATTTGATGTTGTTCTCACCGCCATAGGTGACAAAAAGATTCAGGTGATCAAGGAAGTACGCGCAATCACCAACTTGGGTTTGAAAGACGCCAAAGACCTGGTAGAGGGTGCCCCGAAAGCAGTTAAAGAGGGTGTCAAAAAGGAAGAAGCCGACGAGATCAAGGCAAAGATCGAAGCGGCGGGTGGATCTGTCGAGATCAAGTAATACGGTCTCGTGCGGATTTACATTTGTTTTTGGCAGGCGTTTATTAATTCAACCCAGGGAATCTAAAACCTTATGACAAAAACAACCACCGAGCGGACGCAAGTCAATCCTACGCCCAGGTTGAATTTCTCAAAAATCCCAGCAGTAATTGAGATCCCCAACCTGATCGAGATTCAGGTCAAGTCGTTTGAGTATTTTTTGCAAGAGGGAGTTGCGCCCGAGAAGCGGAATCTCCAGGGATTGGAGGAAGTGTTTAGTGATGTCTTCCCGATCTCCGACCTGAATATCAACGCCCGTCTGGAATATGTGGGTTATGAAGTAGGCGTATGGGAGTGCGGGTGCGGCGAGTACAAAGAGTTAGGCGGCGTGGGTGTGATTTGCGAAACCTGCGGGCAAGAAGTTAACTATAAAGAGAAATTCAAGCTGAGCGAATGTCGGCAAAAAGGGCTGACGTATTCTGATCCGATCAAGATCATGGTGCGTATGGTTCTGTTTGACCGCGAACGCATTGGTGTGTCTGCCCGTGTCCTGAAGGAACTCCCCGGAAAATACATTGTAGAAGAGGTGAAGCACCCGAAGACCGGGAAATCGTTTATCCCAGCCCGAACTTTGATCGACTCCAAAATCGTAGAACTTCTGGACAAAGAAAAAATTCCTGAAGTTGTGATCAACTCCGTTCGGGAAGTGAAAGAGCAGAAGATTTTTCTTGGGGAAATGCCGGTCATGAGTCTGACGGGCACCTTTATGATCAATGGCGTGGAACGGGTTATCGTCAGCCAGATGCATCGTTCCCCTGGCGCATTCTTTTCTCATGATAAAGGGAAGTCCCACGTTAGCGGTAAAATCCTTTTTTCCGCACGCGTTATTCCTGATCGCGGTTCCTGGTTGGATTTTGAATTCGACATCAAAGATATCCTGCACGTCAAAATTGATCGCCGGCGCAAGATGCCCGCCACGATTCTGCTCAACGCCTTTGGTATGAGCCAGGAAGAAATCCTTTCCGAGTTTTATCAGGTAGAAAAAATTTCGTGTACCCGTGATGGAAAATATTCCATGGGTGGGAAAGGCCTGATGGTCGGCATCAAGGTATTGGAGGATGTGGTGGATTCCAAGACCAATGAGGTGATCGTTAAATCCGGTAAATTAGTCGGCGTTCCTAATATCAAAAAGCTGGAGAGGATGTCTAAGTCTCCCAAGGTGGAGATCGATTCTGAAACTCTGATCGGCGCTATCCTCGCCAGCGACATCATCGACAAGGAGACCGGCGAAGTGATGCTGGAATCCAATACGGAGATCACTGCGGAGATTCTCGAACAGCTTCATGCGCAAAAAATATCTGAGTTCGGGATTCTGCATATCGACGAAGAAAGCCCGGACACAACGATTCGAGATACGCTAGTCCTCGGTAAGATCAAAACCCAGGATGATGCCATTCGCGAAATCTACAAACGTTTGCGTCCGGGAGATCCTCCGACCGCAGAAATCGCCAAAACATTATTCGCCAACCTGTTTTTCAATCCGAAGCGGTACAACCTTTCGGTGGTGGGGCGAATCAAGCTGAACCAGAAATTCAATCTCGATATCTCCGAGGATAACCGGCTGTTGACGCTTGAGGATGTTGTTTCTGTCGTCAGGTACATTGTCGGTCTTCGCAACGGAATCGGATCCATTGATGATATCGATCACTTGGGCAACCGGCGAGTTCGCGCCGTGGGTGAGTCTTTGGAAAACCAGTTCCGCGTCGGGTTGGTGCGCATGGAGCGCGCCATTATCGAGCGCATGTCCATTCAGGATCTGGAAGTTGCGATGCCGCATGACCTGATCAATTCCAAGCCCGTCACTGCGGCCATTAAAGAATTTTACGGCAGTAGCCAGCTTTCCCAGTTTATGGATCAGACCAATCCGCTGTCGGAGGTGACCCATAAGCGGCGGTTGAGTGCGCTGGGGCCAGGCGGATTAACGCGTGAACGCGCCGGGTTTGAGGTGAGAGACGTGCACCCCACACATTATGGCCGGATTTGTCCCATCGAAACGCCAGAGGGGCCTAACATTGGCCTCATTGCATCGCTCAGTACGTATGCCCGGGTCAACGATTACGGGTTTGTGGAAACGCCTTACCGTCAGGTGGCCAACGGCAAGGTCACCGATACCGTTGATTTCCATAACGCGATGGTCGAGGATAAGCACATCATCGCCCAGGCAAATGCGGAGCTTGATGATAAAAGCCGGTTTGTGAAGGAGATCGTGGATGCCCGGCAGGGTGGTGATTTCTTTCTTTCGCCTCGAGACAAAATCAGCCTGATGGATGTCTCGCCCAAGCAGTTGATCAGTGTGGCGGCCTCGTTGATTCCGTTTCTGGAAAACGATGACGCCAACCGGGCGTTGATGGGTTCCAATATGCAACGCCAGGCAGTTCCTTTGTTAAGGGCCGAAGCGCCATTGGTCGGTACCGGTATGGAAGGTATCGTTGCGCGTGATTCTGGAGCGGTGATCGTTGCGGAAGGCGATGGTGAAGTCATCAGTGCCGACGCGTCGCGTATTGTGGTCCGCTTTTCTGGAAAGGGGCGTGGCAATAATCGGGTGATGGATTCCAAAGTGGATATCTATGCCCTGGCCAAATACCAACGTTCCAACCAAAATACCTGTATTAACCAGCGACCGTTGGTAACGACGGGCGACAAGATCAAAAAAGGTCAGGTGATCGCAGACGGTCCTTCGACCGAAAACGGGGAGTTGGCTCTCGGGCGAAATATCCTGGTCGCGTTCATGCCCTGGGATGGTTACAACTTTGAAGACGCCATCGTTATCAGCGAAAAAGTCGTTAAGGAAGATATTTTCACGTCCATCCATATCGAGGAATTTGAAGTGGAGGCACGTGATACGAAACAAGGCAAAGAGGAAATCACCCGGGATATTTCCAATCTCGGGGAAGAGGCCCTCAGGAATCTGGATGACAGTGGGATCATTCGCATCGGCGCCCGTGTCAAACCCAACGATATTCTGGTAGGCAAGATTACTCCGAAAGGGGAAACCCAGCTGAGTCCTGAAGAAAAACTCTTGAAAGCCATCTTTGGTGAAAAAGCGGGAGACGTTCGGGATACGTCCCTCAGGGTACCGCCTGGCATTCATGGCATCGTCATCGATGTCAAAGTATTTTCCAGGAAGGGAATCGATAAGGATTCCAGGACCATTGCCATCGAGGAGGAGGAAATCGCCAAAATTGAAAAAGATTTTGGCGATGAAATCCAAATCGTGAAAAGTGAAACTGAGAAACTCCTGAGGGATATGCTGAAGGGCAAAACCACCAGCAAGTCCGTGACTATCGGCCGGAAAGAGCTGGCAAAGGGAACGGTACTGGATCTGGAGGTCATTGGGAAAATGACGTCCAAAGATATGGTGAAAATCCCAGTTAAGGATGTGGACCCGGCGACGATGCAGGAAATTGAGGACAGCAGTAAGAATCAAGTCCATATCCTCAAAACCATGATGAACGACAAGATCGAAAAGCTGAAGAAGGGCGACGATCTTGCTCCCGGCGTTATTAAGCTGGTTAAAGTGTTCGTTGCTATGAAGCGCAAGCTTCAGGTGGGCGATAAAATGGCCGGACGTCATGGTAACAAGGGTGTGGTATCCAATATTGTGCCCGAGGAAGATATGCCTTATCTCGAAGATGGCACTCCCTGCGAGCTCATTCTCAATCCTTTGGGTGTTCCTTCTCGAATGAACGTTGGTCAGATTCTTGAAACCAACATGGGTATGGCTGCCAAGGCGACGAATCAAAAAATAGCAACACCCGTGTTCGATGGCGCCAATGAAGAAGATATTCGGCGATTGCTGGCCGAGGGTGGGTGTTCCGCCACTGGAGAGCTGACCCTTTTTGATGGTCGGACCGGTCAGCCGTTCCGCCAGAAGGTAATGGTGGGATATATCTATATGCTGAAACTGCATCACCTGGTCGATGACAAAATTCATGCGCGTTCGACCGGACCCTATTCCCTGGTCACGCAGCAACCGTTGGGTGGTAAAGCCCAGTTTGGGGGCCAGCGGTTGGGAGAAATGGAAGTGTGGGCCCTCGAAGCCTATGGCGCCGCCTACACCCTGCAAGAAATGTTAACGGTCAAGTCCGACGATGTCGAAGGCCGGAAACGCATGTACGAAGCGATCGTCAAGGGCGATACCAATTTGGTGCCCAGCCTGCCGGAATCGTTTAATGTTCTGGTCAAGGAACTGCAGAGCCTGGCGATCGATGTGGAATTGATAGAAACCGCCAAGTAGGCGATCACGCCTTAGCAGGCGGCTCAAGTATATTGGGTCTTATTTATATAAACTTTATTTTAGGAGACCACGCTTGTGGATAACCTGAATTTTTTTGAGAAACCCAAAAATCCGATTATATTTGATGCGATGCGCATCCGACTGGCCTCTCCAGAAAAGATCCGGTCCTGGTCCTATGGTGAAGTAAAGAAACCTGAGACCATCAATTATCGGACGTTCAAGCCAGAACGGGACGGGTTGTTCTGTGCCAAGATTTTTGGTCCGGTGAAAGATTGGGAATGTAATTGCGGAAAATATAAACGCATGAAGTACAAGGGAGTTGTTTGTGAAAAATGCGGTGTCGAAGTCATTCTGTCCAAAGTGCGCCGGGAGCGGTTGGGCCATATTGAGCTTGCCAGTCCTGTAGCCCATATCTGGTTTTTCAAGGGACTGCCCAGCCGGATCGGTCACATCTTGGATCTCACTCTTAAAGAACTGGAACGCATCATCTATTTTGAAAATTATGTGGTGATCGACCCCGGTGAATCCGATTTTAAAGAAGGGCAACTGCTGACCGAGGCGGAGTACCGGGAAGCGGAACTCGAATTTCCGTTCGGATTGAAAACCATGGTCGGTTCCGAAGCGGTGATGGAGATGCTGAAGAACCTGGACCTTGATGCGTTAGCAGTCAAATTGCAGGAGGATCTGCTCAAAACCGCCTCTGTTCTGAATAAACGTAAATTTTCGAAGCGGTTGAAAATTGTCGAAGCGTTCCGTAAATCCGGAAACAAACCGGAATGGATGATCCTGCAGGTCGTTCCGGTCATTCCACCGGAGCTGCGTCCTCTGGTGCCCCTGGATGGCGGCCGGTTTGCTACCTCCGATCTAAACGATTTGTACCGCCGCGTTATTAACCGAAACAACCGGTTGAAACGCTTGCAAGAACTGAAAGCACCGCAGATCATCATCCGTAATGAAAAGCGTATGTTGCAGGAAGCCGTTTCGGCTTTGTTTGACAACGGCCGCCGCGGCCGTACCCTGCGTGGAACCAATAAGCGTCCCTTGAAATCTTTGAGCGACATGCTTAAGGGAAAGCAGGGCCGTTTCCGGCAGAACCTGTTGGGGAAACGTGTGGATTACTCCGGACGTTCCGTTATCGTGGTGGGTCCGGATCTGAAACTGCATCAGTGTGGATTGCCCAAGAAAATGGCGTTGGAATTGTTCAAGCCGTTCATCTTTAACCGGCTGGAGCAAAAAGGGTATGCCGCTACCATCAAAACTGCGAAAAAGATGGTGGAGCAGGAGCGTTCCGAAGTCTGGGAAGTGCTGGAGGAAGTGGTTCAGAAGCATCCCATTCTCTTGAACCGCGCTCCCACCTTGCATCGTCTGGGTATCCAAGCATTCGAGCCCATTCTGATCGAAGGCAAGGCCATCCGGGTTCATCCGCTGGTATGCACCGCCTTCAACGCGGATTTCGATGGTGACCAGATGGCAGTGCATGTCCCGTTGTCCATGGAAGCGCGGGTGGAAGCCAAGCTCCTCATGATGGCGCCCAACAACGTGTTGTCACCCTCCAACGGACGACCCATCGCCGTGCCCAGTCAGGATATCGTTCTGGGCAGTTACTATATGACCAAAATCCGAGGCGGCGCGCGCGGGGAAGGAAAAGTATTTTCCGGGCTCAGAGAAGTTCGTATGGCGTATGACCATGATGAATTGGATTTACAGGCCCGGATCATGATCCAACTGAACGGTCAACTGGAAGTGACCACCACGGGCCGGATTCTTCTCTATGAAGTGACACCGAAAGAATTGCCTTTTTCTCTGGTCAATCAGGAGATGAACAAAAAATCCCTTTCCGAATTGATCGGTGTCTCCTTCAAAGAAGTTGGACGGGAAAAGACGGTTGCGCTTCTGGATGCAGTTAAGGAAATGGGGTTCAAGTATGCCACCGAAGCGGGTCTTTCCATCTCCATTGACCAAATGCGGATTCCGAAGCAAAAGGATTCGCTCGTCCGGAAAGCCGAGGACGAAGTGCTCAAAGTGTACAAGCAGTACCGCGACGGTTTGATCACCAACGGCGAACGCTATAACAAGGTGATTGATATTTGGGCGCACGTCACTGAGAAGGTTTCCGAGGAAATGTTCCGGGAACTGGAAACCGAAGACGAGAGGATCGTTAAGGGTGAAGACAAGAAAGATTTCAACTCCCTATTCATCATGGCCGATTCCGGCGCCCGCGGTAGCTCTCAGCAGTTGCGGCAGTTGGCCGGAATGCGCGGTTTGATGGCCAAGCCCTCCGGTGAAATCATCGAAACTCCCATTACCGCGAATTTTCGTGAAGGGTTATCGGTAATTCAGTATTTCATCTCCACGCATGGTGCGCGAAAAGGGTTGGCAGATACCGCGCTTAAAACCGCGAACTCCGGTTACCTGACGCGGCGGTTGGTGGATGTAGCGCAGGATATCATTATCCTGGAAGACGATTGTGGCACTCTGCGCGGGATTGATATTTTTTCCCTTGTGGAAGCGGGAGAAATTATCCAGCCCTTATCTGAACGTATTTTGGGGCGGGTCGCTTTGGAAGACATTATCGATCCGTTTACCGGCAAAGTGTTGATCAAGGCCAACTCATTGATAGATGAAGAAGCGGTCGAGATCATCGAAAACGCAGGTATCGAAAAGGTGCGGATTCGGTCCAACCTGACATGTGAATCGCATCAGGGTTTGTGCGTCAAGTGTTACGGTCGGAATCTGGCCACCAACGATTGGGCTGAAATCGGTGAGCCGGTTGGAGTTATCGCCGCGCAATCCATCGGTGAACCCGGAACCCAGCTGACCATGCGGACGTTCCATATCGGCGGTACCGCCAGCCGGGTGGTTGAGCAGACCACGCTGAGCACTAAAAAAGGTGGGATTGTCAAATATGCAGGTATACGCACCCTTAAAAACCAGCGCGGCGAAATTATCGTTATGAATCGTAACGGGCATCTGTTGATTCAGGATGAGAATGGTCGTGAAAAGGAGAAATATTCCATCGTTTATGCCGCCAAGCTGAAAGTGGCCGATGGCCAGGAAGTTCAGCAGAGTCAGATTCTGGTGGAATGGGATCCTTACACCAATTCTATTTTGACGGAAGTGGATGGCACCATCGCGTTCGGCGACGTGGTTGAAGGTTTGACCATGAAAGAGGATTTCGATGAAATCACCGGCTTGTCCTCCAAGATCATCATCAGTCATCGGGACGAGAAAAAGCAACCCCGTATTTCGATCAAGGATGACAAAGGCGAGACGGTTCGAAGGTACCTGCTTCCCGCAGGCGCCCATATCAATGTAAGTGAAGGTGATAAAATCAATGCCGGTGACGTCATCGTTAAGATTCCGCGCGAGTCGGCCAAGACCAAAGATATCACCGGCGGTCTGCCCGGCGTCTCGGAGGTATTTGAAGCGAGGAAACCTCACGAACAGGCCACCATTACCGAAATCGACGGTAAGGTCAAGTTCGGTGGGTTCGTTAAAGGAATGCGCAAAGTCGTGGTCGTTAGTGATAGCGGCGAAGAGCGGGAGTATCTCATCCCGCGCGGAAAGCACATCAATGTTCATGAAGACGACGATGTGCTGGCGGGTGAACCCTTGATGGACGGAGCTTCCAACCCGCATGATATTCTCCGCATTCTGGGTGAAAATGAACTGCAGAAATATCTCGTGAACGAAGTGCAGGAAGTGTATCGCTTGCAGGGGGTTACCATTAACGACAAGCATATTGAGATCATCGTGCGGCAGATGCTCAGGCATTTGCAGGTGGAAGACCCAGGAGAGACCGATCTTCTGATAGGCGAGCAGGTCACCAAGAAGGTTTTTAACACCAAGAATCAGGCGGCGATTAAAGACAAGGCCAAACCGGCCCAGGGAATGCCCGTTCTGTTAGGGATTACCAAATCCTCCCTCAGCACAGAAAGTTTTATTTCTGCGGCGTCGTTTCAGGAGACCACCCGGGTACTGACCGAGGTGGCTGTCAGCGGTAAGGAAGACCGGCTCGTTGGATTGAAAGAAAATGTCATTATGGGGCGGTTGATTCCCGCGGGTACCGGTTGCCTGGCCTACAGCGGCATCCGAATAGAAGAACCGGAAACTGAAGAGGTGGAAGAGAAGAAGCCGGAGGAGGAAGCAGCCGCGCCAGTGGAATAAAATCAGAACTTTCCCCTTGACTCCAGCGCGTATGGTGATAGACTTCAAAGCTTTCCGTAGCAGGGAATATAATCTAAAAAAGCCAACAAAATCAATATGTTTTGTAGGTACGGGTTCCCGTATTTGGTGGGGAACCCTCGCGTAGAGAGGTATTATATTTTGCCGACTATAAATCAATTAGTCAAAACGGGCCGTAAAAGCCCGATAGTTAAAACGGGCAGCCCGGCCTTAAAACAATGCCCTCAAAAGCGAGGGGTCTGCGTTCGGGTGTATACATCTACGCCCAAAAAGCCGAATTCGGCTCTCAGGAAAGTTGCTCGTGTGCGTTTGACCAACGGCATGGAGGTGACCACGTATATCCCTGGAGTGGGGCATAATCTCCAGGAGCATTCCATCGTTTTGATTCGCGGTGGCCGGGTTAAGGATCTCCCCGGAGTCCGGTACCATGTGGTGCGGGGCTGTTTGGATACCCTGGGTGTCGACAATCGAAAGCAATCCCGTTCTAAATACGGGACAAAAAAGCCTAAACAGAATTGATTGGAAAGTTGTAATTTATGGCACGAAGACGAGAAGCGGATAAGCGGCAAATTTTACCCGATCCCAAGTTTAACGATATTCTGGTGGCCCGGTTCATCAATAACCTGCTGAAGAAAGGCAAGAAAAGCCTGGCGGAACGGGTGCTGTATACCGCGTTGGATAATATCGGAGAGAAACTCAAGGACGAGTCGGCGTTGGATGTCTTTAAAAAGGCGATTGATAATGCGGCTCCCATGTTGGAAGTCAGGTCGCGTCGTGTGGGTGGGGCAACCTATCAGGTTCCGGTAGAAGTCAGTCGGACTCGTCGCCAGGCTTTGAGTATTCGTTGGGTGATCGCCCATGCCAAGTCGCGTGCGGGTAGAACGATGGCGGAAAGGTTGACCGGAGAATTGCTCGACGCTTACAACAATACCGGGGGAGCTATTCGTAAAAAAGAAGACGTGCACCGCATGGCCGAGGCCAATAAAGCGTTTGCGCATTATCGCTGGTAATTTTTGGTCTAAGGAATAATGAGTAAGAAAATTAGTCTGGAAAAAATTCGGAACATAGGGATCATCGCGCATATCGATGCCGGGAAAACCACCACCACCGAACGGATTTTGTATTACACGGGTAAAAGTCACAAAATGGGTGAGGTGCATGATGGTAACGCCACCATGGACTGGATGGAGCAGGAGCAGGAACGGGGGATCACTATTACCTCCGCTGCCACCACTTGTTTCTGGAACGATCACCAGATCAATATCATCGACACCCCGGGCCATGTGGATTTTACCGCGGAAGTGGAACGCTCTCTGCGTGTGTTGGATGGTGCGGTTGGCCTGTTCTGTGCGGTTGGCGGGGTAGAGCCTCAATCGGAAACGGTTTGGCGCCAAGCCACCAAATACAGCGTGCCGCGTATTGGTTTTGTTAATAAAATGGATCGTGCAGGAGCTGACTTTCTGTCCTGTGTTAAGCAGATGCAAGATCGTCTGAAGGCTAATCCGGTGCCCCTGCAATTGCCGATCGGCGCCGAAAGTGAGTTTGTCGGGATGGTGGATTTGGTTGAGATGAAGGCTTACGTTTACCCGGAGAAAGACAACCCTAAGGGTGAAATTTATGAGGAAGCGCCGATTCCGGCTGGTATGGCCGACGAAGTGGCAGAGTATCGGGAAAAGCTGATGGAGGCGGTTTCCGATGTGGATGAAAGTATCATGGAAAAATATTTAGGCGGAGAGGACGTGTCTGTCGAGGATGTCAAAGCGGCGATCCGTAAGGGAACTCTTGAATTGAAGTTCACACCGATTTTGTGCGGAGCCTCTTTTAAGAACAAGGGCGTTCAGCAGCTGTTGGATGCGGTCCCTATGTATTTACCTTCTCCTCTCGATGTGCCGGCGATCAAGGGAATCAATCCCAACACGCAGGAAGAAGTGACCCGCAAAGCCGATGTAAACGAACCGGTTTCCGCGCTGGCGTTCAAAATTATGACCGATCCATTTGTCGGGCAGTTGGCATTTTTTCGGGTGTATTCGGGAGAACTCACGAGTGGTTCCTATATTTACAACTCCACCAAGAACGTGCGGGAACGTATCGGGCGTCTGATGCGGATGCATTCCAACAAGCGCGAGGAAGTCAAGACCGTCAGCGCTGGAGACATCGCCGCGGCCATCGGGTTTAAAAAGACCTTTACCGGCGACACGCTTTGCCCGGAAGACCATCCGGTAGTACTGGAAGCTATTACCTTTCCCCAGCCTGTTATTTCCGTAGCCATTGAGCCCAAATCCAAACCCGAGCAGGACAAGCTTTCCGATTGTCTCATTAAGCTGCAGCAGGAAGACCCCACCTTCGAAGTTAAAGTCGATCCCGAAACCAATCAAACCGTTATTTCCGGAATGGGTGAACTCCATCTGGAGATTCTGGTGGATCGCATGCGGCGTGAGTTTTCGTTGGACGTCAACGTCTCCAAGCCTCAGGTGGCTTTCAGGGAAACCATTACCAAAGCGGTGGAGCACGATTTCAAATACGTCAAGCAGTCCGGCGGCCGCGGTCAGTACGGACATGTAGAAATTTATGTGGAGCCCCGCAAGGCCGGAGAAGGATTTGAGTTTGTCAATAAGATCGTCGGTGGCTCCATCCCCAGAGAGTATATCCCTGCGGTTCAGAAGGGGATCGAGGAAGCGATGGCCCGCGGTATCCTCTGCGGATATTCCGTGGTCGATGTACGGGTTACCCTGAATGATGGGTCGTATCACGATGTGGATTCCTCGGAGATGGCGTTCAAAATCTGCGCATCCATTGCGTTTCAGGAAGCCTGCAAAAAGGCAAGTCCCGTTTTGTTGGAACCCGTTATGGAGGTGGAAGTGGTCACCCCTGAAGAGTTCATGGGCGATGTCATCGGTAACCTGAGTTCCAAGCGCGGTAAAGTGAAAGAATTGAGTGATCGCGCAGGCGCAAAGGTGATTCGCGCGGAAGCCCCGCTCGCTGGGATGTTTGGGTATTCGACGGATTTGCGGTCGGCCACCCAGGGTCGGGCTAACTATAGTATGGAATTTTTAAAATACGATGTTGTTCCCAGCAGTATTGCTGAGGAACTGATTGCTAAATCCAAAGGAACTTCTAGTGAGGTTCCAGCGTAAAATTAAGTTTAAAACCCCATTATAAACAAACTGAGATTGGACAAAAAAACGGAGTGAACTGGTATGGCTAAAGAAAAATTTGTGAGAGACAAGCCGCATGTCAATGTAGGAACCATTGGACACGTAGACCACGGGAAAACTACGCTCACAGCGGCCATCACTGCAGTTTTATCCAAAAAGGGATTCGCTGAGAGTATCGCTTTCGATCAGATCGATAAGGCGCCGGAAGAAAAAGAGCGCGGCATCACCATCGCCATTGCCCACGTTGAGTATCAGACCGAAAATCGGCATTACGCCCACGTGGATTGTCCCGGTCATGCTGACTACGTTAAGAATATGATTACCGGTGCGGCGCAAATGGACGGCGCGATCCTGGTCCTCAGTGCATCCGACGGGCCCATGCCTCAGACACGTGAGCATATTCTGCTCGCCCGCCAGGTCGGTGTGCCTAAGATCGTGGTATTTATGAACAAATGCGACGTGGTCGACGATGAAGAATTGCTCGACCTGGTTGAGCTGGAAGTGCGCGAGCTGTTGAGTAAATACGAATTCCCGGGAGACGACATCCCCGTGATCCGCGGCAGTGCTCTGCAAGCCCTCGAAAATGCGGACGATCCTGAAAAGAGCAAATGTATCCTGGATCTGATGGCCGCAGTGGATGAGTACATCCCTGTTCCCGACCGTCCGATCGACAAACCGTTCCTGATGCCGATCGAAGATATCTTCAGTATCTCCGGTCGTGGTACCGTTGCTACGGGCCGAATCGAAACCGGCGTCATTAAAGTAGGTGGATAAAACTGCAGTGATGG
>PVMS01127235.1_pt1 | contig 13408 bp, 16 predicted proteins | sample 1853461 | NCBI WGS metagenome assembly PVMS01 (sample SAMN08582032, study PRJNA380276) | Marine sediment metagenome, whole genome shotgun sequencing project. | isolation source: ocean sediment barecode stripped | collected 2017 | reverse complement strand
TTATTATTTACTTTAATTATAATAGATATTCTATTGATTTATGTATATTTAATATTTTTAGAATAGCAGAAGCATTCAAACTAAAGCCTGTCTAACAAGCTTGTTGTCGTTAGTCTGAAAAAACCTTCGAATTATCCCTTTTTGGTGGTGAATGTTTACTAGAAAAATTAACTGAGTGATATAGTTATGACACTATTGAAACAGGATAACTCCATGATCGCTCAAGTCGTACGTAATTGTATAGCATTCTCATTAGTTTGCGCTTTTACAGCTCAAGCTGATGTTATCAAGATGCCGTCCCAATCTCCTCAAATCATTACTAGTGATTCAGCACCCACACGAGGAATGACCAAGAGCCAAGTGGAGTCTCACTTCGGCGCACCGAGATCTATCAGCGGACCGATCGGCAAACCTGCAATTTATCGATGGGATTACTCAGATTATTCTGTCTTTTTTGAGCATAATTACGTACTCCACTCGGTAGTCACCGCTGACAACTAAAGTACTAGAATTTTCACCTCGCTCAATTAATAATAGTTAGGCATGTAACTCGGACGAACGTCTAATCGCTGCCTAGATGTGAACAACTTTTACCCCCTCCCAGAATGGCACCCTCAGAGCGCTACGATACTAGTCTGGCCACATCGCTATTCAGATTGGGAAAGTACGCTAGGCGATGTTTGTCATACCTACCTGGCTCTCATCAAAGCTATTACTGCTTTCCAAGCTGTCGTTATTATATATTATGACCATCAACACGAGGCTTTTATCAAAAAGCAATGTATGGATAGCAACTGCGATATGCAACAACTCACTTTCATACAAATTGAAACTAACGACACCTGGGTGCGTGACTATGGACCACAAATTCTACTCGGCAACTCAAATTACCAATATCTAGATTTTGAATTCAATGCATGGGGTGAGCAATACCCTTGTCGTCTAGACAACTTGTTTGCTGAGACCTTATTCAACCATGTCGATGAAGATCGATGTGAATATTACAGATCATCATTAGTCATTGAAGGAGGCAATTTAGAATTCGATAGCAGTGCATGTTTGCTGACCAATATAGCTTCCATCAAACGTAACAACCCTAACCTGCAACTCACTGATGAAGACTTAATCGAAAAGATTAAATTCGAACTCTCTTTGAGAAGAGTATTAACTGTCGATGTACCTCCATTAGGCGGTGATGATACTGGCGGTCATATAGACACTCTGGCTCGCTTTATAGATGACAACACCATTGCCTACGCAGCCACAAGTGATTCAGACAATCCTAATTTTTCTTGCTTGGCATTATTACAAGCACAATTAGAAACATTGAAAACTAGAAGCGGCGAAGCCTATAAACTAGTGCCCATACCTATGCCTAACAAAATTTTCTTAAACAGCGAAGATGAATATCTACCCGCCAGCTACATTAATTTTATTTTTGTTAATAGCGGAATGATTATTCCATTGTATGATGACAAACATGACAAGTTAGCATTAAGTATTTATGCAAAAGCGTGTCCTGATAGAAAAGTGATTGGCGTACATGCCAACGAACTTATCAAACAATTTGGCAGTATACATTGTGCAACATTACATATCCCAGAAAAGGTGTTCCATGAAAGTCGGCTTAATACAGCACAGTAACACTCCACAGCCAGAAAAAAATCTGAGTTATACGCTAAATCAAATAGATTATTTAGCCAAGCAAGGCGTCGAACTTGTTGTATTACAAGAACTGCATAAGTCTTTATATTTTTGCCAGACGCAATCACAGCAACATTTTGATGTTGCTGAATCGCTAGATGGCCCTACCGTAAAAGCACTTTCTGCATCAGCCAAAAAGAATAATCTTGTTATCGTAGGATCTGTTTTTGAAAAACGAGGCAACGGAATTTATCACAATACCGCAGTGGTGTTGGAAAACGATGGTAGTATGGCGGGCTATTATCGAAAAATGCATATTCCAGATGATCCTGGCTATTATGAGAAGTATTACTTTACTCCTGGCGATACCGGCTTCACCCCCATTGAAACTAGCGTTGGTAAATTGGGTGTGCTTATTTGCTGGGATCAATGGTTCCCAGAGTCTGCGCGTTTAATGGCCTTAGCCGGCGCAGATATTTTGATTTTCCCGACAGCCATCGGTTGGGATATGCGCGACACTGAAGAAGAACGATTACGCCAACTTGATGCATGGATTACTATTCAGCGCAGTCACTCCATTGCTAACAATCTACCTTTAATTAGCGTCAACCGCGTGGGCCATGAAGATGACCCTAGCCAACAAAGTGATGGCATTGAATTTTGGGGGAACAGTTTTGCGTGTGACGCTAGAGGCAAAATAATCACTAGCTGTGCTGCCAATGAAAACGAAAACGCAGTTGTAGAGATTGATTACCAAGAATCGGAACAGCAAAGATTAATCTGGCCATATTTTAGAGACCGTAGAATTGATGCTTATGGCAATATTAATAAGCGTTCTATTGATTAATTCACTAAAATCATCTTAAAAATTATCCTAGGGTCTTTCTTAAAAATTTATCTGAGGCATATTGTGAAGAACCTTCTTGAGAAGTTTTCATTCCCAGCCAAAATGCGACACACCCTGTCGCAAGTACCGCAACAGAAATCCATAACAGTTTAGTATATTTATGGGCTTCGCCTAACCACTGCGTATAACTCGACGATTCTATAAAATATAATGCAGCACCCACAATCGCCACAAAAAATGCAACTAGGAAACTCCACACAGGAATGTTACTTCGATTTGCAAAAATAGAAAAGAAAACTACAGGTGCCAAGAACATAGACGCGGTGCCACTCACAGCGACAGCACTAAACAAATCCTGATTACCCCAAAACACACACAGCACACCTAACAACATAAACACCAACATCACTAAGCGGCCATTAATTAAGCTGGGTGAAATCAACTTCATATCGACGGCAACAAGTTTTGATGCACTAGACAAACTACTATCCAGTGTAGACATAGCTGAGACGATAAGCGCCACGGATAACAACAGCATGGGCCACTCACCTAACATGCGCAGCAACACAGAATTCATTGTGTCACCTTGCAATGCATGTGCGCCCGCCAACACACCTAAGCAACCAAACGCAGTAATACATACACCACTTATCCAAGCTGCATGCAGAAAACTTTTTCTAGTGGTTTCACGATCTGCTAAAAAACCACGATCCATCATCACAGGATCGTGCATGGGATAACTCCAGATTTGCAATAAAGCCACGACTAGTAATATTGGACCGGGCTGACTGATATCAAGACCAATAAATTGCAGATCTGATAATAAAAATTGACCGCTATCGAATACACAAACCACAAGCAGAAGTAACACGCTAATGAACATACCCATTTGAAAAACATCAGTTTTCAATGATGCATGCAAACCACCTAACATTGAATAAAGCAAAACCAGCACAGAAAAACCAATAATGGCAGTCGCGTACAAATTTGAACCAACCGCACCAAATAAAATACCCACCACAAGCAAATTAGCAAACACTTCACTAACCAAACGAATCACCACCACGACGTTATAACAAGCTACTCCAACACGACCGAAACGTTGATTGAAAAAAGCATGCAGGCTTTCATAGTCTTGCTTGAAGCGCAAGCTATCTATTATTTTCCACCCGGTCAAAAATGAAAGGTAATAAGCGGCGTAAGCCAGCGTTCCCCAGATACCATAAAAATAACCCAGGATGGCTGCATTCATTAAAGACCGAGCAAATATCCAAGTGGTGACTAGCGAAAAAGTCAGCGTCAATACGCCTGGCATCTTACCTTCAGGAGATAAACCTGAAAAAAATGAATGTTCAGTGCATGCTTTTGGTATTAGCACCATGGACACCAGTGCAGTCATTCCAACGATGGTGAATAAGATATATTCCATCAATCCTCAATGAGTAGTGAGCTAATGAGAACTAGATCAATATTAGCTAGCCCACATTACATATTAATTTATACATTAGCAGTTATCCGGCATCGATAAAGAACAATTGCTGTTCTTGAACACGATATTCAGAAATAACCTCCCTGCCCCGATCACTTAACAACCAGCCTATAAATTTCTGGGTTAATTCTGCTTTTACATGTGGATGCTTTTCGGGATTAACCGCTATCACACTATATTGATTATGCAATGGTGGATCACCTTCAAGCACCATCACGTGATTTTGTTTATTACCAAAGCTAATCCAAGTGGCTCTGTCAGTAATAGTATAGGCATCCATACTAATAGCCGTATTTAAAGTGGCTCCCATACCTGCACCGGCTTCTCTGTACCATTGGCCACTATATTCAGCTGCATCAATATCAGCTAATGACCACAGTGATAATTCTTTTATGTGAGTCCCACTATCGTCTCCCCTCGACACGAACACTGATTGTGCATTTGCAATTTTACTTAACGCATCAGCTACATGGCTTGTTTCAAGTACTCCCGCTGGATCTGTAGCAGGCCCAACCACCACAAAATCGTTATACATTAATTCGTGACGCTCAAGTCCATAGCCTTGCGCCACAAATTCTTGCTCTCTACTTTTCGCATGCACAATCAATACATCAGCATCACCATTGCGCGCATTTCTTAGTGCCTGTCCTGTGCCTACAGCAACGACCCTAACATCAATGCCGCTATCTGCTTTAAACTTAGGAATTAAGTAATCATACAAACCAGAATTTTTGGTTGATGTAGTTGATTGCAACAATATGTAAGGATCTTCTTGTGCGTAGCTTACTTGGGCTGCAAATAATAAAGCAGTCGTTAAGATTAACTTCAAAATATTATTCATGTTTTTATTTTTTAGAAAGAAAAAGTAAATTGACTATACACAAAATTAGAGTCACCTGAATTATTCGCATTTGGCGCGTCTTCAGCAAAGCTTCCTTTAAAGAAGTAGGCTGCTCCAATTTCCCAGCGTAACCTTTTAGGTACTACATCCCAACGCAATCGCCCTTCTAGCTGTTGTCCAATAAAACTACCCGAATCACCTTCGGGGTCTTGTACTCGTGCGACCACCCAGGCATCTCTATCTGAGGCTAGCCAATAACCTCTATGCGCAACAAACATCGAGGTATTTGAACTCGGCTTAAGTTGCAGGCGAATTCCAGGTGATACTATATTGGCGCGAGCAAAAGGACCATAAATACCTAACGGACCAAAATCGGCTCGTCTGACACCAAACAACCTGTCAAAGCGATTGTTATCGCCATCATTAGGGTCATTATCGCCACTTGCATAATCGAACTGAGCAACCAATCTTGGTGACCACAAATACTTAAAGCTGAAACCTAGTTCTGCCCGAGCAAAATAGGCTTGATGATCAAGATCTTCACGATTACTCGCCTCCGTTGAAGAACGAGATTTTCCGAATTGATAGGCCGTTTCTATCTGATAATCAAAATGATTAGTTGCTTTGTTTTTATATAGTCGCCCACCCACTGTATGAATGTCACGATTACGTGTAGGACGATTGTGAGTATCGTTCTCGTCTAGTCCAAAATAAAACAACTCCGCTTCACTTTGCCAGTAGTTTAATACTGACTTTTGTAATTTATAATAGGCGCCCCAGAATGAGACTTCAGTATCTTGGTCATCACCTTCTGATCGATTACGTTCTCGACGTTCAAACTCTCTCGGTAAACGATGAACTGGTAAAGTATAGAAAGTACGTAATTGCTCACCGTCATAGCCTTGCCATTTCCAGTCCACACCAGTGAAAGAATTTATCGCATTACGAAATTTATTACGCGCAACTAAACGCCGACTACCGATATCCATAGTGAACCTCCCAACACGCAAGCTGCTCATCGAACCGTTATCAGCTGAAGGAGCATTCCATTGAACATAGATTTGAAGCACATCCAGTGGATTAACATCCCCCGATGCAATCTTAGTGTTATCGTCTCCATAAGCTTACCTAGAATCCAGCACTTCAAACGCAAATTCCCACTGCTTCCAGGTGATTTTCGCCAATAGGTTAGTTCTAAATACTAGAATCTGATCATTCCCATTGCCACCCGCTCTAAATTGCTCATCGAGTGTTTCGTAGCGAACACGATGTTGTCCAGACAGGCTTAACCATTCAGGAGTATTCAAAGCAGAATTTAGCGACCATTTTTGAGATTCGGCATAGGCCTCTGGCTGAATACATATCATTAGTAACGATATAGCCACTAAACACACTATAAATTGCGACCCTGCATTTAACAAAAGCATTTCCTTATGCATGCTAATTCATATTTTTGAGATTAAATTTGAAGATGCGATTGTAGGGTCATGCAATACAATTGCTAATAGATTTTATTTCGAATATCTGAATAATAATTAGACAACATTAAATCCAGCGCCTAACCCGATTTTTATATGCCAAGTAATTATCGCTAAATTGATCTTCTAATATCAATTCTTCTTGCAACACAAAACGTTTATGTATCCACCATGCAAACATCGGAATAATTGTGAACACTATTAAGCTTTGCAACCACAATCCCCAGCCGATTAGAAAAACAATCATACAAAGATAGATGGAATTACGACTGATTGTATAAGGCCAATTAAGAATTAAAAAAGTCGATTGTTCAAATAGTTTAATCGCTGTTTTATGACGATGGAACACATAGCCGCAGTACAGTCGACACAAAAAAATGAACCGGCGAGAAGAGCATAGCCAATTAATTGTGTGTGCTGCCAAACAATGAGCGGAAAATATCTATCCAGCAAAAACATTGCCAGCATAGATTGTGAGTACAAGGTAAGGAGGGAAAAATTTAGTCTTATTTACTTCTGACACAATGACAGAATTAATATAGTAGATTTATTATTCAACAACAGAACTGATATCCAAAGAGACAGAAGCAGATGATGATTCATTAAAGTCTACAACTACGCCCTCAGAGATTAGATCGCCTTTCTGAGTAATCGCCTGACCACTTTTGGATATTCGCGCCAATACTTCTACTTTCTCAAAAGTATCGATATCCATACTTGGCAACATCGCCTTCTCTTTAGACAATGTCACGGTGACAGGAAGTTTTGCAACGGTTAAACGTTCCAAAGACAGTGGCATTTTTGGCCCATCAACAGCTCTAGCATAAATAAACAATGTGTCACCAGATTGCGCCTGCTGATTTACTTTTTCATTTAATTGCACAGATACTTTTATTGTACGTTGAGTACTTTCTTCTTGAGATACTGAAGCCATTGCTTCATCGACAACAGGCATTCCAGATTTTTCGCGCGCATCGTTCAAAAATTTAAGCAGTGATTCTTTTACCTCAGGTCTTTCTGTCGGCACCAAGGTTAATAGCTTTTCCCAGTGATTGACCGCATCAGTGAATTTAGAGGTGGTATAGGCCGCATAACCTGAATACCAAAGACCACGTTGATGTTTAGGATTAATCATCAACGCTTTTCCTAAAAGTGATTTCTCATACTCTGAAAATAACTCATTATTTGAAAAAGCAGATGCTTCTGCGGTTAACACTAATAATTCAGGGTCCGCCTGATTAACAAGATCCAAGGCTTCAATATAAGATTGTTTCGCATCGTCATATCTTTGCATCACAAAGTACGACTGCCCTAACATCTTCCAGCCTTCAACATTGTCAGGCTTGTCCTTTAGCTTCGATTCCAAAGCCGCTATAGCACTTTCCATGGATTGGCCTTGCGAAGAAGCCGCTTGAGCTTGCTGTTGAACAATCTCATTGGTATAGCCACCTGTACTGATTTGCTGATAAATAAGTACAGCCGTTATAGGCAAGATCAGTGCTACAGAAAGAATGATAGCGATATTATTGCCCGAGCTCGGTTGCTTCAGTTCTTCCCGATGATCTTGTTGTTCTGCATCTTGCAAAAGCGTCTTCTGCAAATCTGCTAATGCATGTTCATATTCTTCCTGGTCTAATAGATTTTTTTCTAAATCAGTCTGTAGGTCTTCAACTTTACCCAGATATATTGCTTTGTTAATTTCTTCACGAGAAGCAAATTCTTTTTTATCCATAGGCACAAGCAATGGCATTAGAACGAACACAAGTCCGATCAATACCAGCAACACTACGATCAGCCAAAACATTTCCATTAAGTACTAACCTTATTTATCTATTTTTTATTTTCTTCATTAAGAAGATCTTTTAACCTCTGCTTATCTTGATCGCTAAGATCACTATCAACCACAGATTTAGAGCGTTTTCTCACTAATAATATTGCCAACATAACTCCACCGATTAAAAGTACAAAGGGGCCTATCCATAACAATAATGTACGCGGCTTAAGGGGAGGGTTATATAAAACAAAGTCACCATATCTATCAGACATGAAATCAAAAATTTCCTGATCAGATGCACCCTTCTCGATCATTTCCTTAACTTCTATTCGTAAATCATTCGCCAAGTCTGAAGAAGACTCTGCTACCGTTTGATTCTGACAAACCAAACAACGTAATTCAGAAAGAATATTTTCATATCGCTGTTCAAATTCAGGAGCGACCGAAATCACTTCTGCATTGAGCGGAGAAAATACAAGCAGCAATAATACAAGTTTAACTACAAATACTTTTTTCACTTATTAGCACCTGAAGTTATATCTTTTATTTTAGGCAAGAATTGAGTTTGCCATACATCAGGCGTCATTATTCCCACAAGCTTATGCTGGATAATGCCATTACTGTCTATTAAGAAAGTCTCAGGTGCACCATAAACACCAAAGTCGATTCCGATACGACCATTCTCGTCAAAAACATTAGCAATATATGGATCACCGTATTGTTGCAACCAATTGATGGCACTTCCACGATCATCTTTATAATTTAATCCGTAAATTGGCACTTGTAATTGCTCTGCTAGATACACTAATGCTGCATGTTCTTGTTTACACGCGCCACACCATGTTGCCCATACATTTACCAACGCATAGTCACCTTGTATATCTTTATCAGTAATGATTTTTTCAGGATCTTTTAAGGTGCTAGCGGCGAAGATTGGTACAGGTTTACCAATTAAAGGCGATGGCACTAGCGACGGGTCTTTATACAAACCTACAAACAGAAACCCTATAAGCACTAAAAAGATAAACGCAGGGATAAGAAAACGTATCATATCGCTATAGAATTTTTAGTTATGCTGATGTAATTGGCGCAGCTGCACTTTTATCGCTCTTGACCAATGTTCGGTAACGCTTGTCCAGCGCCCCCAAAAGCCCACCAATAGCCATCAATAAAGCACCAATCCAAATCCACTGCACAAATGGTCGATAATAGATGCGTAATCCCCATTCATTTTCATTCACTGCTTCACCAAGGGCGACATATAAATCTCTAAACACACCGGTTTGAATTCCGGCTTCTGTCATAGGATTTCTCTGCACAGAGTAAATACGTTTTTCAGGATACAGTTTTGTAACCGGCGCTCCATCTTTCTGCACATCAACAGCACCCTGCATTGCTTGATAATTTGGCCCTTGTACTCCAGAAACACTCTCCAAGATAAATGAGTAGCCTGCTAGTTCAACCGATTCACCTAACTTCACACTAATTTCTTTTTGGTCGCTGAAGGCACTGGTAAACACAACGCCTAAAATAAATACACCAATACCAATATGCGCAGTCACCATGCCATACATAGCACGAGGAATTTTAGAGAACGCTTTACCCATGGAAATAGAGCTATCGCGTTTTAATATTAATCGTAAAATGGCGTATAGCGCAGTAAGTATTGCCCAGGCGCCTGCGCCTATTCCTACCGCTGTCATCACTGAAGTATTACGGTAGATAGCCAGAGGAAGAATGATTCCTAATGCGACGCCTAACAACAAAATGAATTTCAATTTTCCAAATAACTCTTTAACAGGCACACGCCTCCACTTAGCAATGGGCCCTATTCCCATTAGCACTACCAACGGCAACATAAGCGGCACAAATACTGCTGAAAAATATGGAGGTCCTACTGACAGCTTTGGCAGACCTAGTGCATCTAAGAACAATGGATAAAGCGTGCCTATCAATATGGTAATCATCGCTACCACTAACAACACATTATTAATTAACAACATGGTTTCTTTAGAGACCACTTCAAAACGGCCACCCGAACTAAATTGTGTCGCGCGCCATGCATAAAGCGTTAATGATCCACCGATGACGACGGCCAAGAATGCAAGGATATAAATACCTCTTGCCGGGTCAGTAGCAAATGAGTGCACAGAAACCAATACTCCGGAACGCACCAAGAATGTTCCGAGTAAACTTAAAGAAAACGCCAGGATGGATAACAATACAGTCCAACTTTTAAAGGTTGATCTTTTCTCTGTGACCGCTAATGAATGTATCAGCGCAGTACCAACCAGCCACGGCATAAACGAAGCATTTTCAACAGGATCCCAGAACCACCATCCGCCCCAGCCTAGTTCGTGGTATGCCCACCAACTACCTAATGCGATGCCAATAGTTAAAAATACCCATGCAATGTTTGCCCAAGGTCGCGACCAGCGCACCCAGGCTGAATCTAACTTTCCGCTTAACAATGCAGCAATGGCAAAAGCAAATGCGACAGAAAAACCCACGTAACCCATATACAACATCGGCGGATGTATCACCAAACCTGGGTCTTGTAATAATGGATTCAAATCGCGCCCTTCTACTGCGGCAGGAAATAATCTTTCAAATGGATTGGATGTCAGCAGAGTAAATAAAATAAAACCAATGCCGATCATTCCCATCACTGCTAACACTCTAGCAATCACATCTGCCGGCAATGTGCGACTGAATATTGAGACAGCAAACCCCCAACCAGACAATGCCAACACCCACAGTAATAGCGAGCCCTCATGAGCACCCCACACTGCAGAGATTTGATAATAAACAGGCAGCTTAGTATTAGAGTTATTGGCTACATATAAAACCGAAAAATCATTATTAATAAAACAATAGGCTAAGGATACAAATGAAATAAGCAAAAACAAAAATTGCCCACTGGCTGCGGTGCGAGCTACAGCCATCCAGCTATAATTATTTCGGTGCGCGCCAACCAAAGGGATAATTGATTGTGCAATGGCGAGACATAGCGCGATAATTAAAGCGAACTGACCAATTTCTGCAGCCATATTTAATGAACCTAGATTTAATTAATGATCGTCTTAGGAATAGACACAGGATGTTTCGCACCCGCTTCCTTCAAAGCTTCAGCCACTTCTGGTGGCATATAATTTTCATCATGCTTCGCCAACACTTCTTGCGCGATAAAAATACCTTGTTGATTAATTTTGCCTTGAGCAACAATTCCTTGGCCTTCACGAAACAAGTCCGGCAACAAGCCTGTATAACTCACCGTGATACTGCCCGCTGTATCCGTCAAATCAAACAAAGTAGTTATTCCATCACTTTCACGTTGCACGCTACCCTCAACCACAAGACCCCCTAAGCGAAACATTTGGTTGGTCTCAATCTCACCTGCTGAGATTTGCGAAGGACTATAAAAATATAAAAGATTTTTTTGGAACGCAAACAATGAAAGTCCTATTGCAGCACCAAAGCCAACAATAAGCACCATGACAAATATTAATCGTTGTTTTCTTTTTGGAGTCATATTATAAAATTTAGTTAGGATTCTTCCGACAATTGCTGCAGCTCATTTATAATCCGCTTACGCTTCATTTTTGCTGCCAATACATTTCCAATCATAACGACGGCAACTATTCCATAAGATGTCCAAACGAAAAAAGCATAACCACCCATTGCAAAAAATTCTTTCATCATGCTTCTCCCACAATTTCTTTAACCCATGAAGTATTTTTTTCTCGAGCAAGCACTTCAGAACGTGTGCGTGCAAACAACAAGGCGAAGAAATAAGTTTTAAAAGCCGTTGCCATGACTAACAAAGGAATGAGCATTGATATATGCATAGACGGCGAATCAAATTTAGTCACCGTAGGACCCTGATGCAATGTATTCCACCACTCTACTGAGTAATGAATAATGGGGATATTAATAATGCCGACAATAGCCAGAATTGATGCCGCTCTTGCCCCCGTGCGCGGTTCTTCAAATGCGCCATGTAATGCAATCACACCAAAATATAAAAACAGTAAAACCAATTCAGAAGTCAGTCGCGCATCCCACACCCAATAAGCACCCCACATGGGTTTGCCCCATAACATGCCGGTAACTAGCGCCATTGCCGTAAATGAACCACCAATCACTGCACATTCACCCACCACAATTTCTGCCACTTTAATTCGCCACACTAAAGCCACAATACCTGAGAATGCCATGACGGCATAAACAAACATGGACATCCACGCAGCGGGCACATGTATAAAAATAATTCGATAACTTTCACCTTGCTGATAATCAGGCGGCGCCACGAATAATCCCTGATATAAACCATAAGCCAACAATAAAATGGTAATGACTGTCAGCCAGCGCTGCCAACCGCGGGACCATTGATAAAAATATCGTGGGGAAGCGTATTTATGTATAAATTGCATCATGATTAGTTATAGGAGACTTTTAATGCGGAAACGACCGCAAATGGGATTAATAATGCAGAGATTATTAAAAATGCACCCAAAAGTGCATAGTAACCCGAAACAGGGGTGTGATTGACCGACGCGTTGATGGCCATGGTCGAAAAAATCAACACAGGAATGTAAAAAGGCAAAATCAATAAAGAAGACAAAATTCCTCCAGAGCGCAAACTTAGCGTTAGTGCGACACCCACTGAACCTAACAAACTCAGTATTGGTGTGCTTATTAACAGGGTAATGACCAAACTACCAATTGCGTGGGTAGGAAAATACAAGAGCAGAGACATAAGTGGCGCAAGTATGACTAATGGTAACCCGATACTGACCCAGTGCGCAGTAATTTTTGCACCTATTAATAGTACTTTTGGACCAGGAAGTAGCAGTAGTTGTTCCAGCGATCCGTCATCGTAGTCAGAACGAAACATGGCATCCATCGACATCAGTGTTGCCAACAATGCCGTTACCCATATCACGCCTGGGGCCATTTTTGCTAATAACTCTTGATCCGGGCTAACACCCAGTGGAAATAAACTCACCACAATTACGAAGAACACCAAAGGGTTAGCTAATTCTCTACGGCGCCTGATGGCCAGCATTAAGTCGCGATATAAAATGGAGTAAAACAGCTGCATAAAATTTATCTACTTATAGATCTAACATGAATGAGGACTGTTCTCCTAACTCTATGCCTCGATGTGTCGTTAAAATTGCCATACCCCCTGCTTTTAAATGATTTTGTAGGCATTGCTCGACCACTTCGATGAAATCAACATCTAGTGCCGTCAGTGGCTCATCCAATACCCATAATTTTTGGGTGGATATAAACAGCCTGGCAAGCGACACTCTTCTGAGTTGACCAGCAG
>PVMS01120406.1_pt1 | contig 13409 bp, 13 predicted proteins | sample 1853461 | NCBI WGS metagenome assembly PVMS01 (sample SAMN08582032, study PRJNA380276) | Marine sediment metagenome, whole genome shotgun sequencing project. | isolation source: ocean sediment barecode stripped | collected 2017 | reverse complement strand
ATGACGCCAATCGCAGGCAAGACGCTGTTGGTCATCGGTCTGGGCGGCATAGGCACAGCCGCGGCGCAGCGCGGCGCGGCGCTTGGCATGCGAGTCATTGCGACGCGCAATAGCAGTCGTGAAGGCCCCGACTATGTTGATTACGTTGGCTTGTCATCCGAGTTGTTGCAACTGGCGGGCGAGGCCGATGCGATCATCAACGCGCTGCCACTGACTGCGGCCACACGCGGCCTGCTGGATGAAGAGTTCTTTGCGGCCACCAGGAAAGGGGCCTTTTTCATCAATGTCGGACGTGGCGGGACTGTGGATACTGCCGCATTAACTGCTGCGCTGATGTCAGGTCACCTGGGCGGCGCCGGTTTGGATGTAACCGATCCCGAGCCGTTGCCCGCAGACCATGCTCTGTGGCAAATTGAGAACGTCATTATCACACCGCATGTTTCTTCCCGCGGCGAGTCAGATGATCGCTATCTGGCGTTGATGACAGAAAACCTGCGCCGCTATGCGGCGGGTGAGCGTCTGCTAAACGTAGTGAACCCCGAACGCGGATATTAAAGGGCCGCTGGGAATATCGAGGTGACACGGTCCGAAGGTTTTTCGCCAATAGCACGAGCGGATGCTACGGTTTTGATACTTGGCAGCCTGCCCGGGCAACGCTCTATCGACGCAGGCGAGTACTACGCACATCCGCAGAACGCGTTCTGGAAAATAATGCGCAGCTTGTACGCGGTGGATGGCAATTACGAAGAGCGCTGTGCCGCATTGCTTGAACACAGGATCGCGTTGTGGGACGTGCTGTCCAGCTCTATCAGGCCAGGTAGCCTGGATGCCAGCATTCGAACAGAAACCGCGACTGCCAATGACTTCTGTTATTATGATACGGCGCACCCCGAGATACACCTGATCGCCTTTAATGGTCAGAAAGCACAGCAGCTGTTCAGGAAGTTTGTTCACCTTGACGATGTGCAACAAAACGTGGCGGCCAAGGCGTTACCGTCATCAAGTCCAGCCCACGCCGCGATGTCTTGGGCGGACAAGGCCGGTGCATGGAAAACGGCGCTAACGGCCGAACCGGACTAAGCGGAGTTACTCATGAGCGGAAATTCAATATTTCATCCAATGCTGGGAATGATGGCCCTGACTGCTGTTGTCTGGGTTGCGATGTACGCGAAACGAATTCCAGCAATGAAAAAAGCCAGGCTGCCCGCTCAGACGTACACGATACCCGACACGATTTCGGACCATTTGCCCGAAGCCGTCAATTACCCGGCATACAACCTCAAAAACCTGTTCGAGTTACCCGTGCTGTTTTATGCACTGTGTCTGTATCTCTATGTGACCGGACTTGTCGACCAGATTTACCTGGCCGCCGCATGGTTGTTTTTCGTTCTTCGGGTGCTGCACAGCATCGTGCATTGCACGAAAAATATTGTGATGCTGCGATTTTATTTGTATTCAGCCGCCGCGCTGGTTTTGTGGTTCATGCTCGGCCGGGCTCTAATTAGAGAATTGGGCGCTTTACTCGCCAACTAGAGGGCGCTGTCGCCTGATTCTCCGGTTCGGATTCGCAAGACCTGCTCGATTGCAGTAACGAATATCTTGCCGTCGCCGACCTTGCCGGTCTTGGCAGCGTCAATAATCGCCTCTACGACGCGTTCGGCAATATCATCCGAAACCGCGACCTCTATCTTGGCTTTGGGAAGAAAATCAACAACATACTCGGCACCGCGATACAGTTCGGTGTGCCCCCGCTGGCGCCCGAAGCCCTTTACCTCGCTGACGGTCATACCCTGTATACCGACTTCGCTCAATGCGTTGCGCACGTCATCGAGGCGAAACGGTTTTACAATTGCGGTGACAAGTTTCATTCGCTGTTACCCCGGTCTGGTTGCTGGGCGTATGCTAGCAATACGCAGTGTCTATGTGTACAACTAGGCCGCATTGATCGGTGAGAATGTCATGGCGACGAGTTCGGGCCTCCTTAAAGATGAGCTAGCCCTGCCTTACTACGGCAGCACGGTCGCTTATGCCATTCTTGGCTATGTATTGGGTTTTGCGGGCCTCTTTCATGAGGCAGTCCTTGTAAACGCAGTATCGACCGTGCTGCTGGCACACGCAATGACGATCGCGGCCTATCTGATTCACGAATGCGGTCACAATCTCGTATTCCGCAATAGCCGCCACAATGCGGCGTTGGGGCGCATTATGAGTTGGCTGTGCGGTGCAGCGTACGGAACCTACGAAGACATGCGCTACAAGCATTTTCGTCACCATGTGGACAATGGCGACCTGGTCTGGTTTGCCTACGACAAATTTTTCGAGGAGCAGCCGGCAATTACCTCAGGCATTCGCTTTCTGGAATGGTTATATGTTCCGGCGCACGATCTGCTCATGCATGGCGTCATGGTTTTCACTTCATTCGTGATTCCACAGCGCCGCAAGCAAAGGGCGCGCAACGTCGTAGTCATTTTGATTCGCGGTAGCATTTTTCTGGCCGTGGCAATTCTATGGCCCAAGGTGGCACTGTTCTATGTCGTCGCGTACATGCTCATGATGCATGTGTTGCGATTCATGGATAGCGTACAACATGACTACCCTTATACGACTACGCTATTTGATTACACCCAGTCGCCGCACAAGGGAGATACACGATGGGAGCAGGCACACACTTTCAGTAACCCGATTTCATTGCGTTTTCCGAAGCTGAATTGGCTGACACTAAATTTCGGTTACCACAATGCGCATCATGCAGACATGAACGTGCCTTTCTATCGGCTACCGGCACTTCATTACGAGATGACCGGCGACGACCCGGCGTACGTCATTCCATTCTGGTCGCAACTGAAGTTGTATCACCGCAATCGTGTTGCTCGTATTTACAATCCGCAGCCTGAAGACTATCCGCAAGGTTCGGATTACCTGCGCATGGCACAGTTGGGGGCAGGTCCTATCGGCGGCAACGCTGCGTCGTTTTTGACGTCGTTCTAAAACCCGATGAAAGGGTAGCGAAGGAGATTCCAATGTCCGATGAAAGCCAGGTTGGCAAGGTAGGCTGGATAGATATTACTGTCGAGAATGCGGACGGACTGCATGACTTCTATAAGGAGGTCGTCGGCTGGGAAAGCGATGCGGTCAGCATGGGCGAATACTCTGACTACACGATGAAAATGCCGTCAAACGGTGACGCGATATCGGGCATATGTCATGCACGTGGCGGTAATGCAGATTTGCCGGGCGCTTGGCTCATCTACATTATTGTTGCGGATGTAGAAGCCAGTGCGGCGATTTGCACAGAAAAGGGCGGCAAGCTGATTATTGAACCGCGCGAGCTGGCAGGCGGCAGATTCTGTGTTATCGAAGATCCAAGTGGCGCGACCGCCGCTTTGTATCAACCTTGAAGCAAATTAGGAAGGGCTTTGAAATCGTGCTTTGACAAGGCGAATTGGCATGCGGAAGTTGCCGGCCTGATCGCGAGCGAGGACGGCCAGGTCACTGCGGAGAGGCTGGTCTCGCTAATCTGTTCCACGGTGTCGAACAACGGCACAGGCTTGCTTGCCTTTCATAAACACGCTCCTCCTGATGTTTTGCATCATTCGCTGGCACCCATGCCCGAGCGTCATTACCTAGATCGATATCTCGCGGGACCCTATCTGCTCGATCCGCTGTATCAACTGGCGCTAAGCGACGAAAAACCATCGATGTGCCGTTTTCGGGACACGACCCCCGATCGCTTTCACTCCAGCGAATATTTTCGTCAGTATCGTGAACGCACCCACCTGGTCGACGAAATGGATTTTCTCCTGGGTATATCGCCTGTGAGCACCGTGGTGATGGTCATTGGCCGTATGGAGAAGCGCTTCACGCGATCCGAGTTGAATCGCCTGCGCCTTATCGAGCCAATTATCAGGTCCGCCATGCAAAAGGTGTGGGACGGTTATTCCGGAAACAGGCCACGAGACGGCCGCGATCATGGCATGCATCAACGTCTGACGGCGTGTTTCGAAAATTTTGGTGAGACGACTCTAACGCAGCGCGAACGGGAGATTACGCAACTGCTCTTGCGTGGCCATTCGTCAAAGTCCATTGCGCGTGAACTGGGAATTGCGCCAGGCACGGTTATGGTTCACAAGAGAAACCTGTTTGGCAAACTTGGCATCACGTCTCAGTATCAGCTTTTCTCCAGATTCATCGATGCACTGTCCGAGTCCTGACCGTTCGCAAAAGTACCCCTTAGACGGTATTTCGGTCCTTTGATACAACGTCGACAATAGTCAATTGCCGACAATTTGTGGAAGTCTTGATGTTTGAATTCGATTTTGGTCAGGGAGAAGATCTGGATATGTTGCGTGCTTCCGTGCGTAACTTTGCCAACGACCGCATAGCGCCAATTGCTGCAGAAATTGACGCCACTAATACATTTCCCCGAGACTTGTGGCCCGAACTCGGTGCACTTGGCCTGTTGGGAATTACCGCGGAGGAAACCTACGGCGGTTCAGAGCTCGGCTACCTGGCTCACGTAATTGCCATGGAAGAAATAAGCCGTGCATCTGCTTCGGTCGGCCTGTCATACGGCGCACATTCGAACCTCTGCGTGAATCAAATATGCCGCTGGGGCAATGAAGAGCAAAAACAAACCTACTTACCGAAATTGATTTCCGGTGAGCATCTGGGCGCGCTCGCGATGAGCGAAGCGGGCGCCGGCTCCGACGTCATGGCAATGCAGACAACCGCAGTGCGTGATGGCGATGAGTACGTACTGAACGGTTCGAAAATGTGGATCACGAATGCACCAGGCGCAGATGTTTCAATTGTTTATGCGAAGACCGATACTGTTGCTACCGCCCGAAATGTGAGCGCCTTTTTAGTTGAGCGTGGCACGCCCGGTTTTTCGACGCCGCAAAAGCTCGACAAACTGGGCATGCGCGGTTCGGACACGAGTGAGATCGTGCTTCAGGATTGCCGCATACCGGCGAGAAACCTGATCGCGGAGGAAGGTAAAGGTGCTGCGATCCTGATGAGTGGTCTGGACTATGAGCGGGTTGTTCTCGCTGGCGGCTCGCTGGGTATCATGGCGGCGTGTATGGACCTCGTTATGCCATACGTCCATGATCGCAAGCAGTTTGGACAGGCCATCGGCGAATTTCAGCTCATGCAGGGAAAGATCGCAGACATGTATACGACCATGAATTCGTGCCGCTCCTATGTGTATTCCGTGGCCAGCGCGTGTGACCGTCAACAGACTACACGTTTCGATGCGGCAGGATGTATTCTGGTCACCGCAGAAAAAGCGACCTGGATGGCGGGTGAAGCGATTCAGTCACTGGGTGGCTATGGATACACAAACGAGATTCCTGCAGGCCGACTTTGGCGAGACGCGAAGCTGTATGAGATCGGGGCCGGAACCAGTGAGATCAGGCGCATGCTAATCGGTCGCGAATTGTTTAACGCAACGCGATAGGCGCTGTGGCAGAGGAAAAAGAATAGTCAAATGCCGGTTATTAAATCGAAAATCGACCGCTCCTCCGAAGATTTCGAAAAAAACACAGCGGCCCATACTGAGCACGTCAAAGAACTCAGGAAAATCGACGACTACGTAATGCAGGGCGGGCCGATACGTTCACGCGAAAAGCACCTGGCACGCGGCAAGCTACTCGCTCGTGATCGCATTGCCTCCTTGCTTGACGAAGACGCGCCCTTTCTCGAGGTTGGTCGACAGGCGGCATGGCGCGTCTACAGTGACGATGTGCCGAGTGCCGGCATCGTTACTGGAATCGGCCGCGTATGCGGCACCGAATGCATTATCGTCGCCAACGACGCCACTGTAAAAGGCGGCACCTATTACCCCCTGACCGTAAAGAAACATCTGCGTGCACAGGAAATTGCCGAGCAGAACCGTTTGCCTTGCATCTACCTGGTCGATTCCGGCGGTGCGTTTCTGCCGCGCCAGGACGAGGTGTTTCCTGACCGTGATCACTTCGGGCGCATTTTTTACAATCAGGCGCGACTTTCGGCACTGGGCATTCCGCAGATCGCGATCGTAATGGGATCGTGTACGGCTGGTGGGGCATACGTGCCGGCGATGTGTGATGAATCGATTATCGTGCGCAATCAGGGCACGATTTTTCTGGGTGGACCGCCGTTGGTCAAGGCCGCGACGGGTGAGGTCGTCGACGCTGAAGAGCTAGGGGGCGGTAGCGTGCACTCGAGAATTTCCGGAGTAACGGATCACCTGGCCGACGACGATGAGCACGCCCTGATCATAGCTCGTGACATAGTCGCGAACCTGAATGAGAAACGAGAATGCAGCGTCGTGCGGCAAGAGTCAGTGGAACCCGAGTATGCGCCTGAGGAAATATACGGAATCGTTTCGCGGGAGTACCGTTATCCATACGATGTCCGCGAAGTTATTGCACGAATAGTTGATGGTTCGGAGCTCCAGGAATTCAAGAAACTGTACGGTGCAACCCTGGTATGCGGATTCGCGCACATTGATGGCTACCCGGTCGGCGTTATCGCCAACAACGGCATATTGTTTCCTGAATCGGCGCAGAAGGGCGCGCATTTTATTCAGTTGTGTAGCCGTCGCGGCATTCCGCTTGTATTCCTGCAAAACATCACAGGTTTCATGGTCGGCAAACGAGTAGAGCATGCTGGAATCGCTAAAGACGGAGCCAAGATGGTCAATGCGGTAGCCACGGCCAACGTGCCCAAGTTCACAGTCATCATTGGCGGCTCATTTGGTGCGGGCAATTATGCGATGTGCGGGCGTGCGTACAGCCCGAATTTCATCTGGATGTGGCCAAACGCGCGAATTTCAGTCATGGGTGGCGAACAGGCAGCGCTCGTTCTTTCCACCGTGAAGCAGGACGGACTCGAATCACGTGGCGAGAACTGGTCTAAAAAAGAAAAACAAGAATTCGAGGAAATGATACGCCAGCAATACGAATCTCAGGGAGAACCGTTTTACGCCAGCGCACGGCTCTGGGATGACGGCGTCATTGATCCTCTAGACACTCGGACTGTTCTTGCGCACGGGCTGTCCGCCGCAATGAATCATGCACGAGGTGATGAAACGCCGTTCGGCATTTTTCGTATGTAGGGCCATGTACAATCTGCCGCATGAGCCAGCGGCAGGAGCAAAACACAGGGCTACGAGAGGTGCGCACAGCGCATCGAATTGACACCGTCAGGCTCGAAACATTTCTGTTGTCGCACCTGGAGGGCTTTCAAGCTCCACTGTCCATACGCCAGTTCAAGGGTGGCCAGTCGAATCCGACCTACTTGCTCGAGGCACAGTCCGGACGATACGTATTGCGCCGTAAACCGCCCGGCAAACTCCTGAAGTCTGCTCACGCTGTGGACAGAGAGTTTCGGATTATCAGTGCCCTGTATGCGACGGGGTTTCCCGTCCCTCGGCCGTACCTGCTCTGCGAAGATGACGACGTCATTGGTACAATATTCTTCGTAATGGAATTTGTTGCAGGACGAGTATTCTGGGATCTGGACCTGCCTGATCTCGATCGCGCGGCACGTAGCGCCGTATACGAAGAGACCAACGACACTATTGCCAGACTGCATAATCTTGACTACTCAGGCTTGGGGCTGGATGACTACGGCAAGCCGGGAAACTATTTCTCCAGGCAAATTTCAAGATGGTCGGGCCAGTACCGTGCATCTGAAACGGGCACTGTCGACGCCATGAATGCTCTGATCCGCTGGCTGCCGGAGAATATCCCCGCGGATGACTCGGTAACGATTGTTCATGGAGACTATCGTCTCGATAACATGATCCTGCATCCAACGGAGCCCAGAGTATTGGCTGTGCTGGACTGGGAGCTGTCGACACTTGGCCATCCACTTGCAGATTTCACCTATCATTTGATGTCCTGGCAGATGCCGAAAATAGGCATCGGCTCCGCAGGTCTACTCGGAAAGCCGCTTGCACAACTCGGTATTCCTGACGAACAGACCTACATTGAGCGTTATTGCCAGCAAACGGGTCGTAGCGGCGGAATTCCCGACCGAAATTTCTATTCGGCATTCAATTTCTTCCGACTTGCCGCTATCCTTCAAGGCATTGCCGGGCGCGTGAGGGACGGAACCGCAGCAAGCGCCCACGCGGAGCTCGCTGTACAGTCTGTTCGACCGCTGGCAGAGATGGGATTGAATACATGGATGAATCATGACGTTGATTTACGATGAGCTCATGGCGACAATAGTCGTCGATTTGCCGTTTAGTTATTCGGACACGGAATCCATCCTCTATGCGCTGAGCGTAGGTCTGGGTCGCCACCCCCTGGGCCCCAAGGAATTGCCTTACGTGTACGAGCATGACACTCAATTGCGAACGGTGCCGACGCTCGCGTCGGTGCTCGTGCCAGACATGTTTCCTCCCGATCTTGGCTGGGATTTCAACCAGGTAGTGCATGCGGAGCAGCGCATGCACCTGTATCGGCCGTTGCCTGCCGCTGCGGATCTGCTCATCAACAAGCGTGTCGCCGGCGCGTTCGACTGGGGACCGCGCAAAGGCGCTGTGATTCTGTTTGAGGCCGAGGGCAGGCTAGCCAGCGACGATACGGTACTGTTTACATTGGGCAGCACAGTGATGGCCAGAGGGGATGGTGGTTTCGGTGGCCCTATGGGTAAAGGGCTCAAACCACACCGCGCGCCGCGCCGCGAACCTGATTTGAGTTGTGATTTTGAAACGCGCAAGGATCAGGCATTGCTGTTCCGCCTGACAGGAGACCGCAATCCATTACACGTCGATCCCGCATTAGCCGCGAAAGCTGGATTTGAGGCGCCGATTCTTCACGGTATGTGCACCTATGGCATCGCCTGCCACGCCATTCTCAAGACGATTTGTGACTACGATTACACGCTCATCGCAGGCTTTGATGCGCGCTTTTCAGCACCGGTTTTGCCCGGTGATACGATAACGACCGACATGTGGCAGGACGGAAATGTTATCTCGTTCCGTTGCACGGTGAAGGACCGCGATAGCGCGGTTTTGCGCAATGGCAAATGTACGCTGAAGGTCTGATCCAGGGATTACGTTGTGACTGATCGAATAATCGTCAGTGTCGACGCGCATGTGGCTGAGGTGATGCTGAATCGCGCCGACAAATACAACGCGCTTGATATGCGCATGTTCGAAGCGTTGGGCGAAGCTGCCGACCAGGTGGTCGCGGACGCTAACGTTCGAGCCGTCGTACTGTACGGTGCCGGCGGAAATTTCTGTGCGGGCATCGATCTCGATGTTCTATCCGATGCAGATACCGATTTCGCCGCGGCGCTGCGTTCGCCAATAGCGCCTTCCGCCGCAAATGTATTCCAGCGTGCCGCGTATGCCTGGCGCGAATTGCCAGTACCGGTCATATGCGCTGTCACGGGCGTAACGTTTGGCGGCGGACTGCAAATCGCACTTGGCGCGGATATTCGCTACGCGGCGCCCGATACGCAGATGTCAATAATGGAGTCGAAGTGGGGCCTGATTCCGGACATGGCCATTAGCACGACGTTGCGGCATTTGGTAACACCCGATTGCGCCAAGGAGCTGGCCTGGTCAGGTCGTGTATTCAGCGCGGCCGAAGCGCTGGCAATGGGTATCGTCACCGCCGTAGCGGATGATCCATTGGCAATGGCGCGCGGTTTCGCGCGGGATTGCGCGCAGAAGTCACCTGAAGCGATACGTGGTGTAAAAGCGCTGGTAAATGGCGCGTGGCAGTTGTCGGAAACCGCAGCCCTGCAGCTGGAGGCAGCGCTTCAGGGTGGCATAATTGGCGGTGAGAACCAGCTTGAGGCCGTGCGTGCCAACCTTGCCAAAAGGAAACCTGAATTCAAAGACTGATTCTCGTCACGAAACAGGAATAGCATCGGAACTTTGCGACAATGCCGGTACTCCAACCATGCAGTTAGTCGATTCTCACGGAATATGAAGTGATTAGAGTTCAAACAGCCTTGTGGACAGCGGTATTCGCCTTGCTGACTTGTACGGCCAACGCCCAGCGCGCATCGGGCTTATCGGCCGACCTGCCTACTTCGCAAACGCTCGAGATCCAGACCAAAGTAGATGATCTATTCGACGCTGGAGAGTTCGAACGCGCCTACTTTATATATCGAAATGAACTGGTGCCGCTGGGCGACAAGTATGCGCAGTACATGGTCGGTTACATGCTCCTGTCGGGAATGGGTGTCGAGCAAGATGATATCGCGGCATCGGCCTGGTATCGGCTGGCCGCAGAACGTAATACACCGGAATTCGTGGCCGTCCGTGATCAGCTTCTGCGCGGCATGAGCGATGAGGAAATGCGTCGATCGAATACCATTTATCTGGAATTGCGGCGCAAATTTTGCGATTTGGCTGTGGTGCTGGCGTCCATCAAGAGAAACCGGGAAGAGCTTAAGCCGAGAACCGGTACGCGACTGAAAAACAACAGCAGCTCGCTGACAGTGATTGAAATGAGTTCCGGCGGTCGTTCTAGCTCTGGAGCTGAATTCTACCGCCGCATTAATCGCCGTTTGCTGGACCGCGTACAGTTGTTGCTGGAGACGGGCGAATTTCCCGAATTGGGTAACGACCCTACACGAATTGACCTGGATGTCCTGGAGCGCCTGGTCATGGAGAAAGTCGAATCAGACCCCGACTAGGGCTCGCGCAATCCAAGTCTGGAGCTGCCTCCGGAAACTACTACAAGTCAGGTACTTGAGTTGTTCGCGGTTCTGCATTAGTTTAGTCAAAACAAAATTCCATAGCTATCTAAGCAGCTGAGTTTTAAGGACTTTTCTCAATGAATATTGCAGCCAGCGACCTGCCGGGCGCGTCGAGCAAGTCTCGGGTAGCGCCGTTGCGTTTTATTACCGCGGCATCTCTGTTCGATGGTCACGATGCAGCGATCAATATCATGCGGCGGCTTATTCAGGCCCAAGGTGCCGAGGTTATTCATCTCGGTCACAATCGCAGCGTCGACGATATCGTCCGCGCGGCCGTCCAGGAAGATGCAGACGGCATCGCCATCAGTTCCTACCAGGGTGGTCATAACGAATTTTTTCGCTACATGATCGACAAGCTGAGGGATTTAGGCGCCGGACACATCAAGGTGTTCGGTGGCGGTGGCGGCACCATAACGCCGGACGAGATCAAAGGGCTGATGGCGTACGGCGTCGAGCGGATCTACCATCCACACGACGGCATGGAGCTTGGACTCGAAGCGATGATTCGCGACCTTGTGGAGCGCACGACAAAAGGCCGCAGAACGTCAATCGCCCCAACAGCGGAGGTCGCAAACGAATCGACCGACATTGCCGCAACAATCTCTGCGATAGAGGAAGGCGTTTTTTTGACGATGTGCATCTGGCCAGGCTACGCAAGCAATGGCAGGTGCAGGCGGGGCAGGTGCCAGTTATCGGAATTACCGGAACAGGCGGTGCTGGTAAGAGTAGCGTAACCGATGAGGTCCTGAATCGGTTCCTTGCATGTTTCCCCGACATGCGGATCGCCGTGCTGGCCGTGGATCCGACACGGCGTCGAACGGGTGGCGCATTGCTGGGTGATCGCATTCGCATGAATTCCTTGCGCTCGGAGCGCATATACATGCGTTCGATTGCGACGCGCCGTCAGCATCTTGCGACGAGCGAAATGCTGGGCGATCACATATCGTTTCTGAAATCGCTGGGATTCGATTTGATTATCGTTGAAACGGCGGGTATCGGGCAGGGCGACAGCGAAATCGTCGACATGGTGGATTTTTCGGTCTACGTCATGACCAGCGAGTATGGCGCGGCAAGTCAGCTGGAAAAAATCGATATGCTTGATTTTGCTGATCTGATTATCCTGAACAAGTACGACAAGCGAGGTGCGGAGGACGCGCTTCGCGATGTGCGCAAGCAATGGAAACGAAATCACGTGGCGTTCAAGGTCGCCGATGACGATATTCCGGTGTTTCCGACGATCGCAAGCCAGTTCAACGACCCGGGCGTCAGCTGGATGTTCAAGGAACTGTGCAGGTTGCTCGTGGCGAAAGCCGGACTGAATGCAGAGCAATGGCTGCCGGACATAGACACCAGCAATCGCGAGCCCCGCTCCACGGCAGCTATCCCCGGCGCACGCATTCGTTACCTTGCTGAAATTGCCGAGCAGGGCCGTGGCATCAATCAGCGTATCGACACTCAGGCGGAGACCGCAAGCCGCGCGCAGCACGTGTACGAGTCGCTCAAGCTGCTTGAAGATCCCGCCCTGCCCGGGGAACTGGAGTTGTACAAGAGTGATGATCTCACTGTAGACGATGACAGAAGTCTGCAAGTCCTTCGGCAGCGTTATCAGGAAGCGATTTCCGACCTGTCATCGGACTCAATCCGCTTGCTGCAGGAATGGCCGTCGCGCAAGGCAGGAGTTAAGTCCGAGCAGTACAGTTACACGGTCCGCGGGCGACAGATCACGGGGAAAAATTATCGTGAGAGTCTGAGTCATCAACGAATACCCAAGATAGCGGCGCCGGACTACAGCGACTGGGGTGAATTGCTCGAATTCCTGTCGAAAGAAAACCTTCCTGGCGCGTATCCGTACACAGGCGGCGTGTACCCGTATCGGCGTCACGGCGAAGATCCAACGCGCATGTTCGCGGGCGAGGGCACACCTGAAAAGACCAACCGGCGATTCCATTACCTGTCACAGGATCAGCCGGCTGCACGACTCTCGACGGCATTCGATTCCGTAACGCTGTACGGCGAAGACCCACACGAGCGCCCGGACATTTACGGCAAAGTCGGTAACTCGGGCGTGTCGATAGCGACCATCGATGACATGAAAAAGCTCTATTCGGGATTCGATCTCTGCGCCCCGACGACGTCGGTATCTATGACGATAAACGGGCCCGCGCCGATGATTCTCGCATTTTTCATGAATACAGCCGTCGACCAGCAGATCGAAAAACACTTGCGCGAAACGGGCGAATGGGACGACGCGAAAACGAAGATCGACGCGTATTTTGAAGGATGCGAGCGACCCGGGTACGCAGGCGATTTGCCCCCCGGCAACGACGGCCTGGGACTCGGTCTGCTCGGGATTTCGGGCGACAAGGTCGTCGCACCGCAAACCTATGAACGCATCAAGAGCGAAACGCTTGCAATTGTACGCGGCACGGTTCAGGCCGATATTTTGAAGGAGGATCAGGCGCAGAATACCTGCATATTCTCGACAGAATTTGCGATGAAAATGATGGGTGATGTGCAGCAATACTTCATCGACGAAAAAATTCGCAACTACTACAGTATTTCGATCAGCGGATACCACATCGCCGACGCGGGTGCGAACCCCATCAGCCAGTTAGCGTTCACCCTGTCGAATGGCTTCACGATCGTCGAGTACTACCTCGCCCGCGGCATGAGTATCGATGACTTCGCGCCTAACCATT
>PVMS01128143.1_pt1 | contig 13410 bp, 11 predicted proteins | sample 1853461 | NCBI WGS metagenome assembly PVMS01 (sample SAMN08582032, study PRJNA380276) | Marine sediment metagenome, whole genome shotgun sequencing project. | isolation source: ocean sediment barecode stripped | collected 2017 | reverse complement strand
CCTGCACCTACCTATCTGCGGCTAATAAATAATGATAAACTCGCAAAGTTTAAAAAACTTTGTTAGTCTGAAATCTATTCCCTGATTTAAAAAAAATTGCAACAAAAAAATAATTCAGAGCCTAGGCTATTCAACGATTCAACAATTCAACAATTCCAATAAGACTAACAAAGTCTCAAAGACTTTGAGAGTTTAAATCCTACTTATAATTCATCGACAATTGAATGCGTTTTCTTGCAATATCAACTTCCAGAACTTTTACAATAACCTGTTGATGCATACTCACAATTTCATTCACATCACTTACATACTTGTCAGCCAGGTTAGAAACGTGTACCAACCCACTTTCCTTAATGCCAATATCTACAAAACAACCAAAATTCGTAATGTTATTTACTATCCCGGGCAATAACTGGCCTTCTTTTAAATCGGTAATTGTTCTAATATTTTTATTAAATGTAAATACTTTGGCCGCTGTACGTGGATCCAATCCGGGTTTCTCTAATTCTTTCACAATATCTTCCAGTGTAGGAAGACCGATTGTTGTGGTACAATACTTTTTCAGATCAATGTTGTTTAAAACCGTGTTGTTTCCAATTAATTCATTTATGGAAATATGTTCATCACTTGCCATCCCAGAAACAGTCGCATAACTTTCAGGATGTACCCCCGAATCATCCAGTGGATCACTCCCGTTCTTAATTCTTAAAAACCCGGCGCTTTGCTCAAAAGCCTTATTGCCCAATCGTGGTACTTTTTTAATAGCATCTCTTGAAACAAAAGCTCCATTTTCTTTTCTATATGTAACAATATTTTTTGCCAGGTTAGGGCCAATCCCGGAAACATAACTCAATAATGATTTACTGGCAGTATTTATATTTACTCCAACCGCATTTACACAATGCGCTACAACCGTATCCAATTCATTTTTTAATTTTGTTTGATCGACGTCGTACTGGTACTGACCTACTCCGATGGATTTCGGGTCAATCTTCACCAATTCAGCTAAAGGATCAGCCAGTCGTCTTCCAATTGAAACTGCTCCTCTTACAGTTATATCATAATTTGGAAATTCCTCACGTGCTATCTTTGAAGCTGAATAAATGGATGCTCCTGCTTCGCTCACCACAAAAACCTGAATATCTTTACTGAATCTGATTCTTCTTATCAATTGTTCTGTTTCTCGGGAAGCTGTTCCATTACCAATAGCAATAGCTGCTATTTTATAGGCATCAACCAGTGAACTGATCTTTTTTATCGCTCCTTTTGCATCGTTTTTTGGAGGATGCGGATAAATGGTTTCATTGTATTCCAAACCTCCTTGTGCATTTAAACAAACCACCTTGCAACCAGTTCTGAACCCTGGATCAATAGCCAAAATGTTTTTTTCACCCAACGGTGCCCCCAATAATAATTGTTTTAAATTTTTAGCAAAAACTGCAATTGCCCCGTCATCGGCTTTTTCTTTAGCCACATTTAAAATCTCATTAGACAATGAAGGAAATAACAATCGTTTGTAGGAATCTTGTACAGCCAATTCAATTTGTTTTGAACAATCGTTATTTGAATGAATAATGCCATCTTTCATTTTAGCAATGGATTTTTCATTATCTATTTCAATTTTGACCCGAATAAAACCTTCTTTTTCAGCTCTTAATATAGCCAACAATCTATGAGACGGACAACGGCTTAAACTTTCAGACCAATTGAAATAATCTCTATACTTTTGCGCTTTTTCATCATCAATTTTAGAATTTATAACTCTTGAATTTAAAGTAGCAAATCGTTCAAGTCGGTACCGAATGCCATTTCTAATCCCGGAACGTTCATTGATCCATTCCGCAATGATATGTCGGGCACCTTCCAAGGCAGTATCGTCGGTTTCGACTTCGTTGTTTACATATTTTGAAGCTATATATTTCAAGTCATTTGCCCGCTGACTCATGATTATTTTAGCCAAGGGTTCTAATCCATTCTTACGAGCGGTTTCAGCCTTTGTCTTGCGTTTTTTCTTAAAAGGAAGGTAAATGTCTTCTAAAGTAGTTAAATCGTTTGTAACGCTTATTTTTTGCTTTAACACATCGGTTAAAACTTCCTGCTCTGCCAATGCTTTTAAAATAGTGCTTCTGCGCTTTTCCAGTTCTTCGAACTGCGTTTTGTACTTCACAATAGCGCCAATTTGAACCTCATCTAAATTTTCGGTATATTCTTTTCTATAACGCGCAATAAATGGAATGGTACAATCTTCATTAAGCAATTGAATAGTATTTTCAATACTCTTTTCTGGAAGATTGGTTTTGGTGATAACAAACTGAATAAGTTGCATGTTAACTAATAAATTAATTTTGTTGAGATGCTTCATCGTTGAGATTAACATTGGTTTGTCAGTCTGAGCCTGTCGAAGACCCTTTTTGATCAGCTACCTTATAAAAATAGTATTTCAATGTTTCTCCTTTGGTTCATTCTAATCTTAATCTTGTCAGTCTGAGCCTGTCGAAGACGCACCATAATCAGTATAATTTTTTGAATATTCAATCAATTTGTTCCAATCTTCTTTTATAAGGGCTTCCTTTTTTCTCCTACTCCAACCTTTTATTTTTTTCTCTGTTACTATAGCTAAATTAACATCTGTAAAAGTTTCAAACCAAACTAATGTTACCGGTCTTCTTTTAAAAGTATATGCGCTTTTGATTTTTCCAGAATTATGTTCGTAAATCCTCTGTTCTATATGGCTGGTTATGCCTGTATAATAAGAATTATCAACGCACTTTACAATATAAGTATAATAAAATTTCATAGCATTTGCCTTTCAATAATTTTGAATAAAGTTACGATAATTAAAATTCGTTTTAAAAAGCACTTCGATGTTTCGACTGAGCTCAACACAGGCTTGCTCAGTGTGATATTTCAGTGTTTCGACTGTAAATTTATCTTGAGTACTTCAACTTATCTCCATAAAGGATCTATTTTCATACCCTTGAGATGCTTCGACAAGCTCAGCATGACAGTTTGTTCCTTGTCATCCTGAGTGTCCCGATAGCTATCGGGACGAAGGATCTACATCTTTATGTTGATATTTTCACTTTGGTAAAAATGTTCAGAGGTAATATGTAAAACGAACTAACTTATCTGCTCTCCATTAGCAATAGAATCATTTTCAGGTTCAATAAATGCCAGTTTACCATCAGGAGTATCTGTCATTAAAATCATTCCCTGACTTTCAACTCCACGCAGTTTTCTAGGAGCCAAATTTACCAAAACAGTCACTTTTTGACCAACGATTTCTTCTGGTTGAAAACTTTCGGCAATTCCTGACACTATAGTTCTAACATCAATACCTACATCAACTTTAAGTTGTAATAATTTTTTGGTTTTTGGAATTTTCACAGCTTCAATTATAGTTCCAACGCGTATATCTAATTTTGTAAAAGTATCAAATTCTATGGTTTCCTTTTGAGGCTCAACAATTTTATTTTCAGCGTCATTCACTTTTTTAGTTGCTTCCAATTTGTCCAATTGCGCTTGAATTTCTCGATCATCAATTTTAGCAAATAATAATTCCTGTTTACCCAGTTGATGTTTCGGTGAAATTAGTTCTTTACATTCTTCAACAGTATTCCAAGACATCTTAACAGCGTTTGATGCAACATCCGTATTGTCATTCTGAGCTAGGTGAAGAATCTTTTCTAATTTTAAAGCAGTAAACGGTAAAAAGGGCTCACAAACAACCGATAATCCCGCGGCAATTTGAAGCGCTACATATAGAATCGTTTTTACGCGCTCCGGGTCCTCTTTTACCTGTTTCCAAGGTTCTTCATCAGCTAAATATTTGTTCCCTAAACGAGCTAAATTCATCAACTCTTGAGAGGCTTCTCTAAATCGGTAACGTTCAATTGAACTTCCAATTATTGAAGGATATTTACGTAATTGTTCTAAGGTTTTAGTATCTACATCATTGAACTCATTTGGCACAGGAACAATTCCTTCATAATATTTATTGGTCAATACTACAACTCTATTGATAAAATTGCCAAAAATAGCCACCAATTCATTATTATTTCTTGCTTGAAAATCCTTCCAGGTAAAATCGTTATCCTTTGTTTCAGGAGCATTTGCCGTTAATGCATAACGCAATACATCTTGCCTGTCCGGAAAATCTTCCAAATACTCATGCAACCAAACCGCCCAATTTTTAGATGTCGATATTTTATCACCTTCCAAATTTAAAAACTCATTTGCAGGAACATTTTCAGGCAAAATGTAACTGCCTTCCGCTTTTAACATTGCCGGAAAAATGATACAGTGAAACACAATATTGTCTTTCCCAATAAAATGAATTAGTTTGGTGTTCTCGTCTTTCCAATAAGGTTCCCAATCTTTTCCATTTTTCTCAGCCCATTCTTTTGTTGATGAGATATAACCAATTGGTGCATCGAACCAAACATACAATACTTTTCCCTCACCACCTTCTGCCGGAACAGGAATACCCCAATCTAAATCGCGTGTAACTGCTCTTGGCTTTAGGCCATCATCCAACCACGATTTTACCTGCCCCAAAACATTGGTTTTCCAATCGTTTTTGTGTCCTTCAACAATCCATTCCCGTAACCACTTTTCGTATTTATCTAATGGTAAATACCAATGTTTTGTTACTTTCATTGTTGGTATATTTCCTGTAATAGCCGATTTTGGGTTTATCAAATCGGTTGCATTATGGCTTGTACCACATTTTTCACATTGATCTCCAAAACTTTCTTCATTTCCACATTTTGGGCAAGTTCCAACAACAAATCTATCTGCTAAAAACTGATTTGCTTCTTCATCAAAGAGTTGTTCTGAGGCTTCTTCAATAAATTTACCTTTCTTGTGCAATTTCTTAAAAAAATCTGAGGCGGTATTATGATGAATTTTAGCCGATGTCCTTGAATAATTATCAAATGAGATACCAAATTCTTTAAAAGATTTTTTAATAATTGCATGATATTTATCTACAACATCCTGAGGTGAAATCCCTTCTTTTTTAGCTTTTAAAGTAATTGGTACACCATGTTCATCGGATCCACAAATGTAAATCACGTCATTACCGGTATTTCGTAAATACCGTGCATAAATATCGGCCGGAACATAAACACCTGCCAAATGACCAATATGAACCGGGCCATTCGTATAAGGTAATGCCGCAGTAATAGTATATCTTTTTGAATTGTTCATCAAAATTTATTTAAGAAAGCACAAAAATAAGGATTGTTTATTAGAAAACTTAATAGTTGATTCGGTTTTCGTATTTTGCAAAATCATTTATTAATTTTTAGAATGATCCAACCAAAATATTTACAGAAAGAAGCAACAGTTGCAATCGTTTCAGCTGCAAGAAAAATTTCTTTGTCAGCAATTAAACCCGCCATAAAATTATTAGAAAACTGGGGATTGAGTGTGATTGTTGGTGATACCATTGGTTTGGAGGCTCATCAATTTGCAGGTGACGACAAAGCCCGAGTTGCTGATTTTCAAAATATGTTGGATAACCCTACGATAAAAGCGATATGGTGCGCCCGAGGTGGTTATGGCACTGTCAGGATCATTGATATACTTGATTTTTCAACTTTTAAACAATATCCAAAATGGATTGTTGGTTATTCTGACGTCACTGTTTTACACAATCATATTCATAATCTTGGAATTGAAACCATCCATGCTACAATGCCGCTAGATGTTTTTAAAAATACACAATACGCTTTAAACACTTTGAAAATGAGTTTATTCGGGCAAAAATTAGCTTATGAAATTCCAACTGCTAAAGAAAATAAATTTGGCAAAGCAGCTGGCGTTCTTATTGGGGGGAATTTATCCATTTTATATAGTTTATTAGGGAGTGAATCAAGTCTAAATACCGATGGTAAAATTCTATTTATTGAAGATCTGGATGAATATTTATATCATGTAGACCGGATGTTTATGAATTTGAAAAGAAATGGATTTTTCACCAATTTAAAAGCATTGATTATTGGTGGAATGACCGATATGCATGACAATTCAATTCCTTTTGGGAAAAATGCCAAGGATATTATTTTAGATTGTGTTTCAGAATATCAATTCCCTGTGGTTTTTGATTTTCCTGCAGGACATTTGAAAGATAACAGGGCTATGATATTGGGGAGAAATGTTATTTTGGAAGTAGGGGAACATAAAACAATATTATCATTTTAAACCTGCCAGGTTTAAATTGCGTAAAGGATAGGCAAATCGACACCTCAAGAACAAAAAAAATTGCAAAAAAATGGCTACACATAACGAATTAGGAAAAAAAGGAGAAGAAATTTCAGTAGAATATCTTCAACAAAAAGGGTATATAATTTTAGAACGCAACTGGCGATTTAAAAAGGCCGAAGTCGATATTATTGCACGTAAAAATGATGTGCTGGCTATCATTGAAGTTAAAACACGTTCGACAAATTATTTCGGGAATCCGCAGGATTTTGTAAATCCTAAAAAGATTAAATTACTAGTTGAAGCAATAAATGAATATGTAACAAAAAATGATTTGGATGTTGAAGTTCGTTTTGATATTGTTGCGATTGTTAAAAAACAAGAAGATTTAGAAATTGAACATTTAAAAGATGCTTTCTTTCATTTTTAAAATATTTTAAAAAGGATCAATGAAATTTAGTTATACCAAACCCTAAGAAAACTTCTTTTTTTGTTAAATTGCTCCTATTACGTTAGAAACACTTGAAAAAAATAGTTTAGAAACCATTAAATCAAAAAAATGAAATATAAGCTTTGTTTAACCACTATTATTTTTGGCCTTTGTATATTGGCTTCTTCTTGTGACATGTTATCAAAAAAAGAAAAGATCGCTCTGCCTATAAAGGATGGTAAGAAACCTAATGTGGTCATTATTTTTTTAGATGATTCCGGATATTCTGATTTCAATCCGTTTGGACAAGCAGATGTGCCTACACCAAATGTGCAGAAGTTAGCGGAAGAGGGTACTATGTTTACTAATTTTTATGTTCCACAAGCCATTTGTTCAGCATCTCGTTCTGCACTGTTAACAGGGTGTTACCCGGGAAGAACAAAAGTTTTTGGAGCTCATGGTCCCAAAGAAAGAGGACTGGAAACTACTTTCCCAACCATTGGTGAACTATTTAAATCCGAAGGATATAAAACTGCTCTGTTTGGAAAATGGCATTGCGGTGATCAGCCGGATACTCGTCCTCACGCGAGAGGATTTGACGAAACTTGTGGTTTAATGTACTCCAATGATATGTGGAAACATCACCCTGAAAATCCAGAATATTGGGGTAAGTACCCAATAGAGTTTTGGGAAAATGGAAAAGTAACTATAAAAGATGTGGGAATACCTGAACAAAAGAACCTTACTAAATGGTACACGGAACATGCTGTTGATTTCATCAATCGTAATAGCGGTGAACCCTTTTTGATGTATGTCCCTCATTCTATGCCTCATGTGCCAATTTTTTGTAGCGAAGAATTTGAGGGTAAATCTGGTGTAGGGCTATATGGTGATGTAATTATGGAACTGGACTGGTCGGTTGGAGAAATAACAAATGCTTTAAAGAAAAACGGGCTTGAAGAAAATACCATCGTAATATTCACATCAGATAATGGTCCTTGGGTGTCCTATGGAAATCATTCCGGAAAAACTCCTTTCCGCGAAGCAAAAGCAACTTCTTTTGATGGTGGAACCCGTTCCGCATGTATTATTAAGTATCCAAATCATTTAAAAGCTAACAACTCTTCAAACCAGGCGTTTGTTTCCATTGATTTACTTCCAACTCTTTGTTATTTAGCGGGTGTTCAACTTCCTAATACAGAAATAGACGGGAAAAATGTTTGGGGTTTAATTTCAGGGAAAGAAGGTGCTGTTAACCCCCATGATTACTACGCATTTTCAACTGGTAAAAATTTTGAAAGCGTTTTGAGTGCCGACGGAAAATGGAAACTTCATCTACCTCATAGTTACCGCACATTAAATACTCCAGGTATTGATGGATCTGCTGGAAGATATGATATAACTGATATTGAATTGTCTTTATTTGATATGGTAAATGATCCTTATGAAACCAACAATGTTATTGAAAAATATCCTGATGAAACTAGTAAACTTATGGAGTATGCCGGCATACACCGGCAAAATTTTTATACTGCTAAATAAAATTTAAAAAGTTCTATTTCTTTTTATAAAAGCTTTTACATCTTCAAAATATTCAGGCTTTGGGATTCTTCTTTTATAGGATATACTTCTCTTTATAATGTTATTCCAGTAAAACAGGAAACTAAAATTTCAAATATTAAATGTAATTCCAGAGATGCCTGCCTTCGCAGGTATGACAAAAGTAAATTAAATTAATTCCTGATCTTTAAAATATAAAACTATGGCTTCCTTCATAAGCACCGTTTGTTCTCCCGTTTTTAATGGAGGTAATTCTTCTATAATCTTATAATGAGGCCAACTATCTTCGTCAAAAAAATCAAATTCGTAATACCCAAAAGGTTCCAGTAACCTACAAATAGCTATATGCATTAAATTTACCTTATCCTCTTTTTTATATTCTTTCACGCCTTGCCCTAATTCTTGTACCCCAATTAAATAAATAATGGCATCTAAATTTAGCTGCTCCCCTTCTCCAAATTTTGCCGTTAAAATTTGAACTATTCGCTCCAAATCTTCTTTTAATTTTTGATCTCTTGACATTTGAAAAATTACGTTTGAATGCAAATATACAAATGGATTCATGTATCTTTACAAAAAACCATAGTATGAATACTTTTGATATCATTATAGCAGCCCTCCTTACAATAGGATTTGTTAGGGGATTATCCCGAGGATTATTTGTTGAAGTCGCTTCGTTAGTAGCATTAATTGCCGGAATTTACGGAGCCATCCATTTTTCGTATTTCGTAGGAAATTTTTTAGCTGACAGGGTATCATGGGATGAAAATTATATCACTATTGTTTCTTTTGCCATTACCTTTGCCATTATTGTTATAATCATAGCCTCAATTGGAAAATTCTTTACTAAAATAGCTGATTTTGCTTCCTTAGGCCTTTTAAATAAATTGCTTGGAGGTGTTTTCGGTGTCTTAAAAATAGGGCTTATTTTAAGCATTATTTTACTTGTATTGAACAAGCTCAACAACACTATTCCTTTTATTTCGGAGGAACAACAAGAAAATGCCATTTTACATGAACCTATTAAAAATCTTGCACCTACTTTATTCCCTAATTTTATCAAATTGGTTGATGAATAAACTGACTTCGAAACAATTCATTAATTATTTTAATTTCTTTTGTCAGGAATTTTAAAATTGTTCGTCGAAGTAGAAAAACACCATGTAACAATGCAGCGAATTAGTTTCTCTATATTTATTAGTATCCTTTCAACCGTTTTGTTGATGGGATGCAACCCTAAATCTCAATTTTCATTTAGCGTATCAGGTAAAATTGACAACATAGAAAAACCCTTTATAGTGTTGACGAAAGTTGAAAATATCCAACAGAAAACTACCACTTTTATTGACAGTATTGTATTGAATGAACAAGGTGAATTCTATGCAAATTACAATTTGGAACCTCATATTTACAATTTAATTATTGATTCTAAAACTGTTCAACTTGCAATAGATAATAATCAGCAAATTGAAATAAATGGTGCTGGCATAAATGATTTGGATATAAGCGGTTCAACAGACACAGAAATATTAAATGATTATGAGGAATACAGGAAGGCATCTTTAAAGAGATTGGTCGGTGGAGTTCGAACTAAAATTAAAGCTAAAAAAAATGATTACGCCAGTGAAAGTGAAATAATAGCATTAAGACAGCTTGAGGTTGAAAATTATCAAAAACATTTGGATGATTTAATGGAATATGTGAAAGAGCATATGGGTACTTCTATAGCCATTTATGCAACTGCTTTACGATGGAAAGGGAGTGAATATTTAAACCTCCTTAATTTATTGGTGACAAAATTTGAAGCAAAACATGCAAATATTGAATTAACTCAAAAACTTAAAAATCAACTTTTGTTATTAGAAAGAACAAGCAAAGGAGGAATAATTAATGAAATAAAACTTCCCGATGTCTCTGAAAGAATAATTGCTCTAAACAGTATTAAAGGGAAATATACTTTAATTGATTTTTGGGCAAGCTGGTGTCCCCCATGTAGAACTGAAAGTTCATTGTTGAATAATTTGTACAGCAGGTATAAATCTGATGGCTTCGAGATTTTTGGGATATCATTAGATTCTAAACATAAAAGATGGATTCAGGCAATTGAAAAAGACAATCGTTTGTGGCCAAACGTATCATCTCTTGAAGGCTTTAAGTCGGATATCGCTCTTAAATCATGGTGTTAGTGCATTACCCTCGAATTTTATAATTAATCAGCAAGGCAAAATAATAGCCGTCAACATTCACGGACAAGCATTAAATGAAAAAATTAAGACGCTTTTTCCCAACTAAACTTCTTTCAGATCTTCCGCTTTAATCCAACCAATTTTTCCATCAGATAATTTAATTTTCTTCCAATTATCCAATTCGTCTAATATTAGAACTTTAGTCCCTTCATGAAGTTCAAAAATTTCATCACTACTATTTGTTGGCGCATTTTTAATTTCAGTTTTAGATACAAAAATAATGGCTATTCTATTTTTCTGTGCCGTTTCGAAATTACTAAATGCAAAAAACACGCTTACCACTAATATAAATACTGATAATAGTGTGGTATTAAAGAAAAAAAGTTTCTTTCTGGAAGAAGGGGAGAAATGATATAATAAAAACAACAAAGACGCTAAAAACGAAGCCATAACGGCTATAATTGCCCAAGTATCAAAAGGCAATTTTTGAATAACATTCTCAGAAAAGCGTTGCAGAAATGTCTTTGGTAAGTCTTCAATTACATCAATAGTCATTCGTTTGGCAAAAGATAAGTTGAGTAAAGCATCTTCATGCATTGGGTTTAATTTTAATGCTTTTTCATAGTAATAGATAGTGGGCGCTACTTTGTTTAATTTGTAATAACTGTTCCCTAAATTGAAAAATAAATCATCCGATTCAAACCCTTGTTCTTCTATACTTAAATACATCCCAATTGCTCTGGTATAATCTCCTACTTTATAAAATGTATTTGCTTCCGAGAACAGCTTATCCGCTGCTTGTGAATAAACAGCCAAACTAAAAAGTAGTGTTACGCTAAAAACTAATTTTTTCATCTGCTCAAAATTTTTATTTTTTTAAATGAAGAAAATTAAAATTTCTTCACCTCTGTATCTGTTTTTCTTTTTCAAAAAAAATTTAATCATTTCGGTTGCTACTCAAAAGATTAATTTTGTCTATACTTATTTTATGTTATAAATATTTATCAATTTTAGTTATAACATTTTTTGCTTTCTTAAACTCTTTTTCCATCATTACATCTGTTGTAGGAGCGAAACGTGCAAAATCACAATCGTCTAAAACCTCTGTAAACTCCTTAATAATTGTACTTTTGACATCCTTCTTTTTTAATAATTCTGAAATTTTTTCTTTAGAAATATCAGACGTTTCAATATAAAGTTTTGCCTTTAAAAAGTTATGCAAAGCTTTTTCCAAAGCAATATAAAATGCCTCTTGATTGCCTAATTGTTTTTTAGCTTCCGACAAATATTTTCGAGCTAATTTATCTGCTTTTCTTATCTTTTTCCCAAAAACATCCTTAGCGCGTTCAGCACGTTTTTTGCCAATAGTTATTCCAATTGGAATGGCTAAAAATGGTAATAACAACAATAAATAAAACGCATTTGAGTTTAAAAACCGGTCTTTTACTATCGGTTTAAACGTTGTGTTTAAAACTATAAATCTAAAATTGTTATTTTTAGCCACAACCTGTTGTTTTGTTACACTTTTATTAGCAGCTGATGGCAGCTCTTTTCCCTCTGTTACTTCAACAAAAATAGCTTCTGCTTTAATAGTATTGTATTTTCTCTCTTTTGGGTTAAAGTATGAAAAAGTTACTTCCGGAATTTTATATTTCCCTTTAAACTGTGGCACTACAGTATATACGTCAGTAATACTACCTCTTAAACCATTTAATGAAGTTACAACCTGTTCTTTATGCTCCGGTGTATAAACTTCTAATTCTGCCGGAGTTGTTATTTTTGGGATTTCAAATAGTTTTAAATTTCCTCTTCCAAATACTACCACTTTAATTTGGGCGGCATCATTTGCTTTCAACACATTTTTATTGGCTGAAACTTTAAATTCAAAATCACCAACGGCTCCTAAAAAATCTAAAGGCTTTCCTTTTTCCGGTAAGGCTTTTACTATTAAAATTTTCGTTGCAGATTCAGAAGAATAACTAATATTTCGTGTAATTGCGTTCCCGAAAAAATCTCCTTTTCCCGTTGGTATGCCAACAGAAAAATCCATTTTCATTGGTTCAATTTTCAATTTACCATCTCGTTGCGGAATAAGAACCGCCTTTTTAAGTACAATATATCGGTAATCTTTTCCATTGTATTTTCCTTTTTTTACGTTGATTCCCTTTACTTCAATATCTTGATTCCAAAACCCGTTGTATTGTGGAGATTCACTAACACGCCAATCATTAACACTAATATTTTCACTGACAAATAATTTATAAACCACGTAAATTCCTTCACCAACATAGGGATTTAAATTAGATACTTCAGCAACCAAATGTATATTTTGTTGTGCCACATACATTGGGTTATTTGGATCTTTAGGAATTTCAATTGCTTTTAAAACAGTTATTTTAACTGAATTTGATTTTATAGACTTCCCTTTATATTCAATACTTGCGGGTGGAATGATAAATTCACCTTCTTTTTTTGGCTCAATAATGAAAATATAAGAGTGTGAATAACTTGCCTTGCCATTAATCCAGGACTGATTCACCGAAGAGCTTGGGCCTCCAACAATTTTGAAATTCGCAAATGAGGGGGCTTTAAAATTATCAGCACCTTGTTTATTTACAGTAAATTCAATTTTAAAACGTTGATTTACACCTAATTTATTTTTACTCACCGAGGTTTTAAACTCAATTTGAGCAAAAATTACTTGCGCTGCAAATAATAATATACTTAGTATGTAAAACTTAACAAATTTCATTTCAATTACCAGTCTTTTTCTTGTTTAATTTTTTTGCCTTTGGCTTTTTGAGCATTCAATTTTTTTTGTGTTTTATTTTCTTCGTTATTCATTGCTTCTAACAACTGTTTCATTTGCTCAGGAGACAATTGATTTTGTCGTGGTTTTTGATCTTTCTTTTTTTCCTGATCTTGCTTTTTATCACCTTTGTCATTTTCTTTATCTTTTTCTTCGTCTCCTCCTTCTTTATCTTTTTGATCTTTGTTTTTATCGTCCTTACTATCTTTGTCGCCTTT
>PVMS01153438.1_pt1 | contig 13411 bp, 23 predicted proteins | sample 1853461 | NCBI WGS metagenome assembly PVMS01 (sample SAMN08582032, study PRJNA380276) | Marine sediment metagenome, whole genome shotgun sequencing project. | isolation source: ocean sediment barecode stripped | collected 2017 | reverse complement strand
TCTCCCAGATGCAGATCAAGATGTTGCAATTGACCGAACAGGGCAACAATTGGCAGATAATGTTGCAGTGACAACAAATAAATCCACTTACAACATGCCATAGGGTTCAAAAATGGAATCCATTGAAGCAAAACAAGAAGGAACATTCAGTGATTTTTACATGCCAAATGTATACATGGCATGTGCTGCAATTGGCATTCCGCCAGAAGTTGCTTTGTCAAAATATGATTCAAATTTTTCTGCAAGTCGTGCTGCATTAAAAGATTGGGAACACACAATCAAGGTTGACAGGAGCGAATTCAGTTTTCAGTTTTACAAACCTATTTTTGGATACTGGTTTGACCTTCAAGTTTTAAGTTTAAATATTATGGCACCGGGATACTTGAATGCATTTTTGGCAAAAGATCAAATGACAATGGATGCATATAAATCTGGAAGGTTTATTGGTGCCAATGTTCCACACATAGATCCATTGAAAGAAGTTGAAGCAGAACGCGCCAAACTTGGTCCACTTGCTGATCATTTACCATTGACAACTGTTGAAAAATCAACGGAAATTTTAAATGGTGGTGATTCTGAAAATAATATTAAAAAATTCGCACAAGAACTAAAAGAAGGCGGAAATAATGGTTTGGAATTAGAAACAAACTCAGAAAATCCAAATAAAAAATAAAATGTTTATAAAAATTTTAGGGTTAATTGATAATTTTATTTTTGAATGAGTGGGATGGGTAGTATTAAAAATTTTATTATTAATAATTTCAATAGAGAATTTGGTTCACAGGATACGAACAGAGGCGCACACATGGCCCATCTTTTATGTGTTGAAATTTGGTTATTTATTTAAAAGGGGTAAAGATGGAAATCTCAAGAATGATAGGGGGATGGCTCATGGCGATCACAGGAACGATCCTACAGATCCCTAACTCATCGGAATTTGTTCCTGAGTTCCTAAAATGGGGGGAAAATCTTAATGAGACTATCCAATTAATTTACGCCTCTTTTGGCGTTATCATGATAATTCTGTCTGCTATAATGCTAGTAATTAGAATGCACTATACAATTAAAGAAAAGGAACTTGATTTGAAGATAAAAACTAAAGGCTTTCAAGACTATGAAGAACTTCAAAAAAAATTAAAAGATGCTGAAATTAGATAGCGATTACGTAAAGATAAATCTAATTGACGGCATTTATTATGCGTATTACAAGCCTATAGTAATAAATTTAAGGATAGCTAAAGAGATCGTGAAAGAGAGGCAAAATATTACTCTAGGTAAAAAGCACCCGTTTATCGTTGACATAAGAGAGGTTAAAGGTTTTAGAATGGATGCTGTAAAGTTTCTCAGTGGTGATGAATCGATGGATGATATTATCAAAATGGGTGTTGTTGTAAATTCCAGATTTATTGTTTTATTATATAGTTTATTTTCTATGATAATCCCACCAAGGATTCCGGCAAAATTATTTTTAACTGAAAAAGATGCAAAAAATTGGATTAATTCAAATTAAAAAAAGTAAAATATATTTATGATACTTGCAAACGATATAAAAGAAGAACCAGGTAATTGGCAAATAATGATGGATAAAATCATTTGTTCCGATTGTTTAAATGTGTTAAATGAAGCTAATTCTGATATTTTAAATAACCATTGCAAACACTGTGGGAATGAAATAAACGTTTGAAATGTATCTTTATAGGTATACGCCAAACATTGAAGTTGAAAAGAAATCTTCAGGCAATTCACAAAAAGAAAAATAAATTCATTTCAAATTTACATACATGAAATTAAAGAAAATTAAAGTTGGCAGCTTTTTAAAAAAGCAGTTATTGAAAGAAACAGATGATGGAAAAAAGAAAATAAAACCAGTTGCAGCTGGATCAATCGTTGTTGCATCTGCTATCATTTTAAATGCATTAAGTTCTGAATTTTTGGGTGTGTCTATTCCCGTAGAAGTTTTTACGGAAGTTATTAATTCAATTTTCTCATCATAAAAATGGAGAATATCACAATTTTTGATTTGGTCATTACAGGTGGCGTTCCAATTGGAACAATTGCAGCTGCATGGGTTAACATGCGCGTGACCGTTGGTGGTTTAAAGCAGCAAATCACATATTTAGAAAAGCAATTGGAAGAAGAAAAGCAATCCAACACAAGGAATTTTGATAGCATTAGCGAGGACATAAAAGGCATTTATGGAATTCTTACAGAAATAAAAGTGGCCATTAGTAAAACATGAATTGTTTTATTAATTAAAAAAAAAATTATATATTTGCAAAGATATGGCAAAAGAAGTTTTAATATATGGGGGGATTCATTCTCTTTCAGCATTTGATTTCATTACATCTGTAAATGAAATTAAAGATGGTGAAGATCTTGTTGTTCGTATCAACACAGACGGTGGTTCACCTGAATATGGTTTTGGCATGGTTGCAAAATTCAGAGAATTTGAAGGAAATAAATCTGTCAAAGTAGATGGAAAAGCGCATTCCGCTGGCATGTTTTTCTGTACATATGCAGAAAAAGTCGAAGCATTAAGTGTGTCACAATTTCTTGTTCACCGCGCTGCATATTCTGAATGGTTTGAAGATTCTACATTGTTCACAGAAGAATTGAAAACCAATCTTGTTAATATCAACAAGGATTTACAGAGAGCATTTGAAGCAAAAGTTGATGTTGCAAAATTTGAAGAAATATCTGGTGTGACTGTCAAGGAAATTTTTTCCATGGATAGCAGAAAGGATGTATTTCTTACTGCAACACAAGCAAAAAAAATTGGTTTGATTAACAAGGTTGTAAACATCACACCAACAAAACAAGCAAGCCTTGATTCCATGATGGAAGAAGTTGTTGCAAAGTATTCAGGAAAAGCACTTGAACAAAAAGAAATTAAGAATGAAAAAAATATTACTAATCCAAAAAAACAAAAAAACATGGATCTTAATAAATTAAAAGCTGAACACCATGCATTGTATGCTGAAGTGCTTGCAGTTGGAAAAGAAGCTGGAATTGCAGCTGAAAAAGACAGAATTGGTGCTTATTTGGCGTTTGTTGATGCAGATCCAAAAGCAGTTGTTGAAGGAATCAAATCTGACAAATCATTGTCAGCAACACAAATGGCTGAATTTGTGAAAGCACAGGTTTCAAAAACCTTAGTGAATGATGCAGAAAAAGAGAATGCACCAGAAGTGGAAACACCAAAAGCAGATGCACCAAAAAGTGCTGAAGAAATAAGTGCTGAAGCATCTGAAGCAGAATTGGATGCTGAACTTGGTATTAACAAAGAAAAAATTAAGTAATTATGAGTACGGGAACCATAAAAACACAAACTGACAATCAACTTCATGTTGAATATAATATTTCAAAAATATTTGTTTTTAACAACAGATATGAACAGGAAACACTTTTGAATGGAAGTGGTGGAATCAAAACATTTTTACCGGGTACATTATTGGGTAGAGTTTCAGCAAGTTTGAAACTTGTGCCAGTTGCATCTGCAGCTGTTGACGGTTCTGAAATTCCTGTTGGAATTTTAGCATCTGAAGTGACTGATTTGGCAATTGCTGGTGAAAAATCTGTTCAGGTTTGCATCTTTGGTGATGTTGTTGAATCAAAATTGATTCTTGATGGATCAGATACGGTTGACACATTAATTGATGGCAGACCAATAAAAGACAGGATTGCTGCAGACACAAAAGGGATCCAATTGGTTGATGGTTTTGAAATGACAAAATCAGACAATTCATAATAAATTTTAAAAAGTAAAAAAAATGGGCGTTATTAGCACACTACATGCAAGAGGTATTTTCACAACAAAAGTGATTGCCATATATGAAGATATGTCAAAACCAACTGCATTTCTTCGGTCTTATTTTCCAACAAAAACATCAAATTCAAAATATATTCAAATTTCAGTTATGCGTGGATTTGAAAAAATTGCTGTTGATGTTCAACGTGGAACACGTGGAAACAGAAATCAATTTTCATTGAGTTCCCAAAAAACATTTTTGCCCCCATATTATCATGAATATCTTGATGCAACTGAATTGGATCTTTATGACTTAATATGGAACACAGATTCAACAATTAACACCAATGTGTTTGCTGAATTTTTACGGGATGTTGCAGAAAAAATTGCTGCATTGATCATGAAAATTGAAAGATCATATGAAGTTCAATGCCGTGAAGCATTACACACTGGAATTGTGACTTTAAGCAATGGAACAAATATTGATTATAAGAGAAAAGCAGCTTCATTGCTTGCTTATGCTGCAGGAATTGATTTTTCTTCTGGTTCAGTGAATCCAAATTCAGTAATGGAAACGGGTGCTGAATATTTAAGAACTGAAGGAAAAGTTTCTGGTGGAATGTACAACACCATAATGGGGAAAGATGCATTTGCAGCTTATAAAGATAATTCAAACATCAAAGATGTTGCCAACCTAAGAAGGTTTCAATTAATTGATGTTAGAAGTCCACAGAAACAATCAACGGGTGCAACACTTCATGGTGTGGCTTCAATTGGTTCTTATGAAACATTAATTTGGACCTATCCGGAATTTTATGATACGGAAAGCACAGAACACAATCCGTATATTGACCCTAAAAAGATAATTATGCTTCCTGAGAATCCGAAATTTGATTTTGGTTTTGCGTCTGTTCCTAGGTTATTAGGTAAAAAATCAGATGTTGGTGCTGGCGTTTCTGGTGAGCGTGGTGCATTCTTAGTTGGTGAAACTTTGGATGAAATCAACACAGCACACAATGTTGATGTAAAATCTGCAGGTGTTGCAGTTTTGACTGCAGTTGATCAAGTTTGGACGGCTGAAGTATTATCGTAATTGATTATAATTAAAAAAGGGGTGTGGAGAAATCCAACACCCCTTTTTTTAAATATTTGAAGAAATGGGAAAAAAATATCAAGTTATTTGTTTAAATGTTGGCGGAAAAAACAACAAGGTTTTCAAGAATAAAGATTTTGTTGATGCTGAAGATTTTGAAGAAGGTGTTGCAGAACAATTGGTGAAATCTAATCATTTGAAATCAGCAACAAAACAGCAATCAGATAAAATCAGCAAAGAAGTAAGCGATTTATCAAAAAAAGACAAAGAAGAAGCTGGAGAAAAATCTGCACAAATCCAAGCAGATAAGGAAAAAAGAACTTTGGCCAAAAATATCATCAACCTTGAAGGAAAGGTGAAGGAATTTGGATCTGTTTCGGATGCATCCAAAGAAGCTGTTTATTCTATTTCAAAGGAATTGAGAAAGGACAAAGATAATTCTGAATTGAAAAAAGCACTTGAAAGTGCTGAAAAGGATGCAAAAAAAGATGCTGAAGCATTAAAGGAAGCGGAATCTGCTTTGAAATCCGAAAAGAAAAAGCAAGGTATTTCAATAAAATAAATCATTATTGAATGGCTAGTTTTACGGATCGAGCAAAAGCCGATTGGAAAAGGTTTTCAAGTGATGTTGATGGTTGGGGTACGGCCATCAAAGTCACTACACCTGACGGTTTGACATCTGTTGACGTTTCAGGTATAGCTGTAAAGCATCACATTAACATTGACACAGAAGGATTGACTGTCAATGGCAAAAATGCCCATTGCACTATTTCTGAAGAATTGTTGACTGATGCAAGTTATGTTGTTAGGGATTCAGATGAAGAAGTGAACATGGTGGATCACCGTGTTGAATGGGTTGACAGTTCAGGTGTGTTGAAAAAATATGTCATCCGGGAATCATATCCAGATGAAAAAGTTGGTGTGATTGTAATGATTTTAGGTGATTTTGAATAATGTCAAAACTAAATTACATAATACCACCACAGGGTTTTGAGGTTGTCAGGGATTTAATTACTGCAATTTTAAAAACTGAATTTGATCAACAAGAAGTTCTTGATTCAGATCCATCAGCACATCCAATAGTTTTCACAAGTCGATTTGTGCCAATAGACAAAGTTGAAATCCCATCAATCAATGTTCGTTTGTCCCGTGGAAATCCAGACACCAACACAACACGGTCTGGTGATGGAACATATAAATTTTTGATTGATGTTTATGCAAAAGCAAAATCAACAGCTGTTGGAAAAGCAGATGAAATTGCTGAACAAAGGTTGCACAAAATGATGGGGCGTGTCATGGTGATTTTAGAGGATCCACAGTATAGAACATTAGGGATCACAGCAAAACCTGCAGGAATTGGTGGAACCGAATTTGATGACATGGCAATTGGTGATCCAAATGAAATCAAAGAAGGAATCAATGCTGTTATGGGCAGATTAACATTTTCAGTGAGAATTTCAGACAGTGCAGTGTTGTTGACGGCTAATCCTATTAATGATTATGATGGTCAGGCGCAAATTGGCACCACGGGTAAAGGACATCAAATTTCATCTGATCCAACATAATTGGTTTAAAATTCATACATTTGCAATATGGCTGATTCAATAATTTTAAGGAAATTACCAAACACAAATGTGATTGTCACCAAAGATGGTGTTGATATATTGTCCAGGAATCCAGATGCCATTGTTCAAAAAGATGTTGACAAAAATCATTGCACAGTTAAACACAAAGATGGTGGTGTTGTTGATGTTTTTCCCGTTGTAGAGGTTGAAAAAGTAATTCATGCAGATGCAACAGAAGTTGTGATTTCAGATGTTGACACATTATTTTCAGAACTAACAGAATTTTTTTTTTTTAAACTAAGTCCAAAAAACGCAAATCATTCACATCTTGGAAACTTTGATGATTATGATGATCTAGTTCTGCAATATCCAACTGCAACACTTGGTGATCAAGCCTATGCATTGAACAGCCAAGGCACTTCATGGTTGCCTGGTGGATTGGGTGGTGATTTCTATTCAAAAGGGATTTATGTTTGGGACGGTGTGAAATGGAATCCAAATTTAGATGAAGTTTCATCTGCTTTGCAGGACACATTGCCAATTGAAGATTCAATTGATCCAACTGTGAATGATGATTCAACACAGGGGTATAAAAACGGCAAACATTGGATAAATACCACATCAAAAGAAAGTTTTTATCTTGTTGACAACACAGCAGGTTCTGCAATTTGGACAAATTCAGCGGTTGATGTTGAAAATCTTCCAATTATTGATTTAACATCCACAGATAATTCTTCAACCATTATACAAAGCACACCAACAATTTTGAATTGGGATGTTGAAACAGAAAAAGATTCTCCTTTTTCTCATAGCAATACATTAAACAATAGCAGAATTGTAATTGATGAAGATGGTACTTATCAAATTAATGCAAACATCCGTACAACATCAGCAGGGCAAAGGACGCAATTTGTCATAAAAACATTAATTGATGGAGTTGTTCAGTCTCAACCTTATGGAAGTGCATATATAAGAAATTCGGGTTCATCCAGCGATTTTTGGACATGCACAGCAACACCATCACCTTTGAAATTGAATGCTGGTCAATATGTAGAAATTCAAATTCAAATTGAAAGTCAAATAACAAGCGTAGCAACAGGAACATTCCAAGGTCCAGATTCTAGTTTTTCAATAACAGCATTAAGCGGTGCAAAAGGGGAAAAAGGTGATACGGGTTCTGGATCTAATATCATAATTCAAGAAAATGATTCTACTGTTGGAACCGTTGTTGACACTTTGAATTTTGAAGGTGGATCAAGGGCTGTTGATGAAGGTAGTGGAAAGGTAACGGTGATTTCAGAAAAATACTATCATGAACGAGATACGAACACAGGCGGGGGCACTGTTGATGCAGCATTTGACAGTCTGATTGAATGCGTTCCAACTTCAGGAACATTGGAAGTTGAAGTTCCTGAAGATGGTGTGTATATGATAGGGGGGAAAGTAGATATTGGAACTGATTTAAATAAAGACAATGGTGCCATCCAATTAATGTATGGTATTGATGGGACGATGGGACCATTATCTGATGCAATATTGAACCAACACGCAAAAAAGAATAAAAGCAACGGGATTCAGGGCACGTGGGGAAATGTTTCTTTGAATTCTGGTGAAACAATTACTTTATTTTTGAGCACTTTGGATGATTCTGCTACATGGTTGAATGGTGATATTTGGATTGCAACATGGAAATAAATGCCTGTATTAATTGCAAATCAAATTGCTGCAAGTTGGAAATTGATCTGACTAAAAAAGAGTTTTTCAATTTAAATAAATTGGGTTTGGGGAGAAATTTGAAAAAAAGATCAATTATTTTCACTGATCGATATCCTAATTACGCCAACAGGATTTCATTTTTGGACAAAATGTATGAAGAAAATCACGCTATTATTTTAAAAAATCCGGACGGGTTTTGTCAGTTGCTTGATATGGAAACTAGATTGTGTTCTATTTATGATAATAGGCCAGAAGTGTGCAAAGTTTATGAAGTTGATGGTGTCCGGTGTAAAAAAATTAAAACATGTATAAATTAGAGATTTTAGAAATAAATGAAGAGGCTGATTTTAAGTTTTTTTCTCATTGGTTGAAAACTAATCATAAACCTAATTATATCGGGGGCGCAATGGGTGGGAAAATTGTTTTAAATTTTATGAATCAACCATCAACAGAAATGCAGAATGACATCGTTTCATTTTATGAAACGCTCAATTCTGATGATATTTTGGAAGATTACGAAATAATAAAGGAATTTGAACAGATGAAAGCAGATGGCCAAAATTATTTTTTTGAAGCCAAAGCAAAATATTTTGGTGTAAGATACAAGGATGGCACCCTTTCTGATTCAAATATTAATTATTGTTATAATCGTTTTGAAAAAGTTGAAAGCAGGTTGAACAATGGTGATTGGAAGCCGGCATTGTATTATTTAGAACATGAAATTGGCACTGTTACCCAATTAGATATGGACAATGGATACAGTCAAGAAATTCATGACTATATTGTTCAGGATATGTATAATTATATAAACAATTTGTAATAAATTATGATAAAAAGAGAAAAAGAAAGTGAATCAATAATAAAGGGACTTTCTACAATTAAAAAAAAGGAAGAAAATAATTCTGATACCAAAAAAAAAGAAAGGGATTCTGAGATAAAAAGAAAGGTGGATGAAAATGGCAAACCCAAAAGGAGACCAGGGAAAAGAAAGGGAAAGGGGTGAAAAAAACAATTAAAATAATAGATGAAAATTCAGTTATTATCTATGCATCTTTTGTTTTTTTAATAAGAAGTATATGTTTGTTTATAGATAGTAGTCAAGAACAAATTTTGTCAAATGACATATATGTTTCTGTATTATCTGATTACATTTATTACATATCAGATGCATTTTTGATGGCTTTTATAGGGGTTTTTCTCTACTCTAAGTCAATAAAAAAAATAGCAAGTTTATTTTCCTTATTGTATATAATTTTTTATCAACATGCCAAATAATTGATGAAATTTTTTGCATGATAAATTTCTCGTCTGACAAAAATTGGATTGTATATATGCCTTTTTTAATCAAATTATCTTTATTTATGGAGATATATATATCAATATTTAAAAAAAGATATGATTGGAAAATGCTAAAATCTGTTGATTATGATCCTGGAAAAGTTCAAGCAATTTATTCCAAGCCTGAAAAAGTATTGCAATTACTTGGTGCTGTTTTTTCTTTCAGTCCAAAATGTTCAGTTAGATACACTTTTGCAGGAAAAACAATTCGGTTCAAAAAAAACACATCATTCCCTGTGTTGGAAGATTGGGTTTTGAAAAAAGGTGAAATAATTGAAAACACTGTTTTTTCCGGTGATCATTTTTTTGAAAGATGGGAGGAAATCAAGGATAAAAAATATAATATTCTCAAGTTTAATTGCAGGAGATTATTAAAATGAAAATAATATTTTTCAACATTGTATCACTCAATATTAAAAAATATTATTAGAAAAAAGTATATTTGTTAAATTAAAATTTTAAAAAATGGCATTAAGTACAGCAATTGACATTGATGTTGTCAGCAGAATAGTTGGCTATCAATTGACCAAGGGTGATTTTTCAACAGTATCACCAAATTTACCACAAAGGATTTCACTTTTGGGTGAAGCAAACACAGCAAATCAAGGTGCAACAATTACGGATCCACTTGAAAACCCAACACTTCAGGATGTTGGCGTAAAATATGGGTATGGATCTCCAATTTACAACATGTATAGAATATTGAAGCCATTGCAAGGTGGTGGAGTGGGATCAGTTCCTGTTGTAGTTTATGCACAAGATGCTGCAGGCGGTTCTGTTGCATCTGTTTTGCAAATCACACCAACTGGAACGGCAACCGGAAATGCAACACACACATTGGTGATAAATGGAAGAAGATCAGTTGATGGTGGCCGTTATGATGTTTCTGTTGTAACTGGCGACACACCAACAACAATCACTGCAAAAATAATAGATGTAATAAATGCAGTTTTGGCTGCACCTGTTATTGCATCAGATGCAACAGCAAAGGTGGATTGCACTGCCAAATGGACTGGATTAACATCTGAAGGAATTAGCATTGAAGTAGACACAAATGATGCTGCAGTTGGAATGACTTATGGTGTAGCATCAACAGCATCTGGTGCAGGTACACCAAGCGTTTCATCATCATTAGCATTGTTTCAAAACGAATGGAACACATTTGTTGTGAATCCTTACACATTGGCATCCACTTTTGTTGAATTAGAAGATTTCAACGGGGTGCCAGATCAAACAAATCCAACAGGAAGATATGATGGAAAAGTGTTCAAACCTTTTATAGCCATTTACGGTGATTTGACTGAAGATCCATCTGTTTTGACAGACGCGGTTGCAAGAAAATCACAGGTAACAAATTCATGTGCACCTGCACCAAATTCACCGGGACTTGAAATGGAAGCAGCTGCAAACATGGTTGTTGAAGCAGCAACAGTTGCAAACAACACACCACATTTGGATGTAAATGCACATTTTTATGGTGATATGCCAGTTCCATCTGACAGTGATATTGGCGCAATGTCAACACCTTCGCAACGGGATATTTTGGTGAAAAAAGGAAGTTCAACAGTTGATTTTGTTTCTGGAAAATATCAGATTCAAGATTTAGTGACAACATATCATCCAGATGGAGAAACACCGCCTGCATATAGATATGTTAGAAATTTGAATAATATTGATTACAACATCAGATATTCATATTTTTTACTTGAACAAATACACGTTGTTGATCATGCAATTGCAAATGATGATGATGTTGTGAGTGCTTCAAATGTTATTAAGCCAAAGCAATGGAAAGCAATTGTTGATGATTTAGCAACTCGGCTTGGTAAACGTGTGTTGATTGCAGATGTGCCGTTCATGCAAGCATCAATTCAAACACAATTGAATGGAACAAATCCGGATAGACTTGACACGGTATTTTCATACAAAAGGTCGGGGAATGTTAGAATTGCAAGTACAACCGTGACTGCAGGATTCAATTTTGGTGAAGCATAAAAAAATAATAATCTTTAAAATTTAAAAAATATGGCTACAGGTGGCGACATGGTTGAAGTGACATTCAACCATCCAACAAAAGGAACTGGTGTGTTTTTCGTAAAATCTGCAGAAGATCATGAAAGTGATCTTGGTGGATACCGTTCAGAAGATGATGACAATTTGGTTGATGGTGGTGGTGAAATGATTGACATCATGAAGCGTGTAAGGTGGAAACAATCATTTGTTGCATCATGGGACGCAAACAGTCGTGAAGATCTTGAACTGGCTGTTTCATTGGCAGGTGATGCAGCATTGTCTGACTGGACATTTTCATTCATTAATGGAACAGTTTACAAAGGAAAGGGAAAACCAGTTGGTGATCTCAAAGGTGCTGGAAGTTCAGCAACTTTTCCATTGATGATTGCAGGCGGTGGTGAACTGAAAAAAATCAGTGGTTAATTAGTTAGTTAATAAAAAGGGGAAAAATTGGTATAATGGGAAAAGTAACACATGAAGTTGCAGAAAAAGAAGTTTTAAAATGGTTGGATTTTAAAAAAGTTGATGATGAAAAGAGAAATGAACAGGAATCATCAATTAAAACAATTCAAAATGCTATTGTTGCAGGAATTCTGATCTTGGATGAAAAATTAAATTTTGTTTACACACTGAAATGGCCTTTGGAAGATTCTGAAGGAAATGAAGTGTTGAACAAATTGACATTTAAACCAAGGATGAAAACATCTGAAGCTGATTCAAGATTGAAGAATTTAAAAGATCCATCAAATTTTGAAATGATCCGTTGTTTTACGGCTGCATTGACTTCTGAAAGCATGGGTTTATTGAAAGATTTGGATTCTGAAGATACCAGAGTTGCACACGCAATTTCTGCATTTTTCCTGTAGATAGGCGTTCTTTGTACAACATGATAAAAACTGTTGTCAGAGAACACCATTGGACACCAGACCGTGTTGATCAGCTTTATGTTGATGAAGTTGATCACCATGGAATTGAATTCTGGTACAATGATATAAAAGAAGTACACAATAAATTGAAGGATAAATGAGTGCTTTAACAATTCCAAGTGTATTCACAGCGGTTGACAAACTGACTGGTCCGTTGAAAAACATGACCAGATCCATGAAAGGGTTTACAGATACATCTGAAGCAGGTGCAGCCAGACTGAACAGGCAATTCAGAAAAATCAGTAATGGTGCAAAAAAAACAGCACAAGTTTCTGGTGGAATTGGATTGGCAATTGCTGCACCTTTGGCATTAGCAACAAAATCAGCAATTGATTTTGAAAAGTCAATGTCAAACGTTGCAACACTGGTTGACACCAACAAGGAAAGCATGTCTGACATGGGTTCTGAAGTGCTTAATTTGTCAACCAAACTTCCTGTTGCATTGGGTGATCTGACTGAATCTTTGTATGACATTCGTTCGGCTGGCATTCCTGCCAATGCAGCCATGGCAGCATTGGAAGCATCTGCAAAATTGGGTGTTGCTGGTCTTGGAACAACTTCAGAGGCCACAAACATCATGACTTCGGCCATGAATGCATTTGCATCTGAAGGAATGAAGGCTTCAGATATTCAAGATATTTTATTCAAAACTGTAAAGGCTGGGAAAACAAATATTGCTGCATTAGCACAGGCATTTGGATCCACAGCACCAATCATTCAATCTGCAGGTGTTAAATTGGCAGATTTCCAAGCTGCAACAGCTGCACTGACAACTGTTGGAACACCTGCAGCACAAGCACAAACACAATTGCGTGCAGCGGTGGTTGCATTGCGAAAACCAACTGCAGAAATGACAAAGGTGTTCAAGCAGTTAGGCGTGACATCTGAAAAGGAATTGATTCAAAAATTTGGTGGATTGGGTGGTGCATTCAAAGCAGTTAATGCTGAAGGAACTAAACTTGGTTTGAATCTTGGAAAAGTTTGGTCATCTACTGAAGCAGGTGCAGCTGTT
>PVMS01072212.1_pt1 | contig 13415 bp, 15 predicted proteins | sample 1853461 | NCBI WGS metagenome assembly PVMS01 (sample SAMN08582032, study PRJNA380276) | Marine sediment metagenome, whole genome shotgun sequencing project. | isolation source: ocean sediment barecode stripped | collected 2017 | reverse complement strand
GTCCCTGATGGCCCCCGCGCTTCGGTACCGCGCGAGGTCATTGTCCCAAGCGACTTCTCCACGTACGCCGCCAAGTACGCCGATGATTCGGCTCGATTTGAAGCACCGGCACAGCTTTCGCACTCCGCTGTGGCCGAGGTCCGTGCGCTCGCGGAACGTGTCTTCGTGGAGCTCGGACTTTCAGGGCTTGCGCGTATCGACTTCTTCTACGACTCGACGAAGAAGGTGTTCCTGTTCAATGAAGCCAACACTCTGCCAGGATTCACGTCGATCTCGGGTTTCCCGCAGCTGTGGATGGCGTCAGGAATGACCTACGCCGAGCTGTGCTCCGGCCTCGTCGACGCAGCCGTTATCCGTCACGAAGAACGCAACCGGCTTGCAATCCGCTGACGGTGCGTTCAGATGCGGATGACCGGGCAGGTGAGTGTTCTCACGATGCCAGGAACCGGCTGGATCTGTGTGACGACGAGGTGCCCTAGCGCATCGACATCAGCGGCTTGTGCGGAGACTATGACGTCGTAGGGGCCCGTTACGGCTTCTGACGATGACACGCCGCCGAGTTCAGCAATCGCCCGCGCAACCTCTGAAGCTCGACCGCTATCGGTCTGGATGAGTACAAATGCTTGAACCATATGAAGAAGATACCAGACATGAGAATCCAGATTCAAGATTCAAGGCATAAGATTCAAGATTGAAGATTCAAGACATAGGATTTAAGACATAAGAATCAAGACATAGGAATCAAGAGAAGAGTCTTGGCTCTGGACTCTTTCGTCTTTCGTCTCTTGTCTTCTGTCAGTAGCCGTCTGAGCCGAACTTGAGGTTCGTGGCGTAGGGCGCTGTTTCGGCATCCTCCAGGTCGAAGATGAGACGTTGACCCTGTCTGAGGAATCGGAACATGGAACCATCAAGGCTCCCCGGCTTGAGATCGACCTCCGTGCCATCATCGCTGATGATCGAACCGATACCTGAAGCTGCGTCGTAAGCCTTGACGACGCCTTGCATCAGACCTTCTCGACCTTGCCGGCCTTGATGCATGAGGTGCATACGCGCGCACGACGCGAGTTCGTGCCGTACTTCACGCGAATCTTCTGAATGTTGGGGCGCCAGGTCTTGGATGACCGCTTGTGTGAGAAGCTGACCTGTTTGCCTGTCCACGGCCCCTTGCCGCAAACTTCACATCTATATGCCATGTGGGGGAGTCCTCCTGAGGTGCGCCGGAACGATAGCAGCCCACCATGTGTATCGGATCCCCGGTAGGTGCGTTGTGGCAATACGTTGCAATGTCTACCAACATCACCCACATGACTTCTTCGGCCAAACCTCAGGAAAGGACTCTTGCGTATCTCGCTGACATCCCTGTCGACCGGGTCAAGGGGGTGGGCACCGTTTCAATGAAGAGGCTCGCATCCGAAGGGGTGGAATCAGTGGCCGATCTTTTGTTGACGGTCCCACGTCGGTACCTCGACCGAAGCCAACTCGCTGATCTCGCCACGGCACCGCTGGACGAGGTCGTGACGGTTGGTGGAAGTGTGACGTCGTTCAACAAGAGACGGATTTCACGCGGCCGCACAATGGTGGAGGCACGCGTGTCTGACGGAACCGGGTCAGTGCGCTGCGTATGGTTCAACCCATATATGAAGCTGGAGGTGGGCGAAGAGGTGGCCCTCTCCGGAGAGATCGAGGCGTACCGCGGATCGCTGCAGATGAAGAGCCCAGCAGTTGACCGGCTCAGTCGTCTCGGTGCGTCCACTACCGGTCGGGTGCTTCCCGTGTATCCGACTCTCGGTGGCATGAAGCCGAATGCAGTTCGAGAAGCCGCAGCGAACGCGCTGAGGCGGTCTCTCCCCGTCGTTGACATCGTTCCGAAGGAGACTCTCGAACGGTTCGATCTCGCTCAACGCAGTGCTGCGTTGTCGAAGATCCACGATCCTGAATCCTTGTCCGACGTCGTGCCAGGACGACGTCGCCTCATCTTTGACGAATTCCTTCGCATCCAGATGGCGTTGAAAGTACGCGCATATGACGAGTTCGAGTCCCAGGCTGGCGTCGAGAACTCAGTGAAGGGGGAGTTGTTCCACCGCTTCATCGACGCCTTCCCTCACGACCTCACCACAGCCCAGTCACGCGTGCTGGATCAGCTTCTGGGCGACATGGAGGATCGGACTCCGATGCACCGGCTGCTTCAGGGCGAAGTGGGGTCGGGCAAGACGGTAGTTGTCATCCTGGCATTGCTTACCTCGGTCGAGAGCGGGCACCAGGGAGCGTTCATGGCGCCGACAGAGGTCCTTGCAACCCAGCACTACCTGGGCACAGAACTCTCGCTGATGGAGGCAGGCATGGCTCCGGCCCAGAGTGATGTCGGCCTGCAAGGCACCGCGTCGCTCTTTGCTGAGGAGCCGCTTTCAACGAGGCCTGTCCGGATCGGGCTATTCACGGGATCCCGCGTCACGACGAACTTTGTGGTCGGTGATGTGTCGCGCTCCCAGGGTCTCGACTGGCTCAAGGATGGGACGATCGACATCGCGTTCGGCACGCAAGCCCTGATTCAGGAAGATGTGGCATTTCACTCGTTGGGAATAGCGGTTGTGGACGAACAGCACCGATTCGGTGTGGAGCAGAGGGTTGTGATGCGCGACAAGAATCAGGGAGGCGGCGTTCCCGATCTCCTCCTGATGACCGCAACGCCGATTCCCAGGACGCTCGCGATGACACTGTACGGTGACCTCAAGATGTCGGTGATCGACGAGATGCCCCCTGGTCGGTCCGCGACCAGGACCGAGATGGTGCCCGACGCAGCGGATGACGAGATCGACGCAATGATCTCCTCTGCGGTCGCCTCGGGTCGGCAGGTGTTCGTCGTGTGTCCTCTTGTCGAGGACTCGGAGAAGATCGAAGCGAGGTCGGCTCTCACGGAGTTCGGTCGGATTCGGTCCGCGCTGCCTGGGTTGCGGTCCGAGTTGCTGCATGGGCAGATGCGCTCCGAGGACAAGGCAGCCGTCATGGCGAGATTCAGGGACGCCGACATCGATGTCCTGGTCACGACCACAGTGATCGAAGTGGGTATCGACGTCCAGAACGCGACGCTGATGGTGATACGGAGCGCCGATCGATTCGGATTGAGCCAACTCCACCAGTTGCGCGGCCGTGTGGGCAGGGGAATCCATGGCGGCATGTGCCTGCTCTCCTCCGACGCGACGACACCTGACGGTGAACGTCGGATCGAGGCCATGGTTGGGTCGACGGATGGATTCGAGCTCGCTGAGATCGACCTCGATATTCGTGGTCAGGGAACCATCTTTGGTGGATCGCAGTCGGGAGCCGCCGATCTGCGTCTGGGCGATATTCTCCGTGACGCGGATCTTCTGGAGGCCGCCAGTAGCGTAGCGACCGAGGCAGTGCTGACCGATCCTGGTGGGAGGTTCGTCAGTGACGTAATGCACGAGGTCGCGGTGCTGTTTGGTGACTCCGCCCAATGGTTGACGAGGAGCTGATGTGAGGATCATCGCAGGAGCAGCCAAGGGACGAAAGCTTGACGCCCCCAAAACCGGAACGCGTCCGATGACCGGTCGCGCGAAGGAATCGATCTTCTCGATCCTCGCGTCACGAGTCGCCGGTGCGCGGGTTCTGGACCTCTACGCCGGCAGCGGTTCTCTCGGTCTGGAAGCGATGAGCAGAGGAGCAGTGGATGTGCTCTTCGTTGAGAAAGCAAGACAGGCCACGATGATCCTCGATCGCAATATCGAGCGTGTTGGACTCGGTGGGCGGTCGCGCAGGGGCGACGTCAGGGCCGTTCTCGGGTCAGAGACAGGGAGGTATGACCTGATCTTCATCGATCCACCATATGGGAACGACGACGCTGAAATCGAAAAGTTGCTTACTCAGATCGATCAAGTGCTCGCGCCGGGTGGGGTCGTCGTGCTCCACCGTCAGGCTCGCAGCGATGTCGCTCCTCCGGAATTCCTTCACACAGTCGATGAGCGACGGTACGGTGATGCTGTTGTAACCATGATGGAGAGGCCTCAAGAGTGATAACTGCTCTCGTTCCCGGAAGTTTCGACCCACCCACAAAGGGTCACCTCGATGTTGTCGAACGGTGTTCCTCCCTGTTCGACAAGGTGATCGTCGCGGTGGTTCATAACCCGTCAAAGACGCCGCTGTTCACCGCAGAGGAGAGAGTGGAGCTGCTCACGGAATGTGTCGCGGCCTGGCCGAATGTCTCCGTTGCCTCGTTCGAGGGACTGCTGGTGGACTTTGCGAAGGAAGTCGGGGCACGCACGATGGTGAAGGGGTTGAGGGCTGTGACGGATTTCGAATTCGAAATCCAGATGTCCCAGATGAACCGTGAGCTCTCCGGTGAGGTCGTGTCGCTGTTCGTAGCGACGAAACCTGAATACGGATACCTATCCTCATCACTTGTGAAAGAAGTAGCGCGTCTGGGCGGATCAGTGGATGCAATGGTCCCCGATCCCGTGGCCGTCGCATTGAAGGAGCGCCTGCAATGACAGATCAACACGACCAGCATGCACCATCCCCGCCTGTGCCCGGCCGCCTGGCGGCGCTGCTCGATGAACTCATCTCTGAGATTGAGGATGCAAGGACCGTCCCGCTCTCGAACAATGTCATGATCAATCAGGAAGAGATGCTCGACCGTCTTCACGAAGCCGCAGAGGAGTTGCCAGAAGAGCTTCGGGCAGCGCGTTGGATGGTTCGCGAGCGCGAATCCTATATAGCGAGGACGAACGATCGCGCGCAGGAACTCGTGAACAAGGCGAAGCTCGAATCCCAGCAGTTGATCTCGGAGAACTACATAGTTCAGGAGGCTGTCGAAGAGGCGAACTCCTTGATACGCAACGCCGAAAGCGAAGCCCGACGAATCAGGCTGGAGGCAGAGGACTATGCCGAGCGGCATCTCGCCGAGGCTGAGAATATACTCGGCGAGCTGTACCGCTACGTGACGGAAGCCCGCGCAGAACTCCACACAGCGCTACCGGCAGCTCCCGAGCCACCCGTGAGCCAATGAAGAGAAGTTGACAGTTTTCAGTTCACAGTCGACAGTCGGAACCGGTGGACCGTCCGGTGAGTTTCTACTTCTTGAACTGTGAACTGAAAACTGTGAACTGAAGACTCTGGCCTGATAGCTTTCCCCTGTGTCCCGCAGCCCCTTTGTACTCAATGTCTCTGATCTCCTTGGAAATGAGGCGTCGTCTCGACCGGTCTCGATTGTCGAGTCTGTCGATTGGAAGATCGAGTTGGCCCGGATCGTCGAAGATCCTCCGCTTCAGGCAGATCTCGTGCTGCACCCAGTGTCAGGGGGCATCGCGGTAACCGGGCGCGTACGGTTCACAACCCGCGACACGTGTTACCGCTGCCTCACCGAGACGCTTTCTGACAGAGATACTTCAGTTGGTGCCCTCTTCGACGGTGCTAACGACGATGATGAGTCCTATCCTCTCGACGGTCACGAAATCGATGTTGCTCAGATGCTGCGCGACGAGGTGATGTTGTCGCTCCCGATCGTCGAGGATTGCGGCGACGACTGCCCCGGACTTGTGAGTAGTGCAGAAACGGACTTGAATACAGGGATCTCGGGCGAGGATGGCGAGTTGCGCTCGCCCTTCGCGGTTCTCAAGGACCTCCTTGAGACCGAGGACTGAACGGAATAGGATCTTTCAAATGGCTGTCCCCAAAAAGAAGATGTCGCGATCTCGCACACGTCGCCGCCAGGCGCAGTGGAAGGTCAAGCGTCCAACCATCTCCCGCTGCCCCCAGTGCAGCGCACCCCATGCACCCCACCGTGCATGCAAGGAGTGCGGCACCTATAAGGGCCGCGAAGTGATCTCACCGTCATAGCTCACATGCCGCGTGTCGCCGTCGATGCCATGGGGGGCGATTCCGCGCCTCGTGAGATCGTTGAAGGTGCAATCCTCGCGGCAGAACAGGGCCTGCGAGTTGTCCTCGTCGGAGACGAAAGCCAGATAGTTCCTCTCCTCGACGGAAGGGGAGTGGATGTCGAAATCGAGCACGCGTCCCAGGTCATCGCGATGGACGACGTCCCCCACAAGGCGATTCGGGAGAAGAAGGATGCCTCCGTGGCGGTTGCCGCCCGCCTCGTCGCGACGCGAGAGGCAGATGCGATGGTTTCGGCAGGTTCAACCGGAGCAGCTCTCGCTTCAGCTGTTTTCCTTATCGGTAGGCTGCCCGACGTCGATCGACCCGGTATCGCGTCCATGTTCCCAACAGGCCACGTCGTCATGGACGTTGGGGCGAATATCGAATGCAAGCCTGATCACCTCCTGCAGTTTGCAGTCATGGCATCGGCGCTCGCAACCGTATACCAGGGGATCGATGATCCTCGGGTCGGCCTTCTCAACATAGGGGAGGAGGACTCGAAGGGGAGAGACCTCGAACGAGGCGCATTTGACCTCCTCTCCGCAAGTGCAGCGGTCAACTTCATCGGGAATGTTGAGGGTCGGGACCTGGCGACCGATGTTGCTGATGTGATCGTTACCGACGGTTTCACAGGGAATGTCCTCCTCAAGACAGGTGAAGGCACAGGCAGAGCCATCCAGAAATTGATCCTCGAGACGTTGGCCCAACCTGAGTATGTCTCCGCTGTGCAGGACCTGATGCCAGCCTTCATGGAGATTCGTCAACGCTTGAGTCCCGAGTCGGTTGGCGGAGCACACCTCGTTGGCACGAAGGGCGTTGTCGTGATCGCCCACGGCTCATCGTCCCGGATCGCAATCAGCAACGCGATTGCGATCGCGGCTGAGGGTGCTTCGAGCGGCCTCGTTGAGAAAGTGGCCGCAGGCATAGCTGCTGCCGTTCACTGACATGAGCGAAGAGTCCGATCTTCGCATGATCCAAGCAACGATCGATTATCGCTTCGATGATCCACAGCTTCTGATCACCGCGTTCACACACTCCTCCTTTGCCTCTGAGAATGACGTTGATTCGTACGAGCGGCTGGAGTTCCTTGGAGATGCCGTGCTCGAGCTCGCAACAACAGAGCGGCTCTTCGAATTGTTGGAAGGTGCGAGTGAGGGGGAGATGACGCGGGTCCGAGCATCCCTCGTGGACGAGGCCACCCTCGCAGCGGTCGCAAGGGTTCATGGCTTACCCGCTTCGATACGCCTCGGTGTTGGAGAGGAACGCAACGGAGGTCGGGACAGGATCTCGATTCAGTCCGATGTGGTCGAAGCGATGTTCGGAGCTGTGTACGTTGACGGAGGATCCGAGGCAGCGTTCTCCGTGGTTCTTCGTCTGCTCGACAGCACGATCTCGGATCGTCTGGCTGAGCCAAACGTCTCTGATCCGAGATCAAGCCTCCAGGAATCGCTCGCGCAGGACGGGAGGACGGTCGCATTCGAATACGAACGAAGTGGTCCTGACCACGCAGTGGTCTACACCGCGACCGCTACGGTCGATGACAAGGTGATCGGCGAAGGCTCAGGACCATCCAAGAAGTCTGCCGCAATAGACGCCGCCCGCAACGCCCTCGAGACCCTCGGCTGACTCTCTTGTTCCTGTCGTGTGTCGTACGTCGTTTGTCATATGTCGTTTCGCACTTGTGTTACACACGTGTAATTCAGTCTGGTAACCTCTAAAACCGTGAAACTAAAACATTTGACTCTTAGGGGGTTCAAGTCGTTCGCCGATCGCACACGACTTGAGTTCTCATCTGGCGTAAACGTCGTGGTCGGACCGAACGGTTCGGGCAAGTCCAACATCCTCGATGCGCTGGCGTGGGTGATGGGCACCCAGGCCACCAAGTCACTGCGAACGGAGAAGATGGAGGACGTGGTGTTCGCAGGAACCGCCACACGACCACCGCTGCCCCGTGCAGAGGTCTCCCTGACCTTTGCAAATGACGACGAGATCATGCCGCTCAACCTCGCGGAGATCACGATCACGCGGCGGTTGTTCAGAGATGGAACATCTGAGTACGAGCTGAATGGTGTCGCGTGCCGGCTTCTCGACATCCAAGAGCTGCTGTCCGATGGCGGCATCGGGCGTCACCAGCATGTGCTCGTGAGTCAGGGCCAGGTGGGGGACGTGCTCAATGCAAGCCCCGAGGACCACCGTGCGGTTATCGAGGAGGCAGCTGGTGTCACGAAGCATCGGAGCCGCAGGGAGCGGGCGGTACGACGCCTTGAGCGCACGGATCACGACGTGGAGCGCCTCAATGACATCCTCGTGGAAAAGAAGCGGGCACTCCGCCCTCTGAAACGTCAGGCGAATGCGGCGAACCGGTATGACTCGGTGCGAGACGAAGCCCTCGCCCTGAGACTCTGGTTGGGTGGAGAGGAACTCAGGGGGATCGCAATCAGACAGAGATCGGCCTCCATCGATCGGGAGAAGGCATCAGCAACGCGCGACTCCACTGATGCGGAACTCGAAGGGTTGAGGGAGAGCCTTGGCGGCCTGCGTTTGAAGGCGGGGTCCGTCGGGGGAGACCTCGAAAGGGATACCGCAGCTGCGGCGAGGCTCGAAACAGCACGAGAACGCCTGCGACGGATCTCGGTCGTCTCCCGGGAGAGATCGAGATCGATCGCCGCGATGTTGGACGGCGCCGACGAGCGGAGAGAAGATCTGGTGCTCGAGCAGTCGCAACTCGAATCGGATATCGACTCGACATCGACCGAGGAACAGAACGCCATCGACGAAGCGGAGCGGAGGGAGACCGCGCTTTCGGCCCTCGAAGATGAGGAGCGGTCGCTGACCGAACAGATTCAGCTGCCAACCGAGGGAGTCGTTGCAAACCTGCGAGGTGACCTCAGAGCGCTTGAGACTGCCGATCTGCGTGACGCGAAAGAGCATGACCAGACATCGTCGCGCACCCGGGTTGTGGACGACAGGATCATGGAAGAGGCAGCCGAACTCGATCGATTGAACGGTTCGATCAAGGCGACGGATTCCGAAGTGACGGTGCTTGGGGATCTCTATTCGGGGAAGAAGAGCAGGCGGCTCGAAGTGGAGACTCGTTGGCAGGATGCCGACGAGCAGTGCACCGAGAATCGTCTCAGCTCTGCTGGTGCACGTGCACGGGTCGAGGCCTACGAGATGGCGCTCGATGGCCTCGTGGACGAGGAATCGATCGCGATTGCGTCGGAGGCTTCTGGCGTGGTCGGCTCAGTTGCCGCAAGGCTCGACGCTCCACCCGAGATCGCAGCCGCTGTCGACGCAGCTCTCGGAACCTGGCGGGACGCCCTGGTCGCCGTTGATGGCCGATCACTCCAAGGTGCAGTTGACGCAGTGAAGAAGAACGGCAATGGTGGCGTGTCGATGGTTGTTGGTTCCGGTGGAACCATCGCCGATGTCTCGGTGGCAGCCGATCGCTTCGGCGTGGACGTGCTTTTCGACCTCCTTGGATCCAAGGCCGACACCGAGCTCGCTGCCGGTCTGATAGGTGATGTCGTCCTGGTGCAGGGGTGGAAGACCGGGTGGCAGGTGGTGAGCGAGATTCCGACGATACGTGCCGTCACTCCCGAGGGCGACCTCATCACACGGTTGGGAATGAGCGTTGCCCAGACAGATGGGGCGGGGCCTGCAGCTCTCGAGGCCGCGCGTGTATCCCTCGAAGTGATGGATCGCGAGCTTGCTCGCTCAGAGAGTCAGTCCACGACGGCTCGTCGGTCCTTTGACCTCGCGGCTGACGACGAGCGATCTGCACTCGAGGAACTCGAGGCATCAGAAGCGCGACTTGCGGGGTTCACCGAAGCACTCTCGATGCTCGGTCGTGCCAGGACCGCATCTGGTTTCGAACGCGAACGGCTTGCTCGACGTCTCGAGGCGCTCGCCGAGGCAGCGTCGGACCGGGCGGAGCGAATCGACCAGTTACGGGAGCGAGTTGCAGAGTTTGAGGGTGAAGAAGCTGTTCGCCAGGCGGCTTGGGACGCGCTCAACGAGCGGCGGCAAGCTGTTGCCATTCGTCGGGGTGACGCAAGGCGCTCCCGCGAGGTAGCCACTGCAGAGCTTGCGTCGATTATTGAGCGCCGCAAGATGATGTCGCAACGGGTCTCGGCAGTCTCGACCGAGATGACCCAGCTCGTGCTTCTACCCGAAACGAAGGACGATGTAGCTCATCTCGAAAGCATCCGGGCGAGGGCTGAAGCAGCCATCGTGATGGTTTCTGACCATATTGCGACGCTTCGCGAGCGACAGCGAGAGATTCGTGGCAGGCTTGGAGACGCCAACCGAGAACTGTCTGACGCTGAGATCCGCAGAGAGGAACTCGAACGGGCGTCCCGAACCGCCGGAGACACGCTCGCCGTCTTGGACGTTGAGCTTGCAGAGCTTGCCGTCCGCCACGAGGCATCGCTCGAAGCGTTGCGTCGCGACTCGGACGCGTCCCTTGAGGAAGCTGAAGCTGCTCCCCGCCCAGAACTTGACGAAGGACATGATCCGCGCCAGAGACTCGAAAGCCTCGAGGCTGACCTCAGACGCATGGGCCCCATCAACCCGCTCGCCGCTCAGGAACACGCTGAGATTGGCGCAGAGGCTGAAGAACTCGAGCGTCAACTCGCCGATCTCGACGGTTCACGCCAGGAGCTTCGGAAGGTGATCAATGCTCTGGATGAGAAGATGGTGGAGCTCTTCCTCGACGCCTTCGACGAGATCTCCACTTTCTACTCGGAGAACTTTGCGTTGGTATTCCCTGGTGGAAGCGGCAAGCTGTCGCTCACTGATCCTTCGAACCCGCTCACGACCGGAGTCGAGGTCGAGGCCCAGCCAGCTGGGAAGAAGGTCGGAAGGCTCTCACTTCTCTCGGGTGGAGAGCGTTCCCTCGCTGCTCTCGCATTCCTCTTTGCAGTGTTCCGGTCTCGTCCGAGTCCTTTCTATGTGCTCGACGAGGTTGAGGCGGCGCTCGATGATGCAAATCTGCATCGCTTCCTGAGGTTGGTCGATACTCTGAGAAAGAGCGTTCAGCTGGTTGTCATCACCCACCAACAGCAAACAATGGAGGCAGCTGACGTTCTGTACGGTGTCACGATGGAGCCGGGCGGTTCATCACAGGTGATCTCGAAGCGGATGAGCGAGCGACGGACGACTGATGATGGTGGATGGATGACACAGGACAGGCGGAGCGCTACTGCTGCTCGGACCTGACACCTGACGCTCGGTGGCAGTAGCCTGATTTCATGGACACGGTCCTTCTCATCGCCCTTCTCATCGCCCTTCTCGTCGTTGTCGCTGTTGTTGTCATCGTCCTGCTTCTCCGTCGAAAGTCAACGCCGGCCACCGGCGAGCCGACGGTCGATACAGGCCTCAGGATCCGGCTCTCCAAGACCCGGTCAGCGATCTCTGCATCCCTTGCAGGGGTGTTCGGGTCCGACCAACTCTCAGATGACCAATGGGAAGCCATCGAGGACGCGTTGATAACGGCAGACGTGGGTCCCGCTGCCACTGCGGAGATCGTCCAGAATGTGAGAGATGATCGGCCTGGTGACGGGGCCGAGGCCAGAGCCGCGCTCATCGTGGAACTCGAGGCAGCGCTCGGCAATAGTGACAGAAGCCTGCGGCTCGATGGCTCACCAGCGGTCGTCCTCGTGGTTGGCGTCAATGGCACGGGCAAGACAACGTCGATCGCGAAGATCGCCAATAGGCTCGTCGAGGAGGATGTCACCGTTGTGCTCGGCGCGGCAGACACATTCAGAGCCGCTGCTGATGCCCAGTTGAGAGAATGGGGGAGTCGGGTGGGTGTATCGGTCGTCTCGGGTGCGCAAGGCGCGGATCCGGCGTCTGTTGCCCATGATGCCTACACCGCTGCACGTGCCGACGGGGCGGATGTGGTGATCGTGGATACAGCTGGGCGGCTGCACAACCAGAAGAACCTCATGGATGAACTCGGCAAGGTGGTGCGCGTGCTCGAGAGGGAGGCTTCGGGTATCAGCGAGGTTCTGCTTGTGCTCGATGGAACGACGGGCCAGAACGGCATTGCCCAGGCGAAGCAGTTCTCAGATGCAGTTGGCGTGACTGGTGTTGTGCTTACGAAGCTCGATGGGACGTCGCGGGGCGGGATCGCGATCGCAATTGAACGTGAGTTGGATATACCGGTGAAATTCATCGGGATTGGCGAAGGGATGCACGATCTCATACCCTTCGTACCTGAAGACTTCGTGGAGGCATTGCTCGCACCATGACAACACACATGACACCTAGTGAACAGACCTCTCTTCTCGAGCAGGCAGAAGAGATCGCTGAGAGGGCACACGCCCCATATTCTCATTTCCGAGTGGGTGCGGTTGTTGTGCTGCGGGACGGATCAATTCATGTCGGGTGCAACGTTGAGAATGCGGCATACGGCGCATCCGTATGTGCTGAGGTAAACGCCATCACCACTGCTGTGGCCAGTGGAGCCACACAGATCGACACGATCGCTGTTGTGTGTCTCGATGGAGCGCCGTGTACTCCGTGTGGCAACTGCCGCCAGGTGATGCGGGAGTTCGGCGTACAGCGGATACTGATGCGCGATGGGAGCGGCGAGCCGATCGAATTGTCACTCGAGGAACTGCTCCCGATGTCCTTTGGACCCGAAGCTCTTGGAATCTAACCCCGGTCCCTGAGTGCCTCGATGAGCTGTGGGATGACCTTGTGGACGTCACCCACAACACCGAGATCTGCGATTGTAAAGATCGGCGCGTCGGGGTCCTTGTTGATCGCGATGATGGTCGAGGATCCCTTCATGCCCACTACATGTTGCATGGCGCCTGAGATGGCACATGCAATGTAGACCGTCGGCTTGACGGTCTTGCCTGTCTGTCCCACCTGATACGAGTACGGGACCCATCCCGCATCGACAACAGCTCGGGTACCCCCGACGGCCCCATCGAGCAGTCCTGCGAGTTCTCCTACCATCTCGAATCCCTCGGCAGCACCGAGCCCGCGGCCTCCCGAGACAACCACGGCTGCAGCTTCGAGGTCAGGGCCCTCAGAGGCTTCGACGTGACGCTCGACGATGGTTGCTGCCGACCGCCCCACGTCTGGCATCGAAACCTGTTTCACTTCGGGAAGTCCACCACCGACGATCTCGGCGGTGAGGCCTTCGGCCGTGTCATGACGAGTGCGGGAGCGCCGTCGGTCACGAGGGTGGTAACCGCCTTTGTCCCGCCCAGGATCTCAGACATGACGGAGATGCCGTCGTTGTTGTCGAGGTCGAGAGCGCCCGCCACAAGTGACTTCCCGATGCGCGCGGCAAGTCGGCCCGCGACATCACGGTCGGTATTGCCTGCACCGAACAACACAACCTCACCACCATTGGCTTCGAGAAGGTCGGCCAGTGAAGCAGCCGCGCCGGCGGAAGGAAGCGAGTCTCCGGGATCAAGGTGATAGACCTTTGTTGCCCCATGCTCGCCCAGCGTGGCCCAGGCGGCATCAGATCCGGTTCCGACGTAGAACACAGATACGTTGTC
>PVMS01096215.1_pt1 | contig 13417 bp, 10 predicted proteins | sample 1853461 | NCBI WGS metagenome assembly PVMS01 (sample SAMN08582032, study PRJNA380276) | Marine sediment metagenome, whole genome shotgun sequencing project. | isolation source: ocean sediment barecode stripped | collected 2017 | reverse complement strand
GCGGACTTCATGAAGGAATTCGTAGCGACCGACCATGGCCTGCAGCTCGGACAAGAGGTAGTGGCCGATTTTGGCGGCATTGTCGATCACGTCTTCATCATCCATGACGCTCAAGGTTGCAAGACCTGCTGCCATGGCCAGACTGCCCTGCCCAAACGTCGAGGAGTGGACAACCGATCGCTCCAGATTTGAGAATACGCGGTCATAAATTGAGCGTCGGGTCAGCACGGCACCGACCGGCACATAACCCCCGGATAATGCTTTGGACAGGACGAGAATGTCGGCTGTGACCGGTGGGGTTGAATCGTGCTCACTGGCCAGAAATTTTCCGGTTCTGCCCAGGCCGGTCTGGACTTCGTCAAGAATAAACAGGGCCTTTTGTGCCCGGCACAGTTCCGCGGCTTCGCGCAGGTAACCGTCGCGGGGGATATGAACGCCTTTGCCCTGGATGGGTTCGACAATGAACCCGGCCACGTCACCCGCGGCCAGAGCCTGTTCCAGCGCATTCAGGTCGTCGAACGGAATCGGTCGGCAGTCGGGGAGAAACGGACTGAAGCCGTCACGGAAAGTGTCATCACCGTTTAATGCCAGCGAGCCATTGCTGAGACCGTGAAAAGCGTGCTCACAGTAAATAATCGCCGGTTTGCCGGTTGCGCAATGCGCAAACTTGATTGCTGTTTCGACACCCTCGGTGCCCGAGTTCGTGAAATACACTGTATCGAGCTTGGCCGGCGTGCGCTTTTTGAGTTCGTCTGCAAGAAGTCCGGATAACAGCGGCGCCTCCATCTGGATGAGGCTCGGATAGTCCAGAGCGAGAAATTCTTCAAGTACTTTGCGGATAGCCGGATGATTCCTGCCCAGCGCAAACATGCCGTAGCCGGAAATAAGATCAAGATAGCGCCGGTCGCGAATATCCCAAAGATACGCACCCTGAGCCCGGGTATAACAGCGGTCGAATCCGATGGTTTTCAGGACGGTGGCGAACCGGGGGTTGATATGCTCGGCATGTAGCGAGTAATTCTCACCGGCATGCTCGGAAATCAGTTGGGCGATGTCTAGCGGCATAGTGTTTTTTCTTTGGCTTATTGTTTCTTTGCGGCTGATTCTAGCTTTTGTGGAGCAACGCGGGTAGCAGCATCAGCGTACAGAAAATCATCAGGGTGACGCCCACAGCGAGCAGGAAGCCCATTGATGCGGTGCCCGGATGCGGCGAAAACAGCAGGTTGCCGAAACTGCAGATGGTGGTAAGCGACGAAAAAAGGACCGCGCGTGCGGTGCTGGTCATCAACGGATTCAGTATGTCACCCGGTTCATGCCTGGCGCGATGAACCATGTGAATGGCGTTGTCCACGCCGATGCCGAACAGCAGTGGTAACGCGATGATGTTGGCAAAATTAAACGGCAGATTCAGTATTGCCATGACGGCGGCGGTCAGCAGGCTGGCAAGCGTCAATGGCGCCAGTACGGCCAAGGTGGCTCGCGGGTCTCGCAGCAGTACCATCAATATGATGGTAATCAGCGCCAGGGCTGTTGCAAACGCCTGCTGAAAGGCGCGAATAACCGCGTCACCGGATTTCAGACTTATGACGGGCTCATCCGTGGCGTCGGGGATGATCGTCTGAACGTCGTCGACGAACCGGCGTAACGCGTGGTTGTCATTAATATCTTCTTGAGGTAAGACCGACAGGCGGTAAAGACCGTCGTCATTAATCCAGCGTGTGCGCATATGCGGCGGCAGATCATCGATCGTGAAATCGGCCGGTGTCAGTGCCCGGTTTAACCCTTCAAGGCTGTTATTCAGATCTGCAAGCAGCCGCCCCTGTAATTCTGCGATCAGAATATCCGGCTCTGTTCCGGTTAATAGCCTGCCAAGCAGTTCTGCTGAACGCGATGCCTGTTGTTCGGCCGGCGTAAAATTATTATCAGCAGAAAATTCGAGCAGCGCGCCACGCAGTTGTTCCAGCGCCGCTATAGTCTCGACTGTGTTGTAGTGGCGGGAGTCGGCCGAGGGGGTCAATGCAGCGCCAATCGATGCTTTGATGGCATCAATGTGTGCGAGCTTTTCATCGCTGACATCAGGCAGCAAGTTGTCGATGCTGTGTACCTCCGCGACTGTCGGCAGTTTGCGCAGCGCGGTCGCCTGGGCGGCGCTGGTTTGTGCGTCATCTGCGATCACGGTGATGCTCATGGCCGCCGTGTCTCCTTCGGACATCAGTTCGAGGAGTGTCGCAACTGACTCGCTTTCAGCATCCCGGAGGTTCAGCGGGTTGCGGTCGAATTCAAGTTGCGGCAACAAAAGGGCTGCACCTGCGCCAATAACAAGGGCACCGATTCGGATCGGGCGCGCGAAACGTATTGGCGCATCGAGCAGGCGACTGATGACGGAGCCGGCTGCAGCCGGCGTGAGAGCGACCGGCCTAGGGAGAATGATAAGGAGTGCCGGCAAAAGAATCAGACTGCAGAACAGGTTGATAAACATGCCGGTTCCGGCAATCAAACCAAGTTCTGAAACACCGGAAAAGTCGGTGGGTACGAATGCATAAAATCCCGTCGCCGTTGTGACAGTGCATAACATCAGTGAACCGCGGACACTCTTTACCGCCTGACGAATAGCGGGCAATTTTTCCTGCAGCTGCTGTAATTCTTCCCGGTATCTCAGGCAAAGGTGAATGGCGTAATCAACGCCCAGACCAATATATAAAACAGCAAACGCGATCGATATCAGATTGAGATGGCCAATGGCCAGTGTCGCAAACCCTGCCGTGAATATAAGACCGCAGATCAGAGTGATCAGCGCCGCTATGACCAGCCATGCGGAGCCCAGGCCAATGAGCAGAATGACCGTGACCATAATCAGAGCCAGCACCCCGGCAATCTGGGCGCCGGCCATCGCGCTGACCAGTTCCTCGTAGCCCAGCGCCGCATCGCCGGTGATACGCACTCGTACGGCGTCACCGAAACGATCATTCACTGCGCCGCTGGCCTTGCGGACTGCGAGCATAGCCGGCTCAGCGGCAAGTGGCTCACTAAAGTCAAGAATGGGTTTGACATGAAGGTAGCGCCGCAGGTCCTGACGCGGGTCTGCGCGTTGCTGCAGCACGGTTTGCCACGACAGGTTGCGCGGGCGGTTATTGATCGTTGCCTCAAATGTGCGTTGCAATTCGGCGATTAATTCATCCAGTGGCGGATCAGCGCCTGATTCTGACTGTTTCAGCGCTGCGGTCAGCAGGTTGCTGAGATTGCTCAGAGACTGGTCCTGGCTGAGACGTTCCAGCAGCGGTCGAATCTGTTCGAGATCTGCAGACAATTGATCCAGTTCGGCTGGATCGAGATACAAGAAAGCGTTGCGCTTGAAAAAGTCGTCCGAACCGGGCACGTAGACGTCAGCAAATACATCGCGTTGCTGCATGAGCAGGCGTTCCAGCAGGTGCGCCGCCTGATCGGCCTGCTCCGGCGTTTTTGCATCGACGACCACGATCAACCGGTCAACCTGCTCGGGAAATGCTTTGCGATACCGCTCGTAACTGATGCGAAATGGCAGGGTTCCGGAAATCATCCCGGCGGTATCGGTGTCGATACCGAGATTCTCTGCCGTATGTCGCAGTGAAGCACCGGCGGAAGCCAGAAACACAATGATCAGCCAGGGCGCCAGTCGATGCATGAATTTTCCTTTCTAAGGCGCCGACAAACCGGGCAGGGACGCTCTTTATACCCGTTTTAAGCCGGCAATCCAGCCTGACCGGAAAAGCCGGGGCAGCACGGTATCGAGATCATCGGCACCGGGGAGGGCGCTGACATCGCCCAGAGTGCCCCCCTCGTGCAGAGCATTCAAAACAACCCAGGCCGGCTCATCAAGCTTGTCGATGCGCATCTCAAAGCCACGTCGCCAGATCATCAGCTGTTCGGGGCCTTCGTTCAGGTCCACTGTTGAATCACCGCGCCAGTCTTTCTGGTTGACTTCCCAGATGCGGCGAGTCGGGAATCGCGATTGTCGAAGATGTGCGGAAACTGGCAGCCGAAAGCAGAGATGTTCGATTTCTGTGGCCGGAATCCGGCTCAGGGCGTCCAGGTCCGGCGGCGGCTCATCCGGGGCATGAAATGCGCGATGCCAGCACCATTCCAGTGCCGCGACGTCGGCCAGATAGGGTAATTCTTTTGCGTGTTCGAAGTTCTCAACGAAAGCAGGGAACTCTTTGCCGTAGTCACCAAGGTCCGGCGAGCCGGAGGGTGCTGCACGCACAAAAATACGGCTCATGGCATCGAAGAAGTCGTCACCGACAAGCCGACGACAAACCGGATAGATATTCCCCATTGCGCGTAACAATGTGCCAAGCACGGCCCGTCGATAGATGCGGACATGCTGAACCGAACTCAGTACGTCATCGCCCCGAACCTGTTTGCTGAAAGCCTGCAGCGCGTCACCGTCGGTGCCGCTCTCAAACAGGGCATCACGAAACAGCGTTTGTATCTTGCGAAGATCACTCATGCCAGTGCATCCAGCATTCGCTGCGCAGTGGCAGCTTCGGTCATCAGGGTTTTCAGAGGCGGAATATCAGTGTCCCACTCGATCAGCGTCGGGATGGGACCCGTGCGGCGAAGTGTCGAACGGAACAAGTCCCAGACGGGCGGATGCACCCGAAACCCGTGGGTGTCAAACAGGTATCCATCCTGTTCTTCGTAGCCTGCCAGATGTATCTCTTTAATACGCTCTGCCGGTAGCTCGTCAATATAGCGTTCGGGATCAAAGCCATTATTCGTGCCGCTGACAAATGCATTATTAACGTCAAGTAGCAGATCACAGTCTGCTACTTGTGTCAGCGCACACAAAAATTCTGCTTCGCTCATATCGGTATTCTTGAAGCTCAGGTAGCTCGATGGGTTTTCGATCATGAGCCGGCAGCCGAGGAAGTCCTGCGCCTGTATGACCCGGTCTGCGACGTGTTTCAATGCTTCCTCGGTGTAAGGGAGTGGCAACAGGTCATGCACGTATCGGCCGCCGACTGCGACCCATGCGAGGTGGTCGCTGATTGCAGCGGGCTCCAGTCGTTTGGCCAGTGATTTAAGCTTGTCCAGGTATTCCAGGTTCAAAGGATCGACTGATCCCAGCGACATGCCCACACCGTGTAATGCCACCGGATAATCATTTCGAACCCGCTCAAGGTGATACAAAGGGAGACCGCCTTCACCGAGATAATTCTCGGTCAGCGCCTCGAACCACGGTATTGCGGGGTGCGTGGACAGGATCGCTTCGTAGTGTTCCGCGCGCAAACCGATGCCGGCCCCCGTCGCCGGTGTCGGGTCAAATCTGCTCACGGTCGCTCCGACGGTGATTAAGGTAGAAAATCATGGTTCAAGGGTTTTCTGTCCGTTTTCAGGTGGCGATTCGGTACGACATCATATCCAACTGCAAGGCTTGAGGACGAAGGCCGCTAGTATTTAGCCGCCACCGCGACACTCAGGAACACGCAATTCAGGTTTTTTGCCGCTGCTGGCATCAATATGGCCTTGTTTTTTTGGCAAGAATCTGGACACGCCTGCCACGAAAATGCTCATGGACGACGAGGACCATCCGCCCTCCGGTTGACATTCTTTGCCCCAGGTTTCTTACGCTTCAGGTTCCTTACAATGGGGTTCCAGCTCCGGGGGGATTCTATGGCTCGCAAGTTAATTCCGCTGCTCCTGATCGTCGTTTCTGCGATGGCGACAGGCCTGTATGCTCAGGATATCGGCGTCGAGGGCGTCAATGATGGCCTGACGTTGCATGAACTGGTTTTGTTCGTGCATCAACTGCTGTTCGTGTTCTGGCTCGGGCCTGACATCGCCGTCTACATGTGGAGCGGCAAGATTATTGACCCGAACCTGAGCCCTGCGGCGCGTCTTTCTGCGGCAAAAATACTGGGAGTCATTGATTTGATTCCACGTGTTTGCATGAGCCTGATGTTGACTGTTGGCGGCATACTCACAGAGTTCGTCGGGGTGCCGCACCCGACCTGGCAAATGATCGGCATCGTATTGCTCGGTCCATTCTGGCTGACCATGGTTCTCGTGGTCTATTTCAAGGAAGGCACAGATTTCGGGCGCCAGGTTGCCCGGTTCGATTTTTATTTCCGCTGGGTGCTGATGTTCGGAATGATTGTTTCGGTGATCTGGGCAACCAGCACCGGCCGCCTGGATGCAGCGCCGTGGGTGGCCGGAAAACTCTGGCTGTTCATTGCCATTCTGTTCTTCGGCATCATGTTACGGATTCGGTTTCGTCCGTTCGGACCGGCACTGGTTAAAATGGCCACCGAAGGGCCATCGGACGAAGGCAATGCCGTGATGAGCCGGAGTGTCGCACGGACCAAGCCCTGGGTGCTGGCTTTGTGGGCGTGCCTTTTCATGGAAGCCTTTCTCGGTGTTGTGCAGCCATGGGCGCCTGATCAGACGGCTGATGAGGCCACAATGCCGACTGTGGAGCAGGATAGCAGCGGTTAGAGCGTTTAAAAGATTTTCGTCGTGGCAATGAAAGCGACGACGCAGATCAGCGTGTAGACCGACCAGATGACTGCGGCCGATCGTGCCCACGCAGCCATGATGTCGCTTTCGATCTCCGGTGTGGATCCTTCCACGGCGAGTCGACCGTAGCTTACGCCCATCGGATCGAATACCTTGATCATGACGACGATCAGGATATTGATCAGGCCGTAAATAGCGACTTTGAGTTGCAGCCAGGTGGCATCTGCCGCAAACGGTCCGTTGCCCATGTACGAGGCGATGCAAATGACGATCAGGAAGACACCGACCGCACCAGTGATCCAGTTCGTGATCCGGGCCAGTTTATGTCCCACAGGTTTGTCGTAGTGCCAGGCGCCGGTCACGCTGATCGCCCACCAGACCAGGCTGAACAGCCAGACCAGCGCGACTTCAGGGTTACTGATATTGATCAGGTCCAGCTGCCGGGAAAGCATGACGCCCAGGGGCAGGGCAGCTTTCCACATGGTTCGCGGCAGCAGTTCGATACGTAAGGCCATATGCAAAAGCAGGAAGCGGGCATCGATCGGCAACGATGCATCGGTAGATTTACGGCACGAAAGGAATACCCCCATGTCCGTTCCCACCCAGAAAACAAACATCAGGATATGCAGGTATTTCCAGATTTCGAATTCGGACATTCTTTGTAAACTCCTCCGATCCAACCCGGCCGATTGTTTGGCCAGCCGGTGAACCATACAAGAAACGGTAGCGGTTGCACCAGTTTTGACAAGCGTCCGAAGCCCCGGAATCCGACATGCGGGCGGTGCGGCCAGAAAGACGGCGAAGGCTTGCAAAAGGCCTGAAAACCACTGATATTGCGACTTTCCCCGAGCAAATAGTTCGGCGGGCAATAGCGACGAACAAATTAAGGAGTATTCCCGTGAGACCCCACGTGGAACTGATTCAGGAAAGCGATCTGTGCTGGCATAAGGCCGAGCTGTTTGGTGGTGACGGTAAAGTCAGGCAAAGAAATCTGTCCTATGACGAGGAAGACGGATCGGCATCGACGCGCCTGCTGTTCGACAGCGCATGGCATCGACCGGCGGGTTATCACCATGCTGATGTTGAATGGTACGTCATGGATGGGCAGGTCAGGATCGGCGACCGGGTGATGGGCAAAGGCGCCTATTTCAGAGCGCCGGCCGGGTTGCGTGTACCGAAAATGTCGGTCAGGGAAGGCTCTGAAATACTTATATTTCGTGAGTACGGCGACTGGGGGTTTTCGGCTTCCGGGAAGGATCGTGCCGGCTTTGTCGCGCGCGGCGGCAACACTGCTTCGAGTGAACCCGGTGAGCTGACAATCGTTGATACGGCCCGGATGGAGTGGATGCCCAATGTTTACGAGGGCGATACACAGCGATTCCTTAAACTCAAACTTCTTTATCACGATCCTTCTGACCCGAAAGACAACAACACGGGGTTTGTCACAATGCTGGCCTGGGCGCCGCCGGGCTGGTCTGACAATCGCATGGTGCACCATCCGGTATTTGAAGAAGCCTATAGCCTGGATGGACACCTTGTTTATAACTTCGGCACGCTTGATGCCGGAACTTATTTTTTCCGGCCTGCGAAGGTCAAACATGGCCATTTTGTGGCCGGTGAGGAAAAAGGCTGGTCCGGTTTTTTCCGGCTTGATGGCAGCCTCGTCAACTGGATCACGAAGAACGAACGCATCATTGTTGAGGGCGATGCGATTAATTACGACCCAAAGACACAGGGCCCGGTAATAGCCGGTCTGCCGGTTCGGTCGAAATCGACCGGTTCGTGGGATCTCGACGGCCAGTAGTGTGGTTCACAGATTGTTATTCACAGTGGGCTGAAAGGTTTTTATGTCCGGTTTTATTGATATCGTCTGCAATCCGTTCACCCCTGAGGCGGTGGAGAAGGGTTGGACGGGGCTTGATGACGATTTCAAGAACCAGATCCGTATGCCCGAGAACATGCGTGGCGGCGTTTCAATAGAAGACTATATCGGACGTATGGACCGGGCCGGTATCGAACGCTCCTTGCTTGTTGCAGTGCGTGCCGGGGACATCGACAAAAAAGGCGGTTTCGAACTGCCTTATGAGAGTGTCCATGCAACCTGCCAGCAATACCCGGACCGGTTTTCCGGCCTTGCCGGTATTGATCCGTTCCGGGGCATGCAAGGACTGCGTGATCTTGAGCAGGCCGTGAAAGAATACGGTTTCGTCGGGGCGCACTTATATCCTCACTGGTGCGAACTGGCGCCGGACCATGCAAAATACTATCCGTATTACGCAAAATGCTGCGAGCTGGATATTCCGATGATGATGCAGGTCGGTCAAAACCTCGTCTATTCGCGTGAGCGGCGTCTGCCCAGCGTCGGGCGGCCGATCACGCTGGATCAGGTGGCGATTGATTTTCCGGAGCTCAGGTTGATCGGCATTCACATCGGCGTTCCATGGACCGATGAAATGATTTCCATGTGCTGGAAACATGAAAACGTTTACACAGCCGGTGATGCCTATGCGCCGAAGTATTGGCCCGAGGCTTTCGTACATTACGCCAACAGTTTCGGACGAGAGAAAGTGATGTTCGGTACCGACTGGCCGGTTATCGACCCGGAGCGGGCGGTGCGGGAGATCAGCGAACTGGGTTTTCGTGACGAAGCAAAATCCTTGCTGATGCGGGAAAATGCAGTGCGAGTCTTCAAACTGTCTTAGTCAGCGCCCGCAAAAAACCAATGGATAAATTCGCAAGCCGAACCGTTGAGTTACCTTTTTCGTTCCAGCATTTGTCGCTGGCAGGGGGTGTCAAGGCCGCCGCCGGTCGCAATCGGTCCAAACTGGCTTTCCGGCACGGGGAAAAAACCCGGTCTTATGGTGCGCTGACAGATCGTTTTGACAAGGTCAGCGCCGCGATTGTGGGTGATCTGGGGCTTAAAGCAGGCGACCATGGCGCTATCGTTGCGCAAAACTCCATTGAATACATGGAAATTGTGCTCGGCGCCTCGCAGGCCGGCGTTGCGTTGGCCACCGTCAATCCAAAGCTGTCACCGCCGGAAATCGCAGCGATCTGTGATGATGCCCGGGCGAAAGTCCTGTTCCTGGACGAGGACAGTTCGCAGGCGCTCGAAGGCATGGTATTCGACACGGTTGAGCGGACGATTGTCATCGAGCGTGAGCTGGAGGACTGGCTGAGCAAGGCTAACGCGGGTATTGCGTTGCCGGCGGTGGATGAGTGGGAGACCTTTGCCATTCCTGATACGTCCGGCACGACCGGCAAGCCCAAGGGCGTTCTTGTCCCTCATCGTTCCCGCGCGATCAGTATGCTGGCCATGGCCGTCGAGTACGGGTGTTATTCGCCGGACGACCGTTTTCTGGCAATTGCGCCCATGTGCCATGGGGCAGGCATGATTTTCGCGCTGGCGCCGATATTCACGGGCGGTTATGCCGAGATCATGGACAAGTTTGATCCGGAAGCAGTCATGCGGACGCTCAAAGACGAGCATATGACAGGCTTTTTCGGGGTGCCCACGCACTTTAGCGTGATCTTTTCGCTGGAAAAATCGGTCCTTGAGCGTAACCGGCCCGAAGCGTTGCGAACCCTGATATCCAATGCCGCGCCGTTGCCGCAGGCGATGAAAGAAACCCTCGTGGAATTTTTCGGGCCGGGCCTGCTGCATGAAACATACGGCTCGACAGAAGCCGGTATTGTCACGAACCTGCGGCCGGCCGATCAGCTTCGCAAGCAACGATGTGTCGGCCAGCCGATCGCTTGCACCCGGGTGAAGATCCTCAATCAGAAAGGTGATCTCTGCAAACCTGATGAAGTAGGTGAGCTTTACTCATCAAGTCCTTATTTATTCAATGGTTATTGGAACAGACTAGAGGAGACGGCGGACGCTTTTCATGATGGCTGGGTCACGGTTGGAGACATGGCGCGGCGCGATGAAGAAGGTCATATTTATATCGTCGACCGCAAAAAGGACATGGTGATATCCGGCGGCGTGAACATATATCCGCGCGAAGTCGAAGAAGTGCTGTTTACCCACCCGGACATTCAGGATGTGGCGGTGATCGGCGTGCCGGATGAAAAATGGGGTGAACACCTCAAGGCCTTTATTGTGACCCGTGCTGACGCCGCGCTGGATACACAGGAGGTGATCGGGTTTTGCGACGGCCGCATCTCGGGCATGAAGATACCGAAGGATATTGAGTTCATCGATCAGGTGCCGCGCAACCCGACCGGAAAAGTACTGAAAACTGCCTTGCGTCAGCGTAATTAGGCACCGGGGGCGGCAGATTGATGGCGACTGTCGATTTTTATTTTGATTGCTCCTGTCCCTGGACGTATCTTGCATTTACGCGCCTGCGTGAAACCGCCACACGCACCGGTGCCGTAATCAATTTCAAGCCGATACTGGTAGACCGTGTACGAAGACTCGTTAATCCGCAAGGCTCGTCATCGCGCATTGACCCGAATGCCACCAAGGCTGCATACCGCGAAAAGGATCTGCAGGACTGGGCGCGTTTTTGCGCCATCACCATTACGCTGCCGGCTAAATGGCCTGCGGACACAGAGCCGGGCATGGCCGGCGCGGTACTGGCCGCAGAACTGGGTTACGCCATACCCTATGTGAAAGGCGTGTTCGAGGCTTATTTTAAAAACGGCACAGATGTCAGCGATGCTCAGGTCCTGATCGAAATTGCTGTCTCGGCTGGTCTGGACGAGGATTTATTTGCCCGTGGAATCGCTGATGAGGCAACGCTGGCAGTCGTGCAGACCCACTGCACTGAACTGATCGAGCGCGGCGGTTTCGGTTCGCCGACGATGTTTGTCGGCGACGATATGTATTTCGGCAATGATCGTATACCCTTGGTCGAGTTTGCAATCGGCCAGACCAGTGACCGCCAGTTCGTAATGCCCGGGCAGCACGGCGAATGACTGACGTTCAAGAATGACGCTCAAAAAATGATGTAGAGATCAGGAGCAAGGCAAACATGTTTTCCGAATCAACCAGCAGGCGCCGTTTCATTGGCGGCAGCAGTGCCGCTGCTCTGAGCCTTTCGCTGAAATATGCGGGGCCGGCTGTTGCGCAAACACCGGCACAGGATATCGGGCAGATTCCTTACGGTGGCTGGGAAGATCTGATGCGTGAAAAATGGACCTGGGACAAAGTGGTCCACGGCACGCATGGCACGAACTGCACGGGTAACTGCGCATTCAATGTGTACGTTAAAAACGGCATCGTCTGGCGCGAAGAGCAACAGGGCGAGTACGGCAAAGGCGATCCCGACGCACCTGATTTTGGTCCCCGCGGCTGCCAAAAGGGACTGCGCCACGCACGCTACATGTATGGAAAGCAGCGCATCTACTACCCGATGAAACGGATCGGTGCGCGTGGAGAAGGGCGCTGGGAGCGCATCAGCTGGGATCAGGCGACAGCCGAAATCGCCGATCGTTTCATCGATACCTGCACGGAATACGGCCCTGAATCCATCACTTTTGGGCTGGGTACACAGATGGTACTCAAACGTGCTGCATTCATGGGCCTGGGACGCTTTGCGACGATTACCGGTTCACCATTGCCGGAGGCTTTTGCCGGCGTGGGCGATCTGCCGACCGGCGTATACCTGACGCTGGGCGAGGCGCTGGTTGGCGATAATATGGCTGCGGTGTTCAAGTCGCGTTGCTGTCTGATCTGGTTTTCGAACCCGGCCGTGACACGGATTCCTGATGCTCATTTTTTCTGGGAAGCGCGTTACAACGGCACCGAGGTGATTGCGATTTCGCCTGAGTTCACGCCGACTGCCATGCATGCCAGCCAGTGGGTGAATCCCAGGCCGGGTACGGATGCGGCCCTGGCCCTGGCCATGGTGCACACGATTATCGGTGACGGCGCTTATGACGCCGACTACATTAAAGAACAGACTGATCTGCCGTTTCTGGTGCGCACCGACAACAGGAAATATCTGAGGGCCACAGATTTTGGTGATGAAAATGAAGGGGCAGATCAACTTTTCTATTGTTGGGATGAGACGACCGGTGGGCCGGCGCTGTTGCCGGGTACCGGGTTCACGGTCCCCATGCCCGGCCAGCATCCTGCCGAAAAGTCAGAAGACCTGACGCTGGGTGATTTACAACCGGCCCTGGAAGGGCTCTGGACCATCGAAACGACGAGCGGCCCGGTTGAGGTAACAACGATCTTTGAGCTGGTTAAAGAACAGGCGGAAAACTTTGCGCCCGAGCGTGCCAGCAATATCACGGGCGTACATCCGGACGTGATTCGCGCGACTGCACGAAAATTCGCGGCAGCCAAACCGGCCATGATTTTCTCCGGATACCGAATTGCAAAATGGCTGCACGGCGACCTGCTGCAGCGTTCGTTCCTGCTGCTGCTTTCTGTAACGGGAAATCTCGGCAAACCTGGCGGTGGGTTGCAGATATGGAATCAGCCCCGTGCGGATGACCAGCTGGCTTTCATGTTTGACGGCTTGCCGCCGACCCTGCGCGTGGCAACCATGTCTCGCTGGGATTATGCGCACACCGACGGTAAGGCGCTGAACAGCGCTGTCTATGGTGATGCGGTTGCGGATCATTTCGATCAGTGTTACCAGCAGTCCATCGCGAACGGCTGGTTTCCTGATTACTCGAAGACGCCGTGGAAGATGGGCTTCTACATGGGCAGCAACGCCGCAAACTGGCGTTCATCGGGTCAGCGCTGGCGCGAGGATGCGTTCGGTAAGCTTGAAACCATCGTCGCCTGTGCGACGGACATGGGCGTGACGCCGATGTACGCGGACTACGTCTTGCCTGTGGCGCAGCACTATGAGCGTGAACACATCATGCTGTAGCCGCGCACACCGTATCTGCAGGTTCTCGATGCAGCAGTGCCGCCGGTGGGAGAATCCGCCGACGATTTCGATGTATTCCGGCGGTT
>PVMS01070411.1_pt1 | contig 13427 bp, 13 predicted proteins | sample 1853461 | NCBI WGS metagenome assembly PVMS01 (sample SAMN08582032, study PRJNA380276) | Marine sediment metagenome, whole genome shotgun sequencing project. | isolation source: ocean sediment barecode stripped | collected 2017 | reverse complement strand
CTGCTGCTTGCCCATCTCGGCCGCAACCCGGGCTCGGACTACGAGTGGGTTCACATCGATATCCTGGCCGGCGAGACCCGAACGCCGGAGTTCCTTGCACGCAACCCCAACGGCCGGATTCCCGTGCTGGAGTTGGACGATGGACGCTACCTTCCCGAGTCCAACGCAATACTCAACTACCTGGCGGCCGGGACGCCCTATCTGCCGGACGAGCCCTACGCCCGCGCCGAGGTCCTGCAGTGGCAGTTCTTCGAGCAGTACAGCCACGAACCCTACATCGCCACCGCCCGCTTCATCGCGAAATATCTCGGACTCCCCGAGGACCGCCGCGCCGAATACGACGCCAAGCAAGCCGGCGGGCATGCCGCCCTGGCGGTGCTGGAAGGCCGACTCGCGGCCCACGCTTTCCTGGTCGGCGACCATCTCACCATCGCCGACATCACGCTGTATGCTTACACTCACGTCGCGGACGAAGGCGGGTTCGATCTGTCCGGGTACCCCGCTGTGCAGCGCTGGCTCGCGCGGGTGTCCGACCATCCGGCGCACGTCACCATGAATGACCCCGTCTGAATGAGGCGATCTGAATGTGGAGAGACGAATGACCATTGGCAGCGTCACCGGGCTGTTTCGCTATCCCGTGAAAAGCTTGATTGGCGAAGCGCTCGAGCAGGTGAGCCTGGGTGAACGGGGCATCCCGGGCGATCGCGCCTGGGCAGTCCGCGATGAAGAACGAGGCGGCATTCGTGGCGGCAAACGGTTCCCGGAGTTGATGAAAGCCCGGGCGCGCTACCTGGAGCCGCCGCCCGCCGAGGGCTCGATCAGCGCGGAAGTAGAACTGCCCGATGGCCGCCGCTTCGCAATCGACGCCCCGGAGGCGCCGGGCGCGCTCTCGGACCTGGTCGGCGGGCCGGTCTCCGTGTGGCCCCTGCTGCCCGCGGAGAATCTCGACCACTACCGTCGCGGCGAGCCGATTACCGACGACATGGAAGACGAGCTGCGACGGATATTCGGCCGCACAGCGGACGAACCGCTGCCGGATCTGTCGGTGTTCCCCGAGCTGCTGATGACCTATGAATCGCCGCCCGGAACCTACTTTGACGCCTTCCCATTGCTGATCATGACCCGTAACGGTCTCGAGCACCTGCAGCATCTCGATCAGGAAGGCGGCGGTGATCATCAGTTCGACGTGAGGCGCTTTCGTCCCAACATCCTGCTCGACATCGACGATTCGTTTTCGCAGGACGACCCGTTTCCCGAGAACGCGTGGGCCGGACGACGGCTTCGTATCGGCGAGGTGACCCTGCAGATGGAGGTCGCCTGTCCGCGCTGCTCGATGACCACGCGCGGTTTCGACAATCTGCCCGACGATCCCGGCATCATGCGCAGCCTGGTCAAGAACGCCGAGGGCAACCTGGGCGTGTATGCCTCGGTACCCGAGGCTGGCTCGATTTCCGTCGGCGACCCCGTGGAAGTGCTGGACTGAAGATGCCTACCAAGCCCGTCCAGCAAGGCCATTGCCTGTGCGGGGCCGTTCGCTTCGAGACCCGCGGCGAACCCCTGTGGGTGGCCTACTGCCACTGTGAGAGCTGTCGCCGCCACACCGGCGCGCCGGTGTCGGTGTACGTCGGCTTTCGCCGCACGCAGGTCGAGTTCTCGCCCGAGGATCCGCCCTGCTATGAGTCCTCACCAGGGGTTCGGCGGCGCTTCTGCCCACGCTGCGGGACGCCGATCAGCTACGAAGCCGACGACTGCGAAGGCGAGCTGCATCTGCACGTTTCAGGGTTCGAACACCCGGAAGACTTCAGCCCCGAACGCCACGTCTTCTACTCGGAACGCCTCGCCTGGCTCCAACTCGAGGATGACTTGCCGCGCAAGGGTTAGCCAGTCAGCGCCGGCAAGACTTCCTCGCGAAACAATGTGTCGCGCAGATCGAGATGCAGCATCTCGATCCCCAGCGCCCGGAACGTTTCGATGCGCTCATGGACCGTCGCAGGGCTGCCGATCAGGCGCGCCGCAAAACCTTCGTTGGTGTCGAGCACGGTCAGCGGATCGTCCGTAGCGGCCCACATCCCCTGGGCGCCTGAAGTACTCTGCCGCCGACGCTCCACCAAGTCGGAATCTACCGCCCCGAGGCGCGTGTCGATCTCGGCCCAGGCTTCCGCATCCGTGGTCCGGCACAGCGGCTGCGCGTACAAGGCAAAGCGTACCGTCCGCCCTGTGCCAGCACAGGCGCTACGCACCCGTTCGATGATGCCGGCAATCTTGTCCGGCGGTCCGCCGTTCAGGAACATCCAGTCCGAGTGGGTCGCAGCCATTCCGATTGCGGCATCGGATTGTCCACCCTGAAACACGGTGAGCGGGCCAACCGGGCGCGGTTCGAGGCGGAGCCCGTCAGTGTGATAGTAGCGACCATGGTAGTCGAATTGCTCATTCGCTCTCGCGCTGTCCCACGCACCGCGCAGCACCTCGATGAACTCGCCGGCACGTTCGTAACGCGCGTCATGCTCCAGCGCATCGATCCCGTACATGTCGAACTCACGCAGGTTCCAGCCGCTGGTCACGTTGATGGACCAACGCCCCTCAGTGAGCCGATCCAGGGTCGTGCCCCACTTGGCGATCGCCGTGGGATGGAAGAACCCGGGATGAATCGCAGTCACCAGATTGATGCGCTCGGTCTGAGCGGCGATGAATGCGGTGGTGGCCAGGCAATCCAGCGACGACGCTTCCATTTCTTCGCCGCTGCCCCACCAGCGCTGAGCGATCAGCAGATGGCTGACCCCAAGCTGTTCCAGGTTGCGGATGTACCCCGACATGCCGTCCCGCAAAGCGGCACCCTCAGGGATCTCGTTGGACCCGTCATTATCGCTACCCTGCACAATCTGGTGCCCGCTGAAGACTGTGGGCGCCCAGGTACAAGTCAACACGGCTCAACTCTCCTCGCGCGCCCAGAGTTGCTCGGCGAGAATACCTACTTCGTTCTCGATCGCCTGAGCAGCGTCCAGGCAAAGATCCTCACGGTAGCGCCGACCGATCAACTGCACACTGAAGGGCGAGGTGCCGTGCATTCCGATCGGTGCGATCGCGGCCGGAAGGCCCAGCAGATTGATAGCCGATACGTACATGGATGCCTGGAATACTTCGTGGACCGCCGCATGCCCCTGCTCGTCGTCACCCACGCGCAACGGCGGGGACAGCAGCGTCGGCGTCAGCACCAGCGGATACTCGGCATGCACCAGGTTCCATTGTCTGAGCACGCTGTTGCGTTGCGCGAGCCCTCGCATGTAACCGCCAAGATCCTGAAGCTCGGAGCGGGCGTAATACGCGTCGATCACCCCGTTCATGGTGGCGCTGAACAACGGGCGCGCGGCTTCTTCCGCCAGTTCCTTGAACTCCGTGAACAGCAGGTTGAACCACAGGTCCAGCGTCTCGGCGACGTTCGGTAGTTCGAGTTCCTCGACCACGTATCCCGCGTTGCTCAGGATGTCTGCGGCACGCTGCACGGATGTGCGCACTTCCGGATCGATGCCGTGACCATAATCCTGAGTCGTCATGGCGACCTTGATCGGAGCATCGATTGCCGGCCCTTGCAGCGGCGCGGGCACCCACCAGGGATCGCGAGGATCGGACCGGGACATGACCTCCAGCCCGAGCCGGGCATCGGCGACACAACGCGTGATCGGCCCCTGCACGGACATCAGCGTCATCAACGGCGGCCGTTCGTCAACGCCCGATGGATTGAACGACGGCACTCGACCCAGGGTCGGGCGGATGGTGGCCAAGCCGCACTGATGTGCGGGAAAGCGCAGCGAACCGCCGATGTCATTGCCGTGGGCGATGCTGCCGATGCCAGCCGCCATACTCGCTCCCGCGCCTCCGGACGACCCGCCGCAGGTAACGGCCTCGTCCCAGGGATTGAGCGTCAGGCCGCGCAGCGGGTTGTCGGTAAATGCCCGGAACGAGTACTCGGGCGTGTTGGTGCGACCAATGATGATAGCGCCGGCATCCTGCAGGTTCTTGACCACCGGCGAGTCGTCCGGCGCGATCAGATTGGCCAGCGCGGGCAGCCCGTTCGGAGTCGGCTGGCCCTTGACGTCGACGTTCTCCTTGATCGTCACCGGAACCCCGTGCAGCACGCCGGTTGCATCGCCCGCCGCAAGTGCCTCATCGGCCGCACGCGCGGCTTGCAGCGCGTCATCGCCCAGATCGACGGTCACCGCGTTCAGGCCGGGATTGACCGCACGCATGCGCTCGACATGGCTGGCCACCACTTCCTCGCAGCTATGCTGGCGATCGCGAATGGCGGCGGCGGTGTCGACGGCGCTCAGACGCCAGAGTTCATCGCTCATGATCAGTTACCCGTGGGAATCTCGTTGAACGGAATCCCCTTGTCCACGCGCGGCTCCTGGGGCATTCCAAGCACACGTTCCGCCAGGATATTCAACATGATCTCGTCGGTGCCGCCTGCAATGCGTCCTCCCGGCGCGCCCATGTACGTCATCTGAATGAGCCCCGCTTCTTCCGCGAGATCCGGGTCTGAAATCGCGCCCGCCATCTCCAACAGATCCATGCAGAAAGACGCCATGTCCTGAGTCTTGGGCGCACCGACGGCCTTGCCGATGGAACTTTCCGGACCGGGGATCTCGCCGCGCGACAACGCCGACAGCGTTCGATAGCCCGTGAACTTCAAGCCCGATTCCTGCACGTACCAGTCTGCGAGCTTGGCGCGCACGGCCCGATCTTCGATCGCCGGCGCGTCGTCCAGGCTGATTCGCTGGGCCAGTTTGTAGGCCAGATCGAAGTTCACCCCCGCACCGCCCGCACCAATGGAGGCGCGCTCGTTCATCAGGGTGGTCAGCGAGACCTGCCAGCCCTGGCCGACTTCACCCAGGCGCTGCGCATCGGGAATACGCACGTCGGTGAAGTACACCTCGTTGAAGTTCGACGGCCCCGAGATCTGTCTGATCGGTTTGATTTCGATGCCCGGGGATTTCATATCCAGATAGAAGTAGGTCAGCCCCTTGTGCTTGGCGACCGTCGGATCGGAACGGGTCACCATAATTCCGTAGTCACTGTATTGCGCTCCGGAGGTCCAGATCTTCTGCCCGTTGATGATCCAATCATCGCCATCGCGTACGGACCGGGTGCGCAGCGCCGCCAGGTCGGAACCGCCGGCCGGCTCACTGAACAGCTGACACCAGACCTTTTCACCGCTAGCGAGGTCCGGCAGGTAACGCGCCTTGTCGTCGTCGTTGCCGTAGGTCATCAGCGTGGGCGCCGCCATACCCTGGCCGATCATGAAGATACTCATCGGCGTGTCGAACCTGGCTTCTTCCTGGTTCAGAATCACCTGCTCGATCGCGTTCGCGTCACGACCGCCATACTCCCTCGGCCAGCGGATGCACGCCCACCCGGCATCGTACTTACGTTTCTGCCAGAGCTTGGCGCGGTCGACGTAATCGAGCCCCTCCAACTCCACCTCGCCGGGAATGTTCGCGGCCAACCAGCTGCGTGCTTCTTCACGAAACGCCGCTTCGGCCGGGCTATCACTGAAATCCATGGTCTTCTCCTTATTCTGTTCTCTAAGTCGCTCAGGGCTGTTCTTTAGCCGCTCAAGGCTGTTCTTTAGCCGCTCAGGGCTGTCTCTTCAAGCCGCTCAGGCGACGTTGCTTTGCTCGACGGCCCGGATCAGCCGATCCTGCCAGAATCCCTCGCTGCCCAGGTTCACCGACAGCAGCTTGGCGCGCCGATAGTAGAACTGGCAGTCGAACTCCCAGGTAAAGCCCATCCCGCCGTGGGTCTGAACGTTCTCCTTGGAAGCAAAGTAGTACGCCTGGATCGCCCCGACCCTGGCCGTCGCCGCGGCGAGCGGCAGTTCGGCGGCCTCGGTGTTCAGTGCCCAGGCGCCGTAGTAGCAGTTCGAGCGAGCAAGGGTGTTCTTGATGTACGCATTGGCGAGTTTGTGCTTGATGGCCTGGTAGGAGGCGATCGGACGGCCGAACGCGTACCGGCCCATGGCGTACTCCTTGGCCATGTCGAGGCAGGCTTCGGCGCCCCCGACCTGTTCCCAGGCAAACAAGATCGCTGCGCGGTCGAGCAATCGCTGGGTCAATCCCCAACCCTGACCTGCGCCGCTCAGCAGTTGCGCAGCCGCGTCCGAGAATTCGATCTGCGCATGTGAGCGGGTCGGGTCCAGGGTCTGAACCGGCGTGCGCGCGACGCCCTTCTGATCCAAATCCACCAGATACCAGCTGGCACCATCGCCTGCCCCTTCTGCATCCTGAGAACTCGCGGCGGCTACCACGATGGCAAAGTCAGCCACGTCACCGTCGGGAACCGCAATCTTGCTTCCGGTCAGTTTGCCATCGGACGCTTTCGTACCAAGCCCTTTGACCGTCGGTCGGCCCGGCCCTTCGACAAGCGCGAAGGTACCAATGGCTTCGCCGGTGGCCAGTTTCGGCAGCCAGGTTTCCTTCTGCTCGGCGCTGCCGGCCATCAGCAGCGCTTCCGTGGCGAGGTAAACCGACGACGAGAACGGGATGGGTGCTGCGACCCGGCCGAGTTCTTCGGCGATCACGCACAGTTCCAGGTACGACAATCCCAGACCCCCGTGCTCCTCCGGAATACAGGTCGCCAACCAGCCCATTTCCGCCACCTTGCCCCACAGCGAAGCGTCGTAAGCCGCATCACCTTCCAGAATCGCGCGTACCGCTGCCGGCGGACAGTTATCGGCGAGAAACCCCGACGCCTGGTCGCGCAGCAGGTTCTGGTCTTCCGAGAATTCGAAATTCACACCCTTCCCCTAAAACAAACAACAAAATCAAACCGAACCGATCATTGTCCACGCTTTGACGCACGCTTCAAGGCGCGGTAGCACATCCGATTCAATCCGCGGATTCGCGCTAGAATCGAATCCATGGATCTCAACGAACTTGGCTACCTGCGCGTCGCCGCCTGCGCCCCGGAAATCGCGCTGGCTGACCCTGCGCGCAATGCCGAGGTCAACATCGCCGCTTACCGCCGCCTGGTCGACGAAGGAGCGGCGCTGGTGCTGTTCCCGGAACTCGCCACCACCGGATATTCGTGTGAGGACCTGTTCCTGACCGAGCCGCTGTTGCGCGCCAACCATGCGGCGTTGCTGAGCCTCGCCCGCAGTACCAGCAACACCGGCGCCGTGCTGGTGGTGGGCGCCCCCTGGCTGACCGCCGACGCGCGCCTGTTGAATTGTGCTTTTGTCTGCGCCAACGGCAAAGTCATGGGTGCGGTGCCGAAATGCGCACTGCCCAACCATGGCGAGTTTTACGATGGCCGCTGGTTCTGCTCCGGCCACGGGCTCGACGAAACCGTCGACGATCCGTCGCTTGGGGAATTTCGAATTGCCCAACCCCAGCTCTTTCAGGTGGGCAGTGCCTGGTTCGGCATCGAAATCTGCGAAGACCTGTGGGCGCCCCAGCCCACCGGCAACGCGCTGGCGTTGGCCGGCGCCGACATCATTCTCAATCCGTCGGCCAGCAACGAACTGGTGGCCAAGGCGGACTACCGGCGCGATCTGGTGCGGATGGCGAGCGGCCAGCGCATCTGCGGCTATCTCTATGCCTCCAGCGGCGCCACGGAATCGACCAAGGACGTAGTGTACGGTGGGCACCTGATCGCCGCGGAGAACGGCCAGGTGCTGGGCGAGAGCGAGCGTTTCGGGCTGGCCGAGCGCCACCTGATAAGCGAGTTCGATTGGCAGAAGCTGCGCCACGATCGTGCCTGGAACAAAACCTTCGCCGGCAGCGAGCGCTCCATCGCGCACCATCGGATCAACTGCGAAATCACTCCAGCGGTTCCCAAGCGCCTGCGTCGGCGGTATCCGGCGCAGCCCTTCGTGCCGGCCGACGAACACGAGTTCGACGCCCGCGCGCAGGAAATCATGTCCATTCAGGCGACCGGGCTGGCACGCCGGGTGCGCTCGGCGAACACTCGGAAATTGGTGCTCGGCCTGTCCGGCGGACTCGATTCGAGCCTCGCCTTGCTGGTGTGTCTCGACGCCCTGGCCGTGCTCGACGTGGCACCCGATGCAATACTGGCACTGACCATGCCCGGTCCGGGCACCACCGAACATACCCTCGACAATGCCAGGGACCTGGCGACGGCCGCTTCAGTGACGCTCAAGGAAGTGCCGATTGCCGCCGCGTTGCAGCAGCACCTGAAAGACCTCGAACACCCACCGGACGAATACGATGTGGTGTTCGAAAACGCCCAGGCGCGGGAACGCACCCAGCTGCTGTTCAACTACGCGAACAAGGTTGACGGTCTGGTGGTGGGCACCGGCGACCTGTCCGAGCTGGCGCTCGGCTGGTGCACGTTCAACGCCGACCACATGGCCAGCTACAACGTAAACGCCGGCGTGCCGAAAACGCTGATCGCCTATCTGGTGCGCTGGTATGCGCGGCACCGCGCCGATCCGGCCCTGTCCAAGGTGCTCAAACGCGTGCTGGACACGCCCATCAGTCCGGAGCTGTTGCCCCCCGATGACGGCGCCATCAGTCAACGCACCGAGGAAATCGTAGGCCCCTATCCGTTGCACGATTTCTTTCTGTATCACTACGTCCGCAACGGCTTCGGGCCCGAAAAGATCTTCACCCTGGCGCGCGAAAGCTTTGCCTCCGAATACGACGCAGTTACCGTGAAACGCTGGCTACGGGTATTCTTCAGCCGCTTCACGACTCAGCAGTTCAAACGCACCACCCTGCCGCCCGGCCCGAAAGTCGGCACTGTGAGCCTTTCACCCCGGGGCGACTGGCGCATGCCCGACGAAGCCGGCGCCGAGGCGCTGTTGCGCACCATCGACGCGCTCGACACCACGGACAGGGAGGCGTAAGCATGCCCAGCTTGAGCGCGCGCATCGGATTGGCCGGCCTGGTCAGCGTGATCGCGCTGGGCGTGGCGGCCCAGGCACCGGAAAAACGCTATTGCGGAACCGAAGGCGTGTGGCTTCAGATACTCGGCTCCGGCGGCCCGCAGCTCGACGATCGCCGTGCCAGCGCAAGCTATCTCGTCTGGATCGACAACAAGGCACGGTTGCTGGTGGACACGGGTCCAGGATCATCGTTGCGCTTCGAAGAAGCCGGCGCCCGAATCGAGGACCTCGACGCGATCGTCTACACCCACCTGCACGCCGATCATGCCAGCGACTTTCCGGGGTTCGTCAAAGGCTCCTATTTCGCCAGCCGGGAGCGTCCGCTGCCGATCTATGGTCCAGACGGCAACGACCTCGTGCCATCGATGAAAACCTTCGTCGAGCGCATGATCGGCCTCGAAGGCGCATTTTCGTACCTCAGCGATTTTCTGACCTTCAAGTCATCGGGCGGCTACAAAATTTCCGCCCGAAACGTGCCCTCCACCGGACAACGACGCTGGTCCCGGTTCGGTTCGGCCAACCTGCGACTTGCGTCGGTACCGGTGCATCACGGCCCCATTCCCGCGGTCGCGTGGCGCGTGGAGACCCAGGGCCAGTCCATCGTCTTCACCGGCGACTTCAGCAATCAGAAGAACACCATCGCCAAGTTCGCCAAGGATGCCGATGCGCTGGTGATCCACCACGCCATTCCCGAGAACGCACGCGGAACCGCCCGCCAGTTGCACGTGCTGCCCACCCAGATCGGCCGAATCGCGCACAGCGCCAACGTACGCATGCTCATTCTGGGCCACCGCATGGGCCGTACACGCGGCGTCGAGTCGCTGACCGAGATCGCGATCCGTAAGGCCTACGACGGTCCGTTGATCTTCGCTAATGATCTGGAGTGTTGGGGGCTGTAATCGGGCGATGCTGGACGACGCGCTGCGTAACCTCAAACCGGAGCTCGACCCGGAGACCTACGTATTCGTCTGCCTCGACGCGCCCGCCGCGGAACTCGGTGCACTCGCCTGTATCCAGGAGGCCGACGGCACAACCTATGTCGTCAAGCAGTCGACGGCGAACGACCGGGGGCTGAACGGGACCTTTCCCTGTCGCCGGATCACCCTGACCGTTCACACCGATCTGGACCTGGTGGGTTTCATCGCCCGCATTGCCACGGAACTGGCCGGCCATGGCATCGCCTGCAACGTCATGGCTGGGTACCATCACGACCACTTGTTCGTCCCGGAACCGCGGGCGGCGGACGCAATCGACGTGCTGCGCAGGCTCGCGCGTCGCCCGTAGCTCAGGACCCGTCCGGGAACCCTTACGGGGACCCTTACGGTTCTGCCTGAAATACCTCGCCGTCCGGATGGAAAGCGTACCAGGCGAACCAGAAGGCCCGCACGGACGGTATCTCCACCGCCCCGTCGAGCGTCACCTCTTCGATCCAGCCACTGCGATCCTCTACATCGAAATACACCAGGAGCTGGCGATCGCCAACCTGGTCGCGCATCGGCGACTCGGTCTGTGCCAGCTCGCTCAACGGATACGCCCGTACCAGATCGCCCACATCGAGGCCGATCACCCACTCCTTGGGGTGATAGCGTCTGTTGCGTTCGCCCACCGGAAAGCTCAGGCGCCTCGAGCTCTCGTAATCACCGTAGGGGTAACGCCCGTAGTCCATGGCATAACCTGTACGTGGAGTCAGCACCGACGTGGTCGGATGCGCCTCACGCCAGGACTTCCAACTGGTATGGCGCACCGGGATCGGCTCCAGGCGCGTGCCTTTGCTGGGTCCCGCGATGGCCTGGCCCATGATCTGCGACCACAGCGATTCGGTGGCGCGGTCGTAAAGCAGCATGTCGCTGTTGTAGAGCAACCCGCTCACCCCGAAGCGGGCGTCGGCAGCAACCCGGAAGGCCATGCCCGAACCGCAAAGCGGACAGTAGCTGATCAGTACGCCGACATTGCCGACTCGATCATTGACGATCTCGTGCCAGTTCAGAATCTTCACGGGATAGGCGCGCGCGGCGCCCTCGAAATCGATGCCAAGCACCCGGTCGTCATCATCGAGATATCCAACCTGCGCAACCCCGACGAACTCCGGATGGTCGATGGCTGGAATCCCGTCGCGCTTCGGGCCACCTGAATGAATCTCCCGAACCGGCACCAGCGCGCCGTTGAGCGTGAACCCGTTCAAGGTGCGCGCCGCGAGGCCGGCGCTCGCCGCCAAGGCAAGCAGCCCGAGAAGTGTGATCGTCCAGCGTTGCATGCCCGTTGGACTGGAGCCGAACCCTAAGGTTCCGGTAGGCTCGGCCCATGATTCCCGCGGCGGTGCTCGATTTCTGGTTCGGAGACCTGACGGACGGCTTCTCCGACGCCGCCCATCGAGCGCGCTGGTACGCCTTCGATGATGCCTTCGACCGGCTCATCCGGGACCAGTTTGCTGCGGCGTTGCAGGCGGCCTGCGACGGCGAACTGGACCCCTGGCTGGACGACCCTCAGGGCCGGCTCGCGTTCGTTGTGCTCACGGATCAGTTCTCCCGGCAGATTCATCGCGGTACGGCGCAGGCGTTCGCCTCGGACGCGCTTGCGTTGTCCGCGGCCCGCGAGGGCATTACCCGCGGCATGGACCGCGAGCTCGAACTCAACCAACGTTCGTTTTTCTACATGCCCTTCGAACACTCGGAGGTGCTGGTTGATCAGCACACCGCGGTCGGATTGTTCAGCCAACTGCGCGACCAGACGCCAGCGCCCTACCGCCACCACACCGGCGAGAGTCTGCGCCATGCCCAGCAACATCGTGACATCGTTCAGCGGTTCGGCCGATTTCCGCACCGCAACGCGCTGCTCGACCGCCTCAGCACCGAACAGGAAGTCGAGTTCCTGACGCAGGCGTCGAACCGCTTCGGTCAGGGCGCGGACCGTTGAAGACGCCCCGATCGGCTCGGGGCCTCGTCACCGAATTACGTCGCGCGCTGGAAGCCGCCGGCGATCCGAAGCGTGCAATCCAACAACAGGCCTATATGAAATCGGAAATGCCGTTTGCCGGGGTGGCAACGCCGGCCTTGCGGAAGATTGCCCGCGAGGTGTTCAGTGCCCATCCGCAACCCTCCGAGGAGCGCTGGCAACAGGCAATCCTCGCATTGTGGAGAAATGCGAAGTATCGCGAGGAACGTTACGCCGCCATCGGCCTTGCCCGGGCGAAACCGTATCGAGCCTTTCGCACGCCAGCCGCATGTCCGATGTTTGAGGAGATGATCGTAACCGGGGCCTGGTGGGACTACGTCGATGAGATTGCCATCAACCTGATCGGCGAACTGCTGCGTGACCACGCCGGATTCATGCGCGGCGTGCTGCTGGACTGGGCCCGGGACGCCGACCTGTGGCGCCGGCGCAGCGCCATAATCTCCCAACTCAAGTTCAAAGCAGGCACCGATCTGGAGCTGTTGCTGGCCGCCATCGAACCGGCCATGGAATCCAAGGAATTTTTCCTGCGTAAAGCCATCGGCTGGGCCTTGCGGGAGCACTCGAAGACCAATCCCGCGTTCGTGATCGACTTCGTGGGCCGCAACGCCGCAACCTTGAGCGGCCTGTCCAAACGCGAAGCGTTCAAGGTGATGTTGAAGCGCGGCCAGGTGGACGCCGTGCCCTAAACTTCAAAGGCAAGATCCGCGACGAATGGGTTGCACATCCGTTCCCAACCAAAGGTCGACGTATCGCCGTGACCGGGCAGAAAGGTGACCTCCTCGCCCAGCGGCCAGAGCTTGTTGCGGATCGAGTCGATCAACTGATCGTAGCTGCCGCGAGGCAGATCGCAGCGGCCGATACTGCCTTTGAACAGGACATCGCCCACCAGCGCATAACGCGCGTCGCGCTCGAAAAACACCACGTGCCCGGGCGTGTGTCCCGGGCACAGTGCAGGACTTCGAAGCGCAGTTTGCCAAGCTCGACCACATCGCCATCCTCGAGCCAGCGATCCGGTACGAACGTGGCCACGTCTTCGAGACCATAGCGATCGCCCTGCTCCGTCAACGCTTCGATCAGAAACGCATCCGCCCGGTGTGGCCCGATGATCGGCACGCCCAACCGGGCGGCGAGCGCCGCCGTAGCACCGGCATGATCGAGGTGTCCGTGGGTCAACATGATCTGCCGCACGTGGACGTCCTGGGTCGCAACCTCTGCAAGGATCGTCTCGATATCGCCGCCGGGATCGACAATCGCCGCCGCGTCGGTGAGCTCGCACCAGATCAGCGAACAGTTCTGCCGAAAGGGCGTCACGGGGATGATGGAAATCTGCATCTGCAACGAAAGTGGCAGATGGAGGCGGCAGGCGCAAGTTCACTTCAGGCGGACTCGCCGAATACGCAGCGTCTTTCCGGCGAAGACGGCACTGGAGTAAATCACCACGGCGCTGACGCGTTCCCTCTCGACATCGAACATGGCTGGAAGGTCCAGGGAAAGGGCCTGCGACCGCGGCGCGAGCGACACGTTCCAATACACATGATCCCGTCCGACGAGCCTGACCGAGACGCTAAGCTCG
>PVMS01061892.1_pt1 | contig 13427 bp, 13 predicted proteins | sample 1853461 | NCBI WGS metagenome assembly PVMS01 (sample SAMN08582032, study PRJNA380276) | Marine sediment metagenome, whole genome shotgun sequencing project. | isolation source: ocean sediment barecode stripped | collected 2017 | reverse complement strand
GTCAGGGTCAACAACACGATGGCCGCTGGCACCGCTATGCGGGCAAATTCCAGTTGCTCCATCTGGGCGCCGTCGAACAGGCGGTAGGCCAGGCCGGAGATAATGCCTTTTTCCATATCAGAGGATTCATTCAGTGCATCCACCAGAAACCGCATCAAATCCGCCAGCAATACGTTACCCAGGGAATAGACGGCATAACCCAGCAGGCTGAATAAAAAGAAATACCAGTATGGCCACACGTAAGCCAACAAGCGGCGGTAAAGCTGCCAGTCACTCAGGCTGCCCTGCCGGCGCGTGCTGCTCTACAGTGCGTGGTGCTTAACCATCGCCAAGTGAACCGGACTGATGCGCCGGCTGCCTGGTGGTTATGCTGAGGTGCACAAAGCCCATCCGACCCACCGCATCCATGGCCCGCACCACATCCTCGTGGGCGGCCTGGGCATCGGCGGTGATAATCATGGGCATGGTGGTGTCGCCTGCGGATATCTTGTAAATCGCCGCCTGCAGGGTGCGCAGCCGCGCGTCGACCAGACCCCGGCCATTCACACGGTAACGCCCGGTCTCATCTATCAAAATTTCAATCTGCTCCTGTGTGTTCTCTCTTACCTGCCCCTCGGCCTCCGGCAGATCGATACTCAACTGGGTCTCGCGGGTAAAGGTAGTCGATACCATGAAGAAGATCAGCAACAGGAATACCACATCGATAAGAGGCGTCAGGTTGACACCGACCTCCTCCCGTCGTTGGCGGCGGAATTTCAAGAGCCGGCGTCCGTATTTTCTTCACTGTGCAGGGCGTCGACCAGTTTTATGGTTTCCTGCTCCAGTTCGACCACGATGCCATCGATCTTGCCAGTGAAATAGCGGTGCATTACCAGCGCCGGGATGGCCACGCTAAGACCCGCGGCGGTGGTAATCAGGGCTTCCGATATCCCCCCCGCCAGGGCGCTGGCGTTGCCGGTGCCCTGGGTCATTATTTCAGCGAACACCTTGATCATGCCCACTACCGTACCCAGCAGACCCAGCAGAGGGGCGATAGCGGCAATGGTTCCCAGGGTATTGAGATAGCGCTCCAGGTCGTGCACCACATGCGCGGCCGCCTCCTGGATGCTCTCCTTCATTACCTCCCTGCCGTGATAGGCATTACCCAGGCCCGCTGCAAGAATGCGGCCCAGTGGCGATGATTGCTTCAGGGTGCGCAGGCGTGCCGCGTCCATCTCACCGGCCTTAAGCTGCTTCCACACCGTTGCCAGCAGGTGGGGCGGCGCTATTTTTTTAGTGTTTAATGTATAAAGCCGTTCAACACAAATGGACAATACGATGATGGAGCAAAGCACAATCAACACCATCAACCATCCGCCGGCTATCAGCAATTCAAGCACAATCACGTCCTGTTATTAGTTGCAATGACCTTATTATACCCACACCAACAAGGGCGGCGAAACAGGACAAACTCACATCCAGAAACGGCGCGTTTGCGTACGATAAGTCTGCACTTCCACAGGCCGCCCCGGGGTGATGTCAAACGCCAGGGCGCCACCTTCGGCAGTGGACAAGAGCATCGCCCCCGTATTTTCCAGACGCTCCAGCACTACAGGGTGCGGATGCCCGAAGCGATTGGCGTAGCCATTGCTCAAAACCACCACCGCGGGCCGCACCGTCTTGAGCAATGTCTGCGTGGAGGACGTCAAACTGCCGTGGTGCGCCACCAGCAACCAGTCGCTGAGCAAACTTTCTCCCCAGAAGCGCACCAGTTCCCGCTCCCTGGCCCGTTCGATATCACCGGTGAGTAGCAGACGATAGGCGCCGATCTGCACCTGCAGCACACAGGAGTAGTCGTTGCTCGAAAGATTGGTTTCGCGCGCCGGCGACAGAAACTGAAAGCTTTGGCCCCCGGGCCAGCGCCATGCCTCACCCGCGACACAACGCCGCCCGCCCCGTATTCCCGCCAACGCGGCGCCGTAACGAAAGCGCGCCACAGGCATAGCCCGTAACACGTCGGCTGTACCGGCACTGTGGTCAGTATCCGGGTGGCTGACGACAAAGGTGTCTAAAGCCCCCACCCCCTGGTTGCGTAAAAATGGCAGGACCACCGCGGTCCCCATGTTGGCTCCGGCGGGATCCCCCCCGCCGGTATCGTACAGCAAGGTGCGGTTACCTGCCGTGATCACGACGGCCGTGCCCTGCCCCACATCGAGCACCGTCACCCGGGTGGAGGGATTCGCGCTATCGACCGCCCCGAGCGCCGGCAGCAGCAGAGGTAGTGCCAATACCACAACCGCCAATTTGATGCGGATCCCCATGGGCATAGTCAGCAGCGCTACCGCCAGCAATGACAGCAGCACCGCGGGCAACTCGGGTGCGAAATGATGGTATAACCACTGCTGACGGCTATCGACCAATTCAGTGGCCAGCGGCAACAACTTTTGCAGGGGCCAGGTCGCCAACTGCCACAAGAGCGATTCCACCGGCCAGCCTGCTAAATAACTGACTACGGCCAACAGCGCAAGCGGCACAATGACAAAGCCGACCAGGGGGATCATCAGAAAATTTGCCAGCGCAGCCACCAGGCTACTGCCGCCAAACCACCAGGCGCCCAGCGGCAACATCACCAGCGCCATGAACACATGGGTGCCCAGCAGGCGCCGCCAGATGCCCCCTGCGCGCTGCCAGGCCGAGAGCCACAGCAGAGCGCCAACAGCGCCAAAGGACAACCAGAATCCGCTGCCCAGCGCCGCCAGCGGATTCAACACCAGGACCAGCACCGCCGCCAGTCGCAGATTATTGACAGAGCCGCTGCTACGCCCGACCAGGCCAGCCACGATAAAGCTGGCCAACATGCACAGAGCCCGCTGTGTGGCCAGGGAAAACCCCGCCAGCGCCGCGTAGGCACAGGCCAATATCAGCGCCAGGACGCCTGGCAGCCAGGGTATAGCCAGGCCCGCTAGCAGGTATAGTGACCTGGCCCCGAGCCCGCCGAGCAGATAACCGGCCCCGGCGACCAGCCCGATATGCAAACCGGAGATCACCACCAGGTGGTTGACGCCAAACTGTTGCAGCAATACCCACAGCCTCCCGTCAATGCCGCTCTTGTCCGCCACTGTGACAGCGCGGAGAATCGCCCGCGTATCACGCTGCATTGGAAGTGCTCCGATGTGCTCACTGATCTCCAGGCGCAGACGGTGATGGACCGTACTGAACCTGCTCACCGGGGGTAAGCGGCGTGCCCGCCCCGCCCTGACGCTACCGACGGCATCGATACCGCTCTGGGCAAACCAGGCCTGCATATTGAACGAACCGGGATTAGCCAGGCCCCAGGGTTTTTTCAGTTTTGCCTCGAACTGCCAGATATCCCCGGGGACCATTTTGTCGGGACCGTAATAGGAAAGAAGCACGCGCGAGGGGCCCTGGCAGCGCACGGGTTTAATCGTTTTGATGGAAAACTCGAAGCGCTGGCGCAGCGTACCATCGGGCATCGCGCTGCTCCTCGGCAACGAGGAGACTGCGCCGCTCAGCGTCAGTGGTTGTTTGACGCAGTCGGTCGCCAACCGTTTTTCGAGCAGTGTAATACCGTGACAGATCGCCAGCGCACAGCCCAGGGCCGCGCCACTGGCCAACCGAGCGGGCCAACTGCGCCAGAATAAAAGGGTAAGTGCACCGGCGAGCAGTGCCAGTGGCACCGGCCATCCCGGTAAAACTGGCCACAGACCAACCGGCACAATGCCCAGTACAATGCCAGTCATCCATGACTGCATAATGCTACTCTCATGGCGGCACTCTCATGGCGGTACTCTCTGGAGAAGCAGGTGCTTTGCGGGCATAATAACGGCCTTGAATGTCGGCACGGCGATACGCCGGTCCGGGCATGCATACAGGCCAGTCAATCACATCAATACAGGGAATGACACGTCACATTCGACCAATCCAGCGATGCCGAAAAAAACGCTTAAAATGATCGTCCCCAGCCCCACCAGGATGCGTGAAATAAAATCACTGCATCTGCTGGGCGACTGGATCTACGCGACCAATTTGTGGCACATCAACCGCTACTCCGCGTCCATGGCCTTTTTTATCGGCCTGTTCGTGGCATTCATGCCGATACCGGGGCAGATGATATTGGCCGCCTTGCTGGCGGTGCTAATGCGCTGCAACCTGCCCCTGTCAGTCGGCTTGGTGTGGATCACCAACCCGCTTACCATGCCCGCTATTTTTTACCTGTCCTATAAGGTCGGGGCTATGATTAGCGATGTACCGCTACAGTACGTAGAGTTCGAGCTGAGTTATTACTGGCTGTCTAACAGTCTGGCGAGCATTTGGAAGCCCTTCCTGCTGGGCTGCCTGATTTGCGGGCTGTTTTTCGGCAGCATGGGTTATTTTACCATCAGTATGCTGTGGCGCTGGCGCGTGTCTTATCACTGGCGGGAACGCAAACGCAAGCGTGCCGCCGCCAGAGCGCTCAAGCGTCCTGATTGAGCACCTGCGCGGGATCCAGCGCGGCGGCGCGCCTGGCGGGATAAATCGCCGCGACCAGGCACATGGCGAAAGCGATACCGCCCACCAGCAACACGTCCCGGGCCAGCAGATCCACCGGCAGAAAAGACACCGGGTACACATCGGTGTTGAGGAAGCGCATATCCAGTAGCTGTTCCAGCCATCCCACCAGGGAGGGCACCGCCAGACTGCCCAGCGCCCCCAGCAGACTACCCAGGACCACACCGACCACCCCGATCATGGCGCCCTGTATCACGAATATCCAGGTGATATCGCTCCCGGAAGCGCCCAGTGTACGTAAAATGGCGATATTGCCCTGTTTGTCGAACACCACCAGCACCAGCGATGACACCACGTTGAACGCCGCCACGCCGATGATGGAAAACAACAGAATGGACACCAGATCGCGGGACAACTGTATCGCCGCATAGAGGTTGCCGTGGGTCATCATCCAGTTCGTGGTGTAATAGCCCGGCGGCAGATTGTTCATCAGTTCCCAGCCGATACGGGCCACCTCGAACAGCTTGTCGGTCACCACGCGCAGACCACTGACGGCGCCGTCCAGGCCGGCCAACCGGGAAGCCAGCGACAGGTGGACCAGGGCCGCCCCCTGGTCAAGTTCAGTTCCGGTATTCAGTATCGCTGTCAAGCGCAGTGTTTCAAAGCGAGCGGCCCCGGGTCCGCTGGCGCGGCTCACCCCTGGAACGATCAGGGTGAGTTGCTCACCGACTTGCACGCCCAGGCGCCGAGCGATGCCAAGCCCGAGTATCAAACCATCCGCTTGCTGCTCGAAGGCCGTGATATCCGCCGTACTGAGGTGGCGCAGTAAACGCCCCATGGCGGCGTGGTCTTGTGTATCCAGGCCGATGCCCCGGGCCGTTTCTATATCCGCGCCGCGCATAAACAGGGCGTCGAATTGGGTAAATGGTGTGACTTCCACCACATCCGGATGTTGCGCGAGTATTTGCGCCTGCTCCCGCCAATCAACTATCGGCTGGTGCGCGTAGACCGTCACATGGGGCACCAGTGAGAGGATACGCTCGCGCATTTCCTTGTCGAAGCCGTTCATCACAGACAACACGATGATGAGCAGCCCGATGGCCAGCACCAGACCCAACATGGACAGTGAAGACAGAAATGTCGACAAGTGCCCCCTGCCAAAAGCAAAGGTGTAGCGCAGGGCTATACGCAATATTTCAATAAAACTCATAGTTCCCGCAGTCCACCGTCGCGCAATTCCAGTGTGCGGTGCATATGTGCCGCAATCACCGGATCGTGGGTCACCACCACGAAACAAGCGCTGTCCTGGCCCAACTCATCGATCAGCGCCAGTACCTGGGCCGCCGAATGCGGATCAAGGTTGCCGGTAGGCTCATCCATCAAAACAACATCCGGGCGCCCCACCAGAGCCCTGGCAATGGCGACGCGTTGCCGCTCGCCACCGGAAAGTTGTGCCGGGCGGTGGCTCAATCGATGCGCCATACCCACGCGCTCAAGCATCTGCGCCGCTCTTTGCCAGGCCTCAGTGCGTCCCAGGCCAGCGATTAACAGCGGCATGGCGACATTTTCCCGGGCATCGAATTCCGGCAGCAGGTGATGAAACTGATAGACAAAACCCAGTTGCGCATTGCGCAATTTACACAGGGCTCGCTCACCCAGGGTAGAGAGATCCTGCCCCCGTATGAGCACTGTCCCGCTGTCGGGGTTGTCCAGCCCCCCCAACAAATTGAGCAGCGTGGACTTGCCCGATCCGGAGGCGCCGATAACGGCGATTTTCTCACCGGCGAGCAGGGTCAGCGCCACGTTTTCCAATACCGTGACAGACCTGTCCCCATCCTCGTAAACCCGGGACAGGGCCTGGCATTGCAGTATTACCTCATCCATAACGCAGCAACTCACTCATAACGTAGCACTTCCGCCGGGGCGATTCTGGCCGCCCGCCAGGCGGGATACAGGGTGGCCAGCAGACTTAACAGCAGGGAGGCCAGCACCACCCCCGACACATCCGCCCACTGCAGGTCGGCGGGCAGCTCACTGATAAAATAAACAGACGGATCAAACAGTTTTACGCCCATCAGGTTTTCCATAAACGCGGTAATACCCGCGATATTCGTCGCCAGCAGCACACCTGTCACAGCCCCGATGGTAATACCCACCGTGGCCAGCCCCAGCCCGTGCGCGACAAATATCGCCATAATACCGCTGGCGCGCGCTCCCATGGTGCGCAGCACGGCGATATCCCCGCGCTTCTCCGCCACCGACATGACCAGGGTGGAAACAATATTGAACGCAGCCACCATCACCACACTGAGCAGCAACAGGCTGACCATCAGTTTTTCCAGCTTGACCGCGCGAAACAGGGAGCCCTGGGTCTGGCTCCAGTCCCTGACTGTGTAGTGTGCCGGCAGGCCCCGGGCAAGCCTGAGCATGGTCGCGGGCGCGTTAAACAAATCCGGTGTTTTCACCTGTAGTCCATCCACTGCCCCCTTGCTCCCCAACAGCTTTTGTCCCGTCGCCAGAGACACGTAAGCCTGGAAGGTGTCGGGTTGCGCGCCCACTTCAAATAGCCCGGTCACCTTAAGGCGTTTCGTGCGGGGAAAAATCCCGAGTGGTGTAACCGTAAGACGTGGCACCGTCACCTCTACCTGGTCGCCGGGCGCGACACCGAGCATGCGCGCCAGGGCAGCACCCAGAACCACATTAAAACCCGGGTCGTCGAGGCTATCCAGGCTACCGGATACCATGGCCTGGGCGATGTTTGAAACCCTGCTCTGGAGTTGCGGGTCCACAGCGGTGAGCACGCCACCACGCAGCATACGGCCGCTGGCCAGTATGACTTTGTCAGTAATGTACGGTGAGACCGCGACGACCTCAGGATGGGATTCCAGCTTGGAGCGCAGCGCGCGCCAGTCATCTATGGCGCCGTCGCTGTGCTCTACATAACCGTGCGCGACCAGCGACAGAATGCGCCCGCGTAATTCCCCGGCGAAGCCGTTCATGATCGCCAGCACCACGATCAGGCTGGCGACACCGAGCACCATCCCGAGCATGGACACCATGGCGATAACCGAGGTGAAACGATTGCGCTTGCGGCTGAAGCTGTAGCGCAGCCCTATAAAGGGTGCGTAATTGAGCATGGAATTACGGCGCGAAAACAACTGCGAAGGGCTCGAAATTACTTGTCTGCGGAATAATACAAGTCGGGGTTAGTCCTGCCCACTTCGCCGTCGCGGGTTTCCTCGTCGCACCGTTGCGGGTCACCGCCGCACAAGTCGCAGGTAGTATCGATGCCCAGGGCGCCCATACCGCCACAGGAGCCCTTGATCGGCGGGCGACCCGCGATCACGCCAACCGCCATACCGGCCATGACCAGGCCGACCACCAACAAACTGATTAAAAATAATGTCATGTGCTTACTCTCCAGGGCTGTTCAAGCCCTACGGTTGCGCCTCAGCCAGATACCCGGCGAAGGCCGGCGTGTGGCTGTGCACAAAGTCTTCGCCCGCACTGCGTATGAAATATACCGCTAATGCCTGCCTCTGCGCTACTGCCATTGCCTGATCCGCACCGAGCACGGTCAACGCCGTCGCCCAGGCATCGGCTAGCATGGCGCTGGGGTGTACCACCGTTACCGACACCAGGTCGTGCGCCACAGGATACCCGGTACGGGGATCGATACTGTGTGAGTAGCGCCGGCCATCGACCTCGAAATAATTGCGGTAGTCTCCTGATGTCGCTACCGCGGCATCGCTCAGGCTAATCGCCGTGGCCGCGGTTCGCGCGGAACTCTCCGGCTGCTCTATAGCGATGCGCCAGGGATCTCCACGCCCGCTCAGGCCCGACATCCTCATCTCACCGCCCACCTCCACCAGAAAACGACTGAGCTTCTGGCCCGCCAGCCAATCGGCCACCTGGTCCACCGCATAGCCTTTGGCCAGGGAGGAAAAATCCAGGGACAGCTCGCTGAGCTTCATCACCCGTGAGGTGGCGCTATCCAGGCGGATATTACCCTGCCCCACCTGCGCCAACAATCGCGCGATGGCGGCCTCGGCCGGGGGAGTATCGATTGCCGGGCCGGGGCCAAAGCCCCATAAATCGACCAGTGGAGCGACCGTCACATCATACGCTCCGGCGCTGGCCCTGCCCACGACCAGGGCTGCCGACAACACTTTGTAAAAGCCGGGGGACACCGCGAACCAGGTACCGGCTGCGGATGCGTTGAAGCGGCTGATCTCTGAATCTTCCCGGTAGGTCGACATGCTGAGGTCGACCAATGCCAATTGCTCCTCTATACCCTGCTGCAGCGCGCTTGGTGTGACCTCGCCGACAGGCTCCACATAGCTCACATGCCAGGTGGTGCCCATGGTGGCGCCAGCCAACCGCACCACCGGCTGCTCGTTACTGCAAGCGGCCAGGCAAAGCGCCCCAAGTAAACAAAAAAGCCACCCTTTCGAGTGGCTTTTGATGCTAGTGCGCATTAGCCGCCGAAATCATCGAGCAGAATATTCTCGGGCTCCACACCCAGATTCGTGAGCATCTGGATCACCGCCGCGTTCATCATGGGCGGGCCGCACATATAGTACTCGCAGTCCTCAGGGGCCGGATGGTCCTTCAAATACTCTTCGAATAACACATTGTGGATAAAGCCGGTATAGCCTTCCCAGTTGTCCTCGGGCTGTGGGTCAGAAAAGGCCACATGCCACTTAAAATTGTCGTTTTCCGCCGCCAGCTGGTCATACTCGTCCTGGTAGAACATCTCCCGCAGGGAGCGGGCGCCGTACCAGAATGATATTTTACGCTTGGAATGGAGACGCTTGAGCTGATCAAAAATGTGGGAACGCATGGGCGCCATGCCCGCACCGCCACCGATAAATATCATCTCGGCATCGGTATCCTTGGCAAAGAATTCACCGAAGGGGCCGTACACCTTCACCTTGTCTCCGGGCTTGAGACCGAATACCCAGGAGGACATCTGGCCACAGGGTATGCCCTCACTGCCCGGAGGCGGGGTGGCGATACGGATGTCAAATTTCACCACGCCCTTTTCTTCCGGGTAGTTGGCCATGGAGTAGGCGCGCACCACATCCTCGGTGACCACTGATTCGAGTTTGAAAAAACCGAAGTGCTCCCAGTCTCCGCGGTACTCCTCATCGATATCGAAATCGGCATATTTGACCTGATGCGGCGGACACTCCAACTGCACATAACCACCGGCGCGAAAGTCCACGCTCTCGCCCTCGGGCAGTCTCAGCGTCAATTCCTTGATGAAAGTGGCGACATTGGGGTTGGACTCTACCGTACACTCCCACTGCTTGACGCCGAATACCTCTTCCGGCACCTCGATTTTCATATCCTGCTTCACCGCGACCTGGCAACTCAGGCGCCAGCCCTCACCCCCTTCGCGCCGGGTAAAGTGGGATTCCTCTGTGGGCAGCATGGAACCGCCACCGTCACTCACAATACACTTACACTGGGCGCAGGTGCCGCCGCCACCACAGGCCGAGGGCAGGAACAGCTCCGCCTCTGAAAGCGTTTGCAGCAGTTTGCCACCCGCGGGCACGGTGATGGTCTTCTCGCCATTGATCAGTATGCTCACATCGCCACTGCTCACCAGATGAGAACGCGCATAAAGAATGATAATAACGAGCAGCAGCACGATCGCGGTGAACATGCCGACGCCGAATACAATTGTCATATCCATATCAGTTTTCGCTTATATATCGATGCCGCCAAAGGACATAAAGCCCAGTGACATCAGGCCGACTATGATGAAAGTAATGCCCAGGCCCTGCAGCCCTTCCGGCACATCCGAATATTTCAACTTTTCACGAATACCGGCCAGGGCGACGATGGCCAAAGCCCAGCCGACACCGGCGCCGGCGCCGTACACCACGCTTTCGGCGAAATTGTAGTCGCGCTCAACCATGAACAGGGAGGCGCCCATAATGGCGCAGTTCACCGTGATCAGGGGCAGGAACACCCCCAGGGTGTTGTAGAGCGCCGGCATAAACTTGTCCAGGAACATCTCCAGGATCTGCACCAGGGCGGCAATGACGCCGATGTAGGACAACAGGCCCAGGAAGCTCAAATCCATGTCGGGGAGACCCGCCCAGGCCAGTGCACCATCCGCCAGCAGGTAGGTATAAATCAGGTTGTTCACCGGGACGGTGATGGTCAGTACCACAATCACCGCGACACCCAGGCCCAGGGAGGTCTGTATCTTCTTGGAGATGGCCAGGAATGTGCACATGCCCAGGAAGAAGGCCAGCGCCATATTCTCTATAAATATGGAGCGAATAAACAGGCTCAATAAGGCTTCCATTTACACGCCCTCCCGCACGACCGTGTGCTTCGCTATGATGAAGTCCGGTTCCTCAACCTGCTCCTTGCGGGCACTGCGCAACACCCAGATAAACCCACCGATAAGGAAGAAAGCACTGGGGGGCAGCAGCAATAGTCCGTTGGGGACATACCAGCCACCATCAGTGACCAATGGCAGTATCTCGAAGCCTAACAGCTTGCCCGCGCCAAAAAGCTCCCGCACCACAGCGACAACAATCAGTACCACACTGTAGCCCAGGCCGTTGCCTATGCCGTCAATGAAGCTGGCCACGGGCGGGTTTTTCATGGCGAAGGCCTCGGCCCGCCCCATGACGATACAGTTGGTAATGATCAGGCCGACAAATACGGACAATTGCTTACTGATGGCGTAGGCATAGGCCTTCAGGAACTGGTCCACCACGATAACCAGGGACGCGATGATTATCATCTGTACGATGATGCGAATACTGCTCGGTATTTGTTTGCGGATAGAAGACACGAAGAAACTGGAAAAAGCTGTCACAAAGGTCAGCGCCACACACATCACCAGCGTCACCTGCAGGGACGAGGTAACCGCCAGGGCGGAGCAAACCCCCAGGATCTGCAAGGCGATGGGATTGTCCTTGAAAATCGGCCCGAGCAGGGTTTCTTTTACGGTTTGCATGATCAGGCCTCCCCGGATTTCAGGTTATTAAGGAATGGCTCAAAGCCATCTTCACCCAGCCAGAAGTGCACCAGGTTGGTCACACCGCGAGCCGTCAGTGTGGCGCCGGCGAGTCCATCTATTTCCCATGTGGCTGCGGCGGCGGCAGGGTCAACCGCGCCCTTGATCAGGCCTATTGCGACCTCGCCATCGCGGTAGACCTGTTTGCCCGGCCAACTGGCTTTCCAGCGGGGGTTGTCCACCTCGCCCCCCAGCCCCGGCGTTTCACCGTGCTCGTAAAAACCCAGCCCGGCCACGGTATTGCCGTCGGACTCCAGGGCGATAAAACCGTACAGGGTGGACCACAGTCCATAGCCGTGTATGGGCAGGATGATTTTGTCGATGCCACCACCGGCATCCTCCACCAGATAGACCACCGCATAGTGTTCGCGCCGGCGGACCTTGGCCAGATCCTGGTCCGAGGTCAGGGCATCAGAGGCCGAGGGATCCTTGGCCGCTTTACGCTGGTCGTAATCCTCGGGGTTCACGTCATCGCTGAATTTGCCGGTGCGCAGATCCACGATGCGGATGGTAATCTGGGCGAACTGCTCATCCACGCTCAAACTGTCGTCGAGCATGCCGGCGGCCGCCAGGACATTACGCTTGAGGTCCAGGATCTTGTTGGCCTCCTGGGCCGGCTTCAATATCACCGCCGCACCGGACACGATGATCGAGCACACGAGGCACAGGGAAAAGGCGACAATGAGTGTTTTGCTGGTGCTGTCGTTACTGGACACGGGCAAGCCTCCGTTTGATATTGGCCTGGATCACAAAGTGATCTATTAACGGGGCAAACAGGTTGGCAAACAAAATCGCCAACATAATGCCTTCCGGGAACGCCGGGTTAACGACGCGGATCAATACCGTCATCAGGCCGATAAGGATGCCGAAGAACCACTTGCCGGTATCCGTCATGGAGGCCGATACCGGGTCAGTCGCCATAAAAATCATGCCGAAAGCGAAGCCGCCGGTGACCAGATGCCAGTACCAGGGCATATTGAATGCGAGATTGTCGTCCGAACCAATCATATTAAACAGTGACGACAGGGCTATCATACCGAGCAGCACCCCGGCGATGATGCGCCAGGAAGCGATGCGGGTGACCAGTAATATCAAACCACCGATCAGGATCGCCAGGGTGGAGGTTTCACCAACGGAACCGGGTACCGAGCCCAGGAAAGCTTCCATCCAGCTCCACTGCTGCTGCAGGGCGGCCATTCCATCTGATGCCACCACCGACAGGGGCGTGGCGCCGGTATATCCATCCACCGCGGTCCACACCGCGTCACCGGACATCTGCGCAGGGTAGGCGAAATACAGGAAGGCCCGCCCGGTCAGGGCCGGGTTGAGGAAATTTTTGCCGGTACCACCGAACACTTCCTTGCCGATCACCACGCCGAAACTGATGCCCAGAGCCACCTGCCACAGGGGAATATCCGGCGGGCAGGTCAGGGCGAACAAAATAGAGGTGACAAAGAAGCCCTCGTTGACTTCGTGGCCACGCTTCATGGCGAACAGTATCTCCCAGCTGATACCCACCAGGAAGGTCACGATATAGATAGGCAGGAAAAATACCGCGCCGTACCAGAAGCAGTCCCATATACTGCTGCCGTCGTAGCCACCCAGCAGTTCGATCAGCCAACCGTGCCAGCCCCCTACGCCCTGCCCCGCGGCCATCACGTCAGTGGCCTGGAAGCCCCGGTTGTACATGCCGTAGAACATGGCGGGGAAAGCCGCCGCCCAGACGGTGATCATAATGCGTTTCAGGTCCACCCCGTCACGCACGTGAGATGTGGACTTAGTCACCGAATCCGGTGCGTAAAGGAAAGTGTCAAATACCTCAAACAGCGCAAACCACTTCTGGAAACGCCCACCCTCCTGGAAGTGGTGCTCCACATTATCCAGCATTTTTCTC
>PVMS01181544.1_pt1 | contig 13428 bp, 11 predicted proteins | sample 1853461 | NCBI WGS metagenome assembly PVMS01 (sample SAMN08582032, study PRJNA380276) | Marine sediment metagenome, whole genome shotgun sequencing project. | isolation source: ocean sediment barecode stripped | collected 2017 | reverse complement strand
TCGCCCGATGACAGCACTTCCGGCACCTCCCAGCCGCGGAATTCCGCGGGTCTGGTGTAGTGTGGGTATTCGAGCAAACCAGATGCATGTGAGTCCTTCTGGGCCCCTTCTGGATCACCCAGGGCACCGGGCAGCAAACGCACGATAGAGTCGATCACCACCATCGCAGGCAGCTCCCCGCCGCTGAGCACATAATCCCCGATCGAAATCTCATCTGTAACCAGGTGCTTACGCACCCGTTCGTCAACGCCTTCATATCGCCCACAGAGCAACGCTATTTCGCGATGTTCCCTGAGCTCAAATGCGACAGATTGATTAAACAAGCGACCTTGAGGCGTCAGCAAGATGATCGGGTATTCAAAATCATCCCCTAACACTCTTTCGACCGCCGTAAAAATCGGCTCTGGTTTCATCACCATTCCCCCACCACCCCCGTAAGGCTGGTCATCAGTAATGTGATGCTTGTCCACGGTCCAACTGCGGATATTATTCAGATAAATCTTCACCAGCTGGTTCTGGATGGCGCGCTTGAGGATGCTGGTCTCCAGGTAAGGTTGGAACACCTCCGGGAATAATGTGAAAACGTTAATTTTCATCCTCTCATTTTAGCCCCTTGGGGTTAGAATGGCAAGGACGACCTCAATCTTGACGCTGATTTGAGTGAAATGGTAAGATCGAATTATGTACTTGAACGGCAGTAAGTGGAATTTAAAGAAGAAGCGCTCCCGGCGTCCGAACCCGTGGCGTGTGATCTTGCTTTTAATGCTGATCGGTGCTGCGCTCTATATCAATCAAGTCGTCGTTCCAGCCACGCCGCCTTTATTCATCCCAACTCCTACCCCAACGCGGGATCCTGAATCGTTCATCAGCGAAGCGGATGTGCTTTTTGACAATGCCAAGTATTCGCAAGCTATTACCGCGTACGAGGAAGCCATCCAGGCAAATCCTGATAATCCCTCCATATACCTTTCGACTGCCCGGGCGCAGATCTATATTACCCAGTACGAAGAAGCACTGGAAAATGCTGAACGGGCGCTGATCCTCAATAATAACAATCCTTTAGCCCATACCCTGAAAGCCTGGTCCCTGGATTTCCTTGGTGACTACACCCAGGCAGAAGCAGCCATCAAAACTGCTTTTGAGCTGGATCCTGAGAATGCACTTGCTCACGCTATTTATGCAGAGATTTTAATGGATAAGGTCATCGCCGGTCAGGGTGATATTAATGCCATCGATAGGGCCGCTGAAGAATCACGCACGGCCATGGCGCTGGATCCCACTTTGTTGGAATCTCGCCGTGCCCGGGGATATGTGTTGTGGAATACTGGTAATTTTGCCGAAGCCATCCAGGAATACAACGCCGCCTTGGCGATTAACGATAAGATCGCCGATTTGCATATAGCCCTGGGATATAACTATTATCTGATCAATGAATATGATCAGGCGGTTCAAGCTTATTTACAAGCCTATGCCCTGAACCCCACCGACCCTACCCCCCCTTATGAAATCTCGCGCACATATGCAACCGTTGGTGATTTCAGCCAATCGGTCCAGTATGCCGATCAAGCCGTCAAAACAAATCCAGAAAGCGCCAGGCTGCATGGCAATTTGGGTGTGATGTATTACAAAAACAACCAGCTTTCTGAATCCATCCAGGAGTTGGGATTGGCAATTCGAGGTGGCAGCCTTGAGGACGGTTTGATTGTTGAAGGCTTGCCGCTCAATTATGGTACCGTGGCTGAGTTTTACGCAGTCTTCGGACTGGCATTAGCAAAATCAGACCGGTGCGACGAAGCCGTCGCGATATTCCAGGCCATCCGCAGTGGTGTCCCTGACGATGAGATTAATGTATACAACGCGGAACAGGGTCTGATCATCTGCCAGCAAGGCATCGCTGAAACACCCGCAGAGGAGCCAACCGCGGAAAGCGACAGCCCTTAGCCAATTTTATGGACCGAAACCTCTCCGGAGATCGACCGCACTTCCGTCCCCAGAAACCCAGCATCAACCCATATCGAGTAATCATCTTGCTCGCTCTGATCATGGGCGGCATTTGGATCCTGATGGGCATCGATCGTGGGGATGTCCAGCCCCTCTTCCAGCCTACACCTACCCCGACCCGCACTGCAAATTCCCATATTATGGAGGGTGAAGCCCAGTTTTTTGCCGGTGCTCTGGGCGGAGCCATCGCAGCCTACCAGCAGGCTGTGGCGGTTGAACCAAATAATTCCCAGGCCTGGGCTGAGCTAGCCCGCATACAAACCTACTCCTCCAGTTTGTTGAGCACAGATGAGGATCGCTACAATCGTTTAAGCGAGGCGCGCGCCTCCATCGATCAGGCCACTGCTATCGATCCCGACAACGCGCAAGTTCAAGCGGTGCGCTCCCTTGTGCTGGATTGGTATGCCGCCAACCTGCTTGTGCCGCCCGATGAAAGCCAATCAGCTCTCAACGATGCTGAAGCCGCGGCCATCCGCGCCCTGCAGCTGGATAACGAAAATGCGCTTGCATTAGCCTTTTTGGCTGAAATCCTGGTTGACCAGCAAAAGTGGGGCCAGGCCGAGGAGACCATCAAACAGGCTGTAGCCATAGAGAGCGAATCCATGGACGTGCAGCGGGTTTACGGATATGTGCTCGAATCGCTTGGCCAGTACCGCCTGGCGATTGAAAAATATCGCGAAGCAGTTATTCTCAATCCAAACCTGACTTTTCTATATATTTTCATCGGGCGCAATTTCCGCAGCCTTGATATTCACAATCGTGCCCTGGAGGAATTTGAACGCGCCGCCCAGATCAACGAACAGCTCGGTGTCCAGGACCCGGTGCCATTTGTTGAAATTGCCAAGACCTACTCCCGCGATGGAGAATTCTTCGCGGCCGCAATAAACGCGGAGAAAGCGATTCGCATCAACCCGTACAACCCCAATACTTATGGACAGCTGGGCATCATCTATACGAAAGCCCGTAATTTCGAGGGGGCTCAGCCGGTATTGAAATGCGCCGTGCGGGGTTGCACCCCGGATGAGAACCAGGTTGCCCAGGAGCTTTTAGGAGATGGGGTCGCAGTCAATGGCTTGCCGCTTACATCCGGGACAGTTGCGTTTTATTATGCGCAATACGCCTCGGTGCTCGCTGCACTCAGTCGCCCGAGCCAAAATTACTGCCCCGAAGCGCTTGATGTATTGAACGAGGTGCTCACCGCCTACCCCGAAGACCCCACTTTTAACCAAATCGTAGATGAGAATATCGCTATCTGTGATTTAGTTACCCAGAGATCTGCTCCTCAAACCACGCCGAATCCCTGAATTATCTCTTTCGAACCCAATTTCTCAAAATAACTCTTGACTTTCCGATAAAACTCGGGTATCATTTGGCGCGCAGTTAGCACTCTACGACATCGAGTGCTAACTCGTATGTGTGTAACCATACAATACATTTTATTACCTTTAGAAGGAGGCAAGTATGTCGATTTCAATCAAACCGTTAGGCAACCGCGTAGTGGTCGAACCCGAAGAGCAGGAAGATATGACCTCTGGCGGCATCGTCCTACCGGAAACCGCCAAAGAAAAACCCCAACAGGGTAAAGTCTTGGCAGCCGGTCCCGGAGAGCGGGATGACGATGGAAAACGGATCCCCTTGGATGTAAAAGAGGGAGATATTGTTCTGTTCGCCAAGTATTCTGGCACAGAGATCAAGCTGGATGACAAGAAAGTACTCATCCTGCGTGAAAGTGACCTATTAGCAATCGTCGACTAAAAAAAATCAATCATAAAAGGATAAGGAGCTAGATTCTATGGCTGCTAAACAACTCGTATTTTCAGAAGATGCACGCCGCAACCTGCAGAATGGTATGGATGTGCTGGCAACCGCAGTCGTCACTACATTAGGACCCAAGGGCCGCAACGTAGCGATCGATCGCAAATTCGGTTCCCCAACAATCACCCACGATGGTGTCTCAGTCGCCAAGGAAATTGAACTTGAAGACCCCTTCGAGAACATGGGTGCCCAGCTGCTCAAAGAAGCTGCAACAAAAACCAATGATATCGCCGGTGATGGAACCACGACCTCCACAGTATTGGCTCACTCCATCGTCACCGATGGCATGAAAAATCTGGCCGCTGGTTTTAACCCCATGCTGCTGAAGTGGGGCATTGAAGCAGCAACAAAGGCTGTAGCCGAGAAGCTCTCTGAGCAGGCAATTGAAGTAACCACAAGGGACGAGATCGCCAACGTCGCCTCAATTTCCGCCCAGGACCGGACCATCGGCGAGCTGATCGCAGATGTGATGGACAAAGTTGGAAAAGACGGCGTTATCACGGTTGAAGAATCCAAAGGCTTGGAATTCGAGACCGAATACGTCGAAGGTATGCAGTTCGATCGCGGATACATTTCACCTTACTTCATCACCAATCCTGAGTCGATGGAAGCAGACGTCGAAGAACCCTACATTTTGGTTCACGACAAGAAAATCTCCGCTGCCACTGATATCGTACCTGTCCTCGAAAAGCTGGTCCAGGTTGGCAAGCGCGAGCTGGTTATCATCGCCGAGGATATCGATGGTGAAGCACTGGCAACCCTGGTGCTCAACAAGCTGCGTGGCATGCTGAATGTCGTCGCCGTCAAAGCCCCTGGTTTTGGTGACCGCCGCAAAGCAATGCTGCAGGATATCGCCATTCTGACCGGTGCAACCCTTATCTCAGAAGAAACCGGGCGCAAACTGGACACCACCGAAATCACTGATCTGGGTCAATCTGAGAAAATCGTGGTCACCAAAGATGACACTACCCTTATTGGTGGCCGTGGTGAAGCAGCACAGATCAAAGGTCGTATCGAGCAAATTCGCATTGAGATAGACAAGAGCACCAGCGATTACGATAGCGAGAAGCTTCAGGAACGACTCGCCAAACTTTCTGGTGGTGTAGCCATCATCCGTGTTGGCGCTGCCACTGAAACCGAGCTCAAAGAGAAGAAGCACCGCGTTGAAGACGCTCTCTCAGCTACTCGTGCTGCTGTTGAAGATGGCATCGTTCCAGGTGGCGGGGTAGCATTGATCAATGCTATGACTGTTCTCGACGATGTCACCATGGACAATGATGACGCTCAGGTCGGTGTGACCATCGTCCGCAAGGCACTGGAAGTTCCTTTGCGCAAGATCGCAGAGAACGCTGGAAAAGATGGCTCGGTCATCCTCCAGGATGTTCGCCGAGCACAGGAAGCCGAGAAAAATCTCAATATTGGCTTTAACGTGATCAGCGAGGAATACGTTGACATGGTCAAAGACGGTGTCATTGACCCCGCCAAAGTGACCCGCGGTGCGTTGCAAAATGCAGCCTCAATCGCGGCCATGATCCTGACCACTGAAGCCCTGATCACCGATGTTCCTGAGGAGTCAGGTCCTCCTGCAGGACCTCCAATGCCGGAGTACTAAACCGAAAAGTTTATTTTCTACCAATTCAGGCGAGGCATGGCTGAGCTCGAAACGGTCTGTCTCGCCTGATTTTCATTTTGACAAAGCAGCAATGCCATGCTAAAATGGCACCTGTTATCGAGTTAGACACTCGGCCGGATTTCCGGCCTGCTATTCAATACCGCATACCTAGTAGTACAAAACACTCTCGGATATCGGAAAGAGATTGCAAGCCCCGGTCGGTGAAGCCTTCGGGGTATTTTTATTGTAATTATTGTTGAACATCATTTTTCAACACTAAAATTTTTCAACCCTGGTTTACCTAGTTTGGAAATCGGGAAACCAGGGTTGCGTTTAAGGAAATGTAACAAATATGAGTAACAAGAAATTGAAAATCACGCCTCTAGGTGGTCTAGGGGAAGTTGGGAAGAATATGATCCTCTATGAATATGGGGATAATATTCTCGTAGTTGACACGGGCATCATGTTCCCCGAGAACGATATGCTGGGAATTGACTACATCATTCCCGATTTTAATTACCTGCTGGAAAAACGCCATTTGGTGCGCGGCATCATCATCACCCACGGTCACGAGGACCATACCGGGGCGATACGCCATGTGATCGAGGAGATCCAGGCTCCAATCTACGCCACCCCACTAACCAGGGGTTTGCTGGAGGTCAAGTTAGCTAAAGGTGGACTGCTTGAAAAAGCAGACCTGCGGACTGTTGAAGCAGGTGAAACAGTCCATATCAACCCCTTCGAGGTTGAGTTTTTCCACGTCTGCCACTCGATACCCGACGGTGTTGGGCTGGGCATTACAACTCCCGCTGGCCTGGTAGTCCATTCTGGTGATTACAAGTTCGATCACACGCCCGTGGATGGCTGGCCAACCGATTACGCAAAATTGGGCGAGTTTTCCGGTCGCGGTGTTCTGGCTCTGCTGGCCGACTCAACCAATGCAGATTCGCCTGGTTGGACTCCATCTGAAAAGGTGATCGATCCGGCTTTCGACAAGGTATTCAGTGAAGCTAAAGGTCGTATCATCATCGCCAGCTTCGCCTCCCTGATCTCCCGCATGCAGCAGGTTGTGAACGCAGCACAGCGCCACAACCGCAAAGTGGCTTTTGTGGGTATGAGCATGGTCGAAAATGCTAAAATGGCTCGCAAGTTGGGCTACCTCAATATTCCAGATGGACTGCAGGTGAATATTGACAAGGCACTCAAGATGGACCACAGCCAGATCGTGTTGATGTCTACTGGCACTCAAGGAGAACCCACTTCAATCATGGGGCGGCTCTCCACCGGAACTAACCGCCAGTTCGACGTCATCCCGGGAGACACCATCGTGCTCTCATCCCACCCCATTCCAGGAAATGAGGAGAGCATCTACCGCACTATCAACCGCCTCTTCCGGCGGGGAGCCAATGTGATATATGAACCGATTGAACCTGTCCATGTATCGGGTCACGCCAGCCAGGAAGAGATGAAGCTGCTGATCCATCTGGTCAAGCCCAAATACTTCATTCCCATCCACGGTGAACTACGCCATTTGAAGCAGCATGCCACCATTGCTCAAGAAGTCGGTCTTCCGGAAGAAAACATTGCTGTGATTGAAAACGGCCAGATTGTCGAATTTGAAGATGGCATGCTGAGCTTAGGTGATCGCGTGCCGGGAGGATACGTTTTCGTGGATGGTTCTCAGGTCGGAGAGGTTGGACCTAGCGTCGTGCGCGAAAGGGAAGCCCTGGCAAAGGATGGCATCGTCGTCATCAGCCTGGTTTTGGAAAAGAGTAGCGGTCGATTAATCGAAGAGCCCGAGATCCTCACCCGCGGTTTCGTTTATAAACGGGATGCTAAGGATTTGCTGGCTCTGGCAAAGAACAGGATCACAGATACCATCAATAGGGGTAATGGGAATATCCAGGATGATATCGAGCAGACCGTCAAAACCTTCTTCTACAACGAGACCAAGCGCCGTCCCATGGTGTTTGTCACCATCAACCGCTTGTAAACAGTAGAAAAATAAGATCAGTTTAGAATTAAATAATAGGTTCTCCCGCATTTCTTGGGAGAACCTATTTATTTCTCAAGAGCCTCGTCAGTAAGCTGGTAATCTACAGCCAATCCCAGGAATCTTCCTTCCATCCATATTCACCAAGCAGGGGCACAAACGCCACTGCAACTGTCCGTTTATGATGGAAATCATCGCCCTCGCGGTTCCAAATTTCCAGGTATTGGCCGATTCTGCCCCCAACAGGTATCACCAATCTTCCTCCATCAGCCAGTTGATTGAGCAGTGGTTTCGGAACTTTGGGCGCAGCTGCGGTGGCGATGATCGCCTCATATGGCGCGTTTGGCGGCCATCCCCGGGTTCCATCCCCAATATGTACGGTCACATTCTTAATGTCAAGGGCGTTAATGCATGCCAAAGCTTGTTGAGCTAGTGTTTCATGGCGTTCAACAGTATGTACTTCACACGCCACCTGCGACAGTACCGCAGCCTGGTAACCCGAACCGGTGCCGATCTCCAGCACAGATTCATCGCCATGTAAGTCCAGCATCTGGGTCATTAAGGCTACGATATATGGCTGCGAGATAGTCTGCGATTGGCCTATCGGCAGTGGGCTGTCGCGGTATGCCAGGTCACGGTGTTCTTCAGGTACAAAGACATGCCGCGGCACATTTCGCATCGCTTCCAGGACGCGTGCATCGCGGATATCGCGGCCCAGGAACTGGTCCTCAACCATCTGCTTGCGTTCAATCTTATATTCTGAGTCCTCTTTCATCGCCAACTTGATTTATTCATCCCCGTGGGTAATTAAAACAATTTTATCCGATGTAATAGTTTTACCAGGCCTTCATAAAATTATCCCAGAAATCCTTGCCCTCTCCGGGCGAGAAAGGCGTGTATAAGCTCAACCGGTCTGCGAGCCCAGAGTATCGCTGTTTCAGGGCAGCAGGCAGCTCATCAACACCAGCAGTGGTTGCAAACACTTCCAGCATTTCATCAGTGATCATCTCCGGCATTTCCGACCACTTCCCCCGGGCGGCAGCAGCAGACAATCTTTCCGCGGCACTTTCCCAACCATGCAGTGCCATCACCGGGCGGTATGAAGGAGTTGAAGCGTAAAAGGCAACCTGCTGGCGCACAAATTCTCTCTGCTCAGGATCGCAAATAACAAAAGCTGTCACTGCAATCGATACAGATTTTTTATCCCTCCCGGCTTTACGAGCCCCCTTTTCAATCGCGGGAAGGATAACTTCTCTTAAGTATTGTGGAGTGTGGAAGGGGTGTACCAGGAAACCATCCGCTACCTCTCCGGTTAACCTTGCCATCCCCTTGTTCACACCCGCAATGTAGATTGGAATGTCTGGGTGATCGATCGGCCCGGGATTAAAAAAAGGCGACATCAAGGTCAGCCTGTAATAATCACTCCTGAAGTTTAACCTTTCGCCGTTTTGCCAGGCATCCCAAATGGCGCGCATTGCAGCAACTTGATCCCTGAGTTTAGCCACCGGGGATTCTGGCCAGGGCATACCGAATCTGCGTTCAATATGGGCCTTCACCTGGGTCCCTAACCCCAGGCAGAAGCGACCCCGGGAAGTTTGAGCCAGGTCCCAGGCCGTGTATGCCATCGTCGTTGGACTGCGCGCAAAGGACACAGCTACTGCCGTCCCGAATCTCAACTCCCGGGTATGTTCCGCTGCCAGGACAAAAGGCAGAAATGGATCATGCATGGTCTCAGAAGACCACAATGTGTCGAATCCTAATCTTTCGGCTTCACCTGCAATTTCCGGCACCGCAGAAAGCGGAACAGGCGGCAGGGCAGCATCAAGCAGCATTGCGTTCAAATCCTGATGAGATCATCATCAAATAAACGCTCCATCACACCAAAACAATACCTGAACTGGCCTGGTATTAATTCAACAGGTAGGCCATGATCCACTGCGTGGTTGCCAGCAGTGAGTCAATATGTGTGCGCTCATAGTTATGCGAAGCATCCACGCCAGGTCCGATCAAAGACACTGCTACATCTCCACCTGCCCGCCAGAAAGCCTCACCGTCAGAACCGTAGTACGGATATATATCCACTTTATATGGAATTTTGTATTCATCGGCCAGCTGGCGCATCTTTTGGTTCAATCCGTGGTGGTACGGGCCACCCGAATCTTTTACACACAGCGTGGCATGAAACTCGTCAGAAGTCTGTCCATCGCCAATCGCGGCCATATCTACAGTAACCAGCTCTGCTAAATCGTTCGGAAATCCAGAAGCTGCGCCGTGCCCGACTTCCTCATAGTTGCTGATATGGAAGGTGATCCTCTGGGCCGGTTCTTTTCCGGCTGCATGCATGGCCTTAATCGCTGCGAGAATGCAGGCGATGCAGGCTTTATCATCCAAATGTCGCGACCGGATGAAGCCGTTTGTCATTTCCACGCGAGGATCAAAAGCGACGAAATCCCCAACCTGGATGCCGAGATCACGAGTTTGATCGGCATCAACTGTACGGGCATCCAGGCGCACTTCCATATTGTCATCATCCCGTTTCAGCTCATTGACCTTACTACCGTGTACATGCCCGGAGGCTTTCGTCAGCAAGATCGAACCCCTCAACTCTTTACCTCGCGTGCTGAAAACCGTGCATCCTTCTCCTTCAACGGTATTCCAGGCATAACCGCCAATGCGAGTTAGCTTCAAGCGTCCATTGGGCTTGATCTCCTTGACCATGGCTCCCAACGTATCCGCGTGTGCTGTCAGACCGCGCGGCGCATCGCTATTTTTCCCCTCCCAGGTGGTCACCAATGCCCCTTTGCGTGTCCGGGTGCTCGACAGGAATGAGAACTCCTGCATCGCCCGGTCGACTGCATCGATTGCCTTCCCTGCGAAACCGGTCGGGCTGGGGGTGTTCAACAAATCTACCAAGAATTTCAGCAGATAATCAGCATCTATTGCGGGCAGTTCGCTCATGTTTGCTCCTTAAGGGTAATGATAGTTCACCAGGAAGGTCGAAATCCTCAGTCCATTCTCTGGTTTCAACGTTTGGTTAAATAAACAAGTGCTAATCTTTCCTGGCATTATAGTAATTGCTCTTCCTTGAAAAATCAGGGTCGTGATGAAATTATACCCTTTGAAATTACTGCAAATAACGCAGACCTCCCCTGCAAAGTTCTAAATTTGCCTTAACTTATCAAATCAGCCTTTACGGTATAATCGGCGATATGGAAAGTGAAAATTTAGACGAAACACAGCAGACTCAGGCAGATGATGAAACCCAGCAGTCTGCTCTCAATAATGAAGAATCTGCTAATGGAGAAGGATCCAAACCAAAACGATCCTTATCCTGGCCGCTGTTAATCATCATCAGCTTGATCGCGCTCTTATTAATTGCCGCGACGAGTGCTGTTAGTGGTTACTTCTCTGGTATCAACGAGCGCACCAATTTTGAGGTCACCCAGGTCGCCCAGCAGGTCGAAGAACAATACCAGTTGGGTCTCCAGGATATGCAGGCCAAGCGTTACGAGCTCGCCCGCCAGCGTTTCGAATACGTGATCAAGCTCGATCCGAATTACCCCGGTGTAACCGAGCAGCTAGCCATGGTTTTACTGGAAATCAACACCACAGCTACCCCAACCATCGTCCCGACTCCAACATTAACCCCTACCCCCGATATGCGTGGGGCTGGTGAACTGTTCTCCCAATCCCAATTATTACTCGCCGATGGAAAGTGGACTGAAGCCATCGAAACGCTGCTCAAGCTGCGCAAAGATGAGCCTGAATACCAGACCATAAAAGTCGATTCGATGCTCTATGTCGCCCTGCGAAACCGCGGAGTTGAGCGCATCTTACGGGAAGGTGATTTAGAGGGCGGCACCTATGACCTGGCTCTGGCAGAGAAATTTGGACCCCTGGATGTCGAGTCCAGCAATATGCGCACCTGGGCCGACCTTTATAAAACTGGTGCCAGCTTTTGGGGCTTGGATTGGGGTCAGTCATCCTTCTATTTTGGGCAGATCATTGTTGTCGCACCAAATTTACGCGATAACACAAATATGACCGCTGCGGAGCGATTCCGCATCGCCACGATCAAGTACGGAGATTTCCTGGCCGCCAACAAGGAATGGTGTCTCGCTCAAGAGCAGTATGAAGCCGCATTCTCTCTTGGCTCAGACCCATCTGTAGAACCAACTGCGACTTGGGTGACAAAACGCTGCAGCAACTCAAAAAACAATAACCAAAACAACCCACCACCACCTCCACCGGAGAGCACTCCAACCCAAGAGGTTGCCCCTACCGAGAGTCCTTCTGCAGAACCTCCTCCAACCCAACCACCTGCGACGGATCCACCTGCGACGACAGAGCCACCAGCGACAGATCCACCCGCAACAACTGAACCGCCACCCGCTGAGACTCAAACACCTCCAATTGATACCCCATAACCATGAGCGCACTTGGGGAAACCACCCCCTACTGGGCGCTCAGCCTTGCTTTTTGGCTGCATATGCTGGCGACAGTCGCCTGGATCGGTGGTTTGGTCGCCGTAGTGATCCTGGCATTGCCAGCCGCGAAAAAAACCCTTCAACCTGAAACTTACGCCAACTTTCTTGGACAGCTCCAGCGTCGCCTGGACCCCCTGGGCTGGATGAGCCTGGCAGTTCTCCTCGCAACTGGTCTTTTCCAGATGAGCGCCAACCCCAATTATGAGGGCCTCCTGAGCATTTCCAATCGTTGGGCTGCCTCAATGCTGCTCAAACACATCTTGTTTATCGGCATGATCGGGGTTAGCGCCTACATGACCTGGGGCATACTTCCCAGCCTGCGCCGTATAGCCTTGAAACAAGCCAAGGGGATGGATGCCCAATCTGCGGAGCAGCTTCAAAAACGGGAGACCTTATTACTGCGCATCAACCTTGTGCTGGGGGTATTGATACTGGGTCTTACCGCCTTAGCACGTGCTGCATAAATCATTTTTTGTCTAGGGTTTGGGGGATTTGTAGAAGATAAACGGCTCGCTGGGATAATAATGGTAAAAATCCCGCTCTGGGAAATCACCGCGCAGCGCTTCATCTGAGTCCCGGTTGCGGCTGAATATGAATATATAAGGGGAGTCCAGATCTGGTGACTGCAGATCGAGCAAAACACCATACTCCATCCAGTTTTTCGGATGCACAACTATTAACGCAGGCGTGAGGTCCTGTGCCTGCTCGGTTAGGAATGGTTTCAAGTCCGAGCCTTCCATGCCGTATAAACCACGCAAGTTGGCTAATCTCAACGGGGTATAGTAAATAATATTTCCCACGACGAGTATGGATACAAACGCCAGGACCAGCAGCGGTCTCACTCGCTTCCAGCCCGAGTACTTGCGCCATGCTTCGTTTGGCAGTATCGGCCAGCCTGCCAACCAGGCGATTCCTGCTCCTGATAGCAGCGTCAAACTAAACAATCCCTCAAAATAATAACGCGGGCCAAACAGCCAGGCTCCCACCCAATAAGCTGCATAGAAAATCACCAGGCTGGGGAAAACAGCGCCCACCAGGATTCCACGCCAATTGCGGCGCAATAGTACTGCCAGCAAACCAAACGGCAGGAATATCCAGGAGTAACGAAGCCAACCAAATAAGTCGCTGTAACCCACTCCTAAACTGAAGCGCGTGTTGATCCTGGCCAACCTGAGGCTGTGGCCGTTTTCCGTCAACCCATATCCTGGACCAAAACCAACTTTGTCATATTCCTACCAGAGCGTGTAGGGGTTGAGCAGTGCATCTCCAGTTACTGCATACTGCCACAAGAAGGTCAGCAAGCCGATTCCCAATGCCAGGCCACCCACAGCCATAACATGCCAACGGGTCTGCGAGTCTTTTCGAATCAGCAAATATATACCGTGGATAGCAAACGGAAATGCAACGGCAATAGCGGTGAGCGGTCTTGTTAGCGCTAATACACCCAGGGTCAGCCCCGCAACCACTATGGTCAGCTTGCGGTGCGAAATCCCCTGCTCGCTAAAACTGTCGATCCATGA
>PVMS01149290.1_pt1 | contig 13434 bp, 2 predicted proteins | sample 1853461 | NCBI WGS metagenome assembly PVMS01 (sample SAMN08582032, study PRJNA380276) | Marine sediment metagenome, whole genome shotgun sequencing project. | isolation source: ocean sediment barecode stripped | collected 2017 | reverse complement strand
CCGCTGTCGGCGGATCCCATCGTCGTAGCCTTCGTAGCTTTGCGTGGCGGCCTGACGGGTGCGCACAAAGGCGGTGTACTGCTTTTTCAACTGATCCACCACGTGATTCAATTCACGAAGATGCGTGTGCGCCTCGGTAAAACGCCGGTCATAGTCCGTGTAGATGTTCCAGTGCAGCACCCCCCGCAAACGCTTGATCCGGGCCTTGATCTCACCGGGTACGGCCGTGCCGCCGGCACTCAGTCTCTTTTCCAGTTGTGCGATCTGTTCACCGATGATGCGCTCTTTCGAGGTTGCCAGGTAATCGGGTCGCGGCACGACCAGCATGGCCTTCAGGCGTTTTTCGATCCGGTCCCGCTGATCCAGGCGCAGACGCATCTGCGAGTCGAGCCGCCGGAATTCCCGATCGATAGCGGGAAGCAACGGTTCGTAATAGGCCCGGCGCTGCTCGATGATCTCCTCGAAGGCGTCCAGATCGTTTTCCCAGGATTCCAGCTTCTTGCGCAATTCCTCCAGATCAAGATAGTTTTTCAGGGATTGCTGGAAATCGTGGGAGGCCATCAATTCCAGCAAATAGTAAGTTTCGGGAGTTTCCGGGAGTTCGCGCAGCTTGAACACCCAGTTTGCATCCTGTTCCAGTTCTTCCCGCACTAGAGCCCGCAGAAAATGACCTTCGCGGATGCTCTTGATCGATGCGCTGAGCTTGTCGACTTCAGTGCCGAACTTCTCCAGCGCGCTGCCGTACATCAGTGCCGCTTTGCTGTGCACGTTCAGCTTACCGTAGGCATAGGGAACGGCGAGCATTGCTTCCTGCACGGAGGGGTCTGTAACCTGCCGTGTCACCAGAATGCTCCAGGGCACCAGGGCCCTGTCGAACTGGTTCCGAAAGGCATCCGCCCATCCCGAGCCCAGTAACGCCCGGTTGGAGAAAGGGCCTTTCAAGCGCGCCCGATCGAGTACCTGCTTGGCGCCTTCAAAATTGCGCTCATCCAGAAGTTTTGAGCCCAGGACCAGATTCGATTTGTCTTTGATCGCCAGTGTGAGCGCGTGATTACTGTCAATCTGACCGGTAAGGTCAAGATACCGGCGTCCTTCCTGCTTCTTGCCGTCCCGGAGCAGGGAAATACCAAGATTATAGGTGCTGAAGCCTTCAAGACTTTTCGCATCCTGGAGATCTCTCAGAATCTGCGCGGCCTCGGAAAAGCGGCCGTTCGCCATAAGGATTTGGGCATGCAGGAAAGAAAGATCGTCTCGAATGTTCGGCGGTACGGCTCCGTGGATCCGCTCTACGGCATACAGGGCATTGAGCGGCTGATCTTTCTGAAAATAGATTTTTGCCAGGCGGAAGATCGCCTCATTGCGCACCGGTTCCTCGACGTTTCCCTCGATGACGGCCGAGATGGCCCGGCCGGCACGCAGGTGCATCCGGTATGCCAGTTCGAAATCACCCACAGCAAACTCAGCGTGGTTGATGTGGTAATAGAGGGTATCCAGTTTGGGCTCATCGAGCCCATGGTGCTGCATAAGCTCGGTGTCCAGCCTTGCAATGGCATCGAACCAGTTTCCTTGAAAGGCGTAGTAAAGCGCCTCTCCGAAATAGAGATCCTTCAGATCTTTCGGAGCGGACGTACCGGCCAGGGCCGAAGTCACAGAGAACATTAGAATTGTCAATAAAACAAACAATCTGTACATGGTCTACCTATCCTTAAGGGTAATGTTTTGGGTGGCCAGGGATACTTCCACGATCTCGGGGCCCACACCCTTATTGATTTTAAAATGCTCCGTTTTTCGAAAATCAGCGCCTCCAATAGATTTGCCACTGACAGAAACCCGCAGATCATGTTCGCCGGCACGGATATTGCCGGTGTAGATGCGCTGCACCCCCCCCTTCTGCAGGGCTTCGAGTTCTTTGTAGGTGTATATGTGGTGAGCGACCGGCGTGCCGTCCAATTGGATCTCTACCGAGTCAAGGCGGAACTTTTCGTCGCCGACCAGTGACACGAAGACCGCAATCTGTGTGTTGGACGGGTACAGCAGCCTCTCTTCAAGCTGATTCAGTTGCGCTGCAATAGATAGAACATCGCTCTTTATTTCCTGAACCTGTTCATCCAGTCCCTTAATCTGTTCTTTTGAGACTTCCTGCCCGGAAGCGGTCAAACTCAATCCAAGCATCAAAATCCCTGAAACGATGACTTTCAGCCAATAGAGCATGGTTTTCCCCTCGCATGCGTTCGTTATTACACTTCGGTTCGGAGCCGTTTCGAGCCCTTTCCGGCAGATCCACCGGCCTATCGCCTTCGGATCTACATCTTCCCAATCAGATTGATGAACAGACCCTGGTGATCGTAATCCATCTGGGTCAGATCATCCGAAAAATCACTGAAATTATAGCCTATCCCTAACTTGATATGATTGCCCATGTGGCGGTATATCGCCACCAGTACACCGCTGCGACTGTCTTCTGCATCGGGCAAATCCAACTTACGCAACTCGGCCAAGGCATCCCAGCGGTTGATGAAATGCCAGTCCGCGCGCAACACATACAGGTGGGCGCGACTGTCGAAAAATTCAGGATTCTCTCGATCCTGCGAGACCTCGCCGTGCCGGTAGGCGTATTTTCCCCCCACGGTCCAGCGGGAGGTCAAGTCATATATGACATCCACCGATCCGATATGGCTGCGCTGGATGACACTTGTATCGGTGCCGGCCGACTGTTCGGCCGACGGGACATTGTAAAAGTACGTATACTTGAGCAGCGCATTCAGGCGATCATGCTCCACAGGGCGATAGGCATAGCCGACAACCGCCTCCGTATAATCGCTGTCAAAGTCTTGCCCCAGTGAGCTCTCACAGTGGGCATAATCGAACTTGCCAATAAGTCTCCAGTCGGGCGACAGCTGGTACTTGAGGCTGTTTTTGAGCAGCCAGGTGGTACGTTTGGAGAAGCTGGCATCCGGCTGTTCGGTATCGTCGACTCGATATTCCAGGGCGCTGAAGATTTTCAGATTATCGAACCCGTAACCGGCGCTCAATCCCAGTGCTTTTTTCTTGAGTTCGGCATCGGTCTGACGATCCTTGAGGATTCCGTAATCGACATTTACACTAAAATTGAGGCGGTCAGTGGCCGCGAGTTCCACGCCGGAGGAATGCATCAGCCCCGTAGACACATCGCCATGAGTATATATTTCCTCGAGGTAAACACTGGCGCTGTCCGAATAACGGGTACGGAAACCAGAAGCCATTTTACCCCTCCTGGCACGCAGACCATTGTCCGTCCGCTCGTTCTCGAAGGTATAATTGCTGTAGAGCGTGGTCCGGTCGGAATACAAATACTCGGTCCCGATTTTGCCACCTAGACCGAGATCTCCTCCGGAGATCTCACCGGTGACGTTGAACCGGTCGGTCAAACGCAAACTGCCCCCGGCACCGATCATGGCGTTGCCTTCACGATTGCCGCTGGATTGAATGCTTTCCTGCGCGAACCCATAGACCGTCCATTGCTTGCGCGAATCGTACAACAACTGGGCCACCGCATCCGTGCGATCACCCTCTGCCTGGGTTGCAGGCACGACAGGTGAATCGTCCTCACGACTGTCATGACGCACACCCGAACTCAAGGTCCAATGCTCACCCATCCGGTAATCGAGATTCAGTTCGCCGGACACCGTGTTAAGCCCCTCATGTTCAACCTGTTTATCCGCTTTTACACGAACGCCCAGGTGGTCGGTCAAAGCAAGCTCCGCCGCAGCTCCGTATTGGGTCAAATCCTTAGCGGCGGTCTGACCCGGTGCCGAATAGCCCGCCTCCAGATCCTGCAGGTAGACGGTGACCCGGCCGCGCCCGTTATCAAAGACATCGTTGAAGCCGACACTGGCCTCGACGCGATAGGCCAAGGCAGGGTCTTCACTGTCTCTGAAGGAATCCGTGGTACCGAAATCATAACCGCCGTCAACGGCGGTCGATGTGATCAGCCCCGAACCGTTGCTGCGGCCTGTTTCGAACCTGAGCCACGTATCGGCGGACCAACGCAGGGTTAAATCCGCACCACCCAGACTGTTTTCGAGGTCCGCCTCTTCCTCCCGGCTGGCGGTCACACCAAACTTGATATGGTCGTTGAACCAGTAATGAACCCGGCCGCCGACGACCAGCGTATCCGGGTCATTGAAGCCAGGCGTGTATTCATAGCGAACCACCAGGACTACAGGATTTCCGCTGATCGAGTTGTCACGCACCAGCAAATTGTCGTCCGCGGTCGGGGACAGGGGCTTCGTCAGTAGAATGCGCCCCTGCAGATAGTCGATGTCGTAATCGAGCACCGGCGTCAGGGTCTTGACCTCTTCAACAATTCCGGAATCTTTGTCGCGGACCTCGATGCGCACACGTTCGGAGCCCTCCAGAACGTCCTGCTGGCGCAGGAAATAGAGGGAACCACCCGATCCGAGGAACTCATCGCGTCCCGCGACGGTACCCGGGTCCGCAGCAAACCCGTCCAACAGGAGGCGCGGCTCTCCGAAACCAGTGGCGTCAAGGGGCTGGTAATGCAGGTGGGCGCCGTACAGCCCACGGTCCACCTGCGCCAGCTCATTATTTAGGTACCCGATCTTGAAGTTGCCCCAGAGCCCGTAGGTTTCATCTTTTTTGACTTTGACGTAAAACTTGCCTAGAGTCGGGGCATCCTCCACAACGGTGCTGTCGTCTCCAAAGGTCGGATAGTGAATATCCGAATCCATACGCCGGAACAGGGCATCGGGGGACTTATCCATGAAATTGGAAAAGATCTCGTCCAAAGGTGCTTCCCGCGTGTCGGCACTGGCCGTCAGCGACCAGCCGTTTTCAAATTTGCCGTCGGTGTAAAACGCCAGGCGACCATAGGCACTTAAGTCTTCACTGTATTGAGGTTTTTCCGGCGCCAGCCGCTCGGCCGGCCCATTGGTCTTGTTGCCTGACAAGGTCAGGTCGGCAATCCCCACGGTGAACCAGTCGCTCTTTTCTAGCTCCAGGTCACGCAAAAACAGCTCACCGTTGCCGAACTGGTCCAGCACGGCCACCTCGACGGTATGCGTGCCCTCCGGCAGTAATTCTTCAGCGACGAAACGGCCCTTGCCGTCCACGGGTACGGCATAGCCGGCCATCCACACACGGTGTCCTTCAGGAATGGCGGTGCCGTATGCCTGTACCGTACCGCCGCGAATCGGGATATCCCGGATGGCGATACGACTCTCGCCATAACCGGCCAGCAGTTCCTGTTCGGAATCGGCCTGGGCAACCGACTGATCTATTTGATCGAGCACCCACAGAGGCTGCGGTCTGGTTTCGTCAAAACGCCCCTTGGCGTCGTATACCCGCACCAAATATTGCAGCTTGCGCACCGGCGCGGAGAAAGATTCGAACTCGGACCGCCACTGTGCCTTGCCGTCGGCATCCATCGGGACAACAGTGATGGGTATGTCGCGGACGGACTGTTCCTGGTCAAAAATTCTGACCTCCGAGCGCTGAATAAAGCTGCGGTAATTGGTGTACAGGCGGAAGTGTACCCGGTTTTCGGGAAACTCCGTATCTTCCCGATCTTGATAACGAATGCTGCGTGGCCAGGCGGTTACGTTCAGCCGCGGTTCCAGCTTCAGACTATCGTATTTGAACTGGATGCCGACCTCCTGGAGGGCGACGTCAGTGCAGCGCTGCACGTCCGAACTGCATTTGCCGGGATCATCAAGGGGCTTTCCGTCGACCGTAATACGCATGAAATTCAACCCAAAAGGATCCGCCGTACGCACCTCGCGGGTTATCGGGGTGATCTCCACACCTTCGTAGTCATCAAGGACGACGGGCTCATCGTAGACAACCTGGACCTGGACACGTGACGTATCGGACTCGACAAAGCCGGCGTTTACTACGTCAGCGGACTGGACGTAGCCGCGCCCGTCGAACTCCGTCTGCCCCTCGTTCAATCCCATTTTTTCACGGACGATCTCCATGGAACGGCGCGCGCGCGCCATGGACAAACCGATGTCATCCCCGTAAACTGCAGCTGTACGCCGGTCGAGGCGCCTATTGCTTGTATAGCCGACAAACCGTAAGCGAACGTTGGTCTTGTGGCTGATTTGATCCAAAATGTGCTGCAAATGCTCAGTGTATCCTCCGGGTATGACAGGTTGTCCGTTTTCGAACAGGATTGGATCGATGTCCCCCGACGGCGGGTTGTAGACCCGGGTGACGGTTTCGGCACCGGTGGAGTCTGGGCACAGTTGCGGCTCATCAGGCAAATCCTGCAACGGATCGTCATGCCAGAACTCGACTTCGATACGTCGGTTCAGCACTCGTCCTTGTTGCGTATCGTTTGAGGCGATGGGCTGCGACGCTCCCCTGCCTTCACTTTCAACAGCGGAATTGGACAATCCCATCGCTTCCTGAACAGCGATTGAAATGCGACGGGCAACCGCCTTGGAGAGTCCGGTTTTGTCGCCGTAGATGCGCTCATTCCGTCCTTTCAGGGGGATGTTATCCGTATAGGCGATAAACTTGACGACGAGATCCTGTTTGCCGTTGAAATTGGCAAACGCACGCTGGATCTGGCCCAGGAATACATCGGGCACATCCGCAAAGCCTTCGTCGTAATGAAGGGGAGCAATCAGATTCTTTACGCGCGCCCTATGGGAATGGCCCTCCTTATAGCGCAATTTGCAGACTGTCTCAGTCCGGCACACTTTGATGCGATTAACCTCGCGCGGAACGATCACTTCCTTCTCGACCAGCTTTTCGCTGATCTCATCGTACCACACCTGCACTTCCACGCGCCGGTTGAGCTGCCGCCCCTTTTCAGTCGCATTGTCGGCAACCGGCCGGCTGTCACCGAGCCCTTCATAGGAAATGGCTTCGGGCGGAAGGTCCAGGGCGCGCTGGCAATATTCGGCAGTGGTGCCCGCCCGTTCACGCGACAGCACGAGGTTGTCACCGTACCGCTTTTTCAAAGCTTCCCTGAGAGGCAGGGAATCGGTATGACCTATAAAGTGGAGTCCGACATTGGCGCGATCGCGCATGCTGTCAAGCACTTCGCGAAGAAGCTGAAGATAGTTTTCTGGAATCTCGGCTTCACCAAGGCCAAAATGGATGGGTGGAACCAGATTATCAAGCTTGATCGTTGTAACCTCCTTCTCGACGCCCTCACGCATCTCCGTACGATCACCCTCGTCCGTCTCGAATATGGACGGGTCATGGATCCAGGGTTTGAAGGTCCGGTCTGCCGGCAGATGCATCTCGGTCGCCTCCCCGTACGTATCTGTTTCTTTTACCCCCGTATCCCCGGAAGAAACCCCTGCACCTGCGGCGGCGACCACGCCCAGACACAAGACGGCGATACCGCGCTTCAATATGAATCGCATCAGCGTCAATGGTTTCAGGGGTATGGATTCCATCATTGTGTTATCATTCCATCATTGTGTTTTCGTTAATCAGCCAGCGGAGCACCGCGCCGCCAGAAGACTTCAGTTTCAATCAATAGCCGGTAGCCTCCCCCCGACTTTTTCCATAGCCCTGAGATTTCCTTTTTTAGGGCACGCAAACGTTTATGCACCAAGCCTTCCCGTTCGATATCGGCAAGGTAAGATAGACGCAGAATGGACGGCGCCTTCTTCAGCTCTGCCAGCAACCGATCGATCCTGGAACTCCATTGCAGCCGCAGCTGACTGCTATTCGGCTCGAATACGCCGCCGGCGATATCGATTCGAACCACGCGGTGGATGGTCGCGCCAAAGTTGAAACGGATCATCTTGCCGCGAGTGGCGCGCTGCACGCGCGGATTTTCGGTCGTCAGGCGGTAACCGGTGGGCAGGCTGCGCTCGTCCAGTTTCAGGATGAAGTTGCTGCCACGATCCTCGTCGGGTACGACCGCACAGGTGATGTGGAAACGCCCGTGTTCGTCTGTAGTAGCTATCAGGCCGCGCACCGTGACTACCCGCACACCGGCCAGCCCTTCCTCGCCCTTGTCCTGGTAACCGTTCAGATTGCGGTCATTGAACACTTTGCCGATCACATCCGTGCAATCGAAGTCCGGATCCGGCACGACCCGTACAGTGGCCGTTGCTTCTCCCGAGACAGGGGTGCCGATGGCGGTGTTGATTACCTGGGCCCGGTTGACGTATTCACCTTCGGAAACGCCGGAACCGACCACCAGCAGCAACTTGATAGTGTGAGTCTGATTAACCTGCAGGTCGAGGTTATCCCAGGTCAGATTCAGACCGTTGACGCTTGGTTGCACCGAATGGCCGTTCAGGCGAGCGGAATCCTTCACGTATTTGAAACCGGCCGGGAAGCGGTCGATGATGCTCAGATCATACAGCGGGACACCGAAAACGTTGGTCACGGTGATGGTGTAAGACACCAGGGCTCCACGGGTGACGTTGATCCTGGATGTGGTTTTGGCGATGGCCGTGGCCCCATCCATTCCAGGATCGATGGGGATGGGGTTGTTGAAGATCTGGCTCTGACCTGGAACGCTGCCGTCACTGAACAGCAAATGCAGATGATAAATGGTGCCGGCGGTGCGCGGCGGAACCGATACCGGCGGCACCGCAGGAGAGGCCACGACCTCGCAGTATCGCGGTGTAGCCGGCACCGCATCGTCGGGGCCGCCGGGGCAGGCCGGAACAGAGAACGGCGCCGTGGCGGCGTCGCTGTTCGGCGGTATGATTAGCGACGGCGTGGCCTGGTAGCCGGAGGCCGGCGGTGTCACCTCGATGCGATAGGCACCACCGACTGGGCAGGACCCATCGCTGAAGTTCAGGTCGAATTTGTAAAAGCCCTCCTCGGCCGTAACCTGATTTTGCTGGTTGGGGTCATCGAAGCACAGGTCCGACACGGGCATTCCGGCGGCCTCGTTGAGCATCGACAGCCTGGCGCCGCGAATGGGTACGCGTACAACCGAGTCGTACACCGTGCCATTGGGCTGGATGGGCAGGTTCAAATTCTGCAGATTGCCCCCCGAAGCAACGACAATATCACTGATGCGATGGGGACCGTCAGTAAACGCCGAGTCGGCATATCCCTGGGCGGCCGCATTGGGGCCGGCACCCCTTGCGCTAAAGCGCAGTTCATAAAGGTCTGCCGTACCCTGGTTTGGCAGCAGGCCGCTCAGGCGATAGACTCCGTTGACATCGGTGGTCACCGTCGTAACCAACTGACTGTTGCGATAGAGCGCCGCCGACCAGCCTTGGAGCCGTCGCTCGGAGCTGTCATAGATCCTGTCCAGATTGGCGTCGTGCCAGACGTTACCGTTAAGAGCGACGCTGCCCGGCGTGCCGCCCACATCGATGGATACGCTGGCCGAGTCGGTCTGGGCGGGGTTGTTCCAGCTCACCACACCGGTATTGGTGATGGTGATGCCAATGGCGATGGCAGGGTTGATCTGAACCCGGAACCGCACAACGGCGCTGTTCCCCGGCGGCAGATCCCCATAGGTTGCACCATAGTCCGCCGTGAGCATAGCGCCGGCATAGGTCACGCTGGCGGGGGCCCCGTTGAGAGTGCCCGATCCGGCGACGTAGGTCACCTGGCTGTCCAGGGGTGGTCCCAGATCGTCGGTGATCACCACGTTGACGGCCGGCAGGCTGCCGGTGTTGGTCGCCCGGATGGTATACTCCAGCTGACCGCCGGCTGAAGCGGCCCCGCCGCCCACCAACCTCACCTCTTTGGTAATCGTGAGCAACTGGACATTGCCCACCACAATGATGGTGGGCTGATAACCGTTGGAGGGCAGTCCGTCGGTATCGGTCAAACCCGGCGGCAATTCGTTGGAGGTCAGATCCCCCTGGTTGCTGATGATAGTGCCGCTGGGCACGCCGAGGTTGACCGCTGCCTCAAAGGTGATCACGGCGTTTTGCCCGGCAGAAACGATACCAGCCCCCGGGTTGTCGCCGGACTGCACCGTCAGGCCGGCGATGAGGGGCGACACGCCGCCGTCAGGTCCCATGAATGCACCGTTCAGTCGCAAGGAGTCCGCCACATAGGTGGTGTTGGCCGGCACGTTGTCGGTGAGCACCACGCCCGTGGCCGGAATGGCGCCGGAGTTGCTGATATCGATGGTGTAAAGCAGCACGTCTCCAGGATCGACAATGCCCGGCGTGCCGAAATCCTGTGAAAGCACCACGGTCTTATGAGCGTAAAGCAGGGGCAGGTTGCCCACCACATCGCGGGTGGGGTCGTCGGGCACCGGTGTGTCGGGATCATCCGAGGGCTGGTCGGGCTGCGGCCCGCTGCCGGCACCGTCGCCGCTCACAAAGCCCTGATTTTCGATGACCAGACCGTTCATGGCGCTGGCATCGACCACCACATCGAAAATCACCGTGGCGACGTTGGTGGCCCCCGGCGCGGCGTCGCCCCGCATGTACCCTGGCGTGAGGTTTTCGGGGGCGTTGATCAGCATGCCGCTATGCAGCGGATTGACGCCCGGGCTCGAGTCGGGCACCGCCGCCCCGTTGAGGATCGTGCTGTTGGCCACATAGGTGGTATTGGCCGGCGTGAAGTCCCTCAGCCGAACGTTGACCGCATCCTCATCACCGATGTTTTTGATGCTGATGGTATAGCGCAGGGTTTCGCCGGCCATCAGTACAGCGGGAGCTCCGGTCGTGTCGGTGGAGATCTTCTGCACCTGAAACTGCGGCGCCGAAGCGATCAAAGTCTCGGTGGGGTCTGTGCCGCCTGGCAGGTTGGGGTCGTCGCTGAGCAGCGGGTTGGGGTTGGCGGAAACCAGCTCGGCCTGGTTGACCACAACTGTGCCGCTGACGATCACCGGCACCAGGGTGATGTCAAACTCCACCACCAGCGTATCGTCGGAGGCCCCTTGGGGTCCGATACTAAGGTTGGCGACATTGACCACCCCGGTACCGTTAGTGCCGCCCAGTGGGTCGGTGCCCGATGTGTCTGCACCCACGGGCACACTGTTCAGAGCAAGGCTGCCGGCAGCAAAGAGTGGCGGGGTGTTGAGGTTATCAACTTCATCGACGATTGAAAAGGAAGACAGCCCCGCCGGGCCGGTGTTGATGACTTGGATGGTGTAATGCAGGGTGTCGCCGGGGCTGGCGTTGAGGCCCGGATTCTGGCCCGTGGTGACGTTGCGCACGCGTTTGATAAAGTCCAGCACCGGCACTTCGGTGTTGACGGTGTGGGCATCCTGATGGTCGAGGGTCCCCGGCGTGCCGTCGGTCAATGTGTGCGTGTAGATGCGCGGCGCGGCAGTAGCCGCTTCAGGATCAAAACTGTACCATTGAACGACGCCGGCGACATTGGTCAGGGTGGTCCCGTTCTGAGTGGCAGGATCCAGTTGTACATCGTAGTTCACGATGAGACGCCGGGTGGCAGTCAACCCGCCGGATGGCGAAAGTAGTTGGATGGTCCATTCGCAAACGGGTGCACCGCTGAAGCTCACCTGATAATCGGTGCCTTCCACCAGCATCGCGGAAGCCGGCGTTACGCCGTCGGTCTCGAAGAATTGAGCGCTCACATTGCTCGGCTCTGCGTTGCAGGTGCCTCCGGTGGGACCATTGGGCAGAAGATCAACAATCGTTGGGTTCCATGCCGCACCAGTGCCGGGGTTATGAACGTTGAGCGTAAAACCGGCCGGGACGCCGAGACTCATGGTGGCCGGTCCGCTCTTTTCCATGGTGAGACCGTCCGGGCCCACGATGGTCATATTCGGGGTGGTGTCCCCACTGCCGGGCGACTGGGTCGCGGGCTCGCCGTTGATCTGGTTGTACGTGTAGGCAGCAGCGTTGTTGAATTGCAGGCCGCTGACGTTGGTGGGCGTATCTTCCAAGATCACGGTGATGTCGATGACGATCTGTTCGCCGGCCGGGATATCGATACCGATGGTGGTGTCTTCGATCACGAGGTTGGTGGCCGTGCCGGTATTGGTCGGGGTCCACGGCAGGGAGCCGTTTATTTTAGCCACACCGATAAAACTCAAATCAGCGGCCGAGGCGCTCAAATCGTCGAGGATACGCACGTCATGCAGGGCGGTGGCCTGGGGGGTAGCGGGCACGGTGATGCGATAGGTGAACGGTTGGCCCACCGCAGCGGTCAACACAGCCGGATTCCGCTTGACGAGTGGATCGGGCGAATCCGTGGTGAAGGTCACAGAGGCAACATTGCTCGGCCCGTAAATCTCGCGTACGCCGTTGATGCCGCCGAGGGTGGGGACCCCGTCGTCGTCAAAGGAATAATAGAGCTGGACCTGGGCCTGGTTGGTCAGGGTCAGGCCCGCGCCGATTCCCGTGTCCGCCTGGATCTGATAGACGATGCGCAGGGTGTCGCCGGCCGGTATGCTGTATTGATCGGCCGTACCGCTGTCGAAGTTCCAGGTGGCCACACCGGTGGCCGAATCGTAGGCCGGTGCAAGGTTGGGCAGCACGGGGCCCGAGAGCAGTTGCATGCTGACCATGGTGATGGTGGCTGCGCCGTTGCGCATACCCACGGGAAGGATGTCTTGAAGCACGGTATCGTAGGCCGGCGCCGTGCCGCTGTTGGCGATATCCACGGTATAGGTGACGAGCTCATCGGCGGCCAGTATCGTGTCCCCGCCGGCGGCCACAGCCGATTTGACCACCGAGAGGTTGGGCTGCAGCACATTGATGGTCTCATTGTCGGTGATGCTGGTGGCCGGACCGGTGGCCGTGTCGTAGCCCATGGCCACCGTATTGGTGAGCCCGATGTTGTTGGCCTGGGGATGGACCTCGTTGAGCACCCTGGCGCGGTAGATGATAATAAAGTCGTCGTTGGCGGAGTTGCCATCGGCCTGGTTGACGATGTCGCCCAGGGTAATGGTTACAGTGGTGGGCCCGGTGGTCGGGTTACCGGCAACCACTATGTCCGTGGCGGTGATGTCCCCATGGACAAAGGGCGCCACAGCAGCGTATGGCGCTGTGGTGTCGCCGTTGATGCCGGCGATGCCTTCGAAGACCAGCCCCTGGGGCAAGGTGTCGATGACAAACACATTGCCAAGGGTGCCTTCCTGCAGACCCGGGCGCACTTCATACTCGACAATATCACCGATGCGCACCACATCATCGCCGACACCATAGGTATCCAGCAGGCGGGTCTTGGCGGTGGTGGTGTCGTCCCCCACCACCACGGTGGTAGTGGCCGGGCCGATGAAATAATCGTTGTAAGCCGGCGCAGCGGTGCCGTTGCGTTCGTAAATGCTGATGCCGTCGATACTCGTCCACTGGGCGGTGGCGCTGTTGTTCAAGCTCTGGTTGATGAGCACGCTGTCATCCACCCGCACATCGTAAGCTATGTTGACGACTGCACCTTCGGTGATATCGATGTCGGCGTTGCCATCCTCCAGGGACCACAATAGGGTTTGAGCTACGGTGATGCCATCACCGGTAACGATGGGTGCGCCGATGGTGTTGCCGGCCCCGTCCAAGGTGGGATTGCCGTTAT
>PVMS01069413.1_pt1 | contig 13434 bp, 14 predicted proteins | sample 1853461 | NCBI WGS metagenome assembly PVMS01 (sample SAMN08582032, study PRJNA380276) | Marine sediment metagenome, whole genome shotgun sequencing project. | isolation source: ocean sediment barecode stripped | collected 2017 | reverse complement strand
GGATTTCCCCAGGCAGATGGTCAGCACATTTCTGGGTATCCGCAGATACTCAATCGTATGCGCCAGCGCAAAGGAATTGGGCGGGATAATACAAACATCACCGTGGAAATCGACAAAGCTATTGTCATCAAAGTTCTTCGGGTCAACCACGGCTGAATTGATATTGGTGAAAATCTTGAAATGGTTGGCGCAGCGGACGTCGTATCCATAGCTTGAGGTGCCGTAGGATATCTGTTTCTCACCGCTGGCAGATTTTCGCACCTGACCAGCCTCGAAGGGCTCGATCATATTGTGCTCCTGCGCCATACGGCGAATCCAGCGGTCTGACTTGATACTCACTAGTTCTGAATCACTATTTCAGGCATCTGCATGACCATGCTGCGTGGCATCACCGACAAGACACCGGCGGTGCGTAACGCCAGGCTGCGGTAACTATTCGCAAGGCTGGAGTCCGGCTCTTTCACCACGGTCGGGTTTCCTTCATCCAGTGACGAACGAATTTCCATCGCCAACGGCAATTTACCCAGTAATGGTATTTCAAAATCGACCGCCATCTGCTCACCGCCACCATCGCCGAATATCGCTTCTTCATGGCCACATGCCGTACAGATATGGGTGCTCATATTTTCAACCACACCCAGAACCGGCACGCCAACCTTGCGGAACATATGCAAAGCTCTACGCGCGTCGAGCAAGGCAATATCCTGGGGTGTGGTCACGATCACTGCGCCCGCAGTTGGAATTCTTTGCGCCAGGGTCAGCTGAATATCGCCGGTTCCCGGTGGCAGATCAATAATCAGGTAATCAAGCGTACCCCAAAGTGTATCGTTCAATAACTGCTGCAATGCCGAAGTCACCATCGGACCACGCCAGATCATCGCGGAGTCTTCGTCGACCAGAAAACCGATCGACATCACCTTTAAGCCATGGGCCTCTTTTGGAATGATTTTTTCGCCATCGGTTGAAGGCTGCCCTTTGACACCCAGCATATTGGGTATGCTCGGACCATAGATATCAGCATCCAGCAAACCGACCCGCGCGCCTTCGCGTTGCAAGGCCAGCGCCAGGTTGACCGCAGTGCTGGATTTACCCACACCACCCTTACCAGAGCCTACCGCGATGACATTTGCGATTGATTTAAGCGGCTTCAGATCTTCCTGCACCTTATGCGGCACTACTTTAAAGCTGACCTTGACACTCGCACTGCCGATTTCCGCATCTTCTTCGAGACGGGATTTAATCCTGGCAGCCAGTTCAGCGCCGTCATTGGCGATGGGATAACCCAACCTGACATCGACACTTACGCTGTCCTCATGGATACCAACCTCGCGCACCACACCCGCTGACACCAGGTCACGCTCGGAATTCTCATCATTAATTTCAGCCAGCAGGGCCATTACAGATTCTTTATTCATATATCACTCGCTCTCATTGTCTTTGCTAATCGGGCAAGCCGGACATTGTACCCCGAACCGTGAGACCTGTTAACACTTACAAGCCAAACTGGCATGGAACAATTCCCTGTCTTATTTATGTGTCTGACGCTACAGCTTGACTGGCCACCATGCCATAATTGCGCCTTCACTTTTATGCCCCGTATAAAGGCGCGCTTTGAGATGCAAAAAGATAAATACGATGAGTAAACAGAAAAGAAGAATCCTGGTGACCAGCGCCCTGCCTTACGCCAATGGCGCCATCCACCTCGGGCATATGCTGGAATACGTGCAAACCGATATCTGGGCGCGCTTTCAGCGCTCGCAGGGGCATGAGTGCTATTTCGCCTGGGCCGATGACGCCCATGGCACACCCATCATGTTGCGCGCGCAGGCCGAGGGCATCACACCGGAAGAGTTGATTGCCAAAATGAATGCCGAGCACCAGCAGGATTTCACCGATTTCGGGCTCAGCTTTGATAACTACTCCAATACCCACAACGACAGTAACCGTGAGTGCGTCGAAACCATATACAACCGTCTCAATGAGGCTGGCTATATCGTCAAGCGTTCCATTTCACAGTTTTATGATGAAGAAAAAGGCATGTTTCTGCCCGATCGCTTTATCAAGGGAACCTGCCCCAAGTGCAAAACCGAGGATCAATATGGCGACAGCTGCGAGTCCTGTGGCAGCACCTACAGCCCTACCGACCTGATCAATCCACGTTCGGCCATCAGTGGCAGCGCTCCCGTGATGCGCGATTCCGAACATTATTTTGTCCGTTTGTCTGAGTTTGAGGATCGTCTGCAAAGCTGGATGTCATCCGGCAAAAACCAAGCGGGTGTGGTCAACAAGATACAGGAATGGTTTGATGATGGTCTGCGCGATTGGGACATTTCCCGCGACGAGCCCTATTTTGGCTTCAAGATCCCAGGTACCGACGACAAATACTTTTACGTATGGGTGGATGCACCCATTGGCTACATGTCATCTTTCAAAGAGCTGTGTGAACGTAAAAACCTGGATTTTGATGACTGGTGGAAACCGGATACCGATACCGAAATGTACAATTTCATCGGTAAGGACATTGTCTATTTCCATACCCTGTTCTGGCCGGCCATGTTGATGGGTGCCGGTTATCGCACACCAACTGCGGTCTACGCACATGGCTTCCTCACGGTCGACGGTGCAAAAATGTCAAAGTCACGCGGCACCTTTATCAGGGCGCGGACTTATCTCACCCACCTGAACCCGGATTACCTGCGCTACTACTATTGTGCCCGGCTGGGTCCTGGTCTTGCCGATATCGACCTGAGCCTGGACGATTTTGTCACGCGGGTTAATTCGGACATGGTTGGTAAGGTCGTTAATATCGCCAGCCGCTGTGCCGGATTTATCCAAAAGGGATCAGATGGCCAGCTGGCATCAGAACTGCCGGCTCCAGGTTTATATCAGCAGTTCATCGATCAGCGCGAAGCTATCGCCAAAGATTTTGAAGATCGCAATTACCAGGCTGCAATCCGACGCATCATGGCCCTGGCCGATGATGGCAACCGTTATATCGATGAGCACAAACCCTGGCAGATGAACAAGCAGGATGGTCAGCAGGCAAATGTACAGGCCATATGCACCCAGGGTATCAACCTGTTTCGCGTATTGATGACTTACCTGGCACCCGTGGTCCCATTTACGGCAACAACGGCCGCAGAGTTTCTGGGTGTACCCGTGGATCAATGGTCTGATCTCGACCAGCCGATGCTGGGTGTTTCCATCAATAAATTCCAACCTTTAATGACGCGGGTTGATCCGCTGAAGATCGAAGCCATGATTGAAGATTCAAAGGAAAACCGGCAATCCTCCGATGAGGAGAACGCATCTGCATTGGATTTAGCTGATGAAATCAACATTGAGGATTTTCTGAAAGTTGATTTACGTGTCGCGAAAATCATCAACGCAGAATCGGTGCCAGAGGCTGATAAATTATTACAACTTACACTGGATATCGGCGGTGAAATTCGCAACGTTTTTGCCGGTATCAAATCCGCCTACGAACCTGACGATCTGATCGGCAGGCACACGATCATGGTAGCCAACCTGAAACCCCGCAAGATGCGTTTTGGTGTATCCGAAGGGATGGTCCTGGCAGCCGGACCGGGCGGCAATGAACTCTTCATACTATGCCCGGATGATGGCGCCGTGCCAGGTATGCGGGTCACCTGAGCCTGATGTTACGACGATGAAATTCACCTGTGGCTGAACATTTACTAATTCTGGTCAGCACCGTACTGGCGAATAACTTCGTCCTGGTTCGTTTCCTTGGCCTGTGCCCTTTCATGGGTGTTTCAAACAAACTCGAAGGTGCGATGGGAATGGCGGTGGCAACGGCCTTCGTTCTGACCCTGTCATCGGTATCAAGTTACCTGCTGCACCAATACCTGCTCATACCACTCCAGCTGGAATATCTTTCTACCTTGAGTTTCATCCTGGTGATCGCGGTAACCGTGCAACTGACCGAGATGTACATGCGCAAGAGCAGTCCCGTCCTGTATCGTGTCCTCGGCATTTTTCTGCCACTCATCACCAGCAATTGTGCAGTTCTGGGCGTGGCGTTGCTGAATGTCCAGGAACAGCATAACCTGCTGCAATCAGCATTGTATGGCTTTGGGGCTGCTGCGGGCTTTGGACTTGTATTGGTATTATTTGCAGCCATGCGTGAGCGTATCGCCATGGCAGATGTACCTTTGCCATTCAGGGGCGCACCCATTGGCCTGGTCACCGCAGGTCTGATGGCACTGGCGTTTATGGGTTTCAAAGGTCTGGCAAATTTATGAAACACCGGCCCCCGACATGTTGATATCCATCCTGGTCATAACACTGTTAGGCCTGGTTTTCGGTCTCGGCCTGGGTTGGGTCTCTTTTCGATTTCGCGTCACTGCAGACCCCCTGGTCGAGCGTATCAACGCCCTGCTGCCCCAGACACAGTGTGCCCAGTGTGGCTACCCCGGTTGCCGGCCTTATGCCGAGGCGATTTCCGGTAATAAAGCCGATATTAACCAGTGCCCGCCCGGTGGTGAGGCTGGAATTCGTGCCCTGGCTGATTTACTTGGCCGCAAGCTCAAGCCGCTGAATCCGGAATATGGTGAAGAAAAACCAGTAACCGTGGTTGTTGTTGACGAACGCCGATGTATCGGCTGTACGCTGTGCATCCAGGCCTGCCCGGTTGATGCGATGTCGGTGCGGCGAAAATGATGCATACGGTGATCGAATCCGAGTGCACCGGTTGTAACCTGTGCCTGCCACCCTGCCCGGTTGATTGCATTGATATCGTTGAAATTGAAACGGATATCCTTCATTGGCGTAGCCCCCGGCCCGGCACAGAGAAAATCATCGGGGCGGCACCATGACACTTGCCACCCCGGATGAGCTGGCCCACGAGGCCGGCAAACGCACACACTATTTTCATGGCGGCTTGCGATTACGGCATAACAAAAAAATATCCTGTCAGGACCCGGTCGAGCGACCACCCTTGCCGGAGGTCCTGGTTGTTCCTCTCCTTCAACATGCCGGAGATATGGCTGATCCCTTCGTCAGCGTTGGTGATCATGTACTCAAGGGCCAGGTGATCGGGCAACACCAGGCCTGTGCCGCGATTCACTCCCCTGTATCGGGCAGCGTTGTAGCGATCACTGACAGGCCAATGTCTCATCCATCAGGCCAACCGGGACCGTGTGTAGTCATCAGGCCGGATGGCAAGGAGCAATGGGTAGAACTCAAGCCTGTTGATGACTGGGCAACTGCCAGCCCGGAAGAGCTGATTGAGAAAATACGGGAGTGTGGTCTCGCCGGCCTGGGTGGTGCGGTGTTTCCGACTCATACCAAGACCCGCGATGGACTCAATCGGAAAATCCATACGCTGATATTGAATGGTGCGGAATGTGAACCCTACATCAGCTGTGATGAAATGCTGATGCGCGAACATCCGGAAAAAATCATACTCGGCGCACGTATATTACGTCATGCACTCGATGCTGAGCGGGTGGTGATCGGCATCGAAGACCAGATGGGGGCGGTACAAGAGGCCCTAACCCGTGCTGCAGAGGGTGCCGCGTGCAAGAGTGTCAAGGTGGTCAAAGTAACGACGATCTACCCGGAAGGCGGCGAGAAACAGTTGATACAGGTGCTAACCGGATTGGAAGTACCGGCGGACCGCCATCCACCAGACCTCGGTATGGTTTGCCAGAATGTGGCAACTGCTGCAGCAGTTGCTGACGCGGTGGTGGAAGGTAAACCGTTGATCGAGCGTTACGTTACAGTTACCGGTAACGGAATCTCACATCCACGTAATTTTCTGGCACTGTTGGGCACCAGCTTTTCACACCTGGTGGATCATTGTGGCGGCTACACGGAAGACGTGGTCCGACTGGTTGTTGGTGGGCCGTTGATGGGATACCCGGTTGCCAGTGACGATGCACCCGTCATAAAGGCAAGCAATTGCATACTGGCCATGACAAAACAGGATATCGCAGCGCCTCAGCCTGAAATGCCGTGCATCCGCTGTGGTGAATGTGCGAGGGTCTGCCCGGCCGTCCTGTTACCGCAACAATTGCATTTACAAGTCAGGAACGGGCTTTGGGATGATCTGAAAGAATACGGCTTAAGCTCCTGTATAGAATGCGGCTGTTGTGATCTTGTTTGTCCAAGCCATATACCCCTGGTGGAATGGTTTCGTTGGGGAAAGGGTCAACAAGCTCAGCGCTCAATTGAATCCGATGCAGCCGAGCTGGCCCGCAAACGCTATGAAGATCGTGAAGACAGGCTGTTACGATCAAAACAGGTACGGGCCGAGAAGATGACACGCCGCAAAAAAATGTTGAAAGACAAGGCGACACGTCGGGATAGTATCCGCGCTTCTATTGATCGTGTTGAAAACAAAGAAAACATAAAGCTGGACACATCAGATGACACGTAACTTCCAGACCTACGAAGCACCCCACATGCCACCGCAAACAACCGTGGCAATGGTGATGTTACGGGTGTTGTATGCCCTAGTACCAGGTGTGTTGGCATATGCCTGGTTCTTCGGGCCTGGCATCCTGATACAAATAATTCTGGCAATATTTTTTGCGCTATTATTCGAGTCCCTGATGCTTCGCTGGCGGGACCGGCCATTAAAACTCTTCATTACTGACTACAGCGCAGTGGTAACAGCCGTTCTTTTTGCTTTGTGCATACCGCCGCTGGCGCCGTGGTGGATCAGTTGCGTTGGCATGCTGTTTGCCATCGTCTTTGCCAAGCACCTTTACGGCGGCCTGGGCCACAATGTTTTTAATCCTGCCATGGTGGGTTACGTCGTGGTTCTGATCAGTTTCCCGTTGTCCATGACCTCCTGGCTGCCACCATTATCTCTCTCGGAGAACAGCCTTGACCTGGGGGAAAGTCTGTTAACAATATTCACCGGCCAGGTACCGCTCCCAGGTGGTTGGGATGCCGTAACCCAGGCCACACCACTGGATACCCTGAAGACCGGTGCCGATTCCAGCCGGATGGTGTCTGAAATCCGAAACTCACCCCTATTCGGTGACTACGGTGGTGTAGGTTGGGAATGGATTGCGAACTGGTTCGCGCTGGGCGGGTTCTTCTTATTGTACAAACGGGTGATTAACTGGCATGTGCCGGTTGCCTGTATCGGCAGTGTAATCCTGCTCAGTCTGCCTTTCTGGATGGCTGATCCGGATAACAACCCGTTCCCGCTACAACACGTATTCTCAGGTGCGATTGTACTGGCAGCGTTTTTCATTGCTACCGATCCGGTCAGTGGCTGTGTGAGCAACCGGGGCCGTCTTATTTTTGGTGCGGGTGTCGGCATCATCACACTGACGATCCGGCGTTGGGGCGGCTATCCGGATGGCGTGGCATTCGCAGTTCTGCTGATGAACATGGCAGCACCCCTGATCGACCGTTATACACGGCCACGGATGTACGGCGAATGAGCAAAACCTTACATTCGGTCCTCCGCAGCGGCCTTCTGCTGGGCATGATTGCCTTGTTGGGCACAGCCTTGCTGGCCGGTGTCAATGAGCTGACTTATGAGCGCATCGTTGAACAGGAAAAGCTTCGCGTATTGCAACAACTCAATGAGATTGTTCCAACTGCTGCATACAATAATGATTTACTAGAGGACAAGATTGTCATTGAGGACAATATGTATTTCCGTCACCCGGCACCCGTCACGGTTTACCGGGCCCGTATGGATGGCCTGCCGGTGGCTGTCATGATGATCATTACTGCGCCGGATGGATACAACGGCGATATACGTCTGTTAGCCGGTATAGACAGCGAAGGGGCGGTCATCGGTGTTCGTGTCATATCGCACAAGGAGACACCGGGTCTCGGCGATCCGATAGAGATAGAAAAAAGCGACTGGATACTTGGTTTCAACAAAAAATCCCTGCGCAATCCGGAATCCGATGGCTGGGGGGTGAAGAGAGACGATGGTCAGTTTGACCAGTTCACGGGTGCGACCATTTCACCAAGAGCAGTGGTCAAAGTCATGCACAACACATTGCTGTATTTTGATGCCAACAAACAGATGCTGTTTGATACGTCAACCCAATCGACAGACCAGCATGATCAATAGTAATCTGAAACAGATAATCACTGATGGTGCCTGGCGGCAAAATACCGGACTGGTTGTTCTTTTGGGCTTATGTCCGTTGCTGGCCGTAACCAATACCCTGATCAATGGTCTATCTCTGGGTCTTGCAACAATGCTGACGCTGATGCTATCCAATCTTTCGGTTTCGATCATGCGTGGATTTTTGAAACCCGAAATACGCATCCCCGCCTTTGTGTTGATCATCGCCTCGGTAGTGACGGTGATCGAAATGCTGATGCACGCATTCTTTTATGACCTGTTTCGGGTACTGGGTATCTTCATCCCGTTAATTGTGACAAATTGCGCCATCATCGGACGAGCCGAGACTTTTGCCTCGAGGAATAAGCCATTGCCATCATTGGTGGACGGTTTTGCCACCGGTCTGGGCTTTTGCATTACGCTGGTGTTGCTGGGTGCGCTGCGTGAATTGACCGGACGTGGCACATTGTTTTCCGGGGCCGAAATGTTGTTGGGTGACTGGGGTCAATACCTGACGCTGACCATTATCCCGGATCATCCCGGTTTTCTGTTGGCCATGTTGCCGCCCGGAGCGTTTTTGGGTTTGGCCCTGTTGATCGCAGCCCGCAACGCCTGGCAGGCAAAAAGGACCGTACTGCCTTCACCGTCGACAAGCACTTTGGTTCGTGACACCAATGAAGTCTGAAGACAGGGTTGAATTTTTCCGGCGCCTGCAGGTCATTGATCCACACCCGAAGACCGAGCTTGAATATCAATCAAGTTTTGAATTATTGATTGCCGTCATTCTTTCGGCACAGGCCACAGACATCAGTGTCAATCTTGCCACCCGGCGTTTATACAAAGTTGCCAACACACCGGCCTCTATGCTGGATCTCGGTGAGGACGGCTTAAAAGCCTATATTAGAACCATCGGCTTATTTAATTCAAGAGCCAAAAACATCATAAAAACCTGCACGGCACTGTTGCAGGAGCATGCTGGTGAGGTACCTGCAGACCGTGACAAGCTGGAGGCCCTGCCGGGTGTCGGTCGAAAAACTGCCAATGTCATCCTCAATACTGCATTTGGCCAGCCAACCATGGCCGTCGATACCCATATTTTCCGTGTCGCAAACCGCACCGGCCTGGCTATTGGTAAAACTCCATTGATCATCGAACGAAAACTGCTCAAAAGCATACCGCAAGAGTTTCTGCTCGACGCCCATCACTGGCTGATCCTGCATGGCCGATACGTGTGTAAAGCCCGCAATCCCATGTGCCACGAGTGCATCCTGCGCGATCTGTGCAGAACGGGAAAGCAAAAAGGATATTGATAAAGAGTCTATCCGACACGTAAATTGAACGCTTTAACCGATATCCAACATGTTTTGAAAATCAGGTGTAATAATCCACACCGAGTCACGGTCTAATGGCTTGAATACGGATTAACCCTTGGAAATCACGGGCTACATTGATAGGCTTCAAGGCTGACCCGACGAAATACTGACTCTTTCAGCGCTACCGAATGAGGACGTAAATAACTCTTAAACGGGTTATGAAAAGGCGCCTCAGGCGCTGTTACTAACGCTCCCGGGCTATTGTGCCGGGATTTTAAAACTGTGGAGGTTCTACCTAATGGCTATTAAATCTAAAATTGTTAAACCTGTTGCTGCTGCTGTCGGCGTAGCATTTGTTACATCTCTTGCCGCATCTTCAGCCGCTGTTGCTGCTGACAATCCTTTCTCAACTGACGAACTGGATGCTGGTTATCAGCTGGCCGGCGAAAAGGAAAAAGAAGGATCTTGTGGCGAAGGAAAATGTGGTGGCGATAAGGGTGAAGAAGGCTCTTGTGGTGAAAAAGGTCATGAAGGGTCTTGTGGCGAAAAAGGTAAAGAAGGCTCTTGCGGTGAGAAAGGTAAAGAAGGTTCTTGCGGCGAGAAAGGTAAAGAAGGTTCCTGTGGCGGTAATGCCTGAGAACTGATCTCATGAGTCACCGTGTTTACCCGGTAACGGGAGCGGGACTTGGTTTGCGGCGGGCCCTTCTGGGTCCGCTACAGACCCACGATACCGAAACTGTCGATGATGTTGTCAGTTTCATGGAAGTAGCCCCGGAGAACTGGATCAATGTAGGTGGTCGGAGACGCAAGTCATTCCGCCATTTTACTGAACGTTTCCCCTTTATTTGCCACGGGCTGTCCTTGTCCATCGGCGGGCCATCACCGCTGGATCAAACTTTTATCCGCAAGTTGCGGCAATTCATGGATGAATACCAGATTCGGATATATAGCGAACACCTGAGTTACTGCACCGATGACGGTCATCTCTATGACCTGATGCCAATCCCGTTTACCGGTGAGGCCATTGGCTATGTTGCCGGTCGCATAAAGCAGGTCCAGGATATGATCGGTGAACGCATGGCCATCGAAAATGTTTCCTATTACGCCGCACCCGGTGCAGAGTTAAGCGAGATTGAATTTATCAATGCAGTCATCGACGAAGCTGACTGCGACCTGTTACTGGACATCAATAATATCTACGTTAACAGTGTCAATCATGGCTACGATCCGCTCGAGTTTTTGCAGGCACTGCCAGGAGAGCGTATTGCCTATGGCCATATCGCGGGTCACTATAATGAAGCCGAAGATCTGATTATTGATACCCACGGTGCCGACATCATTGGCAGCGTTTGGGAGTTATTGGACAAAGCCTACGAAATTTTCGGCGTATTCCCTACCCTGCTGGAGCGTGATTTCAATATCCCTCCTGTTGCAGAGCTATTGACAGAAGTACAAAAAATCAAAGACATCCAACAAAAGTGGCAGTTTAATGACCACTCAACAGATGAGCACGCGCCCAATGAACACCGGCAACGCGCCTGAAAAACTGGCCAGGCTGCAAGCCAGTTTCGCGGGCCATATACGTAATCCCGAAACGGTGCCCGCACCGGATGGCATTGAAGACCGGCGTATGGCGATCTACCGGGAACTATTTTTCAACAATATCGTGACATTTTTGTCGACAAACTTTCCGGTACTCAAGTCCCTGTACACAAAACAGCAATGGACCCGGCTGTGCCGCGACTTTTTTACAAACTATCGCTGTCACACACCACTGTTTCCCGAAATACCCCGCGAATTTCTGCAATATTTGCAAAACCACCGAAGAGACCACGAGGATGATCCGCCATTCATGCTCGAGTTGGCGCATTACGAGTGGGTGGAGTTGGCATTGGCCCTCGATGAAGCGGAATTTGATGATATTGAAGTAAACCCGGAAGGTGATTTGCTAAACGCTGTTCCCGTCCTGTCACCGTTGGCCTGGCCGCTCAGCTACAAGTACCCCGTCCACAAAATTCGTGAAGATTTTCGACCGGACACACCACCAGAACAAGCTACCCATCTGCTGGTTTGGCGACAACAGGATTTCACCATAAAATTCATGCTGCTAAATGAAATTTCATTGTTGTTGCTACAAAAAATGAAAGAACAATCCAATTGCTCAGGTCTTGAGTTACTGACAGAAATTGCCGGGATCATCGATCATCCGAAACCGGATGTGGTCATTGAAGGTGGTAAATCCTTGCTGAATGAACTGAAGGACAAACAGGTCATACTCGGCACCCGGCCCTGACACCGAATAGTTTGCTCCCGGGCGGAGCATTACAATCAACAGGTACAGCAAATGGCACTGTTCAGCTTTTATGACAAACTTACTTCCCGCTTGCGGGCCTCCGGTGATTACGTCTGGCCAACGGCGCTCAGATTAATCATGGCCTGGGAGTTTTGGGAGTCTGGAATTACAAAATTGCGCGGCGAGAACTGGTTCGCTGACATCCCTTGGGCTGACTGGCAAAAAGGCTTTCCATTACCCTTTGACAGAATCCCCACTGATCTGAACTGGTTCCTGGCCACCTGGGGTGAACTGGTTTTTGCCGCAATGTTGCTATTGGGATTATTTACAAGGTTTGCCGCCATTTCAATGATCGTCATCACCGTGGTTGCTACTGCAGCGGTGCACTGGCCTGCCGAATGGAATAGCCTGGCAGAATTGTGGAATGGATATGTCATCACCCCGAAGGGTGCCGGCAATTACAAACTGCCGTTGTTGTTTGTCGTGATGTTGCTGCCGTTGGTTTTTTATGGTGGAGGGAAGCTATCCCTTGATCAACTCTTGCTAAACATGTCACGACGAGGTCATCTGCCTGATGACCGCAATGGCGGCATGCAATCCGCCGGCTTGGCATTGATGGTATTAAGTCTGTCAACGATCTGGGTCGAACCCACCTGGGGAATCAGCTTGATGGCAGCTGGAATCGTGGCGTTGGCGATACCGGAATTCACCGGCAAATCATGAACGCCTTATCTGGCCGGATTCCCGGTCTCCCCTGCAAAAGGACTATCAAGGGGGCTTAGTTCAAAGCCCCGCCGACGCAATAAATTGATCAGGCCATCATCACCAGGCAGGTGTAATGCACCCACCGCGATAAAGACCCTGCTACTATCAAGATAGGGCCAAAGGGATTCCGCCATGCGCAAATTCCGAACCCGTATGCCAAATTCCATAAAATAGTCTCGGGCCTCTTCACTGACACCCTCTAATTGCTTGTCAGACAAGGCCGGTAGTTCAAGCAGGTTGTTCTGCAGATATGTATCGACCATTTGATCATGGACCTGCTTAACCTGATCAAATTCCCTAATAGCATGGTCCAGCAAATCCAGTTGCATGGTCATCGGCATTTCCTGCAAAAAGGATAGTTGTTGTTCAAGCGTTTCCAGGCCGATGATCGTGAGACCATTACCGGATGCCCTCAAGGAAATCGACAGATCCATAAAAACCCCGGTCTCAGGCGGCGGTGTACTGAGCGTCATCATTGCTGCCCAAGGCTTCATTCGGTTGATGAATTCTCGCGGCATTTTGTAAGTAGACATAGCCGAAACCAGGGAAGAATAACGACTTGCCCCTATCACCGATTCCAGTGTTTTCCCGTGCGGGTAACGCATATATTCAGTCAAACGGGCCAGAGTCGACACATCCGGAACCAATTCCATTGCAAAAACACTGTTTTCTTTCAGCTTGTCTAAAAAATCCTCTGAAAACTCCAATACTCTTGGATCTTCACTATGAATGGTGCCAAGCAGGTGACCAACCGGCATTCCATCTTTGTGTATAGACCAGAATAGGGACCGATCCTCAGTGACAGCATCCCTTGCCGTCGTGCTTGCCGACACAAGCAACAACAAGAGCGCAAGTGCAAATTCGGAAAATCCGCAGAACCGGCATTTTTAAAAACATAAAAGAAAATGACCCAAATAATAAAAGTGGAGCTGAGCATAAACCCATTAAAAATCAGGAATGTTGCCGCACAAATTTTAACAAACAGCTTGTTTTTG
>PVMS01144800.1_pt1 | contig 13439 bp, 12 predicted proteins | sample 1853461 | NCBI WGS metagenome assembly PVMS01 (sample SAMN08582032, study PRJNA380276) | Marine sediment metagenome, whole genome shotgun sequencing project. | isolation source: ocean sediment barecode stripped | collected 2017 | reverse complement strand
TCTTGGAGTTGATAAAATCACGCATGTCCTCAGCCGTAGTTATTAATTCTGAGTAGTTATTGCCTTGTAATTCTATATTAATAGGGTAACCGGCTGGATGTATCTATTCTCTTCATTAAAACGCACATAAATATCATAATTTTCACCTCCTTCTTTGTATATTCCGGCTTTTGCGCCAAAAATAGCATTACGTAATTGCTGACCAACTTGTCCAGCTGTAACACCTAATTCACCTGCTTTTTTTCGATCAACCTGCACTTGCATTGACGGTTTAGATTTATTAACATCAATTTTTAACTCATCTATTCCTTCTATATTCTTGGAGTTGATAAAATCACGCATGTCCTCAGCCGTAGTTATTAATTCTGAGTAGTTATTGCCTTGTAATTCTATATTAATAGGGTAACCGGCTGGAGGACCAACAGCATCTTTTTCTACAGAAATTGCAACACCAGGATACACATCCCTTAATGTTTCTTGAACTTTTTTAAATAGTTCTTCACTGTCGGCACCTTCTCTGAATTTAAATTCTCGCATTGTTGCCGTTATCTTTCCGCGATGTGGCATATCAGCAGCTGAACCGCCATCGGTTTGTGGATTGCCCGCTCCCTCACCAACTTGAGATACAGCACTTTCTGTTAGGAAGTTGAAATCACCATTTTTATAGGCTTCATCATTTATAATACTATAAACACGCTCTTCAATATCTTTAGTAATAGCATTAGTTTTTTTTATGTCGGTACCTTCAGGATATTCTATATAAGCAATAATTTGATTAGGTTTATTGTCCGGGAAGAATTCAACTTTAGTTCGTTCACTGCCAACCGATGCTCCAAAACCCATAAATGCAATTATAAGTAGAAGAAAAGTTCCAACCGATATTAACATCGGTTTTTTCCCACTTAAAGCTGCACGTAGTAATTTTTCGTAAAATCGTTCCCAACGCGGTATGATATTTTTTTGAAATCCGTTTGCCCATTTCCTTAAAAACAATCTATATATCCAAAGCAAAATTGCTGTTAAGACCATAAGTGATCCTAATGCGCGATAACTACCTCCAAAAATGAAAACTAATAGTCCAATAACTGCAATAATAACTGAGACTTTAATAATTTGTTTAAGGGGCATGTTTTTGTCTTCAGTCGTCATAAATTGCGAAACTAAAACCGAGTTAAAGAAAATAGCAACAAACAGTGACGAACCTAAAACGACAGATAAAGTTATTGGAAAATAGATCATGAATTGTCCCATAACGCCTGGCCATAATCCTAAAGGAATAAATGCCGCAACTGTTGTAACTGTTGAAATAATAATAGGAAATGCTATTTCTCCAATTCCTTTTTTAGCAGCTTCAATTCGGGGCATACCTTCGTTCATCAAACGATATACATTTTCTACAACTACAATTCCATTATCCACGAGCATACCAAGTCCCATAATTAATCCGAAGAGAATCATGGTATTCATAGTGTACCCAAGTGTGTTTAATATCATCAAAGACATAAACATTGACATGGGTATTGCAAAGCCTACAAAGAGTGCGTTTTTAAATCCTAAAAAGAACATTAAAACCGTTACAACCAGAATGATTCCAAAAAGAATATTATTAACCAAATCATCAACTTGGCCAATGGTTTTGGAAGATTGATCATTTGAAATGCTGACTTTTAAATTTTGAGGAAAAACATTAGCTATAGCATCATTAACAATGACTTCAATTTGTTCAGCAGCATCAACCATATTTTTACCCGAACGTTTTTTAACATCAAGCATGACAACCGGATGACCAAACTCTCTGGCATATGTGGTTTTATCTTCTTCTTTAAAGGACACGACAGCAATATCTTTTAAGTAAATGGGGTTGTCATTTTCTGATTTCACGACAAAATTTTCTAATTCTTCCGCCGATTCTATTTCGCCTAAAATGCGAATGGTACGTCGTTGACCACTTGAAATTAAATTCCCTGCAGACATGGTTATATTTTCTCGACTTATGGTATTAATAACGTCATCAAAGCTAACTTGTGAAGCCATCATTTTATATATGTCTACAGCAACTTCAACTTCTTTGTCCTGAGCACCTCGAATATCAACTTGCTTTATTTCTGAAAGGCCTTCAATTTCGTCTTCAAGATATTCACCATATTCTTTAAGTTTATCAACTGGATAATCACCGGAAATATTGATATTTAGAATAGGAATTTCTTCAGACATACTTAAATCGAATACATTGGGTTCAACTTTGGCATTATTAAAAGTTGGCCAATCTTCACTTGATGTTTCAGAATCAACTTCGTCTTTTACTTTTTGCTTAGCTGCATCAACACTTATGTTTTCATCGAATTCTACAATAACTATTGAGTAATCTTCCTGTGAAGTTGATGTAATTTCTACGACATTACTAACTGTTTTTAGCCTGTCTTCAATTGGGTCTGTGATAAGTTTTTCGATATCTTCAGCGGTATTTCCGGGATAGACTGAACTTATATAAATTTTCGTTTCTTTAATTTCCGGAAAACTTTCTCTTGGCATACTAAAATAGGCCGAAATACCTAAAAGCAGAATTAATACAATCAAAACATACATGGTTGTTTTGTTGTTGATCGCCCAAGAGGAAAATCCAAATTCTTTATTAACTTTTTTCTCGCGTTGTGTCATAACTATGAATATTGACTCCTAAATTAATTGTCAGTAATACTTAAAATCTTAACTAACTGCTCATTTTTTACACTTCGTGCTCCTTCTTCAATAATTTCATCACCATCGCTAATTCCCGATAATATTTCAATAAGGTCACCTTGTGTTTTACCCGTTTCAATGATCACACGTTTGACTTTTCCTTTGTTTTCAATCTTTTCAATAATTGTATAAACGTATTGCTCACCTTCCGCATTTTCTGAAATAATACTTTGAGGGATCATTATAGCATTATCATTTGTATAATCATTGATTTTCAATTTAGCCGTTAGATTAGGCTTGATTAATTTGTTTTTATTTGGAACAGCAACTTCAATTTTGAAAGTTCTATTTGCCGGATTAATAAAATTTCCTGCCTGACGCACTTTTGCACTAATAGTCGTGCCAAGAATAGGGAAACTAACTTGCACATCTTTTCCTGCCGTTACATTTGTGATATATCTTTCTGGAACATCAGATTCAATATACATGTCATTGAGATTAACAATTCTGAAAAGTTGTGTTTGTCCGGGAGCAACAACACTACCTTGTTCGGTTATTACATCATCAATAGTTCCTGAAAAAGGTGCCCTGATAACAGTTTTACTTATTTGCTGCTGTAATTGGTTAACTGCTCTTTGTTGAGCTTCATAATTAGATTTTGCTTGCAAAAATTGAATTTCACTACCTATTTTTTGTTCCCAAAGACGCTTTTGACGTTCAAATGTTGTTTTAGCCAGATCTGATTGAATTTGAAATTGCGCCACTTGCTGGCTTAAGCCTCCATCATCAATTTTGCCCAATACCTGACCTTTACTTACACGTTGACCTTCTTTGACATAAACACTGGTTAGAATTCCTGAATATTCTGGAAATATGACCAAGTTTTTCTTGGTATCTACATTTCCCTGTAGCTCCAGATAATGATAAAAAATTTCTTCACTGGCAGTGAAAGTTGTAATTAATGGCACTTTTTCTTGTGGATCAAGTTCTTTTATTTCAGCTTCCAATTGTCTTAATTCATCTGAAATGAGTTTTTGTTGTGCGTCCAGTTCAGATTTTTTCAATCTGATTTGCTCAAGATTTTGAGAAGCAATGATATCTTCAACTGATTGTTTCTTACTGTTGCTACAAGAAGCTACTATAAGTGATACTATTAAAATTAAATAGACGTTTTTCATTATTTGGTGATTTTCTTTCTTAGTTTTTTGAAATTTCGTTTAATACAGTTTCTAATTCCGCTTTTTTATTTATGACATCAAGCATAGCTTGCAAAAGATCCTGTTGTGTAGTATATAATTGCGTTTGTGCTTGTCTTAATTCAAAACTTGAACCTATTCCTTCAAAAAATTTGGTTTGATTTTTTTGCTCAATGCGTTTGGCAAGACTTAGGTTTTCCCTTTTGTTATCGTAATCTTCAATAGCAAATTGATAATCACTTTTTGCCGATGCTACTTGCAGTTTTAGTTTTTGTTCAGTTTCTGTGAGATCGTCAATTGATTTTTCAATATTTATTTGAGCACGCTGGGTAGCTGCACTTCTACCTAAGGAACTAAATATTGGAATGTCCATACTCATCCCAAATAGGGAAGAGCCAAACCACCGTTGGTTTTTTTTAGTGAAAGTAAATTGATCGCTATAGCCGGTATAACCACCATTTAAGAAAGCATTTATGGTAGGCAGGGCTTTGCTTTTCTCAAATTTTAACAATAGTTCTTTAGAACGTTTATCATTAGAGGCTATTCTATAATCTACTGTATTCTCAATATTTTCGTCAGCTTCAAGTAAGCTTATAACTATATTTTGGCTTGCTAAAGCTTCAAGAAAATCGGTTAAAATAACTGGTGCATTAATATCTAACCCAACCGTAATGTTAAGCATTTGATAGGCTAGAGTTTTTAATCGTCGTGTATTATTTAAACTACTTTCAACACCTGAAAGTGTAATTTGAAGTTGCTCGACACTTTCTTCTTCTTCCAGGCCATTTTCATAAATTTTTGTGGTTTCGTCTAAGTTTTTTTGAAGAACAGCTATGTTGCGTTCTAATATTTGTACACCCTCTTCGGCGAGAAGAACATTACCATAGGCATTGATCACAGCTTTTCTTACTTCAAGATCTGTTTTTTCCTTTGCGTTTTTGGATATTTCAAGAAACACTTTTGCAGATTGAAGTCCAACAAGATAGGAGCCATCAAATATTTTTTGCTTTAATACTGCAGTTGCGTTCATGGATTGCTTCGTGCCAAAGGCTATTTCAGCAAAATCCCCTGGATTTCCTCCAAAAAACTCAGCTGGTATCAAAGAGACTTGCTGTTTTAGCCAGTTATTGTATTCGATAGATGCACTAATTTGTGGAAAGCCTGTAGCTATTGCTTCCCATTTTTGCCTCTTGGCAGCTTCAATATCACGAGCTGCATTTTTAGCGGTTCTGTTATTTTCTATGGCATAGTCTATAGCTTCCTGCAATGAAAATCGTTGCTCCTGTGAGAACAGAACTGTTGAAAACACTAAACTAATTATGATGGTAAAACTTTTTTTCATTGTTTCAGATTGATATAATTATGACGACGCATTAATAAATTGGTTCAATATTTCAACTCCTTTCGTTGTACAAATACCTCTTAAATGGTATTCCAAATAATGATCCATAAGCATATTCATTGAAAAGTTTTTTTGAGGAAATAAATCTTTATCTTTAAGGGCCAACATAGAGCTAAAATAAATTCTAGCAATAAATTCTATATTAATGTTTTCTCTATAAATGCCTTGTTTAATACCACGCTTAAGATTTTCTGTAACACAACCATGCATGACATCATATTGTTTTTTTCTTAAGGTTTTATATATTTTTGGGTAGTATTTTTGTAATTGATACTGAGGTGATGATTTTTCATCTTTTAAATGATCTTTCACAAATGATTTAATATCATAGATCTCTTCAATAGGATTCTTTTCTAACGCACAAATACCGTCTATCCCTTGAGAAATAATATCAAACATGTATAAGGTTGTTGCTTCAACAAGTTTAGTTTTGTTCTCAAAGTGTTGATATATGGTTTTTTTAGAGCAGCCAAGATTATAGGCAATGTCATCCATGGTAACACTTTTAAAACCAAGGTTTAAAAATAGATCTGCCGATTTTAATAATATCTTTTCTCTCATAATAAGCCGCAAATGTACAATAGGAAACTATAAAAACCAAAAAAGTTTCCAAAGTATTATTAAAAATTTAACATATGAACAACCTATAGGTTTTTATTTGTTATGAATTACTTTATTTTTGTGACATGCAATCTGTTGAAAAGTATCAAATCGCATTTATTAATTATTTAGAGAATTATGCTGTTTTAAAAGAGCCTAAAAATCTTTACGAACCAATACAATATATCTTAGGTTTAGGAGGAAAACGATTACGCCCCATATTGACGTTATTGACAGCCGAAATTTTTAATTGTGAATATAAAAAGGCGTTGGATGCTGCGCTTTCAGTTGAGGTATTTCATAATTTTTCTTTGGTTCATGATGATATAATGGATGACGCTCCTTTACGAAGAGGAAAACAAACCGTACACGAGAAATGGGATTTGAACGTTGGAATTCTTTCCGGTGATGCAATGCTTATTATGGCCTATCAGTTGTTTGAAAGTTATAATCCTGTTAGGTTTCAATCATTAGCCAAATTGTTTAGTACAACAGCAATAAAAGTTTGTGAAGGTCAACAATTCGATATTGATTTTGAGACACGTCTTGATGTATCTATTCCTGAATATTTAAAAATGATCGAATATAAAACTGCAGTTTTAATTGGAGCAGCCATGAAAATGGGAGCCATCGTGGCTGATGCACCTCAAGACGATCAAGATGGAATTTACAATTTTGGGAAAAATCTTGGCATTGCATTTCAATTGCAGGATGATTATTTAGATGTATTTGGTGACCCAAACTCCTTTGGGAAGCAAGTTGGTGGCGACATTATTGAAAACAAAAAAACCTATTTGTATTTAAAAGCACTGGAGTTTACAGAAGGAACTGAAAACAATAAACTTTTAGAACTTTTTTCCTCAAACTCTAATAATGTATCTCTTAAAGTTGAAGCCGTTAAGGATATTTTTATTTCCAGCGGTTCAGCTAAAGCTACAAAACAGGCTATTTCAGACTATACAACCAAAGCATTTTCATTGCTGGAAGACCTCGATATTTCAGAAGACAAAAAACATATATTGAAAGAATTTGGAGAGGAACTATTGAAGCGAGATGTGTGATGCAACTTCCAACCACATTCGATGATCTCATTGAAAAAGCAACTAACTACGACTTATATGTTAAGCTCGTTGAACAACTTAATAAGGATTTTCTGTTAGCAAATATTGATCTAGAATTTGACAATGATCTATTACCAGTTGATTTGAAACGTATTCTTCACCATGCTGTTTTTAAATTAATTCAAGAAAATTTTGCTGATTATTTAAACTTGCTCTATATCGTAGATGTGTCAGAAAACAAAGTCAAACAAATTGATGGAAGTGATATTTCAATTCTATCAGAGCATATTACTTTTTTAATTCTCCAACGAGAATGGCAGAAAGTATGGTTTAAAAATCAGTATTAAAAATCCTTTTTGCGAGCTTTAAAAATTATTCTGGCAACAGGAAAGATAACCCACAATGATAGCATAATAAGGGAAATTATCAAACCAAAATTAGTTCCGAAGAATTTTTTGAACACTGCTCCTGTATAACCTAATAAGGCTGAAATATCTAACTTTAATAAAATTAGTGTTCGTGATAAATCAATAGGATTCATCATGGTTCCAAAAAGTGATAACTTATCGAGTGGATAATCTTCAAATAAGATTATCGACATTAAAAATAAACCATCATAGATTACAGCTAAAAACAACCAAAGTAAAATAGCATAACCAAAACCTTTTATCTTGTTTTCATTAGATAATGCAATATTAAAAGCTAAGGCCGTAAAAATAAAAGTGAGAAAAATTCCTGTAATTAATAACAATGAAAAATCCCAAATGGCATTTGATTTCAGTAAACCATAAAATAAAAATGGCAATCCCAATCCTATGAACAAACTCAATGATAAAGAAAGGGCAACTCCTAAATATTGACCTAGAAAAATAGTAGATCGTTTTAGAGGTTGGGCAAGTAACAGTTCAGTAAACTCCTTGGAATCGTAATAATACATCACACCAAAAATGGTTCCTATTAATGGTACAATAATAATAATAACATTCATTAAAGTAATAACCGCTTTTGATAGATCATTGTTTAAAAATAAGAGCACAATACCTAATAATAGGTAAAATGCAAAGTAGATATAACTCCAACGGCTGCGCATTAAATCAAAAAAGCTGTATTTTAATATTTTAAGCATTGTTATTTATTAAAATTGAAGCAATAGCGTGTTCAAAGTCAGGTTGGTTAGTGCTTTTCCTGAGTTCATTTATACTGCCTTTAAAGTAAATTTTGCCTTCCAGTAAGAACACAATTTCGTCTGAGACTTCTTCAACAAAACTCATAATATGGGATGTGATTATTATGGTTTTTCCGTTTGCTTTTTGAATTTGAATCAATTCTTTTAATCGTAAAAGTGAAATAGGATCTAATCCTGTTGTTGGTTCATCAAGAATAATAAGCGGACTATCAAACATAAACGTTAATACAATATTTACTTTTTGCTTCGTACCTCCGGAAAGGGTTCCTAATTTTTTATTTAAAAAAGGTGTTAAATTAAATAATTCGATTAAACGTTCATCTTCGGCAGTATTATTCCTAAGATCTTTTATCATTTTGATAAGTTCCCTTACTTTTAGATTATTTGGGAAATTGGCTATTTGTGGCAAATAGTCAATTTTATTTCTATAAGATGAATTTTTTTTTATGTTTTCACCCAGTACTGAGATCTCTCCTTTATTCGGAATAACCATACCTAATATAGATTTTATCAACGTAGTTTTTCCTGATCCATTTGGACCAAGCACTGCAAAAATCCCTCCGGTATCAATGTTTAAATCAATCCCGCTTAAGACCACATTATTATTGAATTTTTTATGTAAATTTTGGATATTTACCATTCTGCTTTCGAAATTAAAGGATGCTGATCTACAATATTGTCAGGAGTAAAAACTGGTGATACTTTTTCAGAGAAATCAATAATATCAATAAATAAACTTCTTAATAAAATAATTGTTTCCGGAGTGCGATTAACAATATATGAAAACAGTTTTACTGGCCTGTAAGGCACATCGCCAATACCATCTTTATCTAAGTCGTAACCAGTATAATTACTCCAATAGTTTTGATCAAATATGTTATCATTCTCTTTGCTATTATATGAGAGATCAAAGGAGTTGTATAAAAAATTATTGCCAATAAATTTATTTGTATAACAAGCACCTCGAACCTTTATGGCCCAGCCATTATTAATAAAGATGTTATTTCGATAGTTTATTCTATTTGATCCTTCAACACTAATACCTATAGTATTTTTTTCAAATGTATTGCCTTTAATTTCTGCATCGTTAATTTCTTTTAGTAATAAGCCATAAGATGCGGAACCCCAATTTTCTTTGAAAGTGTTATTATACATTTCAATTTGTTTTGAAAACATAACAGCTACTCCTGCACCATTTTGTTCAAATGTATTGCCTTGATAGATATCATTGTTCGAAAACATAAAATGTAAACCATACCGAATATTATTGGAGCTCACATTATTTTTAATTATGCAATTATCTGAAAACTCCAAATAAATGCCATCACGTACTTGTTGAACATAGTTTTGTTCAATCTCTATATTGCTACAATACCAAAGTTGAATGCCATTTCCTGAATTATACTCTTTGACAGCGTCGCCAATTATCTTGTTATGATATACTTTGCCATTATGAGCTTTTTCTAAATATATACCAAAGAAAAGTTTCTCGAGAACTAAATTTTGAATGACAAAATTCTTACATCTTTTAACTCGAATTGCAGCATAATCTTCAGTATAACTTGTTCCAACATTGATAATCATCAAACCATCTACCGTCACATGGTCTGAAGTTATGGTAATGATCTCACCCTTATCTTCACCGTCAATTATTGGGAAATCCTCTCCAATTAATGTTAAAGGTTTATCAATATTAATATTGTATTCTTTATAGGATCCTTTTTTTATTATTATAGTATCAAAATCCTTAGCACGCGCAATAGACTCTTTAATTGAAGATATAGCGCATGATGCACAAACTTCAATAGTTTCAGCATAAGAATATGCCGAAAATAGTACTGCGGTAACCAAAGAAATAAATAGTGTTTTCACAATTATCTTATTATCAAAAAATTGGAGTTCTCCCGTGCTTCCACCCAATGTTCTGTATCTTTAGGAAAACTAAATATCTGATTTTTTGACAATTTAAACTCTGAATTTTGAATAAAAATTGAAATACAACCTTCTAATATCAATAAAGTTGCATCTGCTGGAGAAGTGTGCTTGGTAAATACAGCATTTTTTTCCATACTTACTAATAAAGCCTCAGTAGCGTTTAAATCAAGTATTTTATGAACTGATACGTCATTAAATGAGCTAATATTGATGGTGTCGTTTATTTGAAACATAGTATTATTCTTTAAGGTGATTAATAAGATCTTCCCAACTAAAAATATCGCCACCTTTAGTATTCATAACTATTATAGCGTCTTCTTTATTCTTAAAAGCCGAAAGAAAAGCACCCATTGGGCTCGGGATATTTTTACTTATTAAAAAAGTTGCATGAGTAGCATCAATTAAAACTTCGGGTTCTGAATAATTAGTAGTTAGAAAGAAGGCAATATTTGTCGTACCAAAATCATCCATTGAATTTAACATGCATTCAGTAGCATCAAATTTATAGATCTTCCCCTTTTTAGTTACAATTTCTGCACCATGAATCTTATCCACTATGGTCATTTTACAAAAATGGCAACCGTCAGATCCATATTCTATTGGCTGTGGAGCGACTGAGCAACCAGAGATCAGGATAATTGTAAAAACAGAAAGTAAGAATTTTAGTGTTTTCATGTTTTAAGCATTGGTATTTAGGCAGAAATAGATTTTTTGTAATTCTTTTTACCTACATAATAGGCTAAAAAAGAAAATGCCATTCCTAATCCTAATAAGTAAGCCCCTAATTGCGGATAGGAGTTGGCTCTAAAATTTAATATATCTTTTGAGCCAAATAAAGGGGGCTGGAATCCCATTACTGTACCATCAGGATTCGTAAACTTCATAATGGCCTTTGGATCAAGATCATGGCCATAATCGTGTTCCCAAAGATAAAAGTCATACATACCTGCAATGCTCAGGGCTACCATAAGAATTAACCAACCTAAAAACCATTTGTAGTTACCAAAAAAGCCAATTAATAATCCCAAAATAGAGGTTATGATTATGCCGGCCGGAAAGATCTTAAATTCCGGAATGGCCTCTGGTATATATTTCATTCCAACATAATGATTCATTATATTAATATTCTTGATATCATGAGGATTGGCATCACTAAAATCATTTATATGAATATACATACCTAATGGTGTAGGATATTGCGGAGCCTCTAAAGTTATTTTCCATAATGGGAAAACAAATAAAGCCAAAGGCAATAAGGCAGCAATTATCATTATGATGTTTGATTTTTTCATTGATTTCAATTTTTAAAATTTCCTGATTGGGCCCAATTTAGTAAAGAAAGGCGAGAGCAAAATAAAACTCCCGCCTTAATTAGGAAAATAAACACTAAAACAAAAATTCTCCTAATATTTTTGTTATTCAATATCTTCACCAAGAGACCATGATAATCCAATATTTGAATTAGCTGGCGAAACTCTTACATAGCCTTGCATTTCCTGGTGTAAGGCAGAACAAAAATCTGTACAATAGAATGGCCAGACACCTACTTCATTAGGCTACCAAACAAAGGTTTCGGTTTGCCCCGGCATAATTAGCAATTCTGATGTATTAGCACCAATCATTGCTATACCATGAGGCACATCATAATCTTGTTCCAGGTTTGTAACATGAAAATAAACTTTGTCACCAACTTTTATGCCTTCAATATTATCAGGTGAGAAGTGAGAGCGAATTGTAGTCATATAAACATGTACAACTTTTCCATTTCTTACCACCTTTGTGTCAGCATCGGTTTTGGCTGCATAAGGATGTTCATTCTCTTCTAATTTGTATATTTTTTTAGATTTAGATTTTATTAAATCAGCAGGGATAGCTGCTGCATAATGTGGTTCTCCAATTGTCGGAAAATCTAAAAGCAATTCCATTTTGTCACCAGAGATGTCATATAATTGAGCAGACTGTGTTACTTCAGGACCAGTAGGTAAATAACGGTCTTTAGTAATTTTATTCATGGCCAATAAATATTTTCCGAAAGGTTTTTGGGAGTTTCCTCCCGGAATCATTACGTGACCTACCGAATAATAGGTCGGTTTTCTGTCTATTACTTCCCAGGTTCCTAATTTCCATTTCACAACTTCAGATGAAATAAAGAAAGAGGTATAACCATGCCCTTCATTATCAAACTCTGTATGTAGTGGGCCTAAACCGGCTTGTTCAACAGCACCGGCTAAGATATCCTCAAAGTTTAAAATTGGAATACCATACGCTTCACCTGCGAATTTTTCATTTTCAATAGCGTCTAACATTTTAGTGAATGAATGAACTGTAACGTTAGAAGAAAGCTTTCCACTTGCTACAATATATTCTCCGGATGGGTCAACATCACAACCGTGAGGCGATTTAGGTGTTGGTAAAAAGTAAATTGCCCCGGGCACATCAGATGGATCTACCATGATAACTTCTTTTTTCATAGTAGAAGTAGCACTGTGTGTACTTTCATCATATACATTATGTGCATAATTAGCAGCCATTTTTTTACCACCACCATTGTTAACATAGGCTTCAATTTTTTTCTTTTTTATAGCTGCAATAAAATCTTTATCATTTTGTGATGCATTTACCTCCAATAGTGAATGTGCTTCTTCTGTATTATATGTGGTATAAAAGAACCATCCATGAGATTTTCCTCTGCCAGGATGTGCTTTGTCATAATCGAAACCGGGCATTAGTATTTGAAATTTTAAATCCATTTCGCCGTCTTCTGGATCTACTTTTATAAAAGAAAGAGTTCCTTTAAAGTTTCCTTTATAATCTTTTATAGAGATGTCTCTTTGAGGAATGGGAATACTAAATCTTGTGCCAGCAATTACATATTCTGTATTATCGGTAACATAAGAAGAACTATGGTTTCCTGCAGTATTTGGAATTTCAATAATCTCTACAGTTTCAAAAGTAGTTAAATCAATTCTGGCAATACGAGGTGTATTGTTTCCATTAATAAACACCCAACGTCCATCTAACTCTCCGTTTGTTGGAGAAATATCTGGATGGTGAGAATCATCCCAAGGAATAAATCCGTGTGATGTATTTAACATAGGTTTTGTTTCTTCGTTAAATCCATAAGCTTTTTCAGCATCAACTGAAAACACAGGAATAACTTTAAATAAACGTCCTGATGGTAATCCGTAAACAGCCAATTGGCCACTGAAACCTCCAGATAAAAATGCGTAGAATTCATCGTGTTCTCCAGGAGCTATATATACTTTCTCTGCAGCACTTGAAGATAAAGCACCTTTTGATTGTGATGTATTTCCATTATTACAACTTGTAAACACAATTGTAACCATTAGAAATCCAATTGAAATTTTAATTATATTTTT